>Ga0081474_118305_pt1 | contig 38326 bp, 30 predicted proteins | sample OneHunmetagenome_2_FD_70978 | JGI IMG/M metagenome (GOLD analysis project Ga0081474, IMG submission 70978) | Ferrous microbial mat communities from One Hundred Spring Plain, Yellowstone National Park, USA v2 (version 2) | ecosystem: Environmental > Aquatic > Non-marine Saline and Alkaline >... | reverse complement strand
AAAAGAGAAACTGAACAAACAAGAGATGTTCCAAGACGCTAACGACAGGTTGTCTAAGAAGATTTCAAGGACTGTATGGAGGTCGATCCACCGTGTGTTGAAGTACAAGGCCCCACTATACGGCTCCCTAGTTAAGGAGGTGAACCCTCACCTCACTTCCAAGTCCTGCCCCAGATGTGGACGGGTTTCCCGAAAGGTAGGACTTTCAAGTGTGAGAGGTGTGGTTTCACCCTGGATAGGCAACTGAACGCATCCCTCAACATCTTCCTCAAGGTGTGCGGGTTTCCCCACCTCTCTCTCACTCCCAGTGGGAGTAGGTGGGTTGGGGTTACCCCGTTAAGGGGGCGGAGGAGGATGAGTGGGGCAATGCCCCGTGACTCCGGTGAAGCTCGAGGGCTGAGAATTGGATATAAATTCATGAAAATTCAATGAAGCTCGAACCCCTCAGTATGTGGGTGAGTTACAGCAGTTGTGGGATTTTTCCTTAGATAGCGCTCTGTAATCAAGGTAAAATCTGATAACTGCTGTGAGTTAAATTTCCCCTGTGCATTTTCAAACTTAAGTGCCCAAACTCTCAGATGAGTTAAGGGTGCAGAACAACGTGAAAGTGTTGAGGTCACGTTATGTTATTCAAGGAAAAAAATAAAAATTAGTTTTCTACGAAACATTAGATGTATGGCAGATAAAATCGAGGCAATCGATCGTGTCTCGGTAACACATTACGATAGAGATAGAGGCCAGGTAGAACTGCGCACGGAATTCCCAAACGAATCCTATCTCTGGAACAGGGACTTTCATCCTACCCCAATACGCATGAGAAACTGGGGTCCCTGGACATATTTGGCAATATGGTTTGGTATGGTCACCATAGTACCCACGTGGACTCTAAGTGGAGTTGGGCTGGCTTTTGGCTTAAACTGGTGGCAGTCTATCCTGTTAATATTCCTTGGTAATCTCATAGTCCTGGTTCCCATGATCATTCAGTCCCACGGAGGAGCCAAGTATGGAATGGCGGAACCCCAATTGACTAGGACTAGATGGGGCGTATACGGAGCCCAATTCCCGTCGTGGATAAGGGCAGTAATATCCATGGGTTGGTGGGGGATCGAGTCGTACATTATAACCGAAGCAGCTGTGGCAATGTATCTGGTAACCACTGGACAGATTCCCAAACTTCTAAGTGGCACCACGTATACGCTCTCAGTGGCCTATCCGCAAATATTCTGGCCAACCTTCATCATCGTAGTACTTGCGCAACTCTTGCTCTTTTATGTCTCCCCTCCCTTCAGGGGACAGCCAGGGCTTAAGTGGCTCGCCAGGGCAGCTGCTCCCATTGTCCTAGTGGGTTTCTTACTGCTCTTCACTTATACTATGAATGCAGCACACTGGAATTTCACACCCATACTTCAGATACCTGATAGAGTGACGGGATTGGCGTTTTGGTTAGCCGTTATAGGTTTCCTAAACGCTAACGTGGCGTATTGGGCAACGATGGCCTTGTCAATGCCAGACTTCACTAGATTCGCCAGATCTCAGTTTGCTCAGACAGTCGGGCAGATACCTATGCCCTTAATGATGGCTGCGGTTGGGGCCTTGGGAATATTAGCTACTGGTGCTAGCATGGTGCTAGGATTTAACCACGGGGCAGGGATCGGCGATCCTGTAATACTAGCTGCTGCCATATTGCCTAAGCCAGCAGCTTATTTCGTCCTCTTCGTTTTCATGCTAGCCACATTCGTGGTTAACGTTTTCGCCAACAGTGTGGCTCCAGGCTACGATATAGCCAACACCTATTCAAAGTACCTGAGCTGGTTTAGAGGTATAGTGATAGGCGTACTAATTAGCATGGCTCTAGGCGCTTGGGCTTTTTACGCCGGAGGAGCCTACTCATATATCTTTAACTGGTTGCTCGCCTATGGTGCCCTCCTAGGCGCAGTAGAGGGGGTTATAGTCTTTGACTACGCTATAATAAGACGATTTAAGTTCGAGCCCACTGATGTCTTCATGAAGAGAGGGAGGTTCAGGTATTGGCGTGGTATAAACCCTGCCGCGTTCATAAGCTTCGCCATAGCCACTGTGGTCACTTACATGTCGTACTGGGGATGGTTAGTAAATCCAGTCACACAGATGCTTTACGCCGACTCCTGGATATCTGCCTTCCTCATAGCTGGGGTTATTTATATTATCTTGATGAAATATTGGATCATACCCAAGTATCAGCCGTGGCTCAGGGGAGGTCTCCTCAGGGGATACACCGACGAGGATTTGGAGAAGATATTCGGGAAAAACAATAAGTAAATCAAATTTTTTAGCATGCTTCACTATCTTTTGTGAATTACCACCTCCCAAATGAGAGGGTATCCTGCTCCATAACCTCACCTTGCTAGCAGTCCTTAACCGGGGGCAATGGGTAATGCTCTGCAGACTCTGAGGACGGTCCCCTCCACGAAGGTGTGGGGATCACTTAGATTGTATGACACGTACAGGCAGTCGATGAGGGTGGATGAGTACCTCACAAACCCTAGCCTTAACTGAGGGGTTTCGGTAACTCCTACCCAATCGGTAGCCGTCATTAAAATGTGTCTCGTGTAGGATTACTCAAACTTTGAGGCCATCCGTCACCGACCGTGAAGTTTTCCACTCCCAACCTTATAAAAGAAAAATATAAATATACGTTCCATTCTATTTGTTTTTCATCATGATAGATAGAGTGGACGCTCTAGACAAGATTTCAGGCAAAGCTCTCTACGTCTACGACATGAAAGTCCCAGGGATGCTGTGGGCTGGATTGGTGAGGAGCACCGTACCCCACGGGATAATAAAGAAAATAGATGCGTCTAGGGCCTTAGCTAAAAGGGGTGTTAAGGGCGTAATAACCGGTGCCCAGCTATCACACATCAGGGCTGGCATCTACATTCAGGACAGAGCTCCGATGGCCTCAGGGAAAGTAAGGTATTGGGGAGAGCCTGTTGCGGCAGTGCTAGCTAAAGATCTCAGGACGGCCAGGGAGGCAGCGGAGTTGGTGGAGGTGGATTACGAAGAACTCCCTGCCGTGACTGATCCTAAAGAAGCTCTAAAGGAGGGATCACCACTAGTCCACGAAAAATTGCATGAATATCACAAGTATCCAGAGATAAGACCCATTCCAAACTCAAATGTAGCGAACATATTTAGATTAAGGAAGGGAGATGTGGAGACGGCCCTTAATAATAGCGACATAATCGTGAAGGACACCTTTACGGAAGCCATGATAAACCACGCTTACATGGAACCCATGTCTGTAATAGCCTGGTGGACCCCTGACGGCACACTGGAGATCTGGACTAGTGCCCAGTCCCCCTTCGCAGTGAGAAATTTGATTTCAAAAACCCTAGAAATCCCAGAAAGCAAGATAGTTGTTCACGTTCCCTATGTAGGAGGGGGGTTCGGTGGCAAGGCTGGACTTCACTTGGAGTTGCTTGTTGCCTTACTATCAAAGGCAATTGGAGGGATACCAGTCAAATTAGTGCTCTCCAGGGAGGAGAACTTCTTCGTTGCGCCCAGTAAGGTTGGTGTGTCAGCACAAGGCGAGCTTGGGGTCTCTAAAGAGGGCAAGCTCCTTGCGCTCAGGATTAATTACATAGTCGACGCTGGAGCATACGCGGATTATGCTGTGAACGTGGGGAAGACCATGGGTTACATAGGTGCAGGACCTTACGACGTTCCTAACGTCTGGATAGACTCTACCACCGTTTACACCAATAAGCCCTTCGCAACTGCCTTCAGGGGATTCGGTATACTGGAAGCTCACTGGGTAGTTGAGAGATTGATAGAAACAGCTTCAAGGAAGTTGGGCATGGATCCCTTCCAACTGAGAATGATGAACAGACTTAGACCTGGCTCTACTACCTCAACTGGACAGAGGATAACCGAAGGAAATGGTGATCTGGGGAAATGCCTTCAGCTAGCAGCAGATCTGATAGGCTGGAACTCCTCTAGACCTTCAGCTCATCCCAGATACGTTGGCCGGGGAATTTCGTTGGCGATGAAGGGTCCATCTGTCCCTCCATACAATAGTGCTCAGGCCTACCTTAAGTTTAATGAGGATGGTACTGTTGACGTGAGTGTGGGGACCACTGAGATAGGACAAGGTACTGTGACATCTATAGTTCAGCTTGTGTCCGAGGAATTGGGCGTACCTCCAAGTAGGGTGAGAGTAGACCTAGTTAAGGACACCAGTAGATCAGCATATACGTGGCAGACGGTGGGAAGTAGAAGTCTCTTCTATGACGGAAATGCAGTATTAGCCGCTGTGGAAGACGCGAAGGCACAGATCAGGAGAATAGCCTCGAAAGTCTTTAATGTAGAGGAAGAGGACGTAATGATAGGAGACGGGAAAGTATACGTGAGGGGGAGTTCGAAATCGTTAGATCTCAAGGATATCGTCATGGGATACGTGACGAGTAACGGAAACGTCATAGGTTCACCTGTGGTGGGAAGGGGTTCCTTCATCGTTCCAGATCTAACGTACCTAGACTCCCAAGGTCAAGGATCTCCATTCCCAGTAATTACCTTCGGTGCGCAAGCAGTGGAGGTAGAGGTAGACGTCCTCACAGGGGAAGTGAAAGTGAATAGATACGTAGGGGTCTTCGACCTTGGTAAGGTGATAAATAAGCGCCTGGCCATGGATCAGGTGGTCGGAGGTGCAGTTATGGCCATCAGTCTAACACTATATGAGTCCCTGAAGTTCGATGAGAGTGGTTCCCTCCTTAATCCTAACTTTGTAGACTATAAGCTGGCTGAGATAAGTGACGTCAATGATAATCTTGTGGGAGTCTTCTTGGAGAACCCTGAACCAAGAGGCCCTAAGGGTGCCAGGGGAGTAGGAGAGAACGTCCTTCTAGGAATCCCAGCCGCCATAGGTAATGCCATCTACGACGCTATTGGCGTATCTGTCAGAGATCTCCCCATCACATCGGAGAGGCTATGGAGAGAGATAAGGGCCCAGAGACCTGAACTTCTAGAGGTGTGAGTTTTGCTTCCAGAATTTAAGTTAGTCCTCCCCTACCATCTAGACGAGGCCTTAGGATGGCTCAATGGGGGAAGGGCACTGATAGCAGCAGGAGCCACTCGACTCCTCCTCATGGCATACATGCATCTTCTTAAGCCTGAGATTATGGTGTCAATAACTAGGCTTGGCCTGAGGGAACTTAAGGTTGGAGACGAGCTCGAAGTGGAGGCTAACGTAACTTTGTCGAGGATAGTGAAGGATCCAAGGGTGAGATCTCAGTTTCCCTTAGTGGCCGTCTCTGCGTCTCATGTGGCGGACCCTGTGGTCAGGAACAAGGCCACACTGGTGGGTAATATAGTGAACGCAGTGCCTTATTCCACAATGGTACCTGCCTTCCTCTTGATGGAGGGGAGAGCCAAGGTGAGGGGTCCAGCGGGGCCTAGAGAAATTTTGGCCAAGGACTTCTTCGTCAACGCTCTAGAAACGGCGCAAAGACCGGACGAGATAGTTACGTCACTTACATTTAAGAGGATGGAGGGAAAATGGGCGTTCACGGAGTTTAAAAGTAACAGTCACCTCCCAGTAATTAACGTGGCCGTGTGGAGGTTCAACTCTGGGAGAGTAAAGGCAGCCTACACTGGCCTTACCCCAGTCCCCAACGTTATCGATTTAGGTAAAATTAAGCCTGATTTTAGAAATAGTTACAGAGAAGTGAAGAATGCACTCCAAGATCTTTCTGGACAGGTGATCGACGATTTAAGATCGAGCTCTGAGTATCGACTACACTTGGCGTCAGTCCTTACGGCCAGATTGTTGGAGGAGGTGTCTAGATGAAAGTCTCCTTCAGAGTCAACGGTAACCAGGTAGAGTTAGAAGTAGAGGATAACGAGACCCTCTTAGAGACCCTGAGGGAAAGACTGGACATCACTAGTCCCAAAGGTGCATGCACGCAGGGTGTGTGTGGATTATGTACTGTCTTAGTGAACGGTGAGCCACAGAAGTCCTGCTTGGTTTTAACCGGTGAAATTCAGGATGCAATGGTTCTTACCCTCGAGGGGTTACAAGACGAGAAAATGAAGGTTATTCAAGAGAGTTTCGTCAAAAACAACGGTTTCCAATGTGGCTTTTGCACTCCAGCGTTCCTCCTGAGGACCTATTCGCTCCTAAGTAAGGAATCGAATTTCACAAGGGAGGAAATAAGGGAAGAACTGAGGGGAACTCTGTGTAGGTGTACTGGGTATAAGGCAATCGTGGACTCCGTGGAAGAAGCTATGTCTAGGATTAAATCCTAGACCATAAAGTAATTTTCACGCTTAAGTCGTGGATCCCGTAATTTTTTAGACCTTAATTAAGGTCGAAGTTCTCCGTTCATGTTTTCTCGCCACTAGCTAAATCCCTATATGTTCCCGGCCTAATATTCAAGGGACATCTGTTTCACTCGCGATAGCCAGATGAGATTTCTCACTGTAGTAGTTATTAGATTTCGTCTTGACCGTGAGACAATAATTTAAGGAAAGTCCCATAACTGCTGTCGCTGGGAGAAGTTATGAGAGCTACGTTTTCCAAATAAGAGTTGATGCTGTGACTTTATCAAATTATTATATTTTAATAGAATTTTTGGAAGATTATCAATATTACGAATTTTAACTATATAAGTCCATTTAAATAAAAGGTTTATAAATGCATATCGTCCTAACTTAACTTAAATGACGGAAGAGAGTGAAAGGACTACGGAAAGGGTCGCAACCACGAGGTTTTATTCAGATAAGGGTTACTTAGAGCTTGAGAGGAGGTTCCCCGAAGAGAAATATCTATGGAACGAAGATTTTCATCCTACTCCCGTAAAACTCAGAACTTGGGGTTCTTGGACGTTCTTTGCGATATGGTTTGGAATGGCTATGGAGGTAGAATCCTGGGCACTCGTCTCCATAGGTTACTCGTTCGGACTGAATTGGTTCTGGAGCCTAATCTCCGTGGCATTAGGGAATATTATAGTCCTTGTTCCAATGATAATACAAAGTCATGGGGGAGCTAGATATGGTATTCCTGAGACGCCTCTAACGAGGAGTAGGTGGGGGATATATGGAAACTGGGTTCCATCACTTCTAAGAGGTATAATTGGAGCTGGATGGTGGGGAATAGATACTTGGATAATATCTGAGGCGATTGGGGCGATGTATTTGGTGTTGACTCATGAAACCAAAATCCTTTTGAGTCTGGTATCTCAAAATCCTGCAGACCTACCTTTCCTCATAGCAACAATAAATCCGGCTCTCTTCTGGGGAGTCTTCCTTTTAACGATAGCAGTGAGGTTGGCTCTCCTATACGTTTCCCCTCCAAAGACGGGTCAGAGAGTTCTCAAATTGATAAGTTGGACTATACCTTTCATAAGCTTCGCAGGTTTCTTCATTCTCTTCTTCAACATCATGTCTATGGCCGACTGGCACTGGCAACCCATACTCGACATACCGACCACCGTCACCGGCTCTGCTTTCTGGTATGCGCTCATTGGTCTAATCAACGCTAACGTTGCATTTTGGGCTACCATGGCTCTGTCCATGCCAGATTACACCAGGTTTGCCAAGTCGCAGTTCGCTCAAACAATGGGTCAGGTACCCCTTCCTATACTTATGACTGCCATAGGAGCGTTCGGTCTTATTACGACTGGAGCGTCCTATGTGGTTTTCAAGGTCCCAGTATGGGATCCTGTGGTTCTCTCGGCGATATCCATAGCAAATCCAGCATTAGCGATAGTTACCCTATTCCTACTCCTGTTGGGAGTGGTGGTAGTTAACATCTACGCAGACACAGTAGGGCCAGCGTACGACTTTAGTAACATATATCCAAAGAAGTTAAGCTGGTTCGGTGGTGTCGTGATAGTTGTTTTAATAGCAGCAGCCCTTCAATCGTGGACATATTACTTCAACGCCTTTAGTTACGTGGAGAACTGGCTCCTGACCTATGGGGCACTCTTAGGTGGAGTGGAGGGAATAATAGTTTTTGATTACGCCCTGATAAGGAGATTCAAGTTCGAGCTCTATGATGTATTTTATTCTAAAGGAAGGTTCAGATATTTCAAGGGAATAAATCCAGCTGCCTTAATCTCCTTCGTGATAACTATGATATTGGTGTTCCCTCCAAATACCTACTTACCAGTATCAATTGCCTCGCTTTATCCAGGACAAAGTTGGGTGTTCCAGGACTCGTGGATCTCAGCAATTCTGATCTCTGGTATAATTTATACACTACTCATGGTGACCTGGGTTATACCTAAATATCAGCCATGGCTTAAGGGTAATCTACTGAGAGGATACATAGCTGAGGACACTAAAGAGATATTTAGGGCAGAGAAGAAGAAAAGTTGATCTGTTTACCTGAAGATAAACGATATTTTTCTGGCTCTCCGACACTTATAATCTTACCTCTCTTCATTACCAATAATCTAGTAGGTTGATCTCTAACTATCTCCAACGGATGACGGGCATCAAATACCACAAGATCAGCAATTGTGCCCTCCCTTATTCCGTAATCGTTAAGACCAAACGTTTTTGCTGCGTTATAGGTCACCAATCGTAAGGAGTTTACTACTTCATCAAAGGAAGTTAGATGGGCCGCATGGAGTAGCAGGTAGAGACTTTGAAGAATATCTCCCCTCCCCAAGGGATACCAAGGATCCATGATGCAATCGTTACCTACGGATACGTTCACCCCAGCCGTCAAGAGCTCCTTCACTCTCGCTATCCCCCTCCTTTTAGGGTATAGGTCATATCTCCCTTGAAGATGGAGGTTCACGGCAGGGTTCACAACTACACTTACGTCTGCCCTCTTTAACAACCTTATTAATTTATCTGCATATGCGTTATTGTAGGAATGCATAGCAGTGACGTGCCCCGCAGCGACTCGTCCATACATTCCTCTCCTAATCGTCTCCGCCGCTACTATCTCGAGGAACCTTGAACCTTCGTCGTCGGTCTCATCTACGTGACCGTCTACTCCCCTTCCGTATTTTTGAGCCAACTCGAAGGCTAAAGATACAGATTTCACACCGTCCTCCCTCGTCATCTCGTTGTGAGGTATCATACCCACGTTGTCAGCCCCCATCTCCATTGCTTTTTCCAGCAGTTCTAAGTTTCCCTTATCTGTGAGTATTCCGTCCTGTGGAAACGCTGTTACTTGTATATCGACCAACTCTCTCATTTCCTCCCTGAGCTCCAAGAGTGCCTTTAGCCCTTCTAATTTGGATTCCGTGACGTCAGCGTGAGTCCTGATCATGGTAATCCCTTGAACGACCATCCATTCTACAGCCTTTTTAGCTCTTTCCTTTACTTCGTCCTTTGAAAGAGATTTTTTGTATTCTCCCCATATTTCGATCCCTTCTAGTAATGTTCCACTTCGATTATATCTAGGCTTCCCTAGGGTCATAGCGGAATCTAAGTGAATGTGCATATCTCCCATTCCTGGGAGTACTATCTTGCCCGACACGTCATACTCTTCCTCTCCTTTAAGTTCCCTTCCAACCTTAGAGATTCTTCCTAACTTAATGCCTATATCGTTGAGACCTTCTCTTTCAAGAAGCCTACAATTCTTTAATACTATATCCTCCACGAGATATGACTTTCCTAGGTTCCGTAAAAATCTACCTTAGAGCAATTACTGGGTTTCGCCTTGACTTTAGGGCGATACTTAACGAAGAATCGCTTAACTACTATAACCTTATTCCAGCTATGGCCGTCGTCAACAGTTTCGGATAAACCGTAAAGTTTGTATTATTTCATCATAAACTCTTATATGATGCTAAGACCTAAGGAAGTCCGCCAACGCTTAGGAATATCCTATGCTACAGTTAGAGAATATGTTAAGAAGGGTTACATTAAACCAGTACTAGAGATTGGGAAGTGGAGGTTCGGGGAGGACGTGGAAAAGTTGATGAGAATTGTTAGGAAGAGGAACTCCACCTCTTTCCCACTCCCAGTGGGAGTAGGTGGGTTTAGGTTACCCCGTTAAGGGGGCGGAGGGGTAACGGGTTTCCCCGTGACCCCTGTGAAGCCCAAGGGCTGAGGATTGGATACAAATTCATGAAAATTTAATGAAGCCCGAACCCTATGTAGAACTCGCTTACGATCTTCTAGCTCCCTCCGACGCACATCCCTTTCCACGACCTCCCATAAGCTCTTCATGTCCCTCCCTCTGTTCCTCAGCACCATCTTCAACTTGTCCACGTTCATTTGGAGTGTACTCCGGAACTCTAAGCATTGAAACTTGGAGTTCACTCCAGAGGTGGAACCTTCAGCTCAACCTCCAGCCCCTCGTCCCCTCTGCCCAAGTGAGGCAGAACTTGATCGTATCTGGGAACCCAGACGGTGTCACCCTCAGTTCAGTGCACACCTCCTCCCTGTCCTCCACCTCCACCTCCTCCCAATCCTCACCTCCACACTTGCACATCCCCCTGGGTTCGAAATAACTCCTCTTACAGGTCTTACAACGGTAGTATCTAGTCACGGCTCATCACCAAAAACAGACACAGTTGCGGAGTTCCCAAAGCCTGCCATACTCATGGCGAGTCCGAACCTCGCACCTTTCACTTGCCTCTCCCCTGCCTCCCCCCTGATCTGAAGGAAGGCCTCCACTGCCTGAGCTACTCCGCTGGCCCCTATGGGGTGCCCCTTGGAGTTGAGACCTCCGCTTGTGTTGATGGGCATCTCCCCGTCAACCTCGGTAATTCCCTCCCACGTCTGTGCCCAACCCTTACCTCTCTCCAACAGGCCCAGGGCCTCAGCCTCAACTATCTCCAGGATCGTGGCCATATCGTGGAGCTCTGCGAAGTCCACCTTGTCCACCCTCGCTTGCCTCATGGCCTGCCTCCCTGCCTCCCTCACAGCCCTCATCTCCAGGATGTCCTCCCGGGAGGACACGTGGGATGAGTCTGAAGCTGTACCTATCCCCCTAAGGTACACGGGCCTGTCGGTAAAGCTTTCAGCCTCCTCGTCCCTCACCAGGAGGAGTGAGGCAGAACCATCGCTTATGGGACAAAACTCATACTGTCTCAAGGGCTCCGCTATGAGAGGTGAGGAGAGCACTTCCTCCAGGGATACCTCCTTCCTCACGTGAGCGTAGGGATTCCTGGCCCCATTCCTGTGGTTCTTCACTGCAACCTGAGCTATGGACTCCCTGGTTGCACCGTATTTCTTCATGTAGATCTTCGTCATGATGGAGGCCAGTGAAGGGACGGATATGCCCAGGGATCTCTCCCTGGGAGGGAGGAGAGAGGAGATCACTGAAGTCACCTCCCTGGTCCCCTTGGTAGACATCTTCTCCACCCCTATCACCAGGACGACCCTGGCGACCCTGGAGTCCAATAGACTCTTAGCCACTAGGAGGGAAGTTCCCCCACTCCCACTCGTGTTGTCAACCCTCAGGGAGGGAACGTAATCCAGTGAGAGGTAGGTGGTCACGAGGTTGTTCAGACCAGAGATACTATTGAACTCCCCAGAGTATGAGTTAGAGACCAAAACGAAGTCTATTTCCTCCCTGAACTTTCTCACGAGGGGAGAGGAGGATTCCTTGGTCAACGTGAAGATGTCCTCGCTCCTCTTACCGAACTTAGTGAGGGAGGCTCCCACTATGGCAACCATGCCCTTGCTTAGGACGATTCTGCTTAAAACTTTAACCTGAGATTGAAGCAAAAGGGTTAATGCTAAAATTTTCCTCAGAAGATATAAATCAGGCATAATTCAGTATGAGTATCCGAGGAATTATATACCCGATCCGAGTTTATTGATCAAGGTGACTCTACCGTCGTTCTCCATGAGATCCTCAACAAGCCATTACAGAACGACAGGAACATAGTGAAGAATGATTTGTACCCGTTTTGGGATGACGTTCCTTGTCCTCTAAAATTTTAGAATATAGTGAAAATCAAAAGTAGGTTACAGTGTTACCATGTCAGCAGTTTCCGTAAAATGTAAAGTTTATATCATTTCGTCATAAACTTTTATACAATACTAAAACCTAAAGAAGTCTGCCAACGCTTAGGAATATCCTAGCGACACTTAGAGAATATGTTAATAGTTGATAGAGGACTTAATTTCCATCTTACAGCAGTTGTGGGACTTTCCTTAGGTGCCCTGTAATCAAGGTAAAATCTGATAACTGCTGGACCTTAGACTCTTTCAGCGAGAAATTGCAAGGAATGGCGAGTCACAAGTATGACAAGGTGAGGAAGTGCGTCGAGGAAATTAAGGCTCAGAAACTTTACACCAGAGGAGGAATACGTCTACCTTACCCACCTCTTTCTCACTCCCAGTGGGAGTAGGTGGGTTTAGGTTACCCCGCTGAGGGGGCGGAGGGGTAACGGGTTTCCCCGCGACTCCTGTGAAGCCCAAGGGCTGAGGATTGATATTAAACACTATGAAATCCTATGAAGCCAGAACCCCTACAGTAGAAGGATATGAGATTACCCATGAACGCAGTGCTATGACTTTCCTCATTAATCGGCGAGACTATTAACATGGTTTAAAATCATAAACCCCAGAGTACCTGGATCGGATTCTCAACCTACATTATCTAATTCTCTTCTGAGATTTAATGTATAAAAATGCTAGAGATTTAAACTTCCTATTGTAATCTACTCATATCCTATTAAGTATGAATACTTTTTGTCAACCTTAGATGACTGTTCGTTTAAATTTTAATTATCACGTTGAGTTAATGGGTAGTAAAGTCTAGTATTATTATCTCACATCAAAATCTAAAGGATAAGGATTATAGGGCTCACGGATCTACACTTTGAGTAACACTCCTAGAGTAATGATTTGAAAGTGATTTTCGCGCATTAAGGTGTTGAGAGTGTGGGTGAACCATGTTTCCCTTAGCTCTAACCGTCACTTGGGCCCCCTCAACGCGTATTTCTATAATATTGCTATAAGCTCTCAAAACTAAGGAAAGTTTATAATTATGGAATCTTAATCTCTCTCCATGACCACGCAGGAGGAAATTAACCTACCCTTCAACGAGATGATAGAGCCGAAGTTGCTGAGGCATAGGGTAGTATCCCCTCAGCTCTACTCAGAAATACACAAGAGGAGCCTGGATCAGGGACCACAATTCTGGGAGTCAGTAGCGAGGGAACTGGACTGGTTCAAACCTTGGGAAAAGGTACTGGACGACAGTAACCCTCCATTCTACAAGTGGTTTGTGGGAGGGGAGGTAAACGCCTCCTACCTGACCGTGGATAGGCACGCCAACGGCTGGAGGAGGAACAAGGTAGCCCTGATCTGGGAGGGGGAACCCTGGTCCGACGGACCCAAGGAGGTAAAGAAACTGACCTACCTGGACCTTTACAGGGAAGTGAACAGGGTCGCCTACCTCCTCAAGGAGGAGTACGGGCTCGGGAAGGGAGACACCATGGGGATATACCTCCCCATGATACCAGAACTCCCCATTTTCATGCTGGCCGCAGCTAGGTTGGGCGTAGCCTTCGCGGTAGTCTTCTCTGGGTTCAGCGCTCAAGCCGTTGCAGACAGGATGAACGACGCTGAGGCCAAGTTACTCGTGACAGCTGACGGCGGGTGGAGGAGGGGAAAGGTCGTTCCCCTCAAGGACATAGTGGACAAGGCACTGGAGAGCACGAAGACCATCAGGAACGTACTGGTGGTGAGGAGGACGGGACAGGAAGTTAGGATGGAGAAGGGAAGGGACAGGTACCTACACGAGGTGCTGAGCAAGGTGCCCCAGAACGCCTACGTGGAACCTGAGAGGGTTAAGTCAGAGGATCCCCTCTACATCCTCTACACCTCTGGGACCACCGGGAAGCCCAAGGGAATAGTACACGACGTGGGAGGCTACATGACCCTCCTCCACGCCACCATGAAGTGGGCCTTCGACATAAGGGACGAGGACGTGTTTTGGTGCACTGCAGACATAGGCTGGGTCACGGGCCACTCCTACATAGTTTTCGGCCCGCTAATGGAGGGGGCCACAGAGGTGTTGTACGAGGGAGCACTGGACTATCCCGAGCCGGACAGGTGGGTCTCCATCGTGGAGAGACACAACGTCTCCGTACTCTACACATCCCCGACAGCCATAAGGACGTTCATGAAGTACGGCGAACAGTGGATAACCAAACACGATGTGAGCTCAGTCAGGTTGATGCACTCTGTGGGGGAGCCCATAAACCCAGAGGCCTGGAGGTGGTTCTTCAAACTCGTGGGAAAGGAGAGGATACCCTTCGGGAGCACGTGGTGGATGACCGAGACCGGTGGGATACTCATAACCATAACCCCAGGGAGTTACATGGTTCCCATGAAACCTGGGACCAACGGTCCACCGATCTTGGGAGTGGCTGCCAACGTGTATAACGATGAGGGCAAGCCCGTCCCCGAGGAGACTAAGGGTTACCTGGTGATAGAGAGACCGTGGCCAGGGATGCCACTCACTATCCACAGGGATCCAGAGAGGTACGTTAAGGTGTACTGGAGCAAGTTCCCCGGGACGTTCTATGTGGGAGATTACGCAGTGAAGGACAAGGACGGTTACTTCTGGATACTGGGTAGGGCAGACGAGGTGTTGAAGATAGCTGGCCACAGGATAGGCACCTATGAGCTGGAGAGCGCACTGATACAACACCCTGCGGTGGCTGAGGCTGCTGTGGTGGGAATCCCTGATCCCGTGAGGGGAGAGGTCGCGGAGGCCTTCGTCATACTCAGGGGAGGTACGTCGGTCAGGCCAGAGCTCAAGGAGGAGTTAGTCAAGTTCGTGAGGGAGAACTACGGACCCATAGCCGTATTCAGGGAGATCCACTTCGTGAACAAGTTACCCAAGACCAGGAGCGGTAAGATAATGAGGAGGGTGGTCAGGGCCGTGGCCACCGGGAGCGAAGTGGGAGACATCACGACCCTCGAAGACGAGGCATCTGTGGAGGAGATAAGGAAGGCCTTACAGGAGTTCAAGGAGGAGTTAAAGAGAACGTAATTTTTTATTTAGTCTCTTGAAAAGTCTCGAGAAGGCCTTGGAGGGAAGAAGTGAACATATATTACTGATTGAGGGGGCGTACGTGACATGTTTGGAGGATCTCTCATCGCTCTTTGAAGTGATGAACGGACTGAGGTACACCCATGACCTGGGCTGAATCCTTTTCATGTTACAGCAGTTATGGGATTTTTCGTTAGGTTTAGCCTCGAAGTCAAGGCAAAATCTAATAACTACTGCACTTTAATCTAGCTCTCGCTTTCTTCATCACGCGATTTCACTAACTGGTTTGCTATTTCTATTAACTCCTCAGGTCCTATACTTAAATCACCGTAATCCGGTGGTTTTTCCCTCAAACTCACTAATCCTACCTTTTCAGCTATTTTATCCATCCTTTTGACAGCTTCTCTTGCTTCAGAACTCGAAAATTCACCCATTTTGACCTCAAAAGCCCAAATAGGTTTCTTCTTTTTTACAATAATTACGTCTATGTCTTCCTTCGGAGAATAATACTGTACACCTCCGAAATATTTCGAAAGCATTTCTCCTAGACTGAACTGAACCTCCCTTCCAATAGGTAAGTCCTTGACTTCCAAATCCGTTTCACTTATAGCATATTTGGATTCAGCGTAAAGCGTAAGTGAAAGGCCAGGAGACCTGATTCTGTAATAATTTTCCCTAGACAGCGTGGGAATTTTTTGTACTAATCCCATCTTAGCTAACTTGTTGACCATTGAGGATATCGTTCCTTCCCCTCCTTTAGGTTGTATTATACCGGCAATTTCAGACGTCTTCCATATTCCTTCCCCTAGAAGTAAAAGGATTTTATAATAGGTGTCCGTAAGTTGCCTTTCCTCTTCTTTGAACACCTCCCCTAACAGCCCCTTAGAAATTAACGAGAATTCCCTTATTCTACTAACGAATTCCTCATAACTATTTATGAAAGGAATTATCCAAGGGTCTCTGTATAAGGTTGAAAGTACGGGGTCTCTAATTTGAGTTAGCACATCTTCATGAGATATTATGTCTATTTCAAGGGGGGTGAATAAACCGAGTAATGGACTATTCCTATCAAATACTTTATTAACTATACCATAACTAGAGCCTATTATTACTAGAATACCTTCCTTATCCCAATTACTTATCATAGCCCAATGGATCTCAGGTAATCTTTGGAACTCGTCTATTACCGCCACGCCCCCTCTGCGTAGAATCCCTTTGACCTCTTTCATAGCCTCATCAATCTTTACCACCGTGTCATCTAAGGTGATTGCGTTATTTGAATCAGCTATTAAAACGTAATAATCCATCTTAAGGTTTCTCTTTACTAAGGTACTTTTTCCTGTCTTCCTCCTGCCGTAAATTAAAGTCCAGTTTTTTATTCTTCTTATCTCCTCCTCTTCTCGCCTTTTAATATATAGTCCCACAGGACTAGTCCTATAGGACTAGTATATAAGGATTAGCACGTCAAGACAGCAACGAGAAAACAAAGGTAGGACGAACTGTGTTAAAGGATAAGCGAACTTACGGTGCGTGAGCTGGACCCCTCTAAGCGAAGTGTTAGGGGGATTAGAACCTCGTCCTTCCACGATCGAGAGGAACCAGGTTTAAAAATTTGAACGAGGCGGACGGTATAAGAAACTTAAATCGTCCTCTGAAGCCATTACAAAGCGTGTTGCTCAAATCTCGGGTACCATTGAAAGTATGGTAGAAAAGTATACTAAGACTATTAACTTTGTTTCAAGCCCCGTCAACGTAATAAGATATTCCCTTAGTTCTTATTGACTATAAGTGATAGTTTTCGTCCTTAGTTAGCCCTACCTTAGTCTCATCTATCGCATAAATCATAATCAGTCCCGTAACGTACTTCACGAGTAAAGATGAGTAAGGTGGAGGTAACAGTCCTTATTTAACGTCCTCTACGTAATTAAACGAACTAGGTATTCAGTAACTTCCTTACTACTGGGCCTCTTTAAGGGGTCTGGTGATAACATTGTCTTCACAGCAGTTATCAGAGAAGGACAAGGTTCTAATCCCCCTTTTTACCTTGATTACAAGGCGCTACTTAAGGACAGTAGTTATCAGACAGCAGTTATTAGATTTTGCCTTGATTACAGGGCGATATTTAAGGGAAAGTCCCATAACTGCTGTATCAGATTTTGCCTTGACTTCAAGGCGACACCTAACGAGAAATCCCACAACTGCTGTAAGGGAAAGTCACGAAACTACTGTTGGAGGAGAGTTTACACCGTTGACGAGAAACTACTGAGGAAGGTCAAGGACTTACCTTTCGTGCTCCCCACATTACAGAGTAGAGGGACGGCTCTCCCGCTCATGAGGGCAAATGATTCCTTAACCCTCATTTCTCATTCGTAATCTTCTCTTCTCACTCGGTTCTCAGCGTGTCCCTCACTCAGGTAGTCCCTGAGGTTCTCGCAGGCCCTCACCAGGGCCCTCTTGAGCACCTCTCCGCTCGCAGTAGCCCCTGCTGTGTGCGGGGTACCGGCGAAATTCTCCATCCCCCAGAGCGGCGAGTCGAAGTTCTCCTTACCTCCCTTCCTCCAGAAGACGTCCGTACCGAACTTGAATCCCTTCCTCTCCTTCATGATCCTGATGACGTCTTCCTCCACCACAGTTTCGGCCCTACCTACGTTCACCAGGATCACTCTCTCCTTGGTCCTGGAGAGCAAATCGTAGTTCAATAACCCCACGGTCTCCTTGTTGAGTGGGAGAGCATCGAATATGACGTCAGCCCTCCCCATGAGCTCCTTCAGGTCCTGAAGTCCCCTCCTCTCTGAGAAGAGCTCGGGCCTCCTGAAGGATCTTGAGACCCCAATCACGTACATATCGAAGGCGTGCTTAGCTATCCTGGCTATCTCAGACCCTATCCCTCCTCCTCCCAGGACGAGGGCTGTCCCCCCGTGGAGGAGTACCGTGTCCTCCCTCCTCCTCACGTTCACGTTCTTGGCCAGGGCTAAGGCCAAGGCCCACGCGTGCTCCGCGACCGACGTCGAGTAAGCCCCAGCGTTTGAGAACACCTCGACGTGGGCAGGTATAAGTTGGAAGGGTAGGTCGTCAACTCCTGCAGAGAAGGTCTGAATCACCTTCAGCTTAGGCATCTTGCCCACGTAATCCTTTACCTGGGAGGGCCACGCCAGGAGAGCTTCACCTTCCTTCAGGTGCTCCTCCACGTTCCTGTCCTTAAGGCCCCACCTGTCCAGAAGGGAGTGGCACTCCTCAGGAAGTTCCCTGGTGGAGATTATCATGTTCAACCATTAACTCTCAAGGTTAAAAAGGACTCCACCCACGAGTTCCTGAAACTTGAGGGTTGAAGGTTTTTTACCTCATATGCCATTTATACATATATGAAGTGGTGGAGAATACTCTGGTTCCTCTTGAGGTTGGGCAGATTACTCAGGAGGAGATGATGGGAGGTCTGAATCCTTTTTGCGTTAATAGAAATCTTTTTATATTCATTTATTGTCAACTAATTTTGTGGAAAGACTACTGAGGCCCAGGGAGGCTTGCCAACTGCTCAGCATTTCATACTCAACCTTGTTAAGGTGGATTAGGGAAGGGAAGATAAGGGTGGTGAGAACTGAGGGTGGGAAGTATAGGATACCTTACAGCGAAATCAAGAAGTACTTAGAGAGGAGGGAAGAGACGAGGGCAGTAATTTACGCAAGGGTGTCCTCTACTGATCCGAGAGAAGATTTGGAGAGACAAGTAAACTACCTAACGAACTACGCAACGGCAAAGGGTTACAAGGTAGTTGAAGTACTAAAGGATATTGCGAGCGGGTTAAACACAGGAAGGAAAGGTTTGCTCAAGCTCTTCAAACTGGTTGAGGGAAGGAGTGTTGACGTCGTATTAATAACCTACAAAGACAAACTCACAAGGTTCGGGTTTGAGTATTTAGAGGAGTTCTTTTCAACCGTGGGAGTTAGGATCGAGGTTTTCGGAGAAGAACCTGAGGAAGCTACACGAGAACTAGTTGAAGATCTGATTTCCATCATTACGTCGTTCGCCGGGAAAATTTACGGAATGAGGAGTCACAAGAAGACAGTCCTAGTTCAGGGTGTAAAAGAGCTCATGGGTGAGTTGAGTGGAGAGGGTAGTGAAGTTAAGGGTTGAGGTTGATCACAACACGTATTCAGCGCTCAAGGAAGTTGAGGAGGAGTACAGGGAGGTCCTGGAGGAGGCAATAAATTATGGACTCGTAAATAAGACCACCTCCTTCACTAGGATTAAGGCGGGAATTTACAAGGCTGAGAGGGAGAAGCACAAGTTACCATCCCATTACATTTACACCGCCTGTGAGGACGCTAGCGAGAGGTTGGACAGCTTTCAAAAGTTGAAGAAGGGAGGTAGGGCCTACACCGACAAACCCTCAGTGAGGAAGGTCACTGTCCACCTAGACGATCACTTGTGGAGGTTCGACCTTGATAAAATCTCAATTTCCACGAAGAGGGGGAGGGTTCTCATTTCACCAACCTTCCCTAAGATCTTCTGGAGGTATTATAACAAGAACTGGTTGATTGCTAGTGGGGCGAGGTTTAGACTGACGAAGGGTAACGTGGTAGAGCTCTACGTTATTTTTAAGAGGGACGTTAAACCTTACGAGCCTAAGGGTTTCATCCCAGTTGACCTCAACGAGAACTCGGTCTCTGTATTGGTTGATGGAAAACCGATACTTTTAGAGACTAACACCAAGAGGATTACTCTGGGCTATGAGTATAAAAGGAAGTCAATAACTACTGGTAGGTTAACTAAGGACAGAGAAGTTAAGAGGAAGTTAAAGAGGTTGAGGGAAAAAGACAAGAAGGCTGATGTCAGGAGGAAGTTAGCTAAGCTCGTTGTTATTGAAGCTTTTAAGAGTAGGAGTGCCGTTGTCCTGGAGGATTTACCAAAGAGGGTTCCAGAGCACATGGTTAAGGACGTGAAGGATAAACAGCTCAGGTTGAGGATTTATCGTTCGGCGTTCTCTTTCATGAAGAACGCTATCGTGGAGAAGGCTATGGAGCTTAATGTCCCCGTGATCTTGGTCAACCCGTCTCACACTTCTACTGTTTGTCCAGTCCACGGGACGAAGATCATTTACCAACCCGATGGGGGCGATGCCCCAAGGGTTGGTGTTTGTGAGAAGGGGAAAGAGAGGTGGCATAGGGACGTAGTTGCCCTCTATAACTTGAGGAAAAGGGCTGGAGATGTGAGCCCCGTGCCGTTGGGCTCGAAGGAGTCCCATGACCCGCCTACCTTGAGTAGGTGGTTGAGGGCTAAGTCCCTACACTCGATCATGATTGAAGACAAAATGAAATGAAAGTGTAGGGACAAACGGATTTAACCATTAGTGATGTTTGAGGGACCCTCAGTCCTAAGATTAGTAAATGATTTCGGAGTTTGCGATAGTTATTAGATTCAGCTCGACCGCGGGAGGTTGGGCTAAGTCCCAAACTCCTACAGGATATTTTTCAAGGCAATTAATGGAGTTGCTGAGGACTTGGATCATTCTTATATACTATTATTTCATAGTATATGTCTGTGAAGCTACAGGTCAAAGGTAACCACATGTACGTGACCATGTGGGACAAGCAGTCCAGGAGGCCTAGGAGGTTCTATTTAGGGAGACGGGAGGAAATGAAGAGGTGGGAGGAGCTGTTCAAGTTAGCTAGGGAGTATAGGGTGGGAAAAGATGAGGTAAGGGACTACGTGGATTATTTCCTTGATAAGGAAACGAACCTGACCAAGGTCGAATATGTTATGCTCTCCCTGAGCTTAGGTGTAGATCTTTGGAAGTGGAGCGAAAGTTCAAGAACGCGTTCAGGACAGCAGTTAGGGAGATAAGGAGATTTTATCCCGAGCTTGCCTTGATAGGGAGGTTCGCGAGGAACTTTTACGCCAATCCCGAAACAACACTGGACATCGACTTCATCGTGAACTTGGATGACGTTGAGAAGTTGGCGGAGTTCATTGAATTCGTCTCAGGTAGATATGAAATCTTTCCAAAGGACGTAGGGCATTGGCAGTACAGGCTGGTGATTAAGGGCATGAGGATAGACGTTGTCAAACCTCCCTCCTTTAAGTTCGATGAGGAAGTTGTGCATAGGAGGAGAACGGTCAGGATAGAGGGAGTGGGGGAAGTCCCCATCCTATCCCCTGAGGACCTGGCGGTCCTTTACGTGGTAGCCTCCATCAAGAGAGGTATTAAGGATCTCATTAAGGCCAAGGACGTGGTAGTCTACTCATTGGGGAGGGAGGACTTCAATGAAAAATACTTCTTGAAGAAATGTGAGGAGAACGGCGTGAAGCCCATCTGCCTAGTCCTACTTCAGGACTAGGAGTACAGGAAACGGCTCTTCCATCCAACCCTAGTGGGCAGGGCTAGCCTAAGCTAAGACTCTTCAATACTTAAAATTGAAACTAATTAGAACCATAAAGAATCTTTCGAACTCACGGCCTTATCTGTTAAAAAGGTATTATTTCAAGTTTAATAGCTAAACCCTCTTTCCTCCAGCTTCTCTCTCAACCTCATCAGTGCGACTTCCCTCTTCCCCCTATAGAGGTAGACATCGTGAAGCTTACATTCCTTAACATTATAGATAGCTTCCTCAAGGAGAGCTAACCTCTCTAGTCCCAAAGCTTCCAGAATCTTCATTGACTTAATGTTAAGTCGATCGACGAACGCCGAGACGTAGGTCACTCCTGAATTGGAGAGGAGGACGTAGAGCATAACGTAGGTTAGACCCATACCTCTGAATTTTCGTCTCACCCAATAGGCTAACCTTCCCTCATGGGTTTGAACCTTGAAGGGGAAAATGGAGCCACGAAGAGGCTAGCACCTCCCACTAGTTCATTGTTAATGAACGTAAGGTACCATAGACGTTGAGACGAATTCGAATCCTTCAGTATCTTACCTATTTCTTGGACATCCCTCACTTCCCCTAGGTAGTTCACTAAAACGAAGGAATCTTCGTCGTCTAAAAGTTCCCTCAAGGTAGCGTGAACCGTAGGGGCGTCCTGCTCCGTAGGTTCCCTCACCTCATAAGTTAATCCCGTTAATCTGTTCACGAAATGCATGGGAATAACTTCGTCCCTCCATAAAAAACATGAGCACAGCAGTTATTAGATTTTGCCTTGACTTCAAGGCTACACTTAACGAGAAATCCCATAACTGCTGATGAGCAACAGTTTGTTCAGACACTTTGTAAATTTCAGCTCCTTGATACAGAATTTTATGAAGGAATCTCGCACTACCTGAAGGGGGCGAAAACTTCGCCATTTGCTGTGAGATGGATAAACACCCTAGTTCGAATGTCATTTTCCTAAGGGTACTCCGACAACAGTCGCAAAGTAGAGCGGGCATCACCGAGATGTCTAGGTTGAAGCGAGGTTTCGTGAGGTTATGCCTCCGTCCCATCAAACATGATCGCGTCCGCGCCAGGGTTCGACCGGTAGTGCTAAAGCTCCCCCTCTCTATGCAGAGCTGTGCCTCGGGGCAGGCGACTCCACTTTTCCTCGAAGGACAAATGGGATTCCCGGTTGAAGGAAGTTCTCTACCCTGGAAGCCTGTAGCCGATCATTCCTGGAGAGCCCGGGGAATTGATCATATAAATTCTATAATATAATTATTCATGATATAAACTATTTACCGAGATATACCTAATGGAATACTAAAGTAAGTTTTATAAGGTATAAATAAGATTAAACTATAATGACAGATAAACCCTACAAACTGGCCAAAGTAGTCGGTCCCATAGTCATCATGGCTTCGGCAGTGAGTCAGGAGTACGGTGCCGGAATAAACGCAGTGGCCACACAGAGTATAGGCTCATATCCATCTATCGGAAACTTGGTCCCCCTAATTATGTTTGTGACGGGTCTACTACTGCTCCCCAAGGTGTTCATGTACCAGAGGTTTGGGGGAATTGCGAGCAGGAGTGGAGGACAATACGTATGGATATCCAGGACTACGTCCCCTCGGGTAGGCTTCCTTGTACACTTCCTTTACTGGATAGGTATAATTTCAGCTATAGGGTTCATAAGCTATACAGTGGGATCAACACTCGCTTCGACTTTGGTATCCCTAGGTATCACTGCTGGCGCATGGTTTGCGACATTTTACGGGCATCTGACGGTAGGTTTGATCCTGATTTGGACGTTCTTCCTAATACATTACTCTGGAGTTAAATCCTATGGAACCGTTGTAGTGATCTTGTTCGGACTCATATTGTTCGCTGCGGCAACCTCAATGTACGTGGGTTTCAGTACCCCCAATACCGAATACGTAAATGTTCTTTCGTCCCAAATATTTAAGGGACCTATTCCTCACTACACTTTACCGTCAGTCACCTATTCAGCTTTCTTTGGGACTGTCACCCTCTTCGTTTTCGCTTATGCAGGAATAAGTGCTGCACCGATGTTGGGAGGAGAGGCCAAGAATCCCCAAAAGGACATGCCTAGAGGGATAGTCTATGCATGGATCATCGCCATAGTACTCTTCACGCTGGTCGCCCTCGCCATATTTCACACCGTAACGGGGGAGCAAGTCTACGCCCTCATCCAGTCTAAGAAGGCATATTATGCGACGTTACCTGGTATCTTGAGTATAGCAGAACCGCGCTTGCTGGGCGCAATATTTTCCATAATAGTGACCGTCATAATAGCGAAGACCATGTTACCCCAACTCCTAACTTCCAGCAGAACGTTGTTCGCGTGGGGAGAGGACCTGATACTACCTGCCCACTTCACTCACACCAACAAGTTCAAGGCTCCCGACTTCAGCCTTCTCATCTGTGCCATACTTGCTTCGGTGTACTTGGTCTATACATCTGTGGTAGGGGTCTCGGTGGTGGACATAAGGTCACTCTCCGTCCTCTTGGAAATGTTAGCGTTAGGAGCTGGAGTCCTAGTGACTGCTACTAAGGGCGAGAAAAAGGAGGAATGGGAGAAGAAGGTCGGAACGCCCGGCATGATAATAGCTGGCATCACCGGAATATTAGTTACGTTGATTGTCATTCCCTCGGTCGTGGTAGTCCCTCATGTGTCCCTAGTGCTTCAGCCCTCATTTCAAGTTGTCATGACGATTTTAGTGGGACTCGTAATCTATGAGGTCTCGAGGATCTTGAGGAACAGAAACAATATAGACCTAGACGAGTTCATTAAAAAGAGTTTGCCATTGGAGTAAAAATCTTTTTCTTCCTATACCTTCACTTCCAGAACTCTCCTGCGTACACCCTTTTCCATCAACCAATCCAATCCGTCATTAATGCTCTCAGTCTCTAGGGTTTCAAACCCGTAGGCTTCAGCAACCCTCAGTGGAGAAACCTTAGGCGAGAAAAACGGGGCGGAGTAGTCTGCCCTGGATCTCAAGGACTCGTATCCCTCATTATTTAATATCAATACTCTCAGGTCTATATCATAATTTGTAGCCGTCCAGAGGGCCTGAGGAGCGAAGTGAAAACTGCCATCCCCCACGAGAGTCACAGCATTACCTCCAGCCATGACGTAACCTATGGACGCGGGAATGGCCCATCCCAGGAAGCCAGACCTGTTGGAAAAGTACAATCTCCTTCTCCGACCGAGGATCATCTTGACCGGTTCCTTATGGGAAGGAGTCTCCTCAAACACGGCGTAACCGTTGAGCCTAGAGGACAAGGCCTTCATTATTTCACCCACTCTCCCCTCCTTCACCTTGAGATCCAACACGTTTGAACCTTCTCTCTCCGTCACCTTAGGGAGGATCTCCTTGAGGAAGCTCTTGGGATCACAAAGTATGGATCTCCAGGCTCTCTTGGTTGCCTCCTCCGAATCAGACGTTATCTGTATCACATTTCTGGTCCTGAGCTCTTCGTCCATGTAGAGGACATTGTGGAGCATTCCTCCAACCAGTAGTACAACATCATATTCGCTTAACGCTGAGTTTATCCCGCTGGCGTTTCTGGGTAAGATTTTGACGAATTCGGCACTGGGAGACCTAGAGAAATGAGGTTCGGCAAATACGGGGGCCTTTAACTTACTAGACAACTCCTTCAGCTCCTCGTGGGCATCTGTTATGTCTACCTCATATCCAGCCACTATGGCGATCCTCCGTGCTCTATTGAGCTCCTCGGCCAGAAGAGAGATGATGCTTGGATCGCATTGACGCTGGTAGTTCACTTGAGCGATCATGGGGTGAATCTCCTCCACTTGGGTGTCTATCTCCTCATCAACTATGTCATATGGTATTCCCACTATTACTGGACCTGGAGGGGAAGATACAGCCGTCTTCACTCCCCTAAGTATAGCCTTTGGGACTTCTTCCCCGTATCTAACGTCTATCACCCCCTTCGCATATGGGATCTCCCTCAAATCGGTGGAGAGTATGGGCTCATCGATCAGTTTCCTCGAGTTTTGTTGTCCCACTAGGATGAGTAAAGGTATTCTGTCTAACCTGGCCGAGTACACGTATCCCAGTGAGTTGGTTAGTCCAGGCGCCGCGTGTGTGTTAGTTACTCCTACCCTTCCAGTGTAAAGATGGTAACCGCTAGCCATCCCTAGTGCGTGACCGTCGTGAAGGGAGAGAACGTAATTCATGTGTCCTGGAAGATATTTGAGCAAGGACAGTTCTGTAGTTCCCGGATTGCCGAATATTGTTCTCGTGAAGTTAGATAGCTCCTTGAACACAACCTCGGCTACTTTCATGCCTCTCGATTAAACTTTATCTGTGGGGATATAAACTTTTCTATATATGAACAAATTTTACAACAAAAATCTATATCTTACTAAATAAGATATAAACACAATTATATTCCTTAGATCTTTCTCCTAAGGATGAGGGACTTAGCCAGTTGAATGGAGAGAGATGGATCAACTCCCTTGGGACAGACCACTGAACAGGAGCCTGCAACCCTACATGACCATACTCCGTTGGGAGTGTCCAGAAGTAGTACTCGAAGCTTATCCGAGTCCCTCGAGTCAGCAGTGTACCTATAAGCTACGTTTATTGCAGCAGGGCCCAGGAAGTTGGGGTTTGAGGACACCACAGGACAGGCAGAGTAGCACAGGCCACACTGGATGCAGTAATTGAACTGAAGGTATCTCTTGACCTCCTCGTCAGTTTGTCTGTAGGGAGATTTGGGACTCTCTTGTTCCTCCTCATCTTTAGCCACGAGGAAAGGCCTGACCTTTCTATACTTGGAGAAGAACGATGAGAGGTCTGGGACGAGTCCCCTGATAGTTCCCACGTTCTTCAAAGGCTCGATCCTTATGGGTTCGTCTAAGTCCTTCATCTTGGTGAGACAGGCTAACCTTGGCCTTCCGTTAATTATCATCCCACAGGATCCGCAGAGCGCCATCCTACAAGAATATCTAAGCACTAGAGAGGGATCCTGTTCTTCCCTTATCTTAAGGAGTAGCTCGAGGACCGTAGTGTATGGGTCCAGCTCCTCCCTCATCACTTCGTACTGCTTCTCTCTCTCCTCCTTTCCTTCCAATACCTTGACGACTAACTTCCCCACGTTTATCACCACACAGTGAGTATCCCCAAGACGAGGATAATCAGAAATACCACCCCTAGAATTCCCAGCACAGCTTTCACGGTCAGATTTGACTTTCCGCTGTCCAAGAGGGTCCTTCTAATTCCGAGGCTGGAGTGAGTTAGAATGAACGCGAGCAAGAGGATCAGTGTAACGGAATAGGCAGGATCCTTCAGTGATAACGCCACTTGGCTGAACGACGTGTTAACAGTGAAGCCCCCCACGGACAGTTTGACAAGGTGTATTATCACGAGCAATAGTATTGCTAATCCAGAGAGGTAGGTCAGCTCCCTCAGGGTCGACTCCCTCATAGGAGTATCACCCCCGCTACTATGGTAAGGAATATCCCCAAGATCCCCATGAAGAGCACGTAACCCCTATGTCTTCTGTTCTTGAGCCAAACTTGATATGGGTACTCCTGTTCCTTAGGTTCGGTGAGGAGGTAACCAAACTCGATCAACATTATTCTGACCCCATTGAGTCCATGGAAGATCAGGGCAACCACGACGAGGAGAAGGACCACCCTACCTAGAAATGTGGAGTCCAACGATAGGAGAGAATTCCAAGCTCTTTCTCCGTAGGTTACTTGATGTACGAAGAGAACGTGAAGGACGATGAAGGCAGTTAGCCCCCAGCCCGTTATCCTATGGAGGGCGAAGAGTAGCCTCTCTATGTTCCACCCTCTCACCTTAAACCATTCTGATGTTCCCATTCAGTACACCCTAGCCGTGGGCTTCCACTTGGTTATGGTCACTGGGTGGTAATCTATTACAGGTCCTTCCAGTGAGAACTTAGCTAGGGTGTGTTTGAGGAAGTTCTGGTCGTCCCTAGCCGGGAAGTCTACACGAAAGTGTGCGCCCCTCGACTCCCTCCTCTCCAAAGCCGACGTGGCTATGACCTCCGCCATCTCAATTAAGTTCATGACCTCGTGGGCATGGATCCACTCTAGGTTGTACTCGAACGCCCTATCCCTAACGTAAAGGTCACTTAGCGACGTCTTGAGTCCCCTAATGGACTTTAAGGCTGAGGTAAGTCCTTCTTCACTCCGGAACACTCCGACCCCAACTTCCATAATGTTCTGCAATGAGTTCCTTATCTCATAGGGGGTGTGGGATCCCTTCTCCCTCCTGATGAGAGAGAAGGACCTCTCTACCTCTTTCTCGACCACCTCGTTCAGTCTATCCGTAGTGGGCTCCGTTTCGGACTCCAGGTAGGTGAAGGCGCTTCTTCCAGCCCACTTACCCATGACTAAACATGCGGGAAGGGAATTGGAGCCTAACCTGTTGGCTCCATGCAGACTCACGTTAGCGACCTCTCCTGCCGCGAAGACCCCCTTGAGTGGGGTAGAGAGATCTGTTCCTAAAACATGGATCCCACCCATGGAGTAGTGGGCTGCTGGCAACACAGGAATCGGTTCGTCGAGAGGATCCTTTCCCAAGAACTGAATCGAATTCTCCCTGAAGGTCTTGTAAATTGTCTTTAACCTCTCCTCCCCTACTGGTCTAGTATCAAGAAGTACCGCCTTCATTCCTCTAGGTCCTTCTAGTCCCTTACCTTCCTTTATCTCAGTCAAAATTGCCCTAGTTACGATGTCCCTAGCTGCCAATTCCATCTTATTCGGGGCGTACTTCCTCATGAACCTCTCCCCTTCATTGTTTAGTAAGATCGCGCCGTGACCTCTCAATGCCTCTGTAGCGGGTATTCCATAGGGCACCAGGGTGGTGGGCAACCACTGAATGAATTCCATATCCTTGAGGGGTATCCCAGCCCTGTATGCCATGGCGAGACCGTCTCCAGTGACCGTGTGCGAGTAAGTTACGTACTTGTATATCCTCCCTATTCCCCCAGTGGCGATTATCAGAGCCTTCGCCTTAAACAGGTAGAAGGAACCCGTAGCCCTATCTATGGCCAGAAGACCCCTAAACTTTCCTTCCGTTGAAATTATTGCCGTGGCGAAGTACTCGTGGTAGAACTTTACGTTATTGCCCTTCAGTGCCCTATCGTAGAGAGTCTTCATCAAGAAGAACCCAGTCCTATCGTAAGCGAAGAACGTCCTAGGAACTTCGTGAGCTCCAAATGCCCTAGCCAGTAAGTTTCCCTCCTTGTCTCTGGCCCACGGCATTCCCCAGTGCTCAAGTTGTAGTATTTCGCTCGGTGCGTCACGGACGAACGACTCTACAGCGTCTTGGTCAGCTAGGAAATCAGATCCCTTCACAGTGTCGTAAGCGTGTTGCTCAAAGGAGTCGCCTCTCTGTATCACTGCTGCCGCTCCTCCCTCTGGGGCCACAGAGTGAGATCTCATCACCTGTACCTTGGAGAGTACTGAAACTTCGTACTTACCACGGGCCAACTTGTCGAACTCTATGGCTGCCCTAAGTCCTGCCAGCCCGCTCCCAAGTACCACCAAGTCTGTCTTTATTACCTCCGGCTCCATCTCAAATCTCCTGGAGTAGATTCTTGAGGTTGTCAGAGACTTGCCTCTTCGTGTTCAGGAGTAAATTGTTCCCTAACGTGTCTATTGCCACAAAGGCAGGTCCCAGAGCGTTGACTTTGACTTTAAAGAGAGCCTCCCCGTACAAATCCTCCCACCATACTCTCTCCACCCTCTCTATGGCTGAGGTGACCAGGGCCGCAGCGCCCCCCACAAACAGGAAGTAGAGCGCTTTACGATTCCTGAACTCCGGTGTCACGATTTCGCTCAGCTCTCCCTTCCCGATCAATCCCCTCACACCGAGGGAGAGAAGGGATGGGATATATTTCTCCATCCTCTGTGAAGTAGTGACCCCCACTGAGAGTATACTGTACCTTTCACCTTCCTTAATGAAACTTGGAGCCCCGAACAAGATCACTTGTCCGGTGAGATCCTCAGGTGGTTTGACTTTCTCCTCGAAGATCCTACGGAGTGTCGCGTCCCTCATTATGTATATGTATCCTGTGAGGTAAACGGTATCGCCTAGCTTGAGTCCCTCAATGGATCCCTCATCCAGTGGAGTTTTCAACTCTTTCAATCCTATCCCCCCAGATATTTTATGCTGAGGTCCTCACCTATTATGGCCTCAGCTCTCTCTCCTCTCCAGCACTGTATGTTCACGGCCACAGGGAGGCTACTTATGTGTGTTTCTGCTATCTCTACGTTTACTCCCAGGGCTGTAATCTTTCCACCTACACCCATTGGGCCTACACCCAACTTGTTTATTAGAAGGAATAGTTCATCTTCCATTTTCCTTCCAATTTCGTCCTCGCTTCTGGAACCGAGAGGTCTCAACGCTCCCTTCTTGGCCAGGTAAGTTACCTGTTCGAAGTCTCCCCCTATTCCCACCCCTACTATGTAGGGAGGACAACCCTTTCCTCCAGCGTTGGCCACAGTCTCTAATACGAACCTCTTGACACCCTTCAATCCGTCCGCCGGTCTCAGCATGGCCAACGCACTCATGTTCTCAGATCCTGACCCCTTGGGTAACGCCACGATTTTCATGACCCCTTTCAGTCCCTCATTCAGCTCGACGTGTACTATGGGTGAACTCCTCCCAGTGTTATCTCCAGTGTTCACTCTAGTAATGGGATGAACCATGTTGGGTCTCAAGTGGTTCTTAACTGTGGCATCCCTAACCCCCTCCTTTATGGCCCTGATCAGTTTAGGCAGTGAGATCTCTACGTCCCCCAACTCAACCAGGTAAACAGGCGTCCCAGTATCTTGGCACACTAGGAGGCTGCGCTTTCTCGCCACTTCGATATTCTTTATTATGGTATCCATCACCTCCTTACCTAGCGGGCTATCCTCGGTATCGTAGGATAGCCTTATCTTTTCAACAACGTCCTTAGGGATCACGGTGAGGGCCCTATAGTAGAGGGCCTCTGAGACCTCTCTCACTTTCTCGTAAAATTCAGAAGTAAACCCCATCAGACTAAAGTGGGATGCAATATATATATACTTTTCTGTATACGATATTAAATACTGAAATAAAAAGAGAAATAGCTTACTTATTCTTACCGAAGGTCTCCGATACCTCTTCTAGGGATTTTCCCTCCACGGAGCCCCTCTTCCCTATCACGGCTAAAACTACCAGTAGACCTACCAGTGAGAGAAGCCCTAAGAAAGTGTAGAGGGCGACAACCCCGCCTATACCAATTAGGATAGGCTCAAGGAAGCCAGTAGACGCCAAAGAGAGTCTGAACGCAGCTATATTGACCCCAGAGGCTATCCCTCTCATGTTGATGGGGAACAGCTCCGCCCCCCAGTTGATTATTATGGTTTGTGTGAAGACACTGGAGCCGTTGGAGATGAATATGATGGGTAGGAGGGCCCCAACGTTGTGGGTGAAAAGAACGATGGCTAGCGTAGATATTACTAAAACTGTTCCCCCCGCGATCAGGCTCTTGAGCCTCCCTATCCTGTCCGTTATGAGGGCCAAGATTAGGGTAAACACAATCTCAGCCATCCACACCTCAGGTACTTGGAATAGTACGGATGTCAGTTTAGATAGGCCGAGACTTTGGGTTATGTATGGAAAGAAGTAGGTAGCCAGGCCAGCGGGCATCGCAGTGGCATAGATCCCTATAAAACATGGAATTAGCAGCAGCAAATATATGGGAAGGTTCCTTTTAAAATCACGTACTTCGGCTGCCGCAGTTATGCCCTCATTTACACTCGTCCCTGTAACCCTCTGGACTGCCTCTAGGGCCTTATCCGTCTTTCCCTTGTAAAAGAGCCATCTCGCAGATTCTGGTACACTGTATCGAAGGACGGCGCCAATCAGTATTGGGATCAATCCCGTAACAAAAATTATTTTCCACACCTCTGGGGAGATGTTGGTAGAGGCTAGGAAGAAGTAACTAACCAACGTGCCCGTTACAAGCCCAGTCTGTGCCATTACCCAGAATAGCGCCAGTACTCTTCCTCTAATAGCCTTGGGAGCAAACTCCGATAAGAACGGAAGGGCTGCACCGTAATCCCCACCTATTGCGAAACCAGTCAGGATTCTGAAAACCTGGAACTCAGTGAAGTTGGTGCTGAAGATGGATAGTGTGGCGAAAAGTAGCATACAGATCAAGTCTATGAAGAATATTCTCGCTCTTCCGAATAGGTCAACGAGTGGACCCCAAGTTAGCGCACCAATTAGTATTCCAATATTCAGGAAGAAGACGAAGTGTCCGTAAAGGACAGTACTGGCCTTGAAGAACTTTAAGTAGCTTAAGCTGGAAGGGGTCAGTATGCCCGCTGTGTTGTAATAGTCCGCGAAGGCACCTATCCCTGCCACAAGAAGTATGAGATATATCTTCTTGTTCAGCCTCGCATCGTCTATCAGCTCGAACGGATTCCGTCGTCCCTTTCTCAGGTCATCCTTGTCCGTGGGATGACCCCTTAACATTGTATACCACTCATCATTTAATAATGTATACAATCATACTTAAATAGTTTACTAGAAAATTGTCAGTATTGGTAGACCACGGTGAACGGTCATCCCTCAGTCTTGATCCAGCCTCGTCCATGGCCACTCCGTCCCTCCCACAAATTCCAGGCAAGCTGTACAAACTTATTCGGATTAAGTTGGTTCTGAGGATCTATCAACCTCTTTATGTCGCTCATTATTCTCAATACTTCTAAACCGTTGTGGCTGTTGATCTGATAGGCCAACAACTCGGCCTTCATGAAACCTATCCCGTGTTCCCCAGACACGGAACCTCCCAAATCCACGGCTAATCTCCCTATCCTATCGTACAGTACCTGCAGTCGCTCATCGTCCCTGCTTTCTACCAATATGTTCGGATGCAGATTTCCATCCCCAAGGTGGGCTAGAAGGGCTATTCTCACCCCGTACTCGTTCTCCAGTTTCTTGATCTCACGGTACGCCACGTCGAGATGTCCAAGGGGAACCACCACATCCTCTGATACTCTATCCCTCCATTCCGCCTTGAGCGCCACTCCAGATAAGGCTCGAATTGACAGTATTTCTTCCTCATCTACTCTTTCAAACCTTAAGTTAAGCGAATCCAGAACGTCCGTCACTCTTCTCTCATAGACAGGCGGAGTTGAGATTATCAGGACCCCACCACTGGTGGAGTTAAGGTTAGTGTTGAAGTGTTTATTGATGGCCCTCACAACGGTTTCATCCATGTATTCGGCAACATCCAGGATTGTACCCTGTCTCCTGAGCCGTTTAATTACCTCTACTCCTTCATCAAATCGTTCAAGGTAAATCAATACCGTGAATGGTTTCTCTGGAGGTAAAGGGGTTATCCTTAACCAAGCCTCAGTTATAATACCCAGTGTCCCCTCACTGCCTACGAACAGATGAAGTAGATCGTAGCCTGCCCTGTTCTTAACGAATGGTTCCCCAACGGTCACCAACTCACCGTTAGGTAAGACCACCTCTAAGCGTAGAACCCACTCCTTAAACGTTCCGTATCTCACGCTTCTCATCCCCCCTGAGGCATTACTGATTACTCCCCCGACAGTGCACAAGAATGAGCTGGCAGGTTCAGGGGGAATGAAAAAACCCCTTTTCCTTAGCTCGCCGTTTAGCTCTCCCAGTATCACTCCAGGTTGAACCCTAACATACCATTCTACATCGTTTATCTCTAGGATCCTGTTCATATACTTCATGTCTAGAAGTATACAGCCTTCACAGGATAGATGTCCTGCAAGGCTCGTCCCACTCCCCCATACGACTACGGGGACTTTATATTTTTTCGCAACCGTTACGATCTTGATTACATCACTCTTATCTTTCGGATAGAAAACTAGGATAGGGTTTATTGGCAAGTTCAGGAAATCTGTCCTAGATTCCCTAGAGTGTTGGATTTCATCAAGTTCAGTGACAATTCTTTCCGTTAAGCTATCAGGATTCACATGAAGAACTTAGTTGAGGGACTAATAAACCCTTATTATGTGAAACAAACAATAAGAACCCTAGATACGAAATTGTATACAACATAGTATAGAGCCCACCTATTGTACTTGTAGCATCGTGCTCCCAGTTGGTATTTAGCGAGTCAGCGAGGATCAAGTAGAAAGAAATCTCTTATCAAGTAAGATACAGCAGTTATGGGACTTTCCCTTAAATATCGCCCTGTAATCAAGGCAAAATCTAATAACTGGTGTAAGATAAATACTTTGTAATCTAAAAGAGACTATGATACAAACCATTGGACTTATCGCTAATAGTTCACAGCAATTAGAGAAACTAGAAACACTTTCAAGACATCACATCAATCTCTGTTACAAGTATCACCTCAGGTCGATATTAGTCAATTCTTATTAAGTACTAAGTAAATATCAGATTAACTAAGAAAATTCGATAGACTCACTGGTATTAGGAAATTCTATATTAAATTCAAATACTAAGGAGATAATGGGAGTTGAAATTAAAAAACTTAGGTTTTAGGAGTATCGGAGATCATACCCAAAGACACGTCGAAGGCCTCCAGATCCACACTTCCACCCGCAAACACTGGATCCCATTTTACCAGAAGCACTACTATCAATGAGATCAATGGTGCTATGGAGAGATAAAGGAGAGCATTATAGAGACCCACGTAGGACTTAAGCAGTGGGAGTAAGTAGAAACCCAATATGCTTCCGACTCTCAGCATTCCTTGGGTGAAACCGGTGCCAACTCCCCTAATGTTAGGAGGGAAAGAGAGTGTTGCCATGGTCATCCCCTGAGAGCCTGGGCCTGAAGAGTGAAAGAAAATGAAAAGCCCCAAAAGCACGGCAGTCACAGCTATTGGCAGATATTTTCCTAATAATCCTAGGGCCACGAGGAGTATGAAACAGGGTATTAAACCGATTATCGTGAGTCTTCTTACACCGATCTTGTGAGTGAAGAGTGCCTGCCACGTCCCTCCCGCTATTCCTGCGACGTTAACCAGAGCTGTCCCTAAGACGGCTAGAAGAGTGTTCCCAGAGAATATTGCACTGAGAATGACGGGCAAATAGAAACCCACTGCGAAGTACTGGAGACTCTCTTCAACTGATATGGTAGTAGAGAGTAGGGTCCTCTTTCTATACCCCTTTTTGAATAGTTTCCTAAAATCTCCGAAACTAGTCACATTTTCAAGTGTTTGCTTAACCTTTATGTCGTCATATCCGTTCGTCCTCAGGAATTCCTCGATATCCTTTGGCGAACCTCTGGCGAATATCCATAATGGGCTCTCTTTCATATACTTATATCTTAGTGTGATAATTATGACTGCTGGAATGGCCCCCAAACCAATGACCCATCTCCAAATATTCAGTCCAAAGTAACTATAATCCAAATACATCAGGAATGCTACGGTATAGATTATCACTGTAGCTATATACCACATGGCCTGCCAAAGGTTAACGTTTCTTCCCTTGGACTTGAGCGAGGAATATTCGGCTATCAGCGATAGTGCAGCAGGGAAATCTATTCCAACTCCTACTCCTATTAGAAAACGGAAGAAGAGCAGCATTGGAAAGTTTACGGAAAGAGCCGCACCTATAGCCCCTATCACGAATAAGATGAGATCTATAAGGAACATTTCATATCTACCAATCCTATCTATTAGCCTCCCACCGTATAGCGCTCCCACCAGGGCACCGAAGGCCATGGCAGCAGTCATGGTGCCTACTAAGAAAGCAGTTAGATGAAATACCTGAGTTAGTTGTAATACACCTATTCCAATACTTCCGAAGTCGTAAGCGTCTATGAACGTTCCACCTAAAGCCAGAAGGATCGTTCCTATACCTAGTTTGACCTTTATATCCCCCCTATTTATAAGTTCGAATAATTCTCTTCTACTGTTAATAATTTTTGTCAATCTTTCTTCACCTCAATCCATTTTTCGTATAGCTTGTATATCGCATTGGCGTCCAGTTCTCCCAATCCTTCTCTTTCAGCAATAGTGTATACATGTAATATGACAGAAGCTATGGGCGTAGGAACCCTCTGTTCCTCCGCATACTCTACAGCTAGATGGATATCTTTCCTAGTGAAACTCAGGGAGAACCTAGGGGAGAAATCTCCGTTCAAAACCCAAGGGAGTCTCAATTCAGCCTGATATGACCATCCTCCCGTGTCCTTGAGGGCCTTGTAGAACACGTTTGGGTCTATTCCATTGGCCTTAGCCACACTGAAGGCCTCTAACAGTAGAGCCAGGTTTCCCAGTCCTATAACGTTGCTCAGTAACTTGAACAGGACAGCATTCCTTATCTCTCCCATGTAGTGTATGCTTTTCCCTAAATTCTCCAAGAACTGTTTGAGTTCCTCGAAAATCTCTTTCTTTCCTCCAACGAAGAGCGGTGATTCACCGACCTCAGCTTGGGCTGGCCCCTTTCCTAAGGTAACCACAAGCATTTTGCATCCCCTTCTTTCACATTCCTTCTCAATATCCTCCTCTGTTCTCACGTCTATTGTGCTTGTATCAATTACGTAGGAACCTCTTCTGATACCTTCCATTATTCCCATATCTCCTAGGTAGACCGATCTTACCGTCTTGCCATCAGGTAAGCTAGTGATCACTACTTCGGTGCTCTCAGCGACCTCCTTCGGGTTGTTTGAGGGGATGGCTCCTTTCTCTTGCACCCTCTTAACGGCCTCGTTTCTGACATCATAGACATGAATCGTGAACCCCCTTTTGAGGAGATTCGTGGCGATCCCTCCACCCATCTTTCCAAGTCCTATTACTCCCACTACGGGTTTCCGTCCTTCCCTCAAAACGTGATCCTGAGTTAGAGAGGACATATTCTGTCATTTTAAATACTAGATAAAGTTCTTATTTAATTTTGCGGTAGTTCTGAGGTATACGATATTAAATTGTAGTAAATATACATCATAAAATTATTGATTAGTACACAGTATCATTAATTATAGTGAAAATAGTCTGCCGGCTCCGCTTAGTTAAACTATTAATCGATGAAGGTCGCGCGGGAAGTCCTATTTCCTCCAAAACGCTTAAGCTACAGAGAGCGCAAATCCGTTCCGTTTATATTCTAAATATAAAATGAGAATAAGTTTATAAGTATAGATACAAGACTGTATACATGCAAGCTATAATAGGGGAGAGGGAGGTATCCTCTCAGAAGCTCATTGAGGTAAGGAACCCCGCGAGTGGGGAAGTAGTGGATACTGTTCCCTCACTAGATCGGGATCAGGTCAGAGAAGCCATCGATGTGGCCTATAACTCACAGGAGAAACTACTTGCCATGGCGGTAGCCAAGAGGAGTAAGGCCTTGCTTCAGATAGCTTCGCTCATAAGGGAGAGCCTCAACGATCTCGCTGTGCTCATGACGAGAGAGACCGGAAGGCCGATCAAGAGCTCTAGGGGAGAGATCGAAAGGACTGCCCAGATCTTTGAGCTGGCAGCCGCTGAGGTCAGGAGGGTGATGGAGGGAAAGTACGTACCCTTGGATGCCTATGAGTTCCCACCTGGGAATGAGAGGAGGTTCGCCCTAGTGAGGAGGGAACCGCTGGGTGTGGTCGCGGCCATAACCCCTTTCAATTTCCCTGCTGCTAGTTTCGCACACAAGGTGGCCCCAGCACTAGCGGTGGGGAATACGGTGGTGTTCAAGCCGTCTTCTTTGACGCCTCTCACGCAGATGAGATTAGCAACTCTAGTCCTGAGGGTTTTTCCAAGGGGTGTCCTCAACGTGATAACCGGAGACTCGACCATGATAGGCGACGAGTTCGTGAACAACGAGAAGGTCAGCTTGATAACTTTCACAGGCTCTGCCTCTGTAGGTCTAGAGTTGGCCAGTAGAGCTGTTAAGCAGGGGAAGAGGGTGATTATGGAGTTGGGGGGAAGTGACGCCATGATAGTCCTCGAAGACGCTGATCTGAAGAGAGCCGTTAAGTCGGCAGTCATTGGAAGGTTCGACTTTGCTGGTCAGTTCTGTAATGCCACCAAGAGGGTAATTGTTAGAAGGGAGGTTGAGGATCAGTTCCTGAAGATGTTGAAGGAGGAACTCAAGAAGTTGAAGGCTGGAGATCCCTTGGACGAGTCCGTGGATGTCGCCCCACTAATTTCTGAGCAGGCTAGGGACAGGATGAGGGAATTTTTGGAAGATGCGGTAAAGGGAGGAGGTGAGATAGTGTTCCAGATTGACGTCCCTAAGCATGGAAACTATTTCCCACCAACCGTGTTCAAGGCCCCGCCTAAACTGAAGCTCAGGGCATTGTGGGAGGAAACGTTCGGTCCCATCCTACCCGTAATACCTGTGGACAGCGACGATGAGGCTATCAAGGTGGCTAACTCCACTGAGTACGGGTTAGACGCATCGGTCTTCACTTCCAACTTCTCGAGAGCCTATGAGATCGCCACAAAGTTGAAAGTAGGCACAGTAGTCATAAACGATACTACTAGGTTGAGGTGGGACAACTTACCCTTCGGTGGAGTGAAGAAGAGTGGTATAGGAAGGGAGAGCATAGTGGACACCATGACAGAGATGACTGAGACTAAGTTGTTAGTGTACTCCATTTAACGAGATGGGCTGATTTTGCGTTGAAAATATTTTTATGTTTGTTCATTATAATTTTTATATAAAACATGAGCTCTCACACCGTGTAAGCTCTGCTCAAAGGTAAGTGATCCAAAGATGTGAACTTCGTGCTGTTGAGCTCCAAGGATTCCCACGATCCGCGTACCGCAATTTGTAGGTGGTTGAGGGCTTAAGTCCTCACACTCGATTACGATTGAACACAAAGTGAGTAGAATGAAAGTGTAGGGAGAGACTTAACTCTTTCACGTAACTACTCGTTATTTTCAATTTTCTAAATATCGTTTTGACGTCGGTTATCTTCATGTAGTATTACCCAAGAATTCTCTCTTGACGATCTCCCAACTGATGACGGGCACTGCTCACGAGGGTGGGAGAAGTTGGATGGGTATTGAAGTT
>Ga0081474_121335_pt1 | contig 38516 bp, 38 predicted proteins | sample OneHunmetagenome_2_FD_70978 | JGI IMG/M metagenome (GOLD analysis project Ga0081474, IMG submission 70978) | Ferrous microbial mat communities from One Hundred Spring Plain, Yellowstone National Park, USA v2 (version 2) | ecosystem: Environmental > Aquatic > Non-marine Saline and Alkaline >... | reverse complement strand
AGGGCGCCTCCATAGGTGGTGGGTGTACCGCCTGAGGCGCCGTAATCGCCTGAGGACGCAAGGAAGGTGATCCCCTCTGCCGTGCCCAGGGCGAAGTAGAAGTTGGCGTACATGTAATTGAACTCCTTGCCTTGTGCAGTGGTGTAGAACCCTGAGGTCCCGAAGAGGTTCTCAGGGAGCCCCCAGCTCATGGATACCACGTCGGCCAGCTTCTGAGAGACCACATAGTCTATAGCCTGGAATAAGTCATTGGAGGTTGCCGAGGGAGCTACAACGACATCGATGTGAGCATAGGGGGCAAGGGAGTGGGCAGCCTCCACATCAAGGGCAGTCTCAACGTCCCAACCTGTGAGCAAACCTTGGTATGGCTGGTAATATCCTGTGGGTATGACGGTAATGTTAGCTGGGGGAAGGTTGAAGTCCTTATCGAATGTAGCTACGTCAGACTGAATGTTGGGATCTCCATATGCCTCGATAACTGCTATTGTAACGTTCTTCTCGTCTGGAGAAATTATTGGAGTTACATTGTACGCACCCTGAAGATCCTGTGGATCGTAATATATTGCAGAGAGGACGGAGGGGATCTGTTGGGTGGAGACGAGGGTGTGGTTTGAAAGATCTCCTAACACTATGAGATTCTTATGGACTTGAGTGAAATTGGTTAATCCAGCTATTATAAGACCGTTGAGGCTACTGGGAAGGGAAGGAAGGGACATGGGTGCATAATAAATATCGCCAGAATTGTTGTAAATGGCCAGCTTCACATGGAATGTGGACTCTATTAACGACGCAGGGGCGACGGCTGATACCATGAATCCGTCGGGACTAACGTAGGTAATATTCATACCCAACGAGTGAAAAAGGGACTTCACTGCCATCACCTTGGATTGAGGCGGTGAGAAGTAATCCCTTATCTGTGTCATGCTCAGGGGACTGATTTGATGGTTACTCACCTCTTGAGCGGCCATGATGAGTCCGGATATGTTCCTAGGCATAAGGAGAACTGTGACTGTAACTGGAGTGGAAGAGGGTAAGGGACCTACTTGATTCCCCACCAGGCTAGGTCCCACATAATGCACGTTACTAGAGACCACTGGAATAACAGGAAGAGCCAGAAGCAGGAGTAGAAGGTAAACTTTCATTGAAGCCAATAAACGCTTTCTATAATAAACAGTTCTACAGAGTCTTTCAAAAGAGTTATGACCTGGGTTGGGAATTCATCATCTCAACCTACAATTGAGACAAATCCACTTTCAAGAAATGTCGATGACTGTTTCGGTATTCAACTTGTTAAGGTTCCTCCCTTAACTTCATCCAAGTTTAACCACGGAATCACAGACCTCCACCACGTCTCTATCGTGTGTGGCTATCACGATTCCCCTTCCATCCTCAGAGAGCAATTCCAAGGCCCTTACGAACGATATCAGGGAGTCTCCGTCCATTCCAGTTGAAGGTTCGTCGAAGGCCACCACTTTAGACCCCGAGGCAATGGCAGAGGCCATTAGCACTCTCATTTTCTCCCCATAGCTTAGCGTGTATGGACTCCTATCCTTAAGATGGACCAGATTGAAGAGGGACAAAGCTTCGCTGGAGTTCACCTCCTCTCCCACAGTCTTAAGGAAAAATTGAAGATCAGGGTTCTGAAATACGGCCCTCACTCCCCTTTTAGATAGCTGTTTAATGGCAGTAGTCTTACCTGACCCATTAGATCCCACCAGGCACAACACCTCTCCCCTCCTAACCTCCACGGAGATGCCTTTGATATCAGCTCTAAGAATGGTCTCCCCTAGTCTCCTTCTTTCCCTCCAAATCTTAAAGCCCCTAAGTCCGTGGGATCTGAGAAAGTCCTCGTCCCACAACTTATCCTTGTTTACCTCCCTTACCCCGCTAGATATAACGTATACCCTGTCCACCATGCTTCTAAGCTCAGGGACCCTATGCTCAGCCATTAGATAAGTATGGGGTAGTGCCTCAGATACCAATTTAACACCCTCGCTGTCCAAATTTGAGAAGGGCTCGTCCAATAGAAGGTATTCAGGACCTCCAACCAAAACTGAGGAGAGGACGAACCTACGCTTGTAGCCATCTGAGAGCTTCATGAATGGTGTAGAGAAGTAGGGGCCCATCAACTCCCTGGCTAAGGATATATTACCATCATGATACCTGGAGATTAAGGACAACTCCTCCTCGCTCGTCTCAGCCAACACCTGCCATGACGGCTCTTGCATTACAGCAGAAACCTTGGAATAGTCTGGATCAGCGCAGAAGTCCCTACCGTCAAGGAAGGGTTTCGGGGAGTCACGTAGACATATGGCAGCCCTTATGAGAGTAGTCTTTCCAGATCCACTTCTGCCCAGGAGGGCCACTCTCTCCCCTCGCTCTATCTCAATATCACCAACGACAAACAAGAGACTACCACCGAGGATAAGACGAACAAATAGTCCCACAAACCGAGTTTAGGTAAGGTTCTTCTGAACTTCCCGTAAAGCTTTACGGTATAGGCCGCCTCCAACTCATTGGCTACCTTAATGGTGAAGACGAGTAGGGGTAGAACTACCTTGGATGGGGAAAACTTCAACCCCCTTACCTTAAGGTTTTCAATTAATTCCCTACCTACGGAGATAAACGTAGGATAATAGGCTAGGGCGATCACGAGTGGTACTCCCCTCTCTCCGAACACGTCCAAGACTGTCGGCCTATCCACTAGCTCGGACGCAATGAGATAAGAGTTAACGTATGTCATAATACGTGTAGCAAAGGGGAAGAGGTAAAGCCTATGAAAGTTGCTCAATACAATGAAGGACGCCGCTACCACTGCCGCCTCAATCACAATCACTCTCCATTTCCTATGGACCAAAGCTGTAAAACCCATCTGAAGAACTCCATTAGTCAGGGCTGCGGTAGCTGAAATTAGGATTAGTGCAGGCAACACAACCGCGAAGTTAAGTTTCACTTCAAGACACCGCTCTTGAGAAGATAGGATCCCAGAGATTGGGACATTATCCCTATCACCGAGGACTCGGCGAAGTATGCCACGGTGAAGATTAATGCCAGGGTCGCATTGATCAGGTAGCCCACAAAGAGTGCTCCCAATAATACACTCACTATTCCCTCAAGTCCCCCCGCCAATGCCGTATTGACAACCACCGCCCTCATCCCCCTATAGCCCAAAATTCTCGAGGAACCCTCCACCGCAAGGCCTACCACAACATTAGTTAAGGCAAGGAAGGGAAGGAAAGCCACGGCGAAAAGGGCTGCACTTATTAATCCCATTAATAGGGGACCCCCCTTTGAATTGATGACTTGAAAACCGATGGATATGAGGAGGAGAGGTACAGTAAGGTTGATTACAGGATCCAAGAACACTCCCACAGGTCCCCCAACGGCGAAGACCCCCGCCGATAGGCTCATTGCGGCAGCAACTCCAAAGGAAGCTATGGAGAAAACCGTACTGTAGACCACAAGTCGCCTAGTCTCCCTCTTCATGTGCAGGACTTTGTTCCACCACCTTTAACTTTTTTGTCTAAGAGTGCTAACTCCCGACTTTTCACTGTAAGAGATGTACTGGCCTTAACTGCACAAATTTGTAATACCCGATTTACAGCTAGCAACTTGATCCGTATGACTCCCCAGGAGGAAGAGCTTCTGAGAGCTGCTGGAAACTGTTACAATGCTTGCCGAGAGGGATTCGATGAAACTGTAAGAATGATATCAGAGGCCAGAGGACTAGACCCCGTCTATGTGAAGAACCTACTTATGAATCTCAGGTTAAAGTACAAGGAGGATCCAACATATCTTAGACTTAGGGCCAGGCTTCCGGCAGATTTTCCAATATAGACTAGAAAAGGGAATTTCTGATTTCCCAGGATGTGACATCAATTCAATCCTTAAGTAAGATGTAGTCATTGGTTTGTTTGATTTTTACGTCCCTTCCTCTTCCCTTGAAAGCCATGACACTTAACAGGGTCAAGGGGAGGACTGCCATTAATGTTATACCTATCGTCTCAGCGCCAGTGGGATAGAACATACCTCCAACTGCGCCAACGTTAAGATCGGCACCTGCGTTCGTTGAACCTAAACTTCTCGCCATGGGAGGGAGAAGCGAAATGAGACCTAATCCGGCCCAGGAGAAGAACATCACAGCAGGAATTGATGGCAAGAAAAGTGAGGAGAGGGCTGCGATGGAACAGGCCAGGAGAAGAGAGGCCTTAAGCCCTATTCTGTTCGATATGTTGGGGAAGATAAAGTAAGCTGGTGCCGAAATTGCGTAAGCTACCGCCAACAAGAAGAAGGGGACTTCAAGGGCCACTGCCTCCATTAGGAATGCAGGCGCCAAGCCGAGGAGGAAAGTGGTGGACCCCGTGATTGATGGCCTGCCCACTTTTGGTGTGGGGAAGTTCGTTATGGCCAACAAGGATATCACCGAACCTAAGGCTGTGGCAACCCTCCATCCCAAAGGCGATGTAAGTGCAGCCAGCACCCAACCTATTGCCCACCCCGAAGTGGTGTACCCAGGCCTCTGGGAGGAGTCCACCGCTGAAGCTGTAACTAAGGCGTAGGCAAGCCCCGCGATTAATCGCAGGGGGAGGAGTTCAATTGGGTTGGCGAGAGGAGTTAAGAATGCCGTCACACCGAGGGCCAATGCTGCCAATCTGAATGGAATTTTGCCGTGGGTTATTGCGCCTAACACCCTTCCAGGGAAGGGAAGTGTAACCAAGGCAATGGCCAACCATAAGGGTAAGTGAAATTGCTTGGCCATTTCCGTAACCCCCACGGCTGGAGCAACTAAAACATACGTGGCTAGAGTATAGGCAAGTAACTGTTTCACATACTTTCCATTAATCTACTATCCGTGGGAGCTAATCGAAAGTTAAATATCGGGAGCAAGGTGATGTCTTTTCCTCAAATGAAAGAGAAGTAATCCCCGATTGGGTTCACCACAGATGGGGCACTTTTCCATTCTTTCCTCCAGGGCCATGTGGAATAGTAACTCTCGCAACTCCCCAAATTTGGTTCCACACACTGGACAGGAGCTGGACGTCAGGTCTGTGATAACACCAACAGGCGGAGAGGCCTTTTTCTCTTCACCCACAGGTCCGGAGCAATCAATATACTACTCTTGGGTCTAGAAATTTTTAAGGTATGTAAACGTTTGTAGACATTAGTCTACATCATTATCCTCTCAGGGTGAGAGTAAATGTTAACTCTTTCCCCCCTTGAAAATCCCACCAAAGTAAGTCCTAACAGGTCCGCAGCATCCACCGCCATACTGGATGGGGCTGAAACAGCTGAAAGGACGGGAATCTTGGCTGCACCTGCCTTCTGAACTATCTCGTAGCCCGCCCTCCCGCTGACCTGTAGTATACCTTTGGGTATGTTCCCCTCTATTATGAAGTGTCCGATTACCTTATCCACTGCATTATGTCTTCCCACATCCTCGGAGAGCCAGAGCAGGTTGCCTTCAGCACTAAAGAGCGCCGCGGCGTGGATCCCCCCAGTTACGTTGAATAGGGCCTGCATTTCCCTCATTTTAAAAGGAAGTGAGAGGAGTACGTCAAGCCTCACCTTGAAGTTATCTGAGAAATTAACCAGATTGAGGAGCTCCTGAGCTCCGCACATACCACAGGCAGAATTTATGAGATCCCTCTCAGGAGGATTTCCCCTTATCTTAACGATCACCGTTGCTTGTTCCCTTCTCAATTCAATGACGTCATCAATGTTAGAAATCGCACCTTGAGAGAAAAGAAATCCAAGGGCTAGCTCAACGTCCTCCCCTGGAGTCCTAAGAATATAGATGGGTTTACCGTTAACGGACAGCCTCAGTGGCTCCTCTGCTACAACGTTGTCTTCTATCCATTGACTACTTTCCTGTAACTTGAGTACCTTTACTCTCTTGACGCTCAGTGGCATTCCCTATCGCCTTCAGGAAGGATATAAGGAAAAACAGTCCCCTCCTTACAGCCGGGTCGTTGAACTCCCTTATCAGCTGGCTCAAGGTTGGAGTGGTACCGTCCACTCCGGCCTTATTCAGACCCTCGTAGATCAGGAGGGCGTTAGAGGGGACTTTGGAGGAGGCAATCCAATCAGCTGCGACTGCCAGTAAATCGTCCCAACGTTCCACAACAGCCTCTAGGAAGGAAAGAACACCCTTACTATTCATGAGCTCTACTAACCTCAATAGCCTCTCGAGGGCGTCGCCCTCAACTTCATCCATTCAGTTCACCTCTCATCTCATAGTCTTGACTCTGCCATTTAAGTTCCACGTTAACCCCAACCTGGGGGGTTCTCTTGGCGTACCTGGGATTCCATTTTGGAAGTGGTGGTTGGCAGGAGACACAGTCCTCAAGTTTCTCCAGGTATACTGGGGTCTCCTTATATGCCGGGGTCTTAGCTGTTGGGTCCTTAAGCGAAGGGTCAGTTAGGATGTTAACATTCATCTCTTTGCTATCGTGAAGTGAGAGGAACACCTTATTTCCCTCAACCCTATCCGACACCAAAACCTTGGTCTTTAACCTGCCAGTTGAGGAGCTGACCATAACTAGGTCACCGTCCTTGAGTCCGCGTTTTGCGGCCAGCTCAGGGGAAACCTCCAAGTACACCTCTGGTACTTTGTAACTTATTCCATCTACTCTGCCGGTTAAGTTGGCCCAGTGGAAGTGCTCAAGCATCCTCCCATTTACCAACATTAGATCGTAAGTTGGGGTCTCAGCTCTAGGCTTATAGTATGTGGTTACGTAAAATTTAGCCTTTCCGTCTGGGAAGGCGAATTCCTGAGAGTAGAGGTAGCGACTATCCCTTCCATCAGGTAATACAGGCCATTGGAGACTATTGAATCCCTTAAGTCTTTCATAGTTCACGCCTGCGAATATGGGACATAGTTTGGACGCCTCATTCATAACATCCTCTGGGGATCTGTAGGGGAGCTCCTTGCCCATGGCCTTGGACAGCTCTAGGAGGAACTGGAACTCTGATTTCGCCTCACCAACAGGTTCCATAACCTTGTAGAGCCTCTGTATCCTTCTTTCAGTATTGACGAACGTTCCCTCTTTTTCTAGGCTAGCCGCCGCCGGTAACACCACCGTGGCTATCTTAGCGGTCTCGGTCATGAAGAGTTCGGTGACAACCAGTAGATCGAGGCTTGACAGCGCCTTCCTTACGGTCTCCTTGCCAGCATCAGCGTTAACCTTGTCCTCCCCCATTACTATCATGGCCTTTAGCTTACCCTCAAGGGCCGCCTCAATCATTTCAGTGCTTGTCATACCCTTACTCCTGGGTAACTTAGTGCCCCATGCCTCCTCGAACTTACGTAATACGTTCTCGTCCGATGTGGACTGATAACCTGGCATGGTGGAGGGAAGGGCACCGAAGTCGCTTACTCCCTGAACATTGGCATGGCCCCTCAAGGGATAGCCACCCGTATTCGGTCTGCCGTAGTTCCCTGTAAGCAGTAAGAGATTGGATATTGCGGTGGAAGTCTCACTCCCGTCCTGATGCTGGGTCACACCCATGGCCCAAAGGGCTACCATGCTCTTCGCATTATGGATCATTGTAGCAATCTTAACTATCACGTCCTTGGGCACTTGGGTCTCTCTCTCAACGTAGTCTAAGGTATATGGCTCCAAGCTCTTGGCGAACTCCTTGAAACCAACCGTTCTTTCAGAGATGAATTTCTCGTCGTGCCAGCCCTGGTCGAGGATGTACTTCATTACACCGTTGAGGAGGACTAGGTCGGTTCCTATCCTGGGGGTGACAAATAGGTCCGCCCTCTCAGCCATCTCGTGTCTCCTTACATCGATCACGATCAGCTTCTGTCCTCTAAGTTTCTTTGCCCTCTTAACCCTCCCGGCTAGGACGGGATGGGCCTCGGCCGTATTGGAACCTATTATTAGAACTAAGTCGGCTCCCTCAATGTCCCTAATGGAGCCCGCGTCACCGCCATATCCAACCGTCCTCCAGAGTCCGGTCGTGGCCGGAGCCTGGCAATATCTGGCACAGTTGTCCACGTTGTGTGTCCCTATTATGTCCCTGGCAAACCTCTGAGCCAAGTATGCCTCCTCGTTGGTCCCTGTACAGGAAGCTATGACACCAATTGAGTCGGGGCCGAATTTTTCCTTTATTTCGCTCAACTTCTTAGCAATAAAGGAAATAGCTTCCTCCCAAGAGACCTCCCTGAAGTGATTTCCATCCCTTATGAGGGGTTTCTTAAGTCTGTCCTCACTGTTTACGAAAGTGAGACCGAATTTTCCCTTTATACAGGTGGCTATACCATTGGCAGGGGACTCTGGTTTAGGCTCCACCTTCAGGATCTCTCTTCCCCTGGTCCAAACCTCAAATGAACATCCCACCCCACAGAAAGGACAGACCGTCTTAGTCCTCTTAACTAAAGATTGCCTTAGTTTGGAATCCATGTGACTGAGGACCATTATTGGTTCGAAGGTGTATTCCGAACCCTTTATGGACTTAATCAATTTCTCCTTAACATCCCTCCTCATTCCCGTAAGGAAGCCCGCCCTTCCTAGCATGGACTTCTCCATCAATGCGTTAACAGGGCATACTGTGACACAGGTCCCACATGAGACACAGGAGGAGAAGTTTATGGGTGCTCCATCGCTCCATACCACCCTTCGCCTATCCCAATCTATCTTTATGACCTCATTCACCACCACGTCTTGACATGCCTCAACACACCTACCCGAGAGAATACATTGGTTAGGATCGTAAACGTAGAACGGATTACTGTCATCGACCTCGTAACCCCTGTCCGTATAGTTCTGTTTGGTGATGTGGGTCTTCATTACGGCTTCGTGTAGCTCACAGTCCACGTTGTTATCACAAAGGGTACAATAGAGCTCGTGGTGAGTTAGCAATTGGTCCATGGCTTTAAGCCTCATGGGTTCCGCCTCAGTCACACTGACTATCATCCCCTCCTTGACAACTGTGGAGCAGCTCCTCACCAACTTCCCGTCAACCTTAACAACACAGGAGTCACAAGTCCTTACTGGACCAAGGAAATCATTGAAGCAAACATGAGGGACGTAGATGCCGGCTCTCTCAAGGGCCTGGAGGAGGTACTCTCCCTCCCTTGCATCGATCTCCCTTCCGTCAACAAGCAGTTTCATTGGTGAAATTCCCGTCGACTTCTTTATAATTTTATTTCGTCTTGTCACAACAGTTGTGGACAATTGGGCTAAGAAGCAGCAAAACTTAACTTATATCCTTCAGAAATTATAATGGTATTATATTTTCCTCTTCACCCTTTCCAACCTAATTATCTCATCCCCGTTCATCTGTAGCTCCTCCACCGCCTTATCCAAAGTGGTCTTAAGGAGCGCCGCATCCTCGTCCCACACCGCGTCCACGGCCAACTGTTTTTCAAAATCTATAAAGATTGAGTTCTCCCCCTTTCTTACAACGAACTTCCTAACTACTTTACCCTTAGTGAACCTGGCGAACCCCGTGGGTTCCATATAAAATATGAAGGTCGTGCTTTCAGCTCCCCTGTACACAGTTATTCTTGCCTTCATGCTTGTTACTTTTCCAGAGTAAACGTCCTGTCCCATCCTCTGAAGGTTTTCGACCTCTATGATTCTTGTGAGAAAGAAGTCCGGATCTGAGAGTATGGAGTAAACTATGTCCACGTCATGAGAGGTCTTAATCTCGTGCCAGAGTGTGTCCATCTATAAGTGTTTTTATAGAAAAAGGATTTAATGTTTTTCGATTACTTGATTGACTTCACGAATTCATCATAGGCCTGTTTGACCTCGTCAACGGAACCTACGTCCTCCAATGAGGTGATATCGCCTAACGGGGAGTTTGTGGCGACCGACCTTATTAATCTCCTCATTATCTTCCCCGATCTGGTCTTAGGCAACTTCGTGACGAAGAACAGGGCCTTTGGCAGTCCAATGGGACCGTAGTTGTTCCTTATCCAGTCCATTAGCTCCTTTCTCATCTCCTCGCTAGGTTGATTACCGACCTTCAACACAACGTAGGCAAATGGCACTTCGCCCTTGACTTGATCAGGTACACCGATGACCGCTGCCTCGGATACGGCCCTGTGAGAGACGAGCACCGACTCCAGTTCGTAAGTCCCTATCCTATGGCCCGAGACCTTCATCACTTCGTCCGCCCTTCCGGCCACCCATATGTAGCCGTCCTTGTCCTTCACCGCATAGTCTCCGGCATAGAACAGCCCTGGATACTTCGACCAGTAGGTCTTCACGTACCTCTCATGATCTCCCCATATCCCCGTTGGGGCGGCAGGCATCCCAGGCCATGGGTTCTTGAGCACAAGGTAGCCTCTCTCACCAGGCCTCACAGGGTTCCCAGACTCATCGAGGACGTCTGCCTCAACGCCCGGCAGGGGATAGCCGTTGGTTCCAGGCTTCATGGGAACCAACATTAGACCAGGAAGGTGACTTATCATTATTCCTCCAGTCTCGGTCATCCACCAGGTCGAACCAACGGGAGCTCTCCCGTTTCCAACCACTTGGAATAACCACCTCCAGGCAGATGGGTTTATCGGTTCTCCCACCGAATGTATTACCCTTAGAGTGGAGAGATCATGCTTCTTTACGTAATCCTCACCGAACTTCATGAGCGTCCTAACTCCAGTAGGGGAAGTGTAGAGTATGGTAACGCCATATCTCTCCACTATGGACCACCACCTGTCCGGTGCGGGGGTATCCAGGGTACCCTCGTAAAGTATTGACGTTAGACCCTCTATGAGGGGACCAAACACAATGTAGGAGTGCCCCGTGACCCACCCTATATCTGCGGTACAGAAGTAAACATCGTCGTCCCTGGCGTCGAAGACCCACTTCATGGTGGCGTGAAGCAAGGTCGCATATCCGCCGTGATCATGGATCATACCCTTGGGCTTCCCCGTCGTCCCGGAGGTGTAGAGAACGTAAAGTGTCTCGTTACTCTCCATTCTCTCTGGCTCTACGTAGGCGTTGGAGGGGACGTCCCTCAACAACTCCTCCAATAAAACGTCGCGCTGTCCCAATTGTACCTCTCCTCCCAGACGACGTACCACAATCACCCTCTTCACAGATGGAGTGAGGTTGAGAGACTGATCTACAATCTCCTTTAGCTTAAGGATCTTGCCTCTCCTATAGACTCCATCTGCTGTGAATATCAAGGTGGCGTTGAGGTCATTCACCCTACTTGCTATGTTCTCAGCAGTGAAACCGCTGAATATTACAGTGAAGATCACACCTAGCCTCGCCGCCGCTAACATGACGATGGGTAACTCGGGTATCATGGGGAGGTATATCGCTATTCTGTCCCCCTTCTTTAATCCAAGTTTCGTCTTCATAGCGTAGGCCACCCTGTTTACTTCCCTCCACAGGTCGTAGTAGGTGTACTTCCTAACCTCCTTCGGTCTTCCTTGGTCGTCCACGGGCTCTCCCTCCCATATATAGGCGACCTTGTGCCTCCTCCACGTCTTTACATGCCTATCTAAAGAAAGGTAAGATATGTTAGTTGTCCCACCCACGAACCACTTGTACACATTCTTGTTTTGAGTCTCCTCCATTACCTTCTCCCATGGTGTAAACCACTCCAACTCCTTGGCTACCGACTCCCAACTCTCCTTGAAGTTCTCAACTGACTTCCTATGATACTCCAGGTATTCCTGTTCGCTCACGTTCCTATGGGCCCAGGACTTCAGAACTATTTTTTCATCGAAGGGTAATGCCTCACCCAAAATTTCATTGGACATAACGATAATGAAGAGGACGTGGATTTAAATTTTTAATTTAATGTGGAACGTAAATGGGACACCCCTTAGTTTCGTTTTTAGGTCTTTTTAGAGAAAAATTAAGTAACACTGAAGTGAGGGAAAAAGGGTTCTATAGATATTATTCCTACGGAAGCCTATTAAGTCTGAAAAACATGTATTCTATATGAGAATCCTCCTGGGCGGAATAAAGGGGGGAGTGGGAAAGACAACCATAGCGCTTGTGTTGGGTAGGAGACTTGCCCGCTTGGGGCACAGGATCCTCATTGTGGACAGAGACATCATAGGGTGGGCGTCCAAGATCTTGGGGGTGTCCAACGAGGAGGGACTATTGAATTGCACCCTAGAGGGGAAGAGAGATTGTTTCAACTCTTTAAAGATTGTTAATGGTGTTCTCGGCGTGGTCAGGTTCTATCCGGTGGCGCATACGTTCAGAAATAGTGTAAATAAAGTCGCTGAAAATCCAAAAATGTTAGAGAATGTAACTGAGACCTACAGAGAGATACTTAAGGAAAATTTCGAACTTTTTCTGGTGGACAACCCGCCAAACGTCCTTCCATCAGATCCGGTGTGGAGCTTGGAGTTTAAGGCATTCTCCCTCACCTTGGATACTCCAAATTCATTTCTATTCATCTCGGACCCCACTCCCTTCGGTATGGACGCGGTGGTCAGGTACGCCCGTTACATGCAGGAGGATCCAGAGTTCATTCCATTCAAACATGTCGGTCTTGTGGTCAACATGGTTCCCCCAATTCCGGACCAAGAGGCCATCACCATGAGGAAAATGAGGGAGGTCTGCGGAGAGGTGGGAGCTGAGATCTGCACAATGATTCCATTTAACGATTCATTATTTAACTACGGTGAGCGGGAGGAGGATTACCCAGAGGAGGTGGATGAGCTCGCTGGAGAAGTGGCCAACTGGATCGGCAGTTAAGGTAGTGACGTTGGGGATAGTCCCCTCTCACGTAGTGGACGGAATACTGGAGGCAATTAAGGGGGTCAAGTTCACCAAGTATACTGGGTTCTTCATGCCCAAGGGTGAAGAGGGATTAATAATTTCAGATGAAGAGAATCTCCTAAATGCCTACATTGCAGGGAGGAAGTTTAAGAGGGTCTGGATCTACACCTACCCCTGGATGGGGGACGCAATGGAGGTTGCCGGGGCCCTGAGGGAGAACGGGACCCCCGCTGCCGTCCTATTTCACGGTGTACCGAGCGTAGAGGAGGAAGGACAGAAGGTTAAGGTGGCCCCTGAGTTGAGGGTGCTTATTGAGAGACCTCCCAAGGCCAGCGTTCTCTCCTGGATATTGCCTGAGGAGCCGATCGGAAAGGTTGATTACGCCTTGCCCAGGTCCTCTAGGAACGCCAAGTATGACCTAATCTGCGGTCCCGACTGTGACGTTTTTCCCACATACGATGCAAGGTTGTGCCTACTGGTGGCGGTCCTTAGAATGGACGCCCTTCCCTTGGAGGTCAGACAAATAGACGGGAGGATGGTTATGGTGAGAACAGTGTGTGATAGAATTAAGGAGGGTACTGTGACCTTGGTGAGACCCAACAAATGGTTCAACAGATTTGAGTTCTACAGCGGTGTCCAAAAGGGCCTCACAGTTACCGTGGAGGATGGGGAGAGGATGATGGAGAAACCAGTGGGGAAGACCTTCCTGGGCGTATATAGGACACCTGAACAGGTGTTGGACAAAATGAGAGGGATAGGACTACCCATTTAGTTGGTTAAGATTATTGTAGGCACTAAGCTACGAATTTTTCTTTTAACCAACCAGAATTTCAGAAGGGATGCATCACGCTCCCAAGGAGAACGCCCTACTATCGATTTGTAAGTTCATGACCGCACTATCGTTAAGATCAGGTATTTTTCCCCCAAGCTCTACCAAATAGAGTGGAAACTTGAAACTGTCAGAGCCATTGGAGAACTACCTCAAGGAAATATATGAGCTGGAGGAGAATAAGGGTAGAGCCAAGGTCGTTGACCTTATCGCCGCCTTCAACGTCTCCCCTGGTACCATAAGCAAGGCACTCCAGAGGTTGGAACATATGGGAATGATTGAGAGAGGTGGTGGTTCACTGAAGCTCTCTGAGGACGGGAGGAAGGTGGCTGAGAGGTTGGTGAGGTCACATAGATTGTCAGAGAGGCTCCTCACCGATATAATCGGTGTGGACTGGGTGAGGTCCCACGACCTCGCACATAGGTTGGAACACATATGGCCTGAGGACGTGTTGGATAGGATTGATCAGATACTGGGCAGACCTCCCACCTGCCCTCACGGACACCCGATCGCAGGCAGGGCTAAAATGTCCGGTGTAACTCTTACGGAGGCCAAGGAAGGAAATTACAAGGTCAAGGCCATAATTAGGGAGGAGGAATGGATCCTGAGGGAGTTGGATAAGATGGGCCTTAGACCTGGAGCTACGGTGAACGTCTCAAGGAGGGGAGAGGAAATATACCTGACACAGGGATCTAACAGCGTTAGAATCAGGCCTGAGCTGGCACGCCAGGTCCTAGTGGATGAGATAGCCACGCAGGCCCTGAAAGATGATGAACGATCCCTTTAATCGATAATTGTTAGCAGATCTTTTAATCCATCCTAGGTTAGTTAGGGTTGAGGTAGGATTGAACGTAGTTGTTGGTTTTAAGGTGGTACCCGACGAGACCCTCATTAAGGTCTCCTCTGGGAAACTTGACATGAACGTTGCGGTTAAGATAAGCACCTACGACAAGAACGCAATAGAGGAGGCGGTTAGAATAAAGGAGTCCACTGGGGGGAAGGCCATAGGAGTGACGGTTGGGAACACCGATAGGAAGACCATCAGGGAGGCCCTGTCCATGGGTGTGGACGAGGTTGTGGCAATTTCAACCCAATACACCGACGTTCTGGGCACTGCCACGGCCATTGCTGAGGAGGTCAGGTCCATGAATCCAGACCTGGTTTTGTTCGGTGAGACCACGACCGACGGCTCAACATCGGGATTGGGGCCCATGGTAGCAGAGTTCTGGGGAGTGCCGGTCATAACTTTCGCCAAGTCGATCAAGTTGGACGGCAAGGTGATAAGGGCGGAAAGGTCGCTTACACCGGTGGTGGAAATTGTGGAGACCGAGCTACCCACGGTGGTCACTGTAACTGGAGAGATAAATTCGCCAAGGATACCCACCTTGAGACAAATAATGGAGTCTTCAAAGAAGCCAGTGAGGACAAAGGAGTTCAAATCCTCCCCCATGGCCTCCTTGGACAGCGTGGAACCATACCTTGTCCAGAGGAAAAGGATAGTGTTGGAGGGGAAGACTGAGGAAGTAGTGCAGAAACTAATTGAAGCGCTCAGAAAGGAGGGGGCACTATGATAGTTGTGTTCTCTGAGGACGGGGAGAACTTCAAATCGGCTGCGGCCCTGGCCCAATCGCTGGGAGAGGAGATAGCGGGAGTTGCGAAACAGGAGCTAAAGTTCACAAACAAGCTCTACGTCACTGACTTCGACGAGGATGTGGTCGTGGATATAGTGTCCAAGGAGTCTCCCACCCTTGTTATAGGAGGGGATACCAAGAGGGATAAGACGGTGGCTGCGAGGGTGGCTGCCAGGCTCAGGGCCGCATACGCGCCCTCAGTCGTTGACCTAAAATCCCAGGGAGATAGGTTCGTGGTGAAGAGAATAGGATACAGCGGAGTGGCCTTAGCTACGTTAACCCTCTCCAAACCAGCTGTGATAACGGTGGGGAAAGGTGACTCCTCACCCAAGGAAATGCAGACTCAAGTTATCAGACAGGAAGGTAAGGGTAGAGTGAGAGTGGTTGAGAGAAGGGAGGGTAAGGGGACTGTGGACCTGGGCTCCGCTAAGATAATTGTCTCGGTAGGAAGAGGGATGGGATCGAAGGAGAACGTTAAATATGCGCAGGAATTGGCTGACGCCATTGGAGCCGCATTGGCGGGAAGTAGGCCTGTGACGGCTGAGATGGGATGGCTCCCAGAGGACAGGCAGGTTGGACTATCGGGAACCAAGGTGAAACCGAAGCTCTACCTGGCCCTGGGAATTTCAGGTCAACCGCAACACCTGGCGGGAATGAAGGACTCAGGGTTGGTGGTGGCCGTAAACAAGGATAAGAACGCACCAATAGCAGAGAACTGCGACTATCTGGTCGTTGCTGATACGGTCGAGTTCTGCCAAGAGATGGTGAAGAGGCTGAAGGGATGAGCTTCGACGCCGACGTAGCAGTGGTGGGAGGTGGACTGGGAGGGCTTTCGGCGGCCATCTCTGCGGCCAAGGAAGGACTTTCAGTTGTTTTGTTGGAGAGAGGCGCATACTCAGGCTCCAAGAACGTCTCGGGAGGAAGAATATACGTCCACTCCCTCCTGAAGCTAATACCGGACGCACTTGAGAGGGCCCCCCTGGAGAGACCCATTACTAGGGAGACCTACGAGGTGCGCTGTGGAGACAGGAAGGTGACCTTCACATTTCAGAAGAGAAATAGGGATAGCTTCTCGGTGTTGAGGGCAAAGCTGGACGACTGGTTGTCCCACGAGGCTGAGGCGGCTGGGGTTCTAACTTCCTTCGACACACAGGTCACGGGGGCAAGAAGGGAAGGGGGTGGAATCACCGTTGAGACAAACAGGGGTGAGTTCAAGGTCCCCTTGGTGATCGAGGCAGATGGTGTTACAGCTCCGACCTCCAGATATCTGGGCATAAGGAGGCTTACACCAGAGCAGTTCATGGTAGGCGTGAAGGAAGTGGTGGCAACTAAGCCAGAGTTACCTGAGGACGAGGGGGAGGCAAAGGTGGTGTTGGGACTGACGGCAGGCCTTAAGGGCGGTGGATTCCTCTACACCAACAGGGAATCGGTCTCAATAGGATTTACAGTGAAGGTTGAGTCGGTACAGGAGAAGTTGGTAAAGACAAGTGAACTAATTGAAGATTACAGGGAATCCCTTGGTATTGAAGGCGAGATCCTAGAGTACTCAGCCCACCTGATCCCCTACATGGGGTATAGAGGACTGCCTCCCCTTTACGCACCAAATCTCATGGTGGTTGGCGATGCGGCTGGAATGCTGATTAGTGACGGTTTTGTGATAAGGGGAATGGACTTAGCCATAGGATCGGGAACCATTGCAGGTCAAGTGGCCGCTAAGTTAAGGGAAATGAACAATTTCACTAGGACCGACATCTATCAAAGTCAGTTGGAGGACTCCTTCGTAATGAGGGATATTAAGGCGGCCTGGAAGTCCTTTAAGGGTTTATCTAACCCTAGGTTTTACGAAGTTTACCCACAAGTTATATGTGACGTTTTGGACTCCATGTTCTCAGTTGGTGATAGGAGACTACTCAAGGTGGCCCAAGAAAGATTAAGAAAGGAGGGATTGGGCCTTACATCATTGGCGAGGGATCTACTATGGTTCACATGAATCTACTGAAGAGATTAGGCCTCAATAAGTATGAGGTCGGCGAGTCGCACATAAGGGTAAATGTGGAGATATGCAGGTCATGTGAGAGTAAGCCCTGCATTGCTGTCTGCCCTGCTGGTACATATGAGGCTCAGCCAGACGGCACAATAGTAGCCCATTACGAGAGATGCCTAGAGTGCGGAGCTGCGCTTGTTGCCTGCCCTTACGGCGCAATAGCTTTCAAATGGCCTGAGAAGGGAATATCCTATAGATATGGATAAGCTCTAACTTTGTAAATGTCGGCTCTGGCTGAGCATCTTCTGTAAGCATTTCCTGCTTTTTGAACAAGCTCTATCCTTCACTCACAGAAGGAGCGGGGTTCTCGAACCCTTTCCTTCATGCCTGACAGGGCTTACGAAAATTTCATATCCACAGTTGAATCCAATGGGCTACGCATGACTATCAGCCGAGGTCTAGTTGGAATTATTAACACCTAAAAATTTTTCTATAGAAATCCATCCTGACGGAGGGGATGGCACCAAATCCCAATAAGTTAAAAATGCTAGAATGGAGTCCATTGAGTTAGTGGGATGGGACTGAAGGTAGCACCTGGTGGCTGCCATTGAAGATCAAGCATAACATTATTACCGTCATTAATAAAGGAGAAAATAATGGTAACGTTAGCAGGAGATGTTAGATCATAGGTAAATTGTGTGGAGTAGGATCCTGTACCATCATAATACTTGGAGACAATCATTTTCCCATTGATGTATAGCTGCACGTACTCTGGATCATATTTTAGCTGAGCCACGTTGGGCCCGCCATTTATTTGATAGGGATAGTTTAGGGCCAAGCCTAAATAGAAAGTAGTGTTACCATCAACCGCAGGATCAAGGTAACCTGAAAAAGCGATAGTAATGTTATCGCCATTATATCCTGAAATAATAACGGGCACAGTTCCTCCCCATATTATGGGAATGGGAGATTGGAAGTTAGTTGGAGAGGCAGCCCCAGAACCCCAATATAGTGAGTACTGATTGGGGTTTACCATATTAGGAATCTCTGGCTGAAGTTGTTGAGGTGGCCCACTATTTCCTTTGAGCAAACTTGCATTGTAATGTAGGTTATTTCCTGTCCACATTATAATTAAATTGTTAACCGAGGGCAGGTAGCCCTCATATAGTTGAGATATTTGGGCCGAAGAGAGAGCCTGGCTATATAGCAAGGTCATTGCTATCCATCCATTGAATGAGTATTGTTGAGATCCTGCCGCACCAGATAGACCTGGAAGTCCAATGATTCGGGTTAGGAAATTATTGGATGAGGATACACTGCCAATGTCTATGTAAGACATGCTACTGGATAGAGGAATGTGTATCTGAGTTATCCCTCCAGCTACCATAGTGCCATTCAAGTAGAGTCCCAGGAACCCGGTTGATGGATTGTACACTCCAGCAACAAAATTAACAGATGTTGGAACTGAATTTGGATCTACCACAGTCACCCAGCTTCCATTTGATAACTGGATCGTGAAAGCGAAGGTATAATTAGAAGTGGATGATTTTGAATTTTGTATTACTAAACTACCCTGACCTACTAAGATACCGGCATCTCCTACCCAAACTATGTAACCACCTTCCGGAGCAGATTTTGAGAGATATATGTTATGGGACAAATTCACAAGTCCACTCGAATCCAAAGTAATAGGATAGATGTTGTCGGTAGGGTAAGCGTAAGTGGAAAGTGTCATGGCGTTTTGAACAGGTGGTGTGACCTCATTCAGAGTCCCTGCATAGTCGTTATCGGAAAGATAACCAGTTAGGAAACTGGAGAAAGGAGGAAATCCTACGGCAATAAAGGGGGGTCTTATGGAACCTCCTTGAGTACTTCTTGATCCTCCTGTATTAGTTCCTTGAGACTGACCTCCTGAACCAACGGCAGATGTGGTTATTATTAAGGGGGAACCGTAGCCAGGTACTATCACATCACCAATTAACGAATAATAATAATACTTTAAAGCATAGTAATTCCCGTTTATCTTTGAGACTATCCACACCAAGAGGGATTCCTTGTGGATATTTATGTGGAGTTGCGAAATTACCGTACCATTTAGAGAAAGGCTTAGAGTGGTGTATGGTTTAACAAGGTAAGCGTGCTCAGGATTTACGTTAAGTATTTGCCCCGACAATCCGTAAATTTGAGGCAATTGAACAGAATATATACCAAGGTTCTGTTGCTCCGTACTGTTTACGCCCAGCTGGTTGAGGGTTAAGGTTTCCGCTAAATTCATCGCTGGGGACTGAAGTTGATCGTTTGGAACAAACTGAAATATCACATATTCACTGGACGGAACATTAAATGTAATAGAAACGTAAAAGGTCTGTAGCTGCTCAGATAGGACTGAGGGAGTGGAGACAAGTTTCACGTAGTATGATTGAGATTGTGCCTCCTGTAGGGAAGCAGTGATGGCGGAAGTTACACCCAACAAACTACCTGAGAAGGATACTGCTGATATGGCCATCGCTGCCGTGACCAGGACTATTATTAAGACAGTGATGGAGTTCATTTAGCTCACCTGTATGAGGGTGGAATTGGATTCAGCATATGACCCGATCATGTAATAGTTTGAACCAAGCTGCGCCACTACCCAGATGACCACGAACTTACCTATGGAGTTGAATTGAAAAGTAATTGGAATTCCCTGAGAAATAGGTGAGCTAGGTGAATCGACGTAAGCCTTAATAGGCCCTGAGTTCAGCTGATGCCCTGACACAGTATAGATAGAAGACAGTAGCTTATAAGCAGATTGATCATTAGTAATACTTTTTCCATTTTGATAGACTTGTGAGAAAGGAGAAATTTGAGACGGATCCAGGAAGGGTAAGGCCGAGGGGGAAAGGTTTGTTGTACCCACAATAAGGTAAACGGTGGAGGGATATTGCTGAGAGAAGAAGTAAGGTAGAACTGTAATGTTATAGCCGTTATAGCCGTTTCCGTCATGTATCAATGGGCCGGCCAGAAGCTCGACCTCAGCTGAAAGTTGATCCGCCTCATGTTGTTGCTGGACAAGGGACTGTTGATAACCCACAACAGCGGAGGTGAGACCAAAGGCCGCGACACCTATTACTACCACGGCCACCAGAAGAATTATTGCCGTTACTGGTGCCTCCATTTATATTACCTCAAGTTATTGGTAAGTTATTGGTGTTGTGTTAGATATCGAGTAAGTATAAAATGTTACGTAGGAATTGCCATATTCAATCTCAAAATAAATGGTAAGCAATACTGTAGCATAATTATCATTAGGATTATCATTAGGTTGATTAACATTAAATGAACTTTTAATGGAAAAGTTTGTTATATTATAGCCCCCGGCTGGTACACTAAAGGAGAGAGGGCTGCTTCCAATGGTAGATAAAACCTGACTATCAGGATTATCAGTTGTAGCATTTATCCCCACAAACATAACGTAATTATAACGTAACACCTTTATACTAAGGTTAGAGAAATCTATTATTTTGAAGTTCTCAAGAACTACTGTTACATTAAGAGATCCTGAATTGGGATGTTCTGAATTGCCATAGATCGCACTGACATTAGGAGTTGTATTGAAAGTAAAGGCCAAAAGAGGGGTGGAGGACCGTACTGCCAATGTATTTTCGCTCAATTGAGAAAGTTGGATCACCTCGCCAGCCACAAATTGGTTAGGATTTACCAGGAACTCGTTCCCCCTTGACGTAGTCATAAGGACGGGCCCTTGTCCCTGTCCTATGTTAAGTACAATCACTGGGGTTTGAGAGGGCAAGTATACACCATACACATTTCCACTAGCATATCCAGCCCTATACTCCTGCCCATCTACGTAAACAACGGGTCCTTGATTGACTTGACTTCCACCTTGACTTCCAACATTTACCTGCTTCACCGTTGCTGACTGACCAGTATAGATGTATAGAAGATTGGTTATGTTCAAAGCCGGATCCAAATAGTAGCCACCAGGCGAAGTAAAAGCAATTACAAGGTAGTTATTTGTACTATTTAGATAAATCAGCATCTGATTCTGCACCTCGTTCTGTTCCAACTGCTTAGCCAAAGTTAACCCCTGAGCCGATTGTTGGGCCTGTTCCTGCACTGAGGGCGTAGAAAGAAGTAAGTAAGAGAACGGGATCAGAACACCAAGCATGACAATTAGCAGAATAAGAAATCCTATAACCTCTGAGAGGGCCTTTCTATTCATAACTAACCATGTGGTCACTATACATAGTTTTAAACTTTTCCCACAATTTCAAGAATCTTTTACAATACCACTGAAGTGAGGTGACACCTTGCTGTTGGTGCTACCAATACTGGTCGTCTCGGTAGCTCTACTGATTTCCAGGAGAGTCAGATATGACGTAGTCGGACTGCTCACCATGCTTGCCCTGATTCTCTCCGGCCTGGTGAGCCCACTCAACGCTCTGGAGAACTTCGGCTCCACCTCAGTACTTTTGTTGGTGGGCGTGATGATAGTCAGCGGTTTCTTGGGGGAGTCTGGGATACTTGAAGTTCTTGGAGAGTACGTCACCTCAAGGGTGAGGAATGAGACCTTTGCCATGGCCTTAATTCTGTTGATAACGGCCGCGGTGTCGGGCTTCGTAAGCGACGTAGCGCTGACCTTGAGCTTCCTTCCTCTAGTTGTTTACATTTCTTCTAAGCTGGGGAAACCCAGGTCAAAGTATCTGATTCCACTCTCATACACTGCCATACTTGGGGGGAGGTACACCATAATTGGCACTTCCCCTAACGTGGTGCTGGACCAGTTCTGGATCCAGAGGTTCCACACAGGATTGGCGTTCTTTCAGTTTGCCCCCGTAGGGATCGCGGAGATGTTGGCCGGAGTGGCCGCAGTCGTATTGGTGGTATCGAGGTTAATGCCAAACTTGACACAGACGAACTTAGAGGACGTGAAGGTGGGAGAGTACCTCCTTGAAGTGGGCGTGGAAAAGGACAGTGAATTGGTGGGCAAGAGTCTTTCCCAGTTGGAGAGGGAACTGGGGGTGAGGGTAGACCACGTTGTGGGCGTACCAAGATTATTTAGAAGTTACATTTCATCTGGTGACATTCTAGTACTCAGGGTTTCACCTGAGAAGTTGCCCATAATTACCTCAATAAAGGGGGTGAAGCTATCCCCGTCGGTGGAGGTTCCTCAGGGTTTACCCATCTTTGAGTTGTTGGTTCCCTCCAATTCTAGGTTGTTGGGAAGGACGCTGGGGGAGCTCAGGTTGGCAGAGAGCTACAACGTCTACGTTTTGGGTACTTCGGTGAGAGGTGCGGTGTACAGGCTGTCCAGTTCAACTTTCCAGCCCGGTTCCGTTTTGTTGGTGGCGGGAAAGGAGGAGGACGTGGCCAGACTGTCGGGGGACATGGTCCTTGTCCCCCTAACTAAGAGGGCACCCAAACTTTTCGATAGGAGGACTGCAGTAGCTTCTTTAGCCGCCCTAGGAGCGGGAGTGACCCTTAGTCTAATAGGACTTAACGTCGCCGTTTCATTCCTCATTGCCGCGGTGGCTCTAACAGTAGTGGCCTCCAAGGGGCGTAAGGTGTATGAGTACGTAGATTGGCCGATTGTGTTCTTCGTGGGTTCCTATTTGTCGTTGGGGGAGGCCATAACGTCCATAAGTCCTCAACTCACGGCACTCGTGGGTGGGTCCTTGGTGGTACTTTTCCTCATGGGGGTGTTAATAGCTAACGTAGTTAACAATGTGGCTTCTGCCGTAATCCTTGGTCCTGTCGCCCTATCATTCCAACATCCGCTCATAGCCTTCACAGTGTTGGCGATGGCCTGTTCCTCCACCTTCATACTACCCTTCTCTCATCAAGCCAACATCGCTGTGTACAATGCGGCGGGATACAGGGTGAGGGACTATCTGTTGGGGGGAACCGTACTGCTGCTGATCATTGCTTCAATTACTTTCGCCTACGCATGGCTCGCCGGAGGCCTGTGATCAGACCTTTTTTAACCCAAAATAATTCCTCGAAAGCGACGATGAGGCTGCTGGGCTTGACCATAGTGCTGGTACTAATGTTCAGTAGTGTAGCTCTGACGGATACGATGTATGTTAGTTACAACGGCCACGTGACAATAATAACTCAATCCAAACTAGTTTTCCTTCCTTTCCCAAACTCCTCGTCAATAGCTTCAAACTCCACGTTCACCATTCTACCAAACGGCTCCTTACTCTTCCCCTCCCCCGGTGAACATTACATCAGTTTTACAGGACATCTCCCATATCCTAATGTAACAATTACCGAACCTTTCCAGGCCCAAATCTTTGTAGTCCTTCCGTCCAACGTTCAACTGAAGTTCGTAAGTGACGACATTAAGGGGTTTATGGTAAACTCAAGCGGAACGTACCTAGAGTTCTATGGAAATGAGGCTGCTCTAACCTATGAGTTGGAGGCTGCACCAATTAATCCTGAGTTATACTTAGTGCCTTCGCTTGGGGTGAGTGTAGGGATAACTGGGTACTTGGCTTACCTGCTGTTCGGGAGGACCCAGGTAAAGGAGACCTCCTACGATGAGCTTGACCCCAGGGACACATTGGTACTGAAGGCTGTGGTAGAGGGAGCTGACACGTTAGCCAAGATTTCGGAGACAACTGGGATGCCTCGCACCACTGCATATAGGAGAATTAGAAAGTTAGTTAGATTGGGATATGTGGAGGAAATCAGGGAGGGAGGTAAGGTTAGGTATATAAAGGCAAGGAAGTCCTAAAGCAGATCGTCACTTGTTAGGATAAATTATTCTTTCACTTGAGGACATTATCTGACTGCCACGAATTAATGAGGTTGTGGCGGGTTAACATATCTCGACAGATAAGCATCTATTAATTTATCTAATCCTTGACTATTCACACACTCTTAAGCTAAAATAGAAACAACATAAGTAATAAATTAAAATCCGTTATTATAGAAAAATCATTTGACTTGGTCGTAATTTTCTTGTGATGGGATTTTCCGTACTTCACTCTCAGTCAACGCCTGTGATGGAAGGGCCGCTGGAACCTGCTCTGTCTTGGTACTCTGCACTTCTCTTGATGCAAAAGTATAGTTCTTAGTCCAGGCGTTGATTATTAGTACCATAATCAACGAGATTATGCCAACCAAGAAAATGTAATTGAAGGCGGTGGAAGAGGGGAAGAAGGACACACCAAACACCTTCCCTCCTACCATAAGGACGTAGGGGCTCTGGTAGGAGTCCATGATAACGGTTGCCAAAACAGGCCCAGCTGAGCTTCCCAAAGTTCTGATTAACGTATTCATTCCTAGTCCTGTGGTCATGGATTCAGCTGGCAGTGAAGTGGCCACCATGTTAACCAGAGGGACAATTACAAATATTAAACCCATGGCAGCAAATATTGAGTCCAGGACTAGGTCTAAGCTCGTTGTCCTATTCACCAGGAAGAGGAAAAATCCAAGGATGCCGAAAAGTGTACCAGCTGTGAGCACTGGTTTAGGTCCCATCCTAGACACCAATTTCCCCACGAAGGGACCCACCACTATCATGGTTACGGAGACGGGGGCCATCAACAGGCCTGTGGATATTATGTCCAGGCCAAGCCCGAATGGTGGAGGCAGTTGTTCATAATAGGTGAGTCCTAAGAACATGAGGAACATGGATATCCCAGATATTAGTCCAGCTACGTTGGCCACCATTACGTTCCTTATTTTGAGGAGGTCCAACCTTATGAGGGGTTGTTTGGCCCTTGACTCGTAAGGTAGAAAGACCCCAAACGTAATCATGGATAGTATGAGTAGGGTTATTTGGCTTGGGGTTGCCCAACCTACAGATGGACCATCGCTTAGGTAAACCAACAGAGACGCCATGCTAGTCATTAGTAATCCTGCTCCAACGTAGTCAACGTTCTCCTTGGTCCTCACACCGCTCTCCTTCAACAACCTCAGGGAAACCAGGAAGAGAGCCAAGGATAGAAGAAAGGCGCTATGAAATGCCCATTGCCAACCTAAATCCTGTACCACGTAAGCTCCAATTAGGAGCCCAAGGGCTGGACCTATTCCTATTGCGCCGCTAAGGATGCCCTGAGCAGTAGCTATTTCGTTCCTTGGGAAGACGTCAGTTATTATGGATATTGCTATTGGGAACATAGCGTACCCTAAGCCCTGAATAGCCCTGGCCGCAATGAGGAAGTAGATCGTGGGGGAGAGACCCGCCAACCCAACTGCCAAAATATAAAAACCAACGGAGACCAGATACATCTTCTTCTTACCATATCTATCTCCCATCTTACCGAAGAGAGGTGATACCACTGCACCCACAACTAGGTAGGCACTGGTTATCCAGGCGGCCGTCGTGGCGGTCGTGTTGAAGTCGCTCTCTATTTTGGGAAGAGCTGGAACCACCATGGTTTCCACGTAGTTGATGATTATCAACATCCCTGCCAGCACAGCTAGGGTAGTGTTGGCGTGGGGGCTCCTAGAGGACATACTTAGAGGGTAATTGGGGGCCCTTATAATTATTTCGATATATCTTTTTGATGACCTATCTGATTGAGCGGGGTGGGAAAATAGTATATTAACCCTATACCGATCCAAGGGTTATGAGCATATCCACATCCGAAATAAAAATGGCAGCAGAGAGCGGAGACGTTAACGTATACCAGGCCACCCCCGAGTCACCGAGGGCGGCGGTAATAGTAGTTCACGAGATTTGGGGACTTGAGGACCATATAAGGGACGTGGCCAGACGTTTCGCTAGGGAAGGCTACCTAGCAGTTGCGCCGAACCTTTACTCCAAGGAGGGAGAGTTGCTCACTCCTAAGAACATTGAATCGGCCATGAGTTTGGTTTGGTCAGTTCCTCCAGAGAGGAGGAGGGACCCAAACATGGTACAGGAGATACTGGCTATGGCAAATGAGTCCCAGAGGAAAGTGGTGGAGACCTTGGTGCTAAACAGAGCATCCATGGAGGAGAGAATGGTGAAAGACCTAATCTCGATACATAGACAACTTAAGGAGAAGGTGGGGAAAGTGGGAAGCGTAGGGTTCTGTATGGGGGGAGGATTGGTGTTCCAACTTGCCACAGAGGCGCCCGTGGACGCCACTGTGGTGTTCTACGGGGCCAACCCGAGGCCGGTTGAAAAAGTGGAGAACATAAGAGGTAAGGTCATGGGACTGTACGCTGGGGAAGATATGTACATTAACTCAGGTTTGCCTGAACTCATGTCTGTTATGGTGAAGTACAAGAAGGACTTCGAACTCAAGATCTATCCAGGTGCCGTCCATGCTTTCTTCAACGACTCAAGGCCCACCTACAACGTGGGCGCAGCCAGGGACGCATGGGACAGGGTGCTAAGGCTCTTCAGAGGTGCGTTGGAGTGACGGAGACTGTGCTTGATTGTTTCGTCACCTGGGCCACTACCTTGGAGAAGTTAAAGAAGGAGGGAAAACTTAGGGAAGTGGAGGAGACCTTAGGTCCCCTCCCTCAAAACGGACCTGAGCCTAGAGATAAGGACGGGAAGGAGTGAACTCCTGTTTTCTTCAGTGACAGTAATTCTTTCATAATCCACGCCTAGGTCCCTCACCGTCCTGTGAACGGTACCGACTACCGGTTTGTCTGATGTGAGGGCCTCTTGAATTCCTGCCTTAAGTTCAAGTAACTTTAACTCCATGGGTCCAACCTCGTCCATGATTATTACGTCAGCCTCCTTTATGGCCCTCCTCACTGAGGCCAAACCCAGGGTGCCGGCCTCCTTCATTATGGCATACCTTCCAACGGAGGAACCTCCCTCCTTGGCCAACCAGGTGCTTTCCCCAGTTAAAACGTCAACCAGTTTGAAGCCAACTCTTCTCTCCCTTTCTCTCACCTCGGGAGTGATGAATCCACCGAATTTCACCTCCTTCATTGATTCCATCAAATTAACGATTAAGGTGGTCTTCCCTACCCCTGGCCTTCCTGTGAGGAAAAGCCTCATCAGCTGCCCACCAATAGTTGCCCGCTATCGACCACTATGGTCTGACCAGTAATTGTGGGCATCTTGACTAAGAAGAGAACAGCCTGAGCTACGTCCTCTGGTGTCACCACCCTACCCAGAAGGGTGTATTTTTTTGCGAAGGTCTCCTCGTCCACTCCAAGAAGGGATATGAGGCTATCTCCCATCTTAGTTCTCACGACCCCAGGGGCCACTGCGTTAACTCTTATCCTGGGGGCCAGCTCTCTTGCCATTGCCTTGGTGAGAGCCAGCATTCCTTCCTTCGCCACACTGTAAATGGAGAGTCCCTTGAAGGGCAATATGCCGGCAATTGAGGACATATTAATTATGACTCCCTCGTTCATGACCTTGGCTGCCTCGTGTGAACAATAGATGGCGGAGTTCAGGCTGGTCCGTAGTACCTTGTCAATTATCTGGTCATCCAGTTCCAGGAACTCCCTATAAATCCCAAGGCCGGCATTGTTAATCAAAACGTCCACCGAACCGAACCTCTCCATGGCTTTCTGTATCAAGTTCCTACAGCCCTCCCTCGTTCCTACGTCCGCCAGAACTGAAATGGACTCCGCACCTATCTCCTTGAGTTCCCTCTCCGTCTCATTGACCTCTTGAACTCCCTTCTTGGCGTTTATGACTAGCTTAGAGCCCTCCGCTCCCAGGGCTAGTGCGACTGCCCTCCCTATACCTCTCCCCGATCCGGTTACCACCGAAACCTTTCCCTTAACGCTAAACATGAAATGAAGTTCTCAACTGGAAATTTAAGCTAGGGCATTCACATCCTTGACCACAGCATAGAGCCAATAGATTAGGAAAAGCCCAACTGTTATTATTGAAAGCACGACGTAGAGTCCCAATCCTCTCTCAGGAACTTCCCCAGAGGGAATGAGTAGGTGCAGTCTTCTGGCTGTACTCTCGACATGGTAGAGGAGATAGAGCAGTAGTCCCAGAAAGGCTAAGGACAGTATCAACTCAAATGTACTTCCCCCCAGCTCAAGCGAATAGAGGGAGACAAGCTGATTTATGGCTCCAACCCCTCCCAATAGTAAGGGCCATTGAATCGGATCTCTTATCGATATTGATGATAGTTGGGACTTTAGCGCATCGACCTCAACGGGATTCCCTTGAAGAGCGCTCTCTAGGGCTTTACTCCTAAACGAGGTAAGTTGACTGAGACAGTAGCGTAAGGTGAAGCAAACCACAACCAAGACAACCAGTCCTACCCCAAATGAGGTGAGAAGAAAAGGTAGTAGTCTAGGGAGTAATTCGGCGATCAACTGATGCCCCAGGAGCTGAGGTGAGGAATTTCCTGAGGAAATAAGTTGAGGGAGAAGAGAGGACTCGGCTTGAAAGGTCTCTATAAGCACTAGGATCTGAACAGCAATTCCAACAACCCAACTCAGGGATGGAATTAAAGGGTTAATTTTCAAGGGCGATACCTCCTTTAATACTGCGCTAACACGATTTCCCAGTCCAATTTACCCTTCTGGTTGTTAACAATCCCTCAACCCTTTGTTTAGGAACAAGTTCCATTTTATGATTTTGACACTTGATGTTAGAATCGAATAACCCTTCATCCATGTTAAGGATTTTTCTTGCCGCAATCCCCATGGGTCTGAACCCAAAAGAGAGCATCAAGAGATCATGCAATATAAGATAAAAACCTTGACTAAAAGAGTCAGATCTTCCGTGCTCCCTGACAGCTTAACACTACATAAGTCTTATTAGGAATCTTCACATGGATTGGGACGAGTTCAACCTTACGCAGGATTGGGTATTTCAAGCGCTCGTGGAGCAGTGATGGGAGAAGTTGAAGAAGAGAGCCGAGTTCGCTCAATCTAGGTCTCCTCACCTTAAGTGGAGGTTCTTCTTCTAAAAGCGTGAGTATTGGCGGGGCTAGGAAGGAAAAGCTAGGCAGTAGAATTAGTTAAGAGGGGAGTGAGGTAAGGATACTATTGGAACGAGCGACAGTCATCTGAGCTCCGGAAAGGGGAGCCTAAATTTAGGGAGGCTCCAAGAGGGAAGTTGGACAATGGTACTATATGTTCTGGGTTCTGGACATGGTCCTCTCCTAATGGTCATGCACAGAAGGAATGGATGAATTGATGAGGAATTTCCAAGGTGAGGAAAAGTAAGGGGAAAATTGGGGTTCTTGCGGTCATGCCAAAAACTCCTGTTGTGCATATTGTTGAGACGATTGGAGTAAGGTGTTAGAGGAGGTCAGGAAGTGGATTAAGGTGCTGAACTTCCTTGGACCTGTAATTTCAGCCGCCTTCTCTCAAGAAGGCAGGTTAGCCATAGATATTGCCTTAAAGGGGTGCAGCGAGGCCTTCATCGCCCTCTGTCCCGCAGTTAGGGAGGTTCCAGAGGTCTCAAGTCCTGTGATAGGGAAGATTATAGTAGGTAGGCGAGACCTCTTCAGGGAAAATGAAGGAGCTTTGCGAAAGAACCATTCGCTATGGGTGGACAATCTTAACTTGAAACCTTCAACTGGGGCATCAATACCCAGAGGACGTGGCAAGGAGAGTAGAGTCCAGATCAACCCATTGCAGGAGCTCTCAAATAAGATACACTTACACATGGAATTTAAACAATATTATTGTAGTTATAGTACGCCCCTCGAAAATTATTAAAGCTCATACCGTTTAGAAAGAACCTACGTAATATCTATGGAGACTGCTACAGAGGAATCACATCGAGAGGCGTCTGGTCCCCTCAGGAGGGAGTTAAACTTCAAGGATGTATTCTTCCTTTCCTTAGGTGGACAGGCGCCCTTCCTTAGCATGTTAACTTACCTTACTGCAGTTTTTGCCTATTCTGGAGCCTTCTCACCAATAGTTATGTTAATAGCGACAGGAATTGTTTTTATCAACGGAATAGTTGTGTATAAGTTATCAACCAAATACTCCTCTACAGGAGGTTACTACACCTATGCCATGCATTCTTTATCTAGAGCATTGGGAATTGAAACGGGATGGATCTACCTTTTTTACTCTGTCCTCTACGGCTCCGCCTATGTAGCTGGATCGACATTTATAATAAATTACGTCCTCGGATTGCCGATTTGGCTATCGGTAATAATCCCTCTAGTCCCGTCGATCTTCTTGCTGCTGTTGGGGGTAAAGCCATCAACTAGATATGCCATAGTTGCAGCTGCAATGGAATTAGCCATATTGGTAGTTATAGCGATCCTGGGGCTATATGGGGCAAATTTCCACTTCTACCTCCCCGATAACCCACCCACTACCGTGCCACTCTGGCTTGGCATACTTTTCGGAACTGGGGTACCGACAGGATATGGATCAATAACACCAGTGGCAGGTGAGGTTAAAGACGCAAAACGAACGGTAGGAAAAGCTGCATTATTAGTTATTCTAACAGGTGGTATGTTAATGGCTTTGGATGCTTACGCAGTAGCAGACTTCTCGATAAGGTCAGGTACGTTATCAGCACTCCTTAACTCCAGTCTACCCATATTCGACTTCATGGGTAGACTATTGGGACCCTTTAGTACACCTCTTCTCTTATTTGTGGCAATAAATGATGGTATCCTGGCCACTTTGGCATTCATGACTGCCTCATCCAGAACCCTATTTGCCATGGGATGGGACGGCGTACTTCCCAGGAAGTTAGCGAAGGTGAAGGGTACGAGACCTTTCCTCGCCATTGGAGCGACGATCTTAATTTTTACATTGATCGTTCTTCCGTTTACATTAACTTTAGGTCCTTACCAAGTCTTCTTAGTTTTAGGGGCTACGGCAGGTTTGGGTGGATTGGCTGTTCATCTTTCCGCCAATTTCAGCCTTCTCAGAATAAGCGCCAAGAGGATAGCCAGAAGGAAGTTTGAAATGAGTGTGGGAATTGCCGCGGTTTGTATTACTTTAATTACCCTGGCATTTTCGCTGACCTCTGCCCAGAGGGTTATAGCTGATACATTCCTGGGTTGGGTTATAGCTGGGTTCATCTATGGGGAGACCATCAGGATGAGGAAGAACAGAGTAAGACCAAGTGGCAGCAACACGAATTGACCTGAGAGCTCAGAAAAACTACATGACAAACGTTTATATCATACCAATGAAAAATGATACCTGTGATTGAGCAGCTAGCCCTAGCTTCAGCGATGGCAGCGTTCTCATGCTTCCTAATTTGGGAAGTGAAGAGAGGAAGCAGAATGGACGTTGTGCTCTATTTAACAGGGATGATGATAGCAATGAACCTAGGGGCATACTTCTACCTTATAGATAGGAATACCCTATCCTACGTGTTACTGGCTAACTCCGCGTACATGTTCTTCGGTCTCGCTCCCATCATTTACGGAAGGAGACTAGGGAGATCCCCATCAACGGTGGTGGCTTTCGTTATACTCATGAACTTAGCTGAACTTTCCATGGGTGCCTTATTCTACTCTTGGACAACAGGTAGTCCTGCATCGGTTCTTGACGCAGTGCAGAACTACTGGTACTTGGGCTCAATGGGTGCCGAGATGTCCTTTTCCCTGGCCTTGACGCGATCTGGAAATTTGAGGAACTACCTGCTTTTCTTGTTGCCAATATCGGTAATATCACCTGTGGCCTTCAACAACCAGCAATACGCGGAGGCGACCATTTGGTCAACCACAATACTAATGCTTTTGGCCACTGTGCTAATTTATGAGATCCTTTATAAGGACAAGCTGAGGGCAACCCAAGACACAACAACTACTCTTGAGTTGATGTTACTCTTCACCGCGATGATGGGGGGAGAATTCACCTATTACCTGACCGGGAACTGGGCGCTTTACGATGTCTCAATGATTTCCTCCATGATTTGGTTCATTTATAGGTCAATAGAGGGACCAAGTGGGCGCAGGACTAACTATTTACGCAACGCCAAATGGACCTTCACGTTCATCTTAATCACCTTCGTGATGGAATGGTTAATGGGAGGAGTTATGGACTTCGTCACCGGTGTATTTAGCCCCGGCCTTCAGGGATTTCTAAGTTCTCTGGCTCTAGGCTGGGTACCCAGCTTAGTCGGAATTCCCTATGATTTCCTCTCCTTGGTAGCTACAGTAACCGGTTCACAATGGTTCCTGATAATGATGGGAACGGAGATGGGACTCCTGGCCCTATTCAGGTTGAGGGAGCTCAAGAAGCTGGAGAACAAGATAAGGGTAATACTCATGGTTAGCGCATATGGAATCTATACCATCTTCATACCCTACTTCTCCCCCTTGGCCTCGAAACTGGCTTTCATACCTTACATGTGGAGCATGGGGCTTGGCACTTTAGGCCCAGTTTCAAGGGACTTCCTGTTTGGGATAATTGGAACGTATGCAGTTTCAGCGTTCCTCTCCGCAATTTTCGGATCTAGGCAGATTTGTTCTGTTACCTGTACAGCGCCGACCATGTATCAAGGGACCTTCTACAACTCCCTGAAGGTATTCAACAGGACCTCAAGGATAGGTAGGAAGACCCTGACCTCGAGGATTAGGCCCTTTGTAAAAGTGATAGCCCTCACAGTATGGATAACTCTGATAGCTGCCGCAGTGGTATCTTTCCTGGATCAAGAAGGGATAATCGATTTCACTATCATGGGTGTAGATACAACTGTATTTTTATATAGTCTATATTTTAATTTCCTATGGTATCTAGTCTTCATCGCTTCCCCGTTTTTTGGTACATATGCTTGTGCAACGCAGGGATGGTGTTCCTGGGGCACCTTCAATCAAATTTCCAGTAGAATAGGACTTTTCAAACTGAGGGTAAGGGATCCACAGGCATGCCTGAATTGTAAAACCAAAGACTGTGCTAACGCCTGTCCCGTTGGAAACACCGATATGGCGGGACACTTCATAAGGGAGGGGCAATTCAAGTCCGTTAGATGCATAGGAGTTGGTGACTGTGTGGAAGCCTGCCCATACGATAACATCTTATTCTACGACATACGTCACTGGATAAGGGAGAAAGTGGGCAGGTGGAAACGTGAAGGTGTTGTTAGGAATTGACGGCCTAAGTTACGGCGAATTCCAGAAATGTAAACCTCAGGCAATACTTACGTTGTTCAACTCAGCCTTTAGAGGAGTAGTGGTAAATACAGTGGGCCTTCATCCATCTCCAAGCTGGGAGAGCGTGCTCAGGATGAAGCCAATATCGAGAGAGGGATTCCTTAAGGAAGCCAATGAGCTGGAGCTACCGACCATTGCCGCTGCAAAGCTAGTGAATGTTCCTTTAACAGATCCGACCACGGGTGAGGTGAGTTTACCTTATAACAACTCCATATCCTATGTGGAAGAAATAACCAAGGTCAGGGAGGCTATCTTCATGGAGAGCAATGTGGTTATAGCTGGAGTGACTGCGTTGGGAAGGATGAAAATGGAGGATCCATGTCCTGTCTATGGGGCATTGGATTCATTGGTGAAGGAGGTCGCACTAAAGGCTGATGACTTCATAATATTTTCACCATTTGGTATTAGAGGGGGTAAAACCGAGAAGTATGGGGTCTACATATCTACCCTTCCTCGACCCGAAGAGCATGAAACCGTGAAGTTATGGGACGTGGGCTCAACTTTCCTGGAGGCTGTGAGGGGAAGTTAACAGGTATAGTAACATTTCAGGGCCAGGTTTAGGGCAGCGTTGTAGTCCCTATCCGCAACGTAGCCACATACGGGACATTGGAATAGGGATCCCACCAGATCGCCCTTCCTATATCCGCAGTTGGAACAAATTCTCGACGTATTAAGAGGACTCATCCTCCTATACTTCACACCATGGTTATACATGACTTTTTCTAAGGTTTCCTGAAGGATCCTTAACGAGGTACCCATCCTTCCTGTGGTTTCCCTCAGATTCTCCAAGGCCACGGCCTTAGGATTCCAGGAGGCTATGTAAACCACAACTTCCTCAAACATTTTCTCCACCCTCTGTCTCAGCCCGCTGACCCTACTTAGTCCCTGAGGTTCTCCCAGAAATCTCATGAACTCCATACTGAGCTTCTCATCACCCCACATTCTCGCTTTCACTGGCCTTCCAGAACTCACTGCGACCGCAGTGACAAGATGCCTCAATCCCACGTCCACCCCCACCACCGTTTGAGGCTTCTCGAAAACAAGATAAACCCTCACTCCTTTGGAGAGGTCCACTATTGCCCCTAGTGGTCTCTCTCCCCTATCGGTTGAGACCTTGCACCCTAACTCCTTGACTAGGTAAGGGTTGTCTCCCTCCACCGGAAGTGGCCCCAACCTAGGTGGAGCTCCGTTAACTATCTGCGAGAACAGTTGTTTAGGCATTCCAGGAGGGGGACTAAGCCCCGTCTGATTACCAACTTTTCCCAGAGCCTTAAGGTAATCCCTGAGATATACGGTGTCTGAATATATTTTGTTCAATTTTCCGTATTCAACTATTCTACCTTCCACCAACTGCTCCATAGATATGAATTCTATATCCTGACAATAAAAAGTTTGGACTGATACTGGCCTACTATCAACATCGAACCTATAGCTTCAAGAATCAGAACATTACAAAAATCAACTTTCAAAACTATTCTCTCATCAGATAAATGTCGTCATACCTAAGGTCATGTAGTTGATTATAGTTGAGGAGTATCTATGTTATAGAGTCCACGGGTATAGAAAAGAGTTGAGAAAACACAACTGGTCGAACGCTAAAGTTCGATCACAGATCGAAATCGACTTGGATTTAAATGGAAAAGGAGGGAGATAGGAGAGATAGATGAGCAGGAAATCTTATATGATCCACGTATTACTGAAGGCATATGGAAAGGCCTAAATTCTCTAAGCAGCAAAACGAAGTTAAACGAGAAGCCGATGACACAGAGTTAAGCGGAGCCAATAGGAGGACTATAGTAATGGATGTTGACGGTAATACGACAATTTCATTCAAATTAGATGAAGAATACATAAGATATGTTGACAAAATGTGCAAAGAACTGGGATACACGAACAGGAGTGACCTGGTGAGAGATGCGGTGGTTTCATATCTAGAAGTGTTGGAGAAGGACTCGTGAAGGAGAAGAAATGACAATAATTGGAGAAATCGTCTTCGTTTTGGGAGGGCTGGCCTCTTTCTTTGTGGGCGGTAACAACATATCTCCCTCATTGGGAATACTGATCTCAACCAACGTAGTTCGTCGTAAGGCTGCGTACCTCCTTACAGCAATTGCCATATTCCTAGGTGCTTCAATAGGTGGAATTACAATGAGGGAGAGCGTAAGAGGTATAATTAACGGTCCGCGGGACTTCATTGATTTCATTATTCTTTCAGTTTTGCTCTCCTCAACCGCAGCTTTCTTCTATTTAAATAGAATTGGAGTCCCGTCCTCCCTGACTCAGATGCTATACCCATCGTTGGCAGTCCTCACACTCCTCTCAAGACAATACGTGACATTTGATTGGAGGGCCTTCTTTCTTGCATTCGGCCTCTGGATAATCACACCGGGAATTGCCATAATTACTGTGCTAGGACTGTATTGGACAATGAGGAGGGTAGTGCACTCTGAGGCGAGACTACTAAGACAACTAAGGTATTACAAAATGCTCATACTAGGTGCGGGACTCCTAAACGCGTTTGTGTTGGGCGCCAACGCCATAGGCCTACTGGCCTCCGCAGGAAGTTCGGCGTTCCCCATATATGTTACATTACCATCATACGGCCTGGCGGCGGCCCTAGGAGTATACGTTACATCCAACAAAGGAGTATTAACCATGGGCTTCAGACTCACCAGGTTGGGCTACGTGGGAGGAGTTTCTGCCGTGATTGGGAGCTCAATGGTAGCTGAAGTTCTCACCCTATTTGGCATACCCATATCCGTCACTCAGACCATGGTGGGTGGAATAGTGGGGCTCGGCCTGAGAGGTACAGGGCAGGACTTAGGCAGACAACTGAATAGGCTAGTGCGAGGATGGGTGGTATCGCCTCTCTTCGCAATAATTGTCTCAATAGCCACCTTTGGTGTGCTCAAGGCAGTTTTGGGATTTTAGGACTTCAGGGTGGCATAGAACACTTCAACGCTCATGGTTGCTTCCTCCATGAAGTCCAATATATCGTCCATGAATAGTATGACGTCCTTGAGCTGAAGTATACTTATGACGTCGGTTTGAGACTCCAATTCGTATAGTCTTGTCAAAAGCGAATCCTTAATCTCGTCACCCGACCTCTCTAGGATTTGGATCTCCCTACCGGTTTTTATTGCTTCTCCAATGTCGTTGGACATCTGAGAGACCATGAGCGATAGTTTAGAAGATGCTTCTTCCACGAGAGAAAGGTAGGCCTCTATCTGCTCCGTGAGCATGGTGAGGCACTTCTCAGAAACTCTCCTGAAAGTGAGGGCCCTGGCCGTATCCTTAACAGCCTTGGATGTATCGTATATTGCTTGACTAAGCATAACCATGGACTCCTTGAAGTCTGGAAGGAAGGCCTCACCGTAGAGGGCTGAGAGCACCTCCTCTCTGACCATTGCCACGTGCTCATAAACTGTCTTGATCCTAACCATTTCCCCTATGTATGCGTCCCTATTCCCCCTCTTCACACTATTGTAAGTCTCATGAAGCTTTGATATAGCCGTCTTTATATCTTGGGTCATAATCTGGAGCTTCTGGAATACCATATCCTCCTTACTGAACTTAAACAACTGCATGGGAACATTACTATATTGCTGTAAAGCTAAATAACGTTTCCCAGATCATCACTGCCCATCTCTTCCATTACTGGAATAATTATAAATTAAATATGAGTCTTGTTTAATTTATTAATATAGAATGAATGACTGAACAGAAGGAATATGTGGAGACGGATCTTCCACCAGGATCGGACAGATTACCCTAGAGTAGATGGCATTGGAAGATTTTCTTCATCCTAGGAGACTGATTGCTCCTTGAGGGTTTAGTGGTGTCACTGGAAGGAAGCACCCTAAGCACAGTGAGCAACTTCGTTCTCCTTGCCCTCCTTCCCATTGGACTGAAAGCTGTTTTCGCAATAACAGGAGTGATTTTACTAGCGGGTGTTGTGGCTGAGGCGATATTAGGGCCTGAACTAAGAAGGAAGCCCTTGGAGGAGGCCTCAGGTTAAGTTCTCAACCCTCTCGGTTAAAAGGTAGTTTTTACTTTATTATTATTGTGGAGTGAATGATAGTTTACTTCATAAGGCATGGTGAGTCCGAGGCCAACGCCAAGGGGATTTACCCCAACGACTCCACTCCCCTCACTCCCAGAGGTGTAGACCAAGCTAAGGCCCTGGCTAAGGCCATGACAGGAATCAAAGTTGAAGCGATTATCTCTAGCCCCGCTCTCAGGGCCACCCAAACCGCAGAACAATTGGCCTCGGAGTTAGGCCTGAGAGTTGAGGTCGACGATAGGTTTAGGGAGGTGGGGTTAGGATCTTTGGTAGGAAAAAATGTAGCCTCAATACCAGAGAGAGATGTTGAATTAATGGACGAGTATTATAGGGATGGAACTAAGTATGGCATTGAGAAGCTCAAGCAACTACAGGGAAGATTGCTCTCAGGGATATCGGAGATACAGGAAGGAGGTAAGAAGAGTGTAATAATTGTTAGTCATCAGGCCCCGATAAGAGCAGCTATATCAATGGCCGTGGGTGCCACAGATAAGTGGCTCGCTAGGATTCCAGTGGATAATGCTTCCATTTCAGTCATGAAATTTGAGGGAGGAAGATTTTCAATTGTCTCCGTGAACTGGAAACCTCTTGAGTTATACTAATGGGAGGGCGAAGACCGTGGCCAAGGGACAGATAACCCCTTAAATGATTTTTGTAGATTCTTATCTTAAATGATTTGATTTAATATCTTTTATGATGTAAAATAGGATATTAGTAGGCAACATCATGTGGGCGAGCCACTTAGGGGGATTTCTTAATGAACCAAAATTGGGGAAAGAGATGTTCCTAACTTTCGTTTCATCCTTAGTGGGAACTTGAAGAGTTATTGTGAGACACTACACACAAACATACAAAAAGAAAAAGGATAAGCGTTGACAGATGGAAGTACCAAAAATATCTGTAACTATTTACTTTTTGTTGATTCAACAGAGAAGGTTATTAGATTTTCATTAATCTCTTCTAATCTTACTCCTACAGTTTTTGGTTCATGACCCAGAGTAGTATTCCAGCTATTGCCACGGGGAAACTTAAAAATGGCCATGGGTTAACAGGACCATAGGACAAAGCCGATGATAATAGTAGTAAAAGACTTATTGCACCTCACAGGTGACCTACACTGTTGCTTATTGTAAACTCGGTCGATGTGGCCAAAGTGGGAAAAGACTCGTTACACAGTGAACTACCCCGCCCTCACGGACGGGGCATCTCCACCTCGCGATGGAGATTTCCTGCTTCTCAGAGCAACCTCGATCCCCCTTCACCCACAGCGGAGGTTCCATCGAACTGAACCGTTC
>Ga0081474_121920_pt1 | contig 38665 bp, 33 predicted proteins | sample OneHunmetagenome_2_FD_70978 | JGI IMG/M metagenome (GOLD analysis project Ga0081474, IMG submission 70978) | Ferrous microbial mat communities from One Hundred Spring Plain, Yellowstone National Park, USA v2 (version 2) | ecosystem: Environmental > Aquatic > Non-marine Saline and Alkaline >... | reverse complement strand
TCACTAACCCTCAACTGCCCAGTATCCAGAGCCAGCTTTACAAGAACCACCACATCCATACGGCGTGGCCATATTGCATATTTTTAAATATAACCTATTATATAATGTATGTATATCACCATCACATTATATATTTATCCATAAAGTATACCGGTAACATCAATGAGGAGACCATTCTAAATTTAAACACTATAAAGACTAGCCAATCAACTACTCATCAATGCAATCAACCCCACAGTCATCCTCAGTCTCATTCTTAAAGGCCATGATGTTAGGTAGTATATTGTTTTGAATGATGCTACCTAACACCTCAATAATTTAGCGCGGAATGATAAGCACTTAACACATTCCCTGCTCACACTAAGGCCCCAGCATGAATTCCAGGGAATATGCAACATACCTACGAAATTAGGTGTTAGGTAGAATAATCTAAACATTATTCTACCTAACACCTTAATAGAAGGCTAAGAAGCTAGCCTACCCTCTTAAACTAAGAAACATCAACCTAAAACCTCACCGTCTCTCTGGAGGCGGCGAGCCTTGTCGTTAATTTTATTAATTTGGTGCAGGTGTCTCGAAGCGATGCTGCCTTAACTGTGAATATACCCATTGTTATTACTAAATTACCTTCTTACTGCTAAATTATTCCTTGAGTGTAGTGAATTAATTTATTTTTGCCATAAAGCCCGTTTCATGCGGCGCCATTATGCCTGGCTTAGGCGTTTTACCCACTCGATTGTCTTCTCGGCCAGGTACTTTACGTCCTTCTCCACATCGTTTAGGTTCGTGTATCGGCTCACTATGCCCTCTGGGTCTAGGCCGTTGTATTGGAATTCGTGTAGGTTTAATGCCATGTCTGTTAGGTGAATTAATTCCTTACCGTAAACCTCCTCAAGCATCGACGCCACCTCCCTTAGCCTAGTGGTTGGCATTAGTGCTATTATGAGGTCTGCCCTAGACCTAACCTTACCAGTCCTATCCCTAACCATGCCCGTATAATGCCTAGCGATTAATTCCCTGTTCTTCGCCGCGGCAGCCGATATCATGGCCTTCCAGGCTTGAAAGACTTTCCCCGAGGCATTCCTATGAAGACCTTGATCAAGGAATTTGAGGGCTAGCTCCGCCTCCTGCACCGCCTCCTCAAGCCTAAGCTTTATGTACTGTGAGGTGTCCAGCCATGGAGGTGTATGGGTTAGAGCCACGTACCTCAATCATCATGGGGAGTTTTAAACCTTAGAGGCGCCTTTAGGAGTTGTTCATTAACAATCCCATAAATCCAAGCAAAGAAATAGAGAAACCACCTAGCTCAAGGGAGCCTAATCTCCAAAATAGAGCAGGGTTGGTTCTTTTATATCTTAGGCTTGACTGGTATGGGAGTGAGTTTATTAACAGGGGTGTTAATAATTAACAGGGGTGTGAATTAATGCTCTTCGATCAGGGTCCGAAGGAGAGTAGGGCTGATTTGTTTGGAAGGGATGAGGAGTTAGGTGAGGTGGATCGTTTCCTTAAGGGTCCATCTAGGTTGTTGGTGATTTACGGCATTAGGCGTATTGGCAAAACCTCAGTGCTTAAGGCTGCCCTCAATGAGTCCGGCATTCCATACTGCTACATTGATGCTAAGGGTCTTGAAGGTGATTTATCGGTTAGAAGGCTGTATGGGTTGATTTCAAGGTGTTTGGGTGAGGTTGGGGTTAGGTTTAGACTTGAGGGTGTTTTGCGTAGGGTTGCCAGGTCTTTGCGTGGTGTTCATGTTTTTGGTAGTGGTGTTGATTTCTCCATTGATGTTGAGTGGAATAGAGTCTATCTAACCGATCTGCTAGGTAAGATTTCGGATAATGTGGATAAGTTCGTTCTGGCTATTGATGAGGCTCAGTGGCTTAGGTTACTTAGGGGCCATGGTAAGGTGAACATGGCTCTCGTGCTAGCCTACGTCTATGATAACCTAAGCAACATAAAGGTCATCTTAACTGGTTCCGAGGTTGGTCTCCTCCACGATTTCATAGGCTTTAATAACCCAAGGTCACCGTTGTACGGTAGGGTTATGGATGAGTTAACCCTCAAGCCCTTCGATAGGAACAGGTCCATGGAGTTTTTGAGACTTGGCTTTAGGCAGTGCGGTGTTGATGTTGGTGAGGATGAGATCGCAGAAGTTGTTGATAGGCTTGACGGTGTTGTTGGTTGGCTAACGTACTACGGCTACATGAGAGCCATCAAGGGCGTTAAACCAGTGGAGATCTACAACGAGGCCCTTGCACTAATCGATAATGAGTTGAAATCCCTCCTGGGCAGATCTAGGTATTACGAACTCATCCTCGAGGCCCTCGCCAGAGGTAGGTCCAGGTTTAGTGAGGTTAGGGATTACGTCTCCACTAGGCTTGGTAGGTATGTTCAACCCACGGAGGTGAGTAGATCCCTAAACAACCTGGTTAAGCTCGGCGTGGTAAGGAGAAGTAGCCATGGTGTCTACGAGGTAGTGGACCCCATGGTTAAGGCTATGTTTGGCCAACAGGTTAAGTAGCCAACCGCCATACATGGCTTAAAGTTCCTAGCAGTGAATACGCCATCCCATGCATGAATTACCCCATCAGCTTAACCATACTGGGATTTGGTTGCCTAGTAGAGGAGGAGTCTCCTCCCCCTAAGCCTACCGGTAACCGGATCCATCTTAAGCTTAAGGACCTCAAGCGTTGTCACGCCTACGAGGACCTTTTATCAATATATCAAAGATCACCACGGGTACGATCTCAGACTTACCCTCAACATCAATAAATGCTCTGGATCCATCAACCTCAACTACCCCTACACCTGTCTCAACCACCGTTAAAGTTGCTTCAGTGTCCATAAGGGCCTTAACCTCAATAACCCTTGACGCATCCTCACTACCTACCCTTGCCATTACCTAAACGTAACCCATCAGGTATAGGTGAGTCTCCACCTTTTTAAAGTGGAGGTAATGTTAGGCAATAGGTGCAGTGGGTATGGTTTATAGGCTCAGTGGCTCGCCTTAATGCGTAATGCCGGTGTACTCATGGACATTAAGGACCTATGAAGTGGGCAGAGGCTTGCTTAAACTACCTAACGTCAGGGAGAGCCCACTCTACATTAAGCTTGGTGATAACATATGGAGGAGGGCTAGGAGGGAACTCGACGTATACGCAGGTAATGTGCCTAGCCACCCAGGCCAACACACATACTGCCCTAGGTGCGGCGCGGTGCTTATCAAGAGGTCTGGGGATAGGGTCATTGACGTTAGGTTTAATGGTTTAAAGTGCCCCAGGTACGGCTATGAGGTTAAGATAAGGGGCTTCATAGGCAAGTACGGTAACCTGTACAGAAGATTCATCTGAAAACAGTGAATGTTAACTCCCCTGAAATACCAGTTACAATTCCTCTATCAGGTACTATGTTACCACCAGTATCGTTAATTGGTTATAACCCCTTCCCCACCCTGTAAGGTGGGGTTTTCACCGTGGGAGTCTTGGTTGTTGCCCTCTTTGGGGCTACTGAATACCCTGCCTAGTGTTAGTTATAAAATCCACTGCCATTAAACCTACACAGTGGGGTAACTCAGCCATAAAGAGCGAGATTTATTGTTTGTTTTATCACAGGTTCAAATGGTTCGTATTAATTCGTGGTGGTATGTAATGTAGGTGGGCTATAGTCTCTGTAATGTTTAAATAGCTATAAAGCTGTAGTTACCCACCCATGAGTGTTTCCATTAGGAGGGTTGCAGTGTTGGGCGCGGGTACCATGGGTCATGGGATTGCTGAGGTCTTCGCTATGGCTGGTTTTGAGGTTAGGCTCATGGACATATCCGATGAGATACTTAAGAACGCGCTTAGTAGAATTAGGGATAGCCTTGAACGGTTGGGTAAGAGGGGTGAGTTGAGGGAGGGTGTCGACTCCATAATGGCTAGGATAACCACGACAACTAACCTAGCCGCGGCAGTTAGTGATGTTGATCTGCTTGTTGAGGCCGTTCCGGAGAATGCGGAGTTGAAGAGGAGGGTTTTTAGGGAGGCTGATGAACATGCCCCACCCCACGCCATATTCACCTCAAACACGAGCACGATACCCATAACCGAACTCTCTGGGGCTACCAATAGGGGGAGTAGGTTCATTGGCATGCACTTCATGAATCCACCACCGTTGATGAAGCTTGTCGAGGTGGTGAGGGGTAGGTACACCAGCGATGAGACGGTTAACACCGTGGTTCAACTTGTTAAGGCTCTTGGCAAGGAACCAGTGGTTGTTAGTAGGGATGTGCCCGGCTTCATAGTTAACAGGGTCCTATTCAGGGTAATCCTCGAGGCCTGTAGGGAGGTGAACCAGGAGGGTGTTAAGGTTGTTGACTTGGATGCCATGGCTAGGAACGTGCTCGGCCTACCCATGGGCCCCTTCGAGCTCCTCGACTACATAGGCCTAGACACAAGCCTATTCATAGTTAAGTCGATGATTGAGAGGGGGTTTAAGGCACACCCATGCCCATTATTAGAGGACCTTGTTAACAGGGGAAGGCTTGGCGTTAAGTCGGCTGAGGGCTTCTATAAGTACCCTGCCCCGGGGCAGTACTCAAGGCCAAGGATGATGCCGGACCAGGGCCTTGACCTAGACCCAGTTAGGCTAATGTCACCTGCAGTTAATGAATTGGCTTGGTTAATTAGGGAGGGTGTTGCCACGGTGGATGATGTGGATAAGGCGGTGAAGCTGGGTCTCAACTACCCATGGGGCCTATCGGACTTCGCCGATGAGGCAGGTATTGATAACATCGTCGACGCCTTAAACAACCTTAGGGAGGCCAGTGGTTGGGGTGAGTATGAACCTGACCAGTTGCTTTTAGACTATGTTAAGTCGGGTAGGTTGGGTAGGAGGGTTGGGAGGGGGTTTAGGGATTACCCTGAGGTTGAGGAGAGGAGGCTTGAGGAAATTGTCCTAAGGATTGACCCACCGGCAGCCTGGATTGTGCTCAATAAGCCTGACAAGCTCAACACGCTAACACCCAGGATGGCCGATGAAATAGTGAACGCCCTTAGGACCGTTGAGGAGGATCCGAGGGTTAGGGTCGTGGTCATAACAGGTAGTGGCAGGGCCTTCTCCGCCGGTGCTGACGTGAACCAGTTCCGTGGTGCATCACCAATGCAGATGTTCAAGGCAATGAGGCATTACCACTCCATGACCCTGGAGATCGAGTACTACACTAAACCCGTGATAGCGGCGTTAAACGGCTACACCCTAGGTGGTGGCCTGGAGTTGGCCATGGCCTGCGACCTCAGGATAGCCTCAGATGATGTAGTAATTGGGCAACCCGAGGTTAACCTAGGCCTAATACCGGGCGCTGGGGGTACGCAGAGGTTGACTAGGTTAGCCGGCCCAGGCGTCAGCAAGGAGATGATACTGAGAGGTATTCAGGTAGGCGCCAGGAGGGCCCTTGAGTATGGGGTTGTTAATAGGGTTGTACCTAGGCACACCCTTGAGTATGAGGTTAGGAGGTGGGTCAATGAACTGGCCTCTAAGCCGCCGCTGGCGCTTATGTTGGCTAAGTACGCCATTAACTACGGCGCCGAGTCACCCATATGGAGCGCCCTTAATAATGAGGCATCACTGTTCGGGGTAGCTATATCCACTAAGGATGCTCAGGAGGGTGTAGGGGCATTCCTGGAGAAGAGGAGGCCCAGGTTTACGGGGGAGTAGCTGCATGCTATCCACGTTGCCGTGGGCTACTATACTTTTATTACCCAATCCGGCTAGCCTACAATGGACTTCGAGTTGAGTAGGGAGGAGGCCCTGTTTAGGGATTCGGTCAGGGAGGTTGGTGAGCGTTACGTTAAGCCGCATTGGGTTGAGTTGGATGAGGGTAGGTACCCTATACTTGAGGTTGCCTCTAAGCTGGCTGAGCATGGCTTGGTTGGGTTAACCCTAAGCTCAAGGTATGGCGGCCCAGATGGAACATTCCTAATGGCCTCCATAGCCGCCGAGGAGTTGGCATACGCAGACCCAAGCCTAGCAGTACCAGTCTACTTCCTCCTGGAGGCTGCGTGGCCATTCATAGTGCAGAGGTACGCCAGGGAAAGCGTCAAGGAGGAGGTTCTACCGAGACTTACAACGGGGGAGGCTTGGGTAGGCATAGCCTCCACGGAACCCCAGGGGGGTAGTGATGTGGCTGGTGAGAGGACTGAGGCTAGGCTTGTGGATGGTAGGTGGTTGTTGACTGGTGAGAAGAACATGGTGACTGGCGTATCAATAGCCCTCGCCTTACCCTACGGTGGGGGCTTCGTAACCGTGACCAGGACTGGGCCTGTTGAGGCTAAGCATAGGTCAATAACAACGATGTTGTTCATGGTTAAGAGGAATGGAACGGTGAATACGGGCTTTGAGACTAGGGATTACGAGGAGTGGGGTAGGAGAGGCATACCCACCAGTTACCTGAGGCTTAACAACGCCCCAGTCGACCCAGACTTCGTCCTGGGCGAGGTTAATGGGGGCTTCAAGGTGGTCATGGAGGGCTTCGATGTAGCCAGGATACTAATCGGCGCAGCGGCCATTGGGGCCGCACGCTGGATGCTTGAGCAGAGTAGAGAGTGGATTAGGGGTAGGGTAGTGTTCGGTAAACCAATATCCTCATACCAGTCAGTCAGCTTTAAGTACGCCGAACTAAGCGCTAGACTTGAGGCCGCTAGGCTGATGGTCTACAAGGCAGCCTGGCTGGCGGACAGGTTCTATAGGGGTGAGGGCTCGGTCTCAATAATGGATGTAGCCAATGCAAGCGCCATGGCCAAGATGCTTACCGTGGAGTTAGCAGTGGAGACTGGTCTCGAGGCGGTGAAGTGGTTCGGCGGTGTCAGCTACTTTAAGGAGACTCCGGTAATGAGGGCGCTACTTGGGGTGTTGAGCTACTACGTCGGCGCTGAGGGTACCCAAAACATAATGAGGCTTATAGTGGCTAGGAGCCTGCTGGGTAGGGAGGTTGAGTAGCCTATGAAAACCGTTTGACCTTTAAAGACAAGGAGCATTTAATTGCGCAATGCATTGATAACGCATCACAGCCTTACTGCTGCCCCGGCTTAGCCTGGGGCTTCTTCTTAGCCTTAAGTGACTCCTCAATCCACTCCAACTTACCTAGGAAGGGCTGCCTCATCGTCATTGACACGTTTAACCTGACCCCATTGGCCGTGGACACGTAGCTAACGCCGACTATCCTAGCCCTAACCACATCACCCCTCCCAACCCTCTTCTGCCTATTCTTCTCACCCATGAAGACCCCGCTCTGCCTATCGAAAAGGACAACGTTCTCATCCATAACCTGCGACCTATGCACGAAGGCCGTTAAGGCCCCAACCCTGACATGTGCTCCGTACTCCTTAACATCAACCACATCACCCTCAATCACCTCGTTGATCAGCGGCACGAAGACTAACGCCTTAAAGGAGACCTTGTGGTATGTTGCCCCATCACCGTACACTATCACACCCCTCTTATCAACCTTAATATCAAACACAGTTATGAAGACGCCTAGTTCCCTATCCACCCTACCCTCATAGCTGGTCCTCAACTGCTCGTAGGCTATCTTCTCAATGGGTTCACTGAAGGCCGACGGGGGAACCCTAATGTAGTCCTCAACGGTAATTACCCTAAACACACCCCTACATTTATTAAGCTTATTTAAACCTTGCACCCTAAGCCGTGATGAGCGTAAAGGTTAATCGTCATCCTAGAAACGTTTATTAATAGGTAGTTGCCCGTTCAGCTTCATGTTTAGTTATACAGGTAAGATAGCCAGGGTTAACTTAACAACGGGTAAAGTTACCATTGAGGAAACCCCCAACTGGCTAATGGACCTCTTCATAGGGGGTAAGGGGTTTGTCTACGGCATATTGTCAAGGGAGGTTAAGCCAGGGACAAATCCACTGTCAAGTGAAAACAAGATAGTTGTGGCTGCAGGTGCCTTAGCTGGCCTAGCCCCAGCTTCAGCAAAGACCATTGTAGGTGCGGTGAGTCCGTTAAGCGGGTTAATCCACGATACGAGCGTCGGTGAGTGGTTCTCATACATGCTTAGGGGTGCTGGCTTCGATGCATTGATCATCGAGGGTGCGTCAAGTAGCCCAGTTTACCTATGGGTTAACAAGGGTAGGGTTGAGGTTAGGGATGCCTCCAGGATCTGGAGTATGACCACCAGGGAGGCAACTAAGGCTGTTAGGGAGGAGACCAATAGGGCAGCCTCAGTCATGGTGATTGGGCCTGCTGGGGAGAACCTGGTTAAGATATCCAACATAATGGTCGAGGGTGAGAGGGCCGGTGGAAGGGGTGGGCTTGGGGCTGTGTTCGGCAGTAAGAAGCTTAAGGCCATTGCAGCCCACGGAGTGCCTGACATTAAGGTAGCCGATCCAAGGGGTTTCCTAGATGCGGCACTGGAGATATACAGGAGGTTCCAAACATCAACAGAAACCTCGGAGTCCAGGGAGTTTGGCACAACTAATGGCCTAATGTACAGTGGCTCAATAGGCACATCACCAGCCTTCAACTACGGTAGGCCTAGGCTTGAGGAGGATTTAGCCCGCAGGTTAAGTGGAGCCCACTTCAGGGAGCTTGGTCTTGAGGTTAACTTCCCCCAGAAGCCCATTAAGATAATTGGGGCCCTATGCCCGGTCAAATGCTCAAGGTGGTTTAGGATACCTGGGGAGGAGGATTTCGTAAAGCCTGAGTACGAGACGCTAGGCTTAATAGGCTCAGCCACAGGTGTCTTTGATGAGAGGTACTTCCTTAAGGCTAATAGGCTCGCCAACGACCTTGGCCTGGATGCCATAGGGGTTGGTAACGTGATTGGGTGGGCCATGGAGCTCTACGAGAAGGGCCTCATAACCAAGGAGGACACTGGAGGCTTAGAGCTGAGGTTCGGTAATAGTGAAGCCCTGGTTAAGCTGATTGAGGACATAGCCTACCAGAGGGGGTTTGGCAAGGTACTAGCCCAGGGTGTCGCCGACGCAGCTGAGATACTGGGTAAGGGGGCTGAGTACGCCGTTCACTTTAAGAAGATAGCCCTACCCGCATGGTACCCAAATGGCCCATTAAGGGGCTTAGTCATATCCTACCTGACGGCAGATGTTGGAGGCAGCCACCTGAGGGGCTGGCCCCAGATGCATGACCCAGACACCCCGCTTAAAAACACGGTTGAATCCATGATTAATGATAGGGATAGGAAGGTGGTCATGGATTTGATGGGACTATGCATATTCAACCCGTACTCTGTTGATGACATGGCTAAGCTGTATAACCTAGCCACGGGTAAGAACATTGATAACAACTACCTCCTAAGGGTCAGCACGAGGATAGATACAATAGCTAGGATATGGCACATACTTCTAGGTTACATTGACGTTTGGAGCCAAGTCCCAAGGAAGATGATCGTTGATGAACAGGGCCCGAGGTTCAGGAGGGAGGAAATTGAGGAGGCTGTTAGGGAGTTCTATAGGTTAAGGGGCTGGGACCCCGAAACAGGATTACCCAGTCACGAATACCTAAGAAACATGGGGCTGGATTGGATGATTCAATATAGGGATGAGGCTGAGAGGGTGCTAAGGCAATACAGTGTTGGTAAGTAGATTTAAACCTATATAAATGAAATAGGCCGCAAAACCTATTATTGCAATGGCTGATGCCAAGTTAACGGCGTACTCATACTTACCTCCAAGGTACCTCTTACCTGCATGTACGGCTAATGGGTACGTTAATATCCAGGACAGTATCCCCGTGAATAAACCGGCAACACTCATGAGGCCCATTATTGACATTAGTGTTAAACCCGCCGACAACCACCAACCGACCTGGTAGGGGTTGGTTAAACCTAAGGCATAGCCCTTAGCATAATTCTTAAGTAATCCACCCAAGCCACTAATCCTGTTTGCACGTGTATTAGTCCTTGACTTGAGCATTAATAGGGCTAGGTAAACCATGACTCCACCACCTATGAAGTACATGTACCTTGAGTAAGGCTTAATTAGTTGGTATAGGAAGTAGGTGATTACCATTAATGTGGCATCTGCGGACATAGCCCCAGCCCCAACGGCAGTACCATGCATGGGTGACTTCAATGCCTCCGAGGCTATTAGGGCGTTCATTGGGCCTGGTGGTACAGCCAATGATAGGCCGAGGACTAGGCCAAGGGCGTAGTCATATGCTGCATCAATCATCAACGTTGGAGTAGGTGGTGGAATTTAAGCATTAGTGTTCAGATCACTAAACCGTTCCTCAGTAGGTGGCGGTTCATTGGTTCCCGCCATCTACCTCTCAACGGCTGTTTTTGCGGATGCCGCCCCCGTGCTGCGGGAGTGTTACTTTGACTGGGGAGGTGTTTAGTAATGATGTCGAGGTTTTGACGCCGGTAAGATTAGTGGAAGATCAGCGGTGTGTATTTCCTCTCGTACGGGTACTTGCTCAGTATTTCCTCCCTTATACCGAGGCCCACGCCTTCCTTCTTTACAAGGTTTGTTATGTCTATTTCTCCATTTTTTACGGTGATTTCCCCATCATAGATTTCGTTAATCCATACTAATGGCCACTCCACAAGGGCTATGCCATCGATTACAGAGGCAACGTGTAGTGTGTACGTGTGGGTTAGTATTGATTTATGGGGTCTATGGTGCGGTGCCGCGGGTCTTCCCAATTCATTGATTGCCTTAATAATCTCAATAAACCTAGTTAACCCACCAACCTTCGATACGTCAGGTTGGACATAGGCAAGGCCTAACCTGGCTAATTCCTTAAACCTATTCACATAGTACTCATTCTCCCCAGCAGCTATGGGTACTGGTGATTTATCAGCGACTATACCAAGTAGCTCATAGTCATTTGGGGGCCATGTTGGTTCCTCAACCCAGTATGGTTCATACCTATGCACCTTACTTAAGAAATCAAGCGCCCTTTGGGGGTCATTGAATGCTGCATTTATGTCTAAGGCAACCTTTAAGTCATAACCAAACCTCTCTCTAACAGCCCTAATGGCATCGATTGCGTCGTCCGGGTGTTGGTGCAACTTGACCATTGTGAAGCCGCTATCCAATGCCTTACCCACAGCCCTAATAACATAATCCACGCTTGAGTACCTTGGGAAGCTCGCGTAGACAGGAACTTTATCCCTAACCCTGGCGCCAAGCAATTCACTAATTGATTTGCCCAAGTACTTACCCAAGGCATCCCACAGCGCCATCTCAAAGCCACCAATGGCTCCAGTAATGACGCCGCAAAGGCCACCTGTGAACAACAGCTTCTCGAGCCCATTAACAAGCCTTTCAATGTCATTAATGCCATTGACCCCCTCATTGATTACTGCCGGCGCTATTACATCATTAATCACCCCTATATAGGCGTCAACTATGCCGCTACCGTAAACCAGCACCTCACCCCAACCAGCAACGTCATCAAGGGAAACCTTCACATAGAGTTGCACACCCCAGGAATCCCTGAATACCGTGGGTGGATCATCAACGTAAGGTATGGAAATGGGTATGGATTTTACATCCCTAATAACAGGCATTTTTAATCACGCACTTATGTAAAGCTTTATTGGCGAGAATTCATCGTGCTGAAGAACTTCAGCCGCGGTTAACCTACCATTCATAACCCTCAGGGCGTAGTTGAAGATCCTCTCACCAGCCTCAGTTAGGCTAACCTTAAGCTCCAGTAGATCTGAAACATCAACATCAATGTGCTCGCTCATCGCCTTAATGGTCTTGGGGTTGGCGGAAATTTTGATGACTGGTATTACTGGGTGACCCACTAGGTTTCCCTGGCCCGTGGTGAAGAAGTGTAGCACAGATCCCTTAGCGGCGAATAGTGTAATGGCCTCAGCTGCCGCTGATGAGGTGTTCACGAAGCATAATCCTGCATTCCTTGGCACAGGATCTAGGTAATCGGCTACGCAGGTTATTGGCCTTGTGCCCAGCTTCTGGATGTTGCCGAGGGCCTTCTCCTCTATTGTCGACAACCCACCCTTAATGTTGCCCTCCGTGGGTTGTGAACCGAGTAGATCAACCCCTTCACTCTCAATTATGCTAACGTACTCGTTGTATATCCTCATGAACTTGTTTCTCAATGCTGGATCGCTTATGCGACCTGCCACAATATCCTCACCGCCTGTTAACTCAGATGTTTCACCAAACATGACCGTGTTACCTAGGTCAACCAACTTATCCACTGTGTAGCCTAATGCAGGGTTTGAGGCTAGGCCTGATGTGGTATCTGACTCACCGCACTTAATACTGAACTGGATTCCGGTTAAATCAACCTCGGTTCTCTGAACCTCACTGGCCTCTTGGACTAGCTCCTTAGCCTTCCTGGAGGCCATTTCAATGGTCCTCAAGTCACCGTTACCCTCAATGCCGAATACGTAAACCGGCTTACCCGTCTTAGCTATGCCATCAGCCACCTTATTAGCCCAATTATCCTCAATACCAATCACTATTGCACCGTAGACGTTTGGATTGGTGCCAGTGCCGGATAATATGTGAAAGAGCAGGTTTAGGTCTCTGCCGAACTGTAGCCTACCGTAGGGGTGTGGTATGGCCACGGTACCCCTGATTAACTTGGCAACTCCTAACGCCGCTGTGTTGGAAAGGTCATCCACTGGGATAATCACTACGTGGTTTCTAATCCCAACACTACCATCTGGCCTAACGTAAGCCTTAATTGTTGGGTACTTGCCTGCCATGCCAATCACCTCCTCGCCAAGTTACCCCACTTTATGGATTTAACATTATGAATATGTACATGCTCCCCAACCTTAATATCCCTAGTGGCTACCCCAATAACCCTACCGTACTTAATGACTCTCTCCCCCGCCTTAATGTCCCTTAACGCTATCTTATGGCCTAGTGGTATGTCCTCAAGCGCCTTAATGACAGGCCCCATAGACCTATCCTCTATATAAACCCCCTGAGCCTCATCCCCAGCCCTTATATCCTCAATAGCCACACCCACGTTATCCTCCCTATTATGTATGGCGAACCTGGGCATATTAGGTGTGCCGGCCTTGGAGTTTTATACTTTTCCGTATACTTAAAAACACGTTAATCATGACTGTGCATAATGCCAAGTGAGCAACATTGCACCTAGTGATTATTAGCGCAACGTTTAAATACATATACATTAGATATTAACCTAATATGCCTCCGAATCAACCAATAGGCGAAAAGGAGCCATTCTACTTCAAATCATTCAATAATGTAATCGGCATTGCGCATAACGTCACCGAACTTGAGGCAGAGTTAGCAAGGTTAATTAACGTTGATAAGGAGGCCGTGAAATACCATTTAAGGGAGGGTCACATAGTCCAGTGGTTAAGGTATATCGGGGAGGGTGAACTAGCCGAGAGACTAACCAACGTAACCGAACCCGAACAGGCACTTCAAGTTGTGAGGGATTATCTAAGCGGTAAAGGTAGGAACGAGATGAGGGGTGGTAGGAGGTGTCAAGGCCCTAGGCGCCATCACAGGCATGCAAAACCCTACTAACCTTAAAGTGTGGTGCAGTTCGGCTTGAATAGAATTAAATAGTTAAATAAGACTACGTTAAACGTGACGCATGGGTATCTTGGAGAGGTTGGGGGTGCGTAGGATTGTTAATGCCTGTGGAACGTTAACCGTGCTTGGTGGAAATAGGGTTAGCCCATCGGTGATAGAGGCTATGAGGGAGGTGGCCGAATCCTTCGTAGACATGAATGAACTGCTCATTAAGTCTGGGGAGTATGTGGCTAGGTTACTCAATGTACCTGGGGCGTTAATCACAAGTGGTGCCGGTGCTGGGCTAGTGCTGGCAGTTGCCTCGGCGATAACCGGTGGTGATGTTGAGAAGATGAGTAGGTTACCGTTCACCGAGGGCATGAGGAATGAAGTTGTGGTTCAGTACCCACACACCGTGGGCAACCCATACGTCTACTTCATCAACATACCAGGTGGTAAACTTAAAGTCGTGGGATCTCCAGGCGGGGTCACTGAGGAGGATGTTAAAAACGCCATGAGTGAAAAGGTGGCTGCGGTAGTGCACTTCCAGTATGAGCCGCAGGAGGGTGAATTACCCCTCAGTAGGGTTATTGAGATAGCCCATGACCACGGCGTACCTGTTATTGTGGATGCAGCTGCCGAACTACCACCAGTAACCAACCTGACTAGGTTCATTAAAATGGGGGCTGACTTGGTAATTTTTAGTGGTGGTAAAGACATTGGCGCACCAAGCAACACAGGGTTAATATTAGCTAATAACCTTAAGCTACTTGAGGCATGTAGGCTACTGGGCCCATTCAGCTATATCAACGTTAATGGGCAGGTCAGGGTATTCATAGGTAGGGCGATGAAGATCAGTAAGGAGGATATTGTCGCCCTCGTCGCTGCACTGGAGAACTACATTAAGGTTAACCATGAGGAGAGGTTAAGGGTAATGAATGAACTGGCGGATTACATAATAAGCGAATTGAAGTCCACATTACCTAAGTTACAGGTTAGGAAGAGGGTTAATGCCCCTAATGAACGTGTGAGGCCCGTCGTGGTGCCTAAAGTTGAGATTGAGTTACCCAGGGACCACGTGAGGCTTTACATAGAACTTTTGAAGAGGGGTGATCCACCCATATACCTATGCGAATGCGACGGCCACCTATGCATAAGCACGCACACGTTAAGTAAGGATGAGACGGAACTGGTGATTGAAAGGCTCAGGAACATAATGAATAAGTACCCACCGTATTAATGCAGCTTAACAATAGGTACCCTAAACATCGCTTAATTATTTCTTCAGATGAGTTATCTTTATCTTAGGAGTAGACGGTGAGCATGCATAATGATCATTTGAAGATGATTCTAGAGTTAGCTTTAACTTCTCAATAATAACCCTGATCATTTACCTGCATTATTAAAAAGGGATTTTAATTTAATTATGCCAGTTTATACATCCTATCTCTCCTATCGTATATTAGTGTTATTGGTTCATTTAGGTTCGGTATTATTATTACATTATCGAACTCCTGATTCCTTGCTACTGCGTCGTATTCATCGGTATGCTGCGCATTCACTGTACTAGCCATTACTGGGTCTCTCCTTATCCTAAACGCGGTACCCATAGCATTTACTACACCCCTTATGCTCATTCTTCTCACCTCGGGTGCATCATCCAGGTTAGGGTTTATATAGCTTATTGGTTTATTGGGTGGATCCTATAAATACACTCCAATAATAAATATATACTATATAGATAATGCCTAATGGTTATGGTAAGATCAGTGGTAATCCCGAAGTTAAGTATTTATACTACTACGCTGCATTAACTTATGCGAATACATCTAGATGTAAATGAAATTGGTGAAGCTAAGTTAATTGAATGTAAAGCTGAGTTAGAATTGGCTAAGATTCTCTTGAAATCAGGCCTGCTTAGAGGCGCCGCGGTTAAGGTTATTCAAGCTTGGAGAGCCTACTTATCCTACATCGCAAGCCTTAACGCAAACCTAATTAGGATTAATGGGGTTAGGAGGGTTAGTGGGAGTATTGAGGTTGATGCCGGTGAGTTCATTATTGCAACAATGCCAATTAAGCTGATGATGAGGGTTTCCGAGATGCTGAGGAGCGTAGACCCGGAGCTCATGGAGTTAACGGCATTGGCGTTACTCACCTATGAGTATTGGTGCGCCAATTCATGCAGTGATAGCACGGGTAGGGTTATTGATGATGAATTGGCCAAGGGTATTATAGCCAAGTTACTCAGCAGGATTGAGAGGAAGATTAATTCAAGTTTAAGGAGTTGAATAATCTTATAAATCACCTAGCCATTACCAAATACACCCGTCTTCCAGCCCAGTTATCTGATTTAAATGGGCAATCAACCCTGTAATGACTCCCCCTACTCTCACACCTGGTTAAAGCAGCCTTAGCCGTTAGGTAAGATACCAAGGCTGCGTTTGACCAATCCTCACCCAGGGCATGCATGTTAACCTTCTCATACTTCTTTACTGCATCGGCTAAACCTTCACCATCCCTAACTATGCCCAACCTAAGCCAATTAATCCTCCTAATTTCACCAATGCTCAACCCCCCATTCCCATTAATCTTAACTGCCTCAACAATGCCATCACTTGGTACGAAACCCACCCATTCATCAATGTATTGTGGAAGATTTACACCAAATACAAGGGCCTCGGCAAGTGAGTTACTGGCAAGCCTATTAGCCCCGTGTAGGCCGGTGTCGGCAACCTCACCTATGGCGTAAAGGTTCCTCACACTTGACTCACCCCTGGTATTAACCCTCACACCCCCTACGGTGAAGTGAGCTGCTGGGAATACGGGGACTTTATCCCTCCTTAACCCATGCCTACTTAGGAAGCTAGCTACCGACGGGAACCTAGATTCAAGGTCCTTGACATTGGTTAAATCCAGAAACACGCTATTACCCTTCAGGTACTCCATGTATATTGCCCTCGCTAAAATATCCCTTGGAGCCAACTCACCCCTCTCATCGTACTTAAACGCAAACCTCTCGCCAAGGTTATTAACCAGCATAGCACCCTCACCCCTGAGTGTCTCGGTTAGTAGAAAAACATCACCATCAGCTATGGTAACCGTTGGGTGGAATTGCACAAACTCCATGTCCGATACGTATGCGCCAGCCCTAAAGGCTATAGCCACTCCGTCACCCATATTGGTGGGTGGGTTTGATGAGTACTCCCATAGATACGCATAACCCCCCGTGGCCAATACAAGCTTATCAACATCACTAACCTCACCACTAGCCTTAGTTACAAAGCCCCTTACCTCATTATCTTTAGCCTTAATGGCTATGAGCTCATCCTCAACTATTGGGATCCCCTCCTTAATAGCCAGGTTAAGCAGAAAGGTTGGCAACGAGTAGACAAGTCTCGCCCTTTTTGGGGGGGTTGTCCCACTATGTGGGGATTCGGCGTTGGGTTTTATAAGCTTCAGTTTTGTTGGGATGTTTGGTGCTTGGGGTGGTGCCCCCGGAAGGGGTTTGCTTCCCTCACAGATGAGCCGGTGGGGCGATACCCCACTGTTACCACCACCCCAAGAACAAAACCATTAACCCCGCAGAGGGAGTAACACCCAAGACCCCAGCAGTGAAACCCCGCCTCACTGAGGCAGGGAGGGGGTCATAATTCCCTACCTGTCTCATCAAGCCTATGCAGAACCCTCCTCCTGGAGTGCCCACCCTCAAGCCTTAAGTCAGGGTCAAACTTAAACCCCCAATCCTCAATGGTATTAATTATCTTAGGGATTTCACTAGTGACGTAGTTGACAACAGCGGTGTCGCAAAGCCCATCACCCGCCTTCAACGTATCCTCTGCATGCAGTTCAGGTGAGTCATCGGGGCTTATGGCTGCGGCCACGCCACCCTTCGCCTCATAGCTTGAACCCCCCTTAATCTTCTTAGTTATAATTGTGACCCTGTGGCCTGACTTGTGAAGGGATAAAGCCGCCGATAACCCAGCTATACCACTGCCTATTATGTAAATCATGCGACTCCGCCCTCAAGCAGCTTAATTGTTCTTTCAAACGCATCCTTAACAGCATCAGCAATGCTTTTAGGCAGCTTGACCTCATGGACCTCATCCCTCAAAGACCTGTACACCTTATCCAACGTAACCATGGCCATGTATGGGCACCTGGCATACCCATACTCATCGAGATTTACAAGTGGGTAAAAGACCTTGCCAGGGACCTTAATCCTTAGTGAATTTAACATACCTATCTCAGTGGCCACTATGAACTCCTTAGCACCACTACTCTTAGCATACTCAATCATTTGGTTCGTTGAGCCCACGAAGTCGGCTTGCTTAAGAACCTCAATTGGCGATTCTGGGTGAGCCATTAGTAGAGCGTTAGGGTGCCTCATCCTGGCAGCCTTAACCATATCTATGTTATAGCCCGAGTGGACTATGCATCTACCATTTTGTGGAACCTTAATGATCCTCTTACTATTGCCGATTAATGATTGAACATAGTTAGCCAGGTTTAAGTCAGGGCCGAATATAACCGTGTCATTGGGTATCTTCTTAATGACCTTAACAGCCGTTGATGACGTCACTACGTAGTCTGCAAGGGCCTTAACGCTGGCACTTGTGTTGACGTAAAGCACCACTGGCGCATTTGGGTACATTTCCCTGTACCTCCTTAACTCATCAACGCTCAACGAGTCTGATAAGGTGCAGCTAGCCCTAGGTTCCGGGGAAAGTACCTTCTTATCTGGGTTTAATGCAGCCGCCTGCTCAGCCATGAAGAAGACGCCGGCGAACACTATTAACTCAGCCCTAGTGCTCATAGCCTTTAATGCCAAATCATATGAGTCACCTGTGTAATCAGATATCAACTGAACCGCGTATTCCATGTAATTATGGCCAAGTATCACTGCGTTCTTCTCAACCTTAAGCCTCCTAACCTCATTAATAACGGCATCCAACTCCATATTAACCAACCCAGATTACCCACTGAAGTATTACCCTTATTGTGCAGTATCTATACTGCTGTGTATACGCCGGCATTAGTTAAGATGCGTATCCTGCATATAGCCATATAGCAAAGGTTACCCATAATAATTTAAATAAAGAATCATGGCGTATTGAACCCATTGTTAAGTCACTAAACCATGCTGCATTTAAACCATGATGCAGTAAGTACCTAGTATTAAGCCCAATTCACTTTCACCTAAATCGAAAGTAACCGTGAATGAAGAGGGTCCTCTTCATGGGTAGTCCTAGTTCATTAAGCCTTTAAAGGTAACCCTACTATAATGACCGGTAGCATAAGGTTAACTACCCTTGAACAAAGAGTAACACAAGTTTCGAGCAAACAGGAAAAGAGGTGGGATTATTTACTAGGCTCCTTCACGCTTAACAATGCGACACCTATTATTATCCACGCTATCATAATTATGATCACACCTATAACTATGAAGGTTAACACAGCCCCTATTAGGTAAATCAAACCTCCAGTACTGAAGAGGCTTTCATTAGTGCGGGTACTCATGGTTTCCATAGCCCTACGTAGGTAAATAGCTGATAATAGGAAGAAAACCGCCGCAATGATAATGAATATTACGAGGGTTAATAAGCCTGGGAATATAAACCGCATACCACTGTAGGGTATCATGGGGTGGGTTACGATGGCTGGGTGGTATACGACTACCAAAGCCATGATGCCTGAGGCCAGTAGGATTAATGCTATTAAACCGAATATGAACCAGTAAATTACGTCTGACCTAAGCCTACTATCATTGAAGTAATTGGCCAATTCCAGCATACCAATTAGGAACAGGATTATGCCTATTATTGATGGTACAACATAACCAAATACACCCACACCCGCAAGTATAGCGCCTACCCCGGCAAGCACCTTAGCGGAGTCAAAACTCATGAGGCTAATTCTAAGCATCATTTTTAAGTATTTCGCAATTAACATGGGCTTATTCCGATAGAGCTTATCGCATATGTGCTATAACTGCTGTGGATTTAAACTAGGATTAAGAGAGGTTAAAGGTTACTAAACATCAGTAAAAGCTATGATGGTAGGTGATGGGAATGCATTCTAGGCTTTTAGGGAATAGGTGCTCAGTTGGAGGCAGTGTAAAGCTGGGAGACAGGAAACCTCATACCTCAAAAGGAGTAGTCTCGCTTAGGTTTTAGCCTATTGCCTTATGCTGTCGAGGAGTTCCTTTATACTCTTCATTACGCTTTCCCTTAGGTTATTGAACTTTTCAACGTTGGATGCTTCGATTGTAACCCTGAGTAGGTTCTCTGTACCACTTGGCCTAACTAGGAACCATGAGTCTGGGTAATTAACCCTAATGCCATCTATGGTTATAACCTCGCCACCCCAATCCCTTTCCCTAAGCTTATCCACTAGCTTCCTGGCTGTTTCCCTATCCACCTCCAGTCTCTCCCTGGCTGTCACCATGCTCGGAATCCTTGAGTTTAACTCTGATAGCCTGGCCCTTTGCTCGGCTAGTACCTGCATCATCAGTAGTGTTGTGGATATCCCATCCCTTACCGGGTGGTGCCTTGGCCAAATGAACCCTCCATTATCCTCGAAGCCGCATAGGGCGCCTATCTCCATGACCCTGTGGCTAACGTCCACTGAACCAACCCTAGTCCAAACAACCTCACCTCCAGCCCCCTCCACAGCCCACTTGACCACTATGCTTGAGGATACCGGCGTGACTACCCTATCACCCTTCTTAATCATTGACAACGCTAGTATTGTACCCGTCCTATCACCCCACACCACGTTACCTCCCTCATCTATGAAGAGTGACCTATCACCATCACCATCATAGGCAACGCCGAAGTCGGCACTAGCCTCCACCACAGCCCTCGAAGCGACGTTAAGGTTATCCGGCCTAGGCTCGGGGACTCTACCTGGGAATTCACCGTCAAGGTGGCCGTTTATTGAGTTCACCTTGACGTTAAGCCCCCTGAGGACGTATGGTAACGCTATTGAGTTCACGCTGTTTGCGAAGTCAGCCACTATCCTGAATCCCCTACCCTTAATCAAATCCACGTTGACTAAGCTTAGTAGGTGTTCCCGGTATTCCCTTAACCCATCCTCAACATTTATGAACCTGACTCTTCCAATATCACGGTAATCCACCGTTTCCTTAAACCTACCGCTGTAGAATATTGACTCAACCTCCTCCTCAATGTTCCTATTAACCTCAACCCCATCACTACCCATAAGTTTAATACCGTTGTAGTGGGGTGGATTGTGGCTGGCAGTCACCATTACACCCGCCCTATAGCCCCACGCCTTAGTTAGGTATTGATGCACAGGCGTTGGTAATGGCCCAATCACGTCAACGCCAAGGCCATACATTGACAATACACCGTACAGTGTACCCACTATTGATAGGCTGGTTAACCTAACGTCAAAACCCAGTAGGACATCGCCGTTGTTGATGTAGGTTGCAATTGCCTTACCAAGCCTAACTATGAACTCTGGGTCATAACTACCCCTCGTGAACTCCAACCTAACCCCATTGGTCCCAAATAGTCTGCCCACTCTTTAACCTCCGTTGATGCGTTTTAAATGCATGACTATTAATCTGCAGGAACTTTCATAGAATGAATCAACTTAATGGATCCTTAGGTACTGGGCACCTAGTATGTTTGACACCTCCTCAGCCTCCCTGCTATGCTCATCGCCAAGCAACACACTGCCGTTACTAGTTATGGCAGCGTATTTACCGTGGGTGTGCGCCAGTAGGTAGGACTCCTTGACCTTTAGGTTTAGTACGTGGTTTATCTCCACCCTCCTCTCCCTAATCCTCTGGTCTGGGTCCTTGACCTCAAGGCCCCACCCCTCCACGATATTCTCCCCGAAGAGTTCGATTAGCAGTTGAGCCTTCTCGACACTCACATCGATGCTCCCCCTCTCATACTCGTAAACGCTCTTCCTACTAACCGACAGTAACTCGGCTATATCCCCCAGGCTTAAGCCGTGTCTTAACCTAAGCTCCCTCAGTAGCCAACCCTTTATCTTAACCTTGGTGACCCCACCCTCATTCTTCATCATTATTGGCTTGCCCCTAAGTAAATCCCCAAGCGTTTTGGGGGTTAGTTGAGGTATCCCAGATTGCTCATAGAGCACGCCGTCCTGAAGCTCCTCGTTCCTCCTGCTCTCACCCACTAGTATTGGCTTGGCGTTAAAGACCCTATGCATTATGAGTAGGTCTATTATGCGGCTCCTCGGTATTGCTGATGAATCCGCGCTCACCTTAAGCACAAGCCTACCCAAGCTGCCCTTCACATCCGCGACTATGGTGTATGAGTAATCATCCTCATCAACAACTACAGATCTAGCCCCAACTCCATTAAGCTCCTCGGCCACCAAATCCATCAATCTCCCACTACCTCTCCCAGGCATCGCCGTTACAGTATTATGCTGGAACCCTATTAATATTCCTTACGGTTTGCGGTATTTAACGTTCATCGAGGACTCAGAATGTCATTAAACTTAGATCTATCAAATAGGTTGAAATTGGCCTTAAATTGGTATATAAAATTAATATTGAGATTATTTTCCAATGGATTAATTAATTTACATTTAAATAGATTTCTATTTAATGGAGTAAAATTTATAAACAATGCGATTAGATATACTTGATCAGTATGCCTATAGGCTACATCCTCCTTCCAGTGGCGTGGATTAGCTTACTAGATGAAGCTAGGTGGATAAGTGCAGTTGGTGTATTAGCTCACCTGGGCTTAGCATCAGCATTCCTTGGTACGATCTTAATGGCCGTGGTTGCTGAGTTTCTCTACATAACTAGGCATGATGAGACTTGGCGTGATAAGGCGAGGATGTTCTCCGTGGTTTCAACAATCTTCTTCGGGGTTGGTGCAGCCTTCGGTACATTGGTTGAGTTTGGTCTAGTTACCATATGGAGCAACTTCATTACCATAATAGGCTCCGCGATAGTCCTACCATTCTACCTTGAGTTATTCGCCTTCCTAACCGAGGTCATAATACTGCCACTTTATGTATTCACGTGGAGTAAGATTAAGAACGCATGGATCCATTGGGTAATTGGCCTAGCCGCAGCCTTTGGTGGTTACTGGAGTGCCTACAACATACTTGCCGTAATGGCGTCACTCAGCATGAGGCCACCTGGTCTCATAGTTCAGAACCTCGCCTCAACGACAGGGAAGACTGTTGCCGGCTTAACGGATTATTTAGTAACCTGGGCTAAGCCAACTGACGTTTGGAATATGTTTTGGTGGGGGGCTAACGTATTCATATTCCACGGTATTTTGGCGGCTGCCATATTGACCTGGTCAGTGATAAGTGCAATATACCTATATGGTTACCTGCGTGAACGCAGGCCAGATCAAATGAAGGTGCTTAGGGTTACCGTACCAGGTGTGGCTATTATGACCGCTGTCGAGGGTTTCATACTTGGCCATGAGCAGGGTGAACTGGTGCTTCAATTTGACCCATTGAAACTGGCCGCCATAGAGGGCTTCTTCTGGAAGGGGCTCAAGGTTGATCCATTAATGAGCTTCTTCGCCTATGGTACACTTAACCATGCCTTCTGGGGTTACTACTCATGGCCAGCTGACGTGAGGCCACCACTTGCACCATTCGACTTCCTGCCGATATTCTACCTAGGCTTCATGGTGACCCTAGGCGTGTTACTAGGCGTGTGGAGTGGTGGCCTGTCACTATGGTACCTGTTCAACGGCTTCTTCAGTAGGTTTAACTGGGCTAGGGCAATTGCCTCATTCCTGGAGAGGACTGGCCCATACGCCATGCCGCTCTTCGCAGCGTTAGCCTCCATAGGTGGTGCGGTAACCGCTGAGAGTGGGAGGGTTCCATTCATACTGGTTAAGGCCTCACCAGACCCGAACGGTGGGCCACCGGTAGTGTCAGGTGTCCCCATATACAGTGGTGGATTAATTAACCCAACCCTTAGCCTACCCGGCTGGTTAGTGGCCTTGGTTGTAATAGTTGAGGTTGCCATGCCGGCGTTAGCCGTATACATGGTCTACATATACATTAAGCGTAGGGCGGTTAGAGAGGCGCAGGTGGTTGAATACTAGGGGTGGTGGGTATGGTGTCCCCTGTTATTGTTGCGGTCGCCCTAATCGCATGGGCCTTCTCAGTGCACCTACCCCTAGTCTACACTGTGCTTGGCCTAGGTTGGTTGCTGCCGACGCTTGAGTTAATTGGTTATAGGAGTGGTAGGAGGGTTTACGTTGATGTGGCCCATGGCCTATCAGGCTATCTGATAGCCGTCTATGCCATTGGAGGTGTCTTCGGGACTATAGTAACGGTGTTCCTGGCAGGTCTACTACCCGTCTTCACCAACATAGCTGGTGTCCTTCTTTGGCCGGTTTGGGGTGTTGCCATAGTGTTTGGTGTCGCTATTGCGCTACCCTTCATAGGGTTCTACAATAGGACCTTCGGTAGGGTGAGCCCGATGAGGCACATTGCCATAGGCTACGGCATGGCCATTGCCTTAACGGTTATACCAGCCATGTTTAGGCTTGTGTTCGCCTACATAAACTACCCAGTGGGCACCTCAATAACCCCAAGCAGCACCTCAAACACAGGCTTCACCCTATCCGTAAACGTAATGGAGGCGTTGGGTAATCCAACGTATCCACCGCTGTTGCTAGCCACCATATTTGGCGCCATAGCAATGACAGGCATATTAGTCTCATCGATACATGGATGGAGGTATGCCTCAAGCAGGAGCGAGTATCATGAGGTTGGCCACAGGGTCGGTAATATGGTTGGCCTCATCTTCGGTGTCCTTTACTCAATATTCGCATTCTGGTACCTATACACAGTCTACCAGTACTCACCCACAATGGCCTGGTCAATATTCGGCCACCCACCTTCATACTTACCATCAGCCTTCTACAGTGTCTATAAGCCAACCTTCACGTTAAGCTGGATGCTCTACATGAACATAGCCCTCGGCCTAATCATACTTGCGCTGCTGCTGATTTCACTTAAGGTGGTTAGCAGGCCCGTTGAGGCGCTTAAGCTTGTATTAACGCCATTGCTAATGGACTCTGCCGAGTTGATGAATGGGTTAGCCCACATGCCCTATGCCGTAGTCCCACCTGTAAGCGCTGCTGAGGCGTTGATTAAGACCTATGGGTTAGACTTCACCCTTAACGTGGCTAAGTGGCTGACCGTTAGCCAACTCCTAACCCCGGAGATTAACGCTCTACTTAAGGTGGTGTCCGTTGAGCCTGGTTTACTGGTGGGTAGCCTAGTCTTCTTCGCCTTCTTTAACGTACTGCTGCTCTACGTAATATACGCCGCCTTATCCTGGAGAAGGACAACCACGGCCATGGGGGTTTAATGCCCAGCGCCCGGGCCTTTCCCAGTATCAAATCTTAATCATTATTCTTCCATTCCTCTCCGATGAGAACAGCCTCATTAGGGCATCCCTGGCCTCATTAAGGTTGAAGTACCTGTCAACCTTAACCTTAAGCCTGCTCATCATGTTAACCAGCTCCAGTAGTTCCCTCCTGGTCCCACCCGTTGAGCCTATTATGGCCGCTTCGCTTGAGTAGACTTGGGATATGCGCAGCTTAACCTCACCACCGGTCAATTGGCCGAAGGTAACCCACCTACCACCCCTACCAAGCACTGACGTACTTGCCTCCCAAGTCCTCTCACCCAGTGGGTCAACCACCACGTCAGCCATCCTACCCCCGGTAGCCTTCTCAACAACCTCCCTAACGTTGCCCAACGACGCCACGTAATCAGCGCCAAGCTCACTAACCCAACCCTTACCACTCACTGCAATAACCCTGGCTCCCATTAGTTTACCCAGTTGCACGGCGAACTGCCCAGTGTTACCCGAGGCTCCGAAGACAACCAGGGTTTCACCAGGCCTTAACCCAGCCCTCCTCAGGGCGTGGTATGAGGTTAATGCAGCCACCGGTAGGCTAGCCGCCACATCCCAGTTGACATCGCTGGGCAGCTTGATGAGGTTCCTGTCAGGTATCACGGCGTATTCAGCCCATCCACCATTAGTCACCACGCCTACTATGCCACCATTCCTGCATAGGTGTTCCATTGAGGCTAGGCACAGGTCGCATGTACCGTCGAAAACCCTGCCGTAAACAACCACCCCATCCCCTGGTTCAAAGCCCGTAACGTGCTCACCCACCTCCTCAATAATACCCGCAAACTCAGCGCCCGGTATGTGCGGTATTGGTTTAACCCTTATTGAAGTCACGGTGTAGTAGTCCACTGGGTTAACACCAGACTCAACAACCTTAATCAACACTTCATGGGGACCCAGCTTAGGTCTACTGAGCTCAACGAGCCTTAGATCGTTTAAGTCATTCCTCTCGAAGACCACAGCCCTCATAGCTTAATATCCGAAATTGGGTAATTAAACCTAACTCGAGGACTCTGAAAGAATGGAAAACCTGACGGAATAGGGAATATTATTTGCGATAAAAGGCTGTTTTTCTCTATTTTTAATATCCAAATAACTTGCTTAGGTACGTCTGCATCCAGCGGTCCTTCTGAACCGTGTACTCACGCTTGGGTTCAGGGTCCTTAATTGGCTTAGGGGTCTGCTGTGTATAGTCAAACCCAAACTGGAGGCTTAGCGTCTCCAACCTACCTTCAATATTGCCTAGGTACGCCCACCCAACGAAGGCGTATTGGACATTAACCCTATCGCTAACCCCCAGATCCTCAAGAACCTTATTCACGGCGAATAGGGCGCTTTCAAAGGCAATCTCCTGGTTCTTCGGGTAGGGTAACCTAGCCGCGTCACCGGCTGCCAACACATCATCGTACTTAACGTGTCTTAGGTCCGTTGGTGATCTGACTTCGAACCAATTATCACCAAGTCCAGCGTCCCTTATGAATGAGGGTGCCCTATTGGGCTCCAGCATAGCTAGTACGTCGAACTTATACCTCTCACCACTCCTCGTAACTACCTCATTACTGCTTAACTCGGTTATATCCTGGTTTGTAACCAGCTCTATGCCAGCCTTATCGTAAAGCTCCTTAACCTTATCCGCTATTATGGGTGGCTGTGTCTTGTCATTGGCATCCACGTGAATTACCCTAACCCTATCCCTAACACCCCTATGCTTAAGCACCGTGTGAGCCAGTAGAGCGGTCTCTGTGGGTGCAGGGGCGCAGCGGTATGGAGCCTTCGGGGCATATATGAGCACTGTGCCTTGGTTAATGCTCCATAGCTTACTCTTAAGCTCAGTCAACATACCTGGGTCGTAGACGTTACTGTTAACCCACCACCACTTCCCATACCCAGTAATCCCACTGCCATCGAAGACCACGCCGGGTGCCACTATAAGGTAGTCATAGCTTAACGCACCGCCTGCTGTGCCGTAGGGTGGGGACTCAACGTACTTAACAACCCTATTGCCAGGGTCAATGCTGGACACGGCACCGTAAACCACCTTAATACCCAGGGAGCCGACGTAGCCGTAACCCCTAATTATCCTCTCAAACCTCTCCTCATCCGTAAGTATTAACGGCCTTGTTGGACCACTAACGTAGTAAGGCTCCTTAGTTAGTACAGTCACCTCTACCTTATCCCCCAGCCTTGAGGCTAACGTTGTGGCTGCGGTTAGGCCAGCTATCCCACCACCAATTACAACTACCTTAGCCATACGTTAACTTGGACTGAGGGTTAATAAATCTTTTCCGAGTCAAATATTCATTATTCTTTGGCGTGGTCAAATTTGTGACATAAAATTCCCTAACATTTTTGATTAGTGAAATATTTCAACGGTAATGCTTAAAATTATCCAGTTTAGTATCCGACATGGTTAAGAGGATTGGCATATCCTTCGCTGTGGGTAGGAGGGAGACTGTTCCAAGGACCATGGAGATTATGAAGAAGGCGGCTGAGCTCGGCTTCACTGAGGCTTGGTCTGGCGTGGGGCTTGATACCCTGGAGATCGTTAAGGAGATTGCCAAGCTAGCTAACTCACTGGGCTACTACTACTTCGTCGATATAAACCCCAAGGTACTCTCAGATCTGGGCGCCTCCCCAGGCGACCTGGGCGTTTTCAAGAGGATTGGGGTTGGGGGTGTTAGGGCTGATTGGGGGTTTAACCTAGAGCAGTTAGCCACAATGGCTAATAATGACCTAGGCCTCAAGGTTGAGTTAAACGCAAGCGTGTTCCCGGTTGACGAATTAGATAACTTACTGAAGCTCGTTAAAAAGCCGGAGAACCTAATGGCGAGCCACGACTGGTATCCCTGGGAATACACTGGGTTAAGCCTTGAGAGTGCCCTGGCCAAGTCTAAGGAATTCCACGATAGGGGAATACCAGTGGGCATATTCATATCCGTTAAGGATGGTGAGAGGACTACGGTTGAAAGCCTTAGGCATATGGATATTGAGAACTCGGCGACAATACTCTTGAACTCGAAATGCATAGATAGGGTACTCATAGGGGATCCGTTGCCAACTAATGAGGATTTAACTAAAGTCGCCAACGCCAGGAGGAGGACTAGGATAAGGGTTGTGGTTTACGATGGTTTAACTGAAGAGGAGGCTAAGGTGTTTAATAGGGAGTTTAGGGATGTTAGGATTAAGGAGAAGACCATTGGCCTAACAGCTGGTGGTAAGAATAACATTAAGCCAAGGAACATTGTGAGGAGGTTTAAAGGAGCAGTGACGGTGATTAACAATAACCCAGATTACATACAGGTCTGGATATTTAAGGAGGATGCCCCACCAGACCCCAGGTTCAACGTGATAGGTGAAGTGTACCCAGAGGACATGGTTATCATTGAGCATCTTGCTGAAAGAACTAGGAGCATACTATCAGTGCCGACGGGCGAGGAGGAGGTTCCCGTGGTTCTAATACCTTATAAATCCGCTTAACTTAAAAACCCCTCAACAGCGTTGAGTGAGGGTCCCTTGGGTTGGTTAAATAGGGATGTCATATCAGCCCTGGACTTCAATAGGGAAGACTTGGTGACGCTCTTCAATGAGGCTAGGGAAATGGAGAAGTACGCCAGGTCAAGGTTAAACATACTTGAAGGTAAGATAATGGCCACGGCTTTCTTCGAACCAAGCACAAGAACTAGGCTAAGCTTCGAGGCGGCTATGATAAGGCTTGGTGGGCATGTGCTTGGATTCGGCTCAGTCGAGGCTTCATCCATGGCTAAGGGTGAGAGTCTGGGGGACACCATCAGGATGCTTGACTCCTACTCGGACATAATAGTGATTAGGCATAGCCTTGAGGGGGCCGCCAAGTACGCTGCTGAGATAGCCACGGTGCCCGTTATCAACGCTGGTGATGGTACCCAGAACCACCCAACACAAGCCATGCTGGACGCCTACACTATTTGGAGGGAGTTCGAGAGGATTGACGGCTTAACCATAGGGGTGCTGGGTGACTTGAGGTACGCCAGGGTGGTTGTATCGTTAATACAGCTGCTCAGCAATTTCAACGTTAAGCTACGCCTAATATCACCTGAACTACTTAGGCCGAGGAGGGAGTTGATAGACTTCATGAATAGCAGGGGCATGAGCTATAGTATGCATTCAAACCTAAGCGAGGTACTGAGTGAGTTAGACGTACTCTACGTGGTTAGGATTCAGAGGGAGAGGTTCCCAGACCCTGTTGAGTATGAGAGGGTTAGGGGGAGTTTCAGGGTCACCCCAGAGACACTCGCCGGCGCCAGGGACACTTTAATAGTACTCCACCCACTACCCAGGGTTGACGAGGTTGACCACAGGCTGGACTCTACCAAGTACGCAAGGTACTTTAGGCAATCGGCACTGGGGATACCATTAAGGATGGCCCTACTCAAACTTATACTAAAGGGTGAATAGGCCGCTGAAATGTCAAACCGATAAGTAATGGTTTAATAGTGTTTAGTACGCAGAGGCGATGAGGTTATGATGAAATGTTTATAAATCTAGGGTATTCCCTTAAAAATTAATTGTGGTTAAGGTTCCGGTTAAACTGGTTACTTGGGATGACATAGTGACCTGGGCCTCAACGCTGGCTGGTAAAATAATCGAGAGTAGGTGGATGCCGGACATAGTAGTAGCTATAGCCAGAGGGGGGTATGTACCGGCTAGGCTACTCTGTGACCACATGGGGATTAATGACCTCGTTAGCCTGCAGGTGGTTCACTGGCCCAGTAGCGCCCAGGTGGCTGAGAAGGCCTACATAAAGTACCCCGTGGCCCAAATGGACCTTAACGGTAAGAGGGTTCTAATCGTGGATGACATTGTTGACACAGGTGACAGTGTGTTAATAGCTAGGGACCATGTGCTGTCCAGGTGGCCCAAGGCTGATGTGAGGACTGGTGCACTTCAATGGATATCCACAGCGGCCAAGTTTAAGCCCGACTACTACGCATACGAGGTTAAGGAGTGGGCTTGGTTCATGTACCCATGGAACCTCACCGAGGACCTATCTAACTTCATAACTAGGATAATGGTGGAGGAGTATAAGGCCAGTGGTAAGGTTAACTGGAGTTTACTGGAGTTGACTGAGAAGTTAAGTGAGTGGTATGGTGATGAGATACTCAAGGTGCCTGTATCATACTTAGGTAAGGCCTTGGCTAACCTGGAGAGGAATGGTGTTGTTTTAAGACTGAGGGAGGGTAACGTTGACCTCATTAAACTGGCTAAGGGTTAACACCTAAGGCCTTTACATTAATCAAGTTGTTAAAAGTTTAAACCAACACCTACCATTAAGCCCCAGCCCATTTATCATTCAACTCTTTATAAACCATTTTCTTATGATCGATATATTTAAATATTATTAGCGTAATACTTAAAAATGGGTTGAAAGTATAGGATACTGTGAGTCAGAATCAAGGGGGCTTAGTACCAGGGATAATAGTGGATATATTGTATTGGGGTGGCATATTAACGGTACTTGCAATAGCCTACACGATAGACTACATGCTGATACACCTATGGCTTTATGGAACCGCCACATTAAACATAGTGCTCGACGCTTTAATATTAGTGTCATTACTATCCTTCGACGCGCTATCACTAACCTCAACCATACTTTTCATTAAAAACGTGAGGAGTAGGGCTAACATGTGGATACTCCTAATCTACGCCATCGGTGCCTTCGTGGTTTTAACCTACTACACGTACATGGTTATGGCTAACCACACGGCTATACTAGTTGAGGTTTATGGTCAAGGTGTAGTTGGGGATAAGTACATTGGATACGGCATAGTCCTCTACAACCTAGGTGTGGCACTGTTAACCTGGCTTGTAATTCAAGGCAAAGGCACCCTAGACAGGTTACGCTCAATACCAATAATATCAATTCCCTACACGCCACTGCACGACGGTAAGAGGGCTAACACGAGGAGGGAGAAGGAGTGCTCCGTTGTTGATGTTTACGATGAGGATGGGAACAGGATAAGCGAAATCTACAACTGCTAAAGACTCAAAATCAAAGGTAACCACCCATTTAGATTACGGGTATTTAATGAATATGCGAAATTACTTATATTTTCTATAACTGCATTGATGAGCGGGGACTTATTGTAATTCTTAACCTAAATTGATTACCCTGGGTTTCCGAGATACACGGTTAGTTGGAATCCCCAGCGATGGGTAAGAAGCCCCGCGGTGAGGAAACAGGAGATCGTTAGGATAGGTGGTTTATTGCCGTTACCTGCTGAGAAGCGGTAAAAGTAGATAACTGGGTTAATTTAGGGCTGAACGTGCTTAAGGTAACTATACTCGGGTCTGGTGGGGCAATACCTAGGACCTGCAGGGAGTTGGTTAGCGCACTCATTGAGGTTGATAGGTATAGGATACTCATAGATCCGAGTGAGGGGGTCACGAGGAGACTGGAGGCTATTGGCGTCAGTGCCCTCAGGTTAACGCATGTAATGGTAACCCACCTGCACGCTGACCACGTTAATGGGTTACCCGGATTACTTGCAACCATGCTCATGCTCAGTAGGGTTACTCCATTAACCATAATAGGCCCCGTGGGCATCAGTGACCTAGTCCCCGCATCCGTTAACTCTTCATTCAAGGTTAACTTAATTGAACTTAAGCCCACTGACAAGGTTACTTTAATTGACGCCGCCGATAACGTTGAGCTTAGGTACGTGACCACTAGGCATACGGTTCAGAATAACTCATACCTTGTTACCTTAAAGAGGCCAGTGGGTAGGTTTAACCCTGTTAAGGCTAGGGAACTTGGGGTGCCTGTGGCCTACTGGAGGAGGATACAGATGGGTGAAACTGTGAAGCTGCCTGATGGTAGGGTTATTGAACCGTCAATGATAATGGATGATATCGGGGCCAAGTCGCTCTCCGTGGCGTATACTGGTGACACTGCACCGAGCGACAGCCTAGTGGATCTGGCTAGGGGGTCAACTATACTGATCCACGATTCATCATACCTACCCAGTGATGTGAATGAGGCTAGAAGCCGGGGCCACTCAACATGCGTAGACGCCGCCTTGGATGCCAGGGAGGCTGAGGTTGGGTTACTGGTACTCACCCACATCAGTTACAGGTATGGTTGCGAATACCACTGGGACTTCCTCAAGTGCGCCGCCTCAATATTCCCACGCACACTTGTTGCCAGGGATGGCCTAGTCATCAGCGTTTAACTAACTTAACCCGGCGAACAACTCCCTAATCGCCCTAACAGCGAGTTTCGGTCTCCTATCCCTCGTGAACACGCCCTTAGTGTTCAGTATAACCCTGCGGGTGTTTTGCGGGGTTCTGAAGTCTGCGTAGTTCCATATGTGCAACCCCCTCACGTAAGGCTTCTTACTCAACTCCTCAATGTACCTCCTTATGAATAATTCCTGGTACTCCTCACTCCACGCCACCGGTGGGTCGTGGTGAAGCCCTGGGTAACCCTCAGCACCGAACTCAGTTATTATGATTGGCTTATCAGGGTACCTCGCATGCACCTCATCAACCAGCTTAGTAACCCTAGCAACACCAGCCTCAATGTCACCAGTCTCACTGTACCAGCCGAAGTAGGTGTTTAGGGCTATTGCATCACCAAGGCCAAGGGCCTTATCCTCAAGGTGCCTATGCGACGTGTATATGACGGGCCTGGTTGGGTCAATGGACTTAACGTGGCTAATTAACTCACCTAGGAAAACCCTAGCCTCATCCACTATGCTGTTTGGCTCATTGGCGACGCTATACATGACTACTGAGGGCCTATTCCTATGCTGCCTAACCATCTCACTAATAACAGCCTTGGCCTTAGCCAGGTAAGCCTGGTCCTTAAAGTGCTGCTCCCTCAAACCAACCAGCGGCGCCTCTAGGATGACTAGGATTCCGAATTCATCGGCAAGGTCAAGGTGTTGGTTTGAGTATGGGTAGTGGCTTGTCCTGAATGAGTTTGCGTTAATCCCCTTAAGCTCATAGAAATCCCTAACAAGCACTGGGCCAGGTAGGCTGCGGCCGAAGATTAGGAAGTCCTCATGCCTACCGAAACCCTTCAGAAAGATGGATTCACCATTTAGGTAGAAGCCACTTGGCCTAACCTCAAATGTTCTGAAGCCAATCCTCTCCATGACCTCATCATGCCCCTCACCATTAATCAGCAGCTTAACGGCAAGCCTATAGAGGACCGGGTGCTCAATTGACCAAGGCTCAACCTTAACCCTATCCTCAACTGCCACAAGCCCCCTAGACTCAACAACCCTACTGTAAACCGTTGAGCCCCCTGAGTCAATAAGCTCAAGGGCTATGTTATGGGTCTTACCGCAATTCGACTCAACCTCAACCTTAAGGTAACCATCATGCCTAGTGGTCACGAATAAATCACTGATGAAGCATTCACGGGTAAACTCAAGGTAAACAGGCCTATGAATACCGCCATAGTGGTAGAAGTCGAAGTACGTTGAATTCATACCCTCACCAGGTGGTATTGAATCTGGTTTAAGGGTGTTATCAATCTTAACCACAACCCTATTCCAATCACCAAACCTAACACCATTAACCCTAAGCCTAAACTGGGTAAAGGAACCCTCATGACCACCTATGGACAAGCCATTAAACCAAACCCTAGTTAAGTAGCCAGCACCCTCAAAGACAAGCCAAGCCGTTAAACCACTAAACTCCCTCGGGATGTGGAAGTCATACTGGTACCAGGCAACACCACCGTAACCATCCCAATCAGGATTCTGTTCATTCCAGGAGGCTGGGACGCAAATCAAGTCGCCGTCAAAACCCCTAAACCAACCACTAGACTCACCAACATCCCCAGGATCCAGTTTAAAACGCCAGAAGCCACTCAACTCGACCCTAGGCCTAACACCAACAACCATAGTAAACCAAGGCAAAGCAACCTTTAAAGCATTAACCAGGGGTGAGGAAGGGAAAACAAGGCTTTTAAGATTAAGGACTCTAGGGGTTAAGCCGTCACCTCCTTCTTAAGGCTAATACAGCCGCAATAGCGGCAACAACAATAACAACCACGACAATGGCAACCACCACGCTCGTTGAAACCACAGGCTTCGTTACAGTAACAGTAGTTACCGCTGTTGTTGTTGCTACTGATGTACTTGTTACGGTACTAGTCACAGTAGCCGTTGAGGTGACTGTTGATACTGCTGTTGTGGTTACTGCAGTAGTCGTAGTTGTTGTAGTGGTCGTCGTTGTGGTTGTTGTTACTGGTGTGTATGGTATGTGGAAGTATGATGCTACGCAAGCCTGCACGTTGGTGTCTGGTGTTGGTAGGCCTATGAATGATGCTAGCTGTGGGTACTTTGTCCATAGTGTGCCGTTTGCAATGACCTGCGCCAGTGTTGGTACTTGGCCTGGTGGTGCCCATGCACCGAAGAATAAGCCAGCCACCACAGTGTTAGGCCAGCCGAACGGCATACCGGATAGGTCATTCTCGTATATTAGGGTTTCCAACGTGTAGAATGGTAGGCACTGGTAAGCCCAAAGCGGATCCATCAGGTACTTGGCATACTCGAGAGGCTCAATCTTAGCCCCAAGAGGTATTATCGGTATGTAGTAGCCGTACCAACCGAAGATAGTCTTAACCATCTCATCGTAGAATGGTGTACCGGGTGCAGCCGCACCAAAGGCAATCTGCCAATTAGTCAGGTTAATGTAGCCGAATGTCGAGTTAACACACCAAACAATGGTACTGTTGGGCAAGTTCAGTGATGATGGTGCTGTTACTGGTGTGCAGGTTCCATTAGGCCAGGCGAATGGGAAGACACTGTGGTTAGTGTACGGCTGAATGGCAACACCAAAGACCCACCAAGGCCAATTCAGGAACGTCCACGCACTATCAAGGCTCTTAACATATGTAACCCACGATATTGCAGCCGGGTACTGACTCTGAGGTATCGTAGTACCCCAGAATACACCAACATCCTGCCCGATTAACTTAGCGTTAATGCCAAAGCCCACCATCTGTTCCACGGCATCACTGGCCATCGTCATCCAGTCAGTCCAACCACTTGGGCCATAGACGTAGAGCGTTAATTGTGTTCCATTAGGCAGATACCAGTACCCACCCTTCTTGTAGAAGCCCAGGCTTTGAAGCATCTGAGCAGCCTTACTTGGGTTGTATTCGCATGGTACTAAAACATCCTTGAAGCTTGGTGGGTATAAGTCGATTGTGTATGGTAGGGCTGGTTCTGGGTAGTAGTCTGGGTAGTTTAGGCCCCATGCGGCAACAACCTCACTCCTATTAATCACATCACACAAGGCCTGCCTAAACTGTGGCAGGTTCCAAGGCCAACCCAACTGCGGATTAATGGTAATACCAAAGGCTGAGAAGTCGGGGCTTAGGTAAACACCAACAGTGCCGCTCTCGTTAAGCGTGGCAACCTGCTGTAGCGATAAACCCACGAAGCCCCAGTTAGCTTCACCGGTCAGTAAGGCATTCATAGCTTGGGTATTACTGCCAATGTACCAGTTGACTATGGTTGGGTTATAGTCATTCCAAGTGTTTACTGGGAATATCTCAAGCCACCTAGCCAATAGCGGCACACCATTGTAATACATCGGCTCAAGGGTTATGTCAATGTAACTGGTGCTTATGTAGGATAGGTAGTATGGGTTAAGGCCCCAGTACGGTACAACAAACTCCGTTATGTTTGTTGAATATGCTATGGCCTGGGTTACGTTCATTATTTTTAATTCATTCACCATCGGCTCCCATACTTGGTATGGTGTGCTTATCCAGCTTGTTAGTAGCCAGTATGGTATGTACGGTGTCCATTCTTGGAATAAGAATTGTATTGTGTAGTTGTTTAATACCCTGATGTCCTCGTCTGTGAGGGACTGGTTCATCCAAGGCACGTACCAGCCAAAAGCCTTTTCACCTATGTAGAATTCTGCGTAGACGTCCCAGGCGGTGAAGGGCATCACAGCAGAACCATTAAACCAGTATAAGCCCCTCCTAAGGTAGATGGTGAATAGGGCTGAACCATTAGGCAAAACCTGAACGCTCCAATTCCTAGCCAAAACGGGGTAGAATTGACCAGTGAACGGGTTGTAGAGTGCAAGAGGCAGGTAAGTCATGATAGTGCCCACCAGGTTACTTGAAGTATACGGATTATACACAGGAGTACCAGGAGTGTAGATTATCGAAGTAGGAGCAGCAACAATAATCTGTGGTTGAGGATTTGCATGAACAATGTTAATACTATGAAGTAGGAGAGTTATCATTGCTGTAATTGCGATTGCTACTATGGAGAATACATGGTTCCTGTTCATATGGATTTTTTACCATTTAACCCGCTTTATAAGCATTCCAAAAATATTTTTCAACCATGAAACTAAAGGCTTAAACGCAATTTAACATGCTTACCTCCTCTTGGCTTGTGTTAGTGCTATTGCCGCAAGGAGTATTGCTGCAATTGAGAGGACTATTAATGAGACTTGCATTAGGTTGCTAACTGCATGATTGCTAACAGTCTTAGTCATTATTACAGTAATGGTGCTTATTACAGTGATTGTAGTCACCGAGGTGGTTGAGGTGCTGGTTGTTGTAGTTGTGGTTGTTGAGGTTGTCGGTATGGTTATCTTAGTGGTTATTACTGAGCCTATTGCCGGCGTTACTGTTGTTGTGTTGGTTACTCCGTACGCGCTTACCACCACCGTGTATGGTACTCCACCCGGCACTACAATACTTAACGAGCCTATTCCTGTGGCAATATCTTTACCATTGTAGCTTACGGTTATCTCCGCATTACTCAACGGTGCTCCACTAGCCGTGTATGCCGTTATGCTTAGTTGGCTTACTGGCACTGTCACAGGCGCCTGTGTACCGGCTGAGACGCTGAAGCTTATTGGTGAAATCGGCACACCACTAACATTACCAACAAGCGTGTAGGTGCCAGCTGGAACAACTATGCTTACGTCACTGGCCGAGCCACTGGCAATGGTCTTGCCGCTGTACTGCAGGGCCAGTGTGTAGCTGCTCGGTATTAAGCCGCCTGCAAAGGTCACAGCAACCTTACCGACGGGTATGGTGACTGAGGCCACCTGCCCAGTGGCCACGGTTACGCTGATTGGCGACACCGGCACACCACTAACGACACCGCTTATGCTGTAGGTGCCGCTCGGCACCACGATACTGACAGCACTGGCTGAACCACTCGCAACTGTCATACCATTGTACGTCAGGTTCAACGTGTAGCTGCTAGGCACGTAACCACCAGCGAAGCCAACGGCTATCTTACCCACTGGTATGGTAACTGAAGCCACCTGCCCAGCGCTAACACTCACTGGCAGCGCTGATAATGGGACACCATCAATCGTGCCGTTTATGCTGTATGAGCCAGCTGGGATGACAACACTAACATCGCTAGCTGAACCACTGGCGATCACGCTGCCACTGTATAACAGGTTCAGCGTATAGCTGCTTGGCGTTAGGCCGCTGGCGAAGGCAACGGTAACCTTGCCTACGGGTATGGTGACTGGTGTGGTTGAGCCGTTAACCACGGTCACTGATATCGCTGATAATGGCACACCGGTTACGATACCGGTTAGGCTGTAGGTCCCTGGAGGTAGCACTAGGCTTACGTCGCTGGCTGAGCCACTGGCAACAACCATGCCATTGTACGTCAGGTTCAACGTGTAGCTGACTGGAGTCAAGCCGCCGGCGAACTGTACGGCTAAGGCACCGGCTGGGGCTATTAGGCTCTGCACTACGCCATTCATAACGGTGGCGCTTAGGCTCTCCGGCACACCCTGTATCGAGACGTCCACAGTGTAGCTTGTGCCGCTTGGGCTATTCACCGGAAGCACGAAGGTGCCTGGTAGGCTACCAGTGGTCACCTGCGTGGTACCGTAGAACACGGTCACTGAGGTCTGTTCATTGGGTAGCGGCTTCAGGGCAGGTGTCACGGTTAATGCACCGGCAGGCACGGTGTATGATAATGGTGCGGTTGCGTTACTCACGGTTAGGTAGTACAGTTTAGTTGAGTAGCTGCCTATTGGAACACCCATCCACTGGGTAGTGGTTACGTTAACGGTGGCTCCACTGACGCTTATCGGTATCACTGGGGTTGTCACGGTGCCGCTTGACGGTACGGTGAATACACCTGAGAACACCTGCGCCGTTGATGGTGAACCAACGCTTGGCGTGCCTATACCAGTGGTGCCTACGCTGTAAACTGGCTCACTAACAGATATGGCTAGGTTGGCGCCAACTGGTATGGTGCCAATGCTGGTTAGTGTGCTTAGTGATAGGCCTGTGCTAACACCAACGGTCACTGGGGTTAGCACTGCTCTTAGGGTTACGCTGAACACTCCACTTGGTACAGTGGCACCACGCTGTATACTGAATGTTGCATTGCCAACCTCAACGTAGCCAACGCCCGGCACGTAGTAGTAGGCTACGACGTAGAAGCTTGTTGACGGCACCTGGCTGTACACGGTAGTCCCTATCTTGGACACCCTGGCATCGTATATCGTGGCTGAGCCACTGGTGCCTGTCGTGGTTATGGCCTCGAACTCAACACCGTTGGTGGTTGAGTCGTAGGTTATCACGGTGGCATTACTGACAGGCTGCCCGCCAATAGTCTCAACAGTAACAGTCATGGCGTATACATACGTCCTAACACCTATAGCCGCGAAGGAGTCACCTAGCTGGTACACATCATTGGGTACACTGGTGTCGTAGATGTCTATGAAGTAGTACTTGGATGGCTTAAGTAGCCACAGT
>Ga0081474_118220_pt1 | contig 38782 bp, 40 predicted proteins | sample OneHunmetagenome_2_FD_70978 | JGI IMG/M metagenome (GOLD analysis project Ga0081474, IMG submission 70978) | Ferrous microbial mat communities from One Hundred Spring Plain, Yellowstone National Park, USA v2 (version 2) | ecosystem: Environmental > Aquatic > Non-marine Saline and Alkaline >... | reverse complement strand
TGTGAACTTGATCATTAATTGCCCATTCACCGTGCTTTTCTGGATAAACTCATCATCAACCAACCTACCTATTATCTTAAAAACGTTCTGTGGTGTTGTGCCTATGTCATTTGCCATTCGTGTTAGGCTTATTGGTGAGAATTCCTTCTCGTTGATCCCATACTTAACAAGGAGTATTAGGTATGGTATCCTCCTAAGCGTCTTATAATCAAGCCCAAGCAATGCCCTACCCTCCATACGCTCACTAGCTTGTCGTTAATAACCCATTTATTAGTGCTTCGTTTGTTGGCAATGGGTTAAGCCCAAGCATTTTTGTCTTTGTTGAATGAAGTATTGCTGGGGCTTGTGAAAAAGGCTATGGGATCGTGTACCTAAATCGTGTATTTCAATTCTTATTCAAGATCATGAGCACATCATTCAGTGTGAGACAGTCTCTTCATTTTTTAACGCACTAGGTCCGTTTCTGCCCGCATCATCATTCACTATAAGTGTGCAGAGCCGATTTTAAAGGCTTAGGTCTCCTCCTCTGTTGCCTCCTCACTGCCCATAACCTCCTCCTTTACCTCCTGTTCGAGGGTCTTTAAGGCTTCCTGTGCATTATCGCTGGCTTTCCAATAGGCCACCTTGCCCCTCTTTATCTCCCTGATCAACCCATCCCTCTGGAGTAGCTTCAACACGTAGAATACCTGGCTATGGCTTAGGTTCGTTTTCTTCACAATCTCATTCGTGGGCAACTCACCCTCCTTAATTAATAATTCTAGGACCTCCTTCTTCCTCTCAACAATCCTAATGGTTTGCTTGCGAGGCATTGCCTTTTCTTGGCTGTATTATTTTTAAAGATTAAGATATCGTTGAATCGGTATTATTGAATAATCCTAATTAGGTTCCTAAACCTAAGATAGAGCGCATAGTCAATGTACGACTTATTCCCAAGGTAATAACTCACCGTCCTAGCCCTCCCAACCCTTTCGGGCAATAAGTCAGTGGTTACCAAACTAAATGCATTAGAGCCTGCACCACTGCCGAAGGAGACCATTAGTATCCTGGAACCAGGCTTCGCATTCTCAAGTATGTTGGCGAGACCTATGAGCACAGCACCATTGTATGTATTACCAATCCTATCAACCACAATACCCAACTTAACCTTCTCAAGTGGTATACCAAGCATTTGGGCAGCCCTTATTGGGAACCTAGCATTTGGTTGGTGAAAGACCACGTAATCAAAATCACTTGGCTTAAGCCCTGTGGCCTCCATAAGGGTCTTGGCTGCATTGATTATATGCCTGAAGTACGCAGGTTCGCCTGTGAAGGACTCACCGTGCACCGCATACGGCATACCATCCCTACGCCAGAAGTCTGGTGTGTCGGAGTTATAGGCATAGATATGCTCTATCTCAGCAACAACATTGTCAGAGCCAATTATGTATGCGGCAGCACCACCCGACACTGTGTAGTCAAGGTGCTCGCCAGGCTCTCCATGACTGTGGTCGACGCCGACGGCTAACCCGTACTTGATTAACCCGCTCTTGACAAGCCCCGTGGCATTAACTATGGCGTCTGAACCAGCCTTGCATGCAAACTCCATATCCACTGCAAAGGATTGCTTCTTCATGCCTAACGCATCAATTAGTATTGACGCAATTGGTTTCACGGCGTAGGGTTTCGACTCAGTGCCCACAAATACGGACCCCAATTCCCCAGCATCAATGCCAGCCCTCCTTAATGCATTCCTAGATGCCTCGACAGCCATGGTTACGGCATCCTCATCAGGTCCACCAACACTCCTCTCCTCAACCCAATATAGGTCCTTTATCCTGAGCGGGTCATCACCCCATACACGGGCTATCTCCTTGGTGCTTATCCTAAACCTAGGTATGTACACGCCCCACCCAACAATACCAACTCTAGGCACAACCCACCTAATTCTATGCCCTATTTAACTTTTAACGTTATGTTATTCGGCAGTAAACGCATGTTATATCATAATTCATCATTATCATTTACCGAGGACCTAAGTTATGCATTATTTACATTCGCCATATTTAATTACTCATGGCTTATGAATAATGTTGGGGCGTTTATGTTTTTCATGAAAATGAACATGGGTGTTGGTTATAACGCGTTAATGCGATCCCTACCCATCCCATTTAAATTGTTGGATGAAGATAATTATATAAGCTGTTATTAGGGCTTGTTTCTGAGGATTTATGGCATCTGGCGGTGAAGTTAGTCTTAGGGTTGCCGAGGCTAGGACAAGGGATGTCGGTAGATTGATCGTTAGGATTCCCCAGCGCTACATGAGGGTTTTGGGTATAGAGCCTGGTGAGTATGTTGAGGTTGTTGGTAATAGACGTAGTGCCTATGCCCAGGTTTGGCCAGCGTACACCGATGATGAGGATAAGGATTACATAAGGATGGATGGTGTTTTGAGGCAAAACGCTGGTGTTAGCATTGGCGATGTTGTTAAGGTTAGGAGGGCAAACCTAAGGTCCGCCCAGAGGGTCACCATAGCACCCATTGGTGAGTACATCAGGGTTGACCCAGACTATCTGAAGAGGGCCTATTTACTTGGTAAGCCTGTGTGGAAGGGCTCAATAATAGAGATACCGTACTACACGGGCTCTATTCGTTTCATGGTAACCAGTGTGACGCCAGGACCTGCTGCGTACGTTGGTATAGATACCGAGGTCCAGGTTAGGGAAGAACCAGTTAGGGAGACTGAGTTGGCTATGCCCAGGGTCACATGGGAGGATATTGGTGACCTGGAGGAGGCTAAGAGGAAGATTAGGGAACTGATAGAACTACCGCTTAGACACCCTGAAATATTCAAGCACCTTGGTATTGAGCCTCCCAAGGGTGTTTTGTTGATTGGTCCCCCCGGCACCGGCAAGACATTGCTCGCTAAGGCTGTCGCCTCAGAGGCTAATGCGTACTTCGTGTCAATTAATGGACCTGAGATCATGAGTAAGTATTATGGTGAGTCTGAGGCTAAGTTGAGGGAGATTTTTGAGGAGGCTAAGAAGAATGCGCCGGCGATAATATTCATCGACGAGATAGACGCAATAGCACCGAAGAGGGAGGAGGTAACCGGCGAGGTAGAGAAGCGTGTCGTTGCCCAACTACTAACCCTCATGGACGGACTCCAAGAGAGGGGGCAAGTCATAATAATAGGAGCCACGAACAGGCCAGAGGCAGTAGACCCAGCGTTGAGGAGACCAGGCAGATTCGACAGGGAGATCTACATAGGGATGCCCGATAAGAATGCCAGAAAGGAGATTCTTCAGGTGCATACGAGAAGCGTGCCCCTATGTACTGAGGAGGATGTTAAGGAGAGGATTTGCGATCCAAATGATATCGTTAATATAGATGATATTGCCGAGATGACCCATGGGTATACAGGTGCTGACATAGCGGCACTCGTTAAGGAGGCTGCCATGATAAGGCTTAGGGAGGCCATTGAGGTTAAGAAGGAGATAGATCTCGACCAACCACAAATACCGCCTGAGCAGTTAGCCAGGATTAGGATTAGGATGAGGAACTTCCTAGAGGCTATGAAGTATATACAACCGACAGTACTTAGGGAGGTTATTGTAGAGGTTCCAGAGGTTCACTGGGACGATATTGGTGGTTATGATAATGTTAAGCAGGAGCTTAAGGAGATGGTTGAGTGGCCCCTTAAGTATCCGAGGTATTTTGAGGAGTTGGGAGTTGAGCCTCCTAAGGGTATTTTGTTGTTTGGTCCTCCTGGTACGGGTAAGACGTTGTTGGCTAAGGCTGTTGCTACTGAGTCTAATGCGAATTTTATTGCTGTTCGTGGTCCCGAGATACTGAGCAAGTGGTTTGGAGAAAGCGAGAGGGCAATAAGGGAAATATTCAAAAAAGCCAGAATGGCAGCACCATGCGTAATATTCTTCGACGAAATAGACGCAATAGCACCAGCAAGGGGTTATGCGGAGGATTCGCCGGCTATGGACAGGATTGTGGCGCAGTTGCTTGCTGAGATGGATGGGGTGTCGAGATTGGACAACGTGGTTGTCATAGCAGCGACCAACAGACCGGACATAGTTGACCCAGCACTACTTAGGCCGGGTAGGTTTGATAGGATAATCTACGTACCACCGCCTGATTTGAGGGCTAGGTTTGAGATATTGAAGATCCACACAAAGAACATGCCCCTGGCTAGGGATGTGGATCTTGAGGAGTTGGCTAAGATGACTGATGGTTACACAGGCGCTGACATAGAGATTTTGGCTAGGGAGGCTGGTTTACTGGCTATGAGGGAGACGAATGGTGCTGGTGAGGTGTCGATGAGGCACTTCCTTGAGGCCATGAAGAAGATTAAGCCGTCAATAACGCCTGAGATGATTAAGTTCTACGAGGCTTGGTATGAGAGGATGAAGCAGACAATAACACGCGAAAGGCAGAGGGCACCTACATTGTACGTATAATTGGGATTAAGGTTTATTAACCCAATTAACCCGTTAAGCCTGTTCTGTGAACGATAATGAAGAGACCTGTGCCTGTTGAGGCTTTGATAATAAATCTAATTAGGGAGAAGGGAGACATATGGTTTAGCGAGTTAATCCAAGCACTGAGGGCTTGGTACCCAGATATTACTGAGGCTGAGGCTTTGAAGGCTTTAATGAAGCTTGAGTTGGGTAGGTTAATTATTGTACAGAGGGTTGTTAAAAAGGATGGGGTTACGTACCACATTAGGATCGTTAAGGAGTAAGGAAAAGAGATAAAGGTCTGTTAAGAAAGTAATCTCTGACCAAATAATGGGTGTTACAGAACTGGGTAAGTTGATACCAGACAGTGTTAGAAAGGTTGTGGACTTTAACCAATTATCGAACAGGGTGATAGCCCTTGATGCCTACAACGCACTCTATCAATTCCTGGCATCAATAAGGCAACCAGACGGTACACCACTCATGGATTCCAAGGGACGCATAACAAGCCACTTAAGTGGTCTTCTATACAGAACCATAAACCTGCTTGAGAATAGAATTTGGCCCGTTTACGTGCTTGATGGTAAGCCACCTGAGGAGAAGGCAATCGAAATTGCGAGGAGGAAGAGGGTTAGGGAGGAGGCCATGGATAAGTGGGTTAGGATGATTGAGGAGGGTAGGAGGGAGGAGGCTAGGAAATACGCCCAAAGGGCCCTATTCCTCACTGATGAAATGGTTGAGGATGCGAAGAAGTTACTAAAACTAATGGGCATACCTGTGGTGCAGGCTATGGCTGACGGGGAGGCTCAGGCGGCGGTGATTGCCAAGGAGAACAAGGCCTGGGCTGCGGGTAGTCAGGACTATGACTCACTACTCTTTGGTGCACCGAGACTTGTTAGGAACCTAACGGTAACAGGACGTAGGAAGCTACCTAATAAGGATGAGTATGTGGAGGTTAAGCCTGAGATAATAGAATTGAATGACGTACTCAAGACACTCAAGCTTAAGGATAGGATGCAATTGATAGACTTGGCGGTGATACTGGGTACAGATCTAAACCCAGACGGCGTACCCGGCATTGGGCCGCAGAAGGCGTTAAAGCTCATTCAAGAATTCGGTGGGTTAGAGAAACTGCTCCAGGGACCGCTCAAAAACGTTCAATTCACAACGGATCCACTCAAGATACGCGACTACTTCCTAAATCCACCCCACAACCCTAATTACAAGATAGAGTTTGGACAGCCGGATGAGAGGGGTGTAATTGATTTCCTGGTTCGTGAACACGACTTTAATGAGGAAAGGGTTAGGAATGCAATTGAAAGGCTTAAAAAGGCCATGAGCAAGAGGAGGGAGTCAACACTCGACTCATTCTTCGGATAATCAATACCCCTTCCCTAGGTTAAAGCTTAAAATCTTCATGATCCTAACAATGCCGGGATAATTACATGAGGATAATATTGTCAATAGTTAGTTGGGCATCGAGCCTAATATCGGGCATATTCACATCTACCATACAACTAATTTACTCAATAATTCAGTATATATTAACGAGACCTGAGGTTAACATACCATTTCTAAACCCAATAATAGACTTCCTGAATAAGGTACCAATAATAAACATAATAGTGCACCTAATACTATGGAGACCAATATTCGACCTACTCTTCGCACCAGGCCTCGTATCTGTAATCATAGCCTTAATATACATAATATGGTTCGAAAGAAAAATAACAGCCAAGGTCCAATGGAGGATTGGGCCCCTGGAGGTATCGAGACCGATAGGCGGTTTCCTACAGCCATTCGCGGACCTGTTTAGGTACACATTCCAGGAGTTCGTGGTTCCACGACAGGCGGATAAGAACTACTTTATTCACGCACCAGCGATAGTTTTCATACTATCCACACTGCCCATATTCTTCATACCAATAGGTCCCATGGAGACTAACGGTGTCGTTAATGGGATATACGGCATTTACACGGGTTATGATGTGTTAATAGCCCTCGCCCTAATAACACTCTTCAATGTGGGTATAATACTGATTGGCTGGGCCAGTAATGATAGGTTCACGTACATAGGCACGGTGAGGGAGGCACTACTGTACACGGGTTATGAGGCGGTACTAATACTTTCAGCAATATCCATACTGCTAATATACGGGACAGCAGACCCATTTAAGATTGTTGATTGGCAAGTGGCGCACCTGCCTGGTATAATAATAAACCCACTGGCCTTCCTGGCATTCGTTATAGCGACCTTAATGGCAACATCGAGATTCCCATTTGAAATACCTGAGGCTGATACGGAGATAGTCCTCGGTCCATACACCGAGTACAGCGGCGTCATATATGGATTGGTCATGACCATGAGCTACGAAAAACTATACGTACTGAGCCTACTAATTGTTCTATTGTTCCTAAACGGTTGGGCTGGACCATACATACCGCCACTAGGTGCGTTATCATATGCCATATGGTTTGGTATAAAGACTTACATAGTAATGATGATTTTAGTCTTCACGAGGGCCGTGTACGGGAGGTATAGGCCGGACCAGGCATTGAAGATGAGTTGGTCGTCATTACTTGGATTGGCTGTCGCAAGCCTAATACTATCCCTAATAATTAAACTCCTCTAATTATTTTAAATTTAAACAACTTTTACATTATCCACAATCAACATTAAACATATTTATAAAATCATCACCAGCCTGATGAAATAATAGTCTCAGCTTACCCCTTAGCCATTAGCAATTGGGTTAAGCATTAAGTTAATAAAGAGGTTGCTCAGGAACAATCCACAATGGTCATATGCCCAGTATGTGGTAAGGAGTATGCAAACTCGAGTTCGTTGTTAAAGCATGTGAAGTTGAAGAGTAGGTACGACACGATGCACATGGCGTTTTGGCTTGAGTTCCAGAAATACATAAGTGTGCCGAGGGAGGAATGGACAATGCTTACTAAGACCGATCTATTCAGGGAGTTCCTTCGCGAGAGGGGTCTTCTTTAAAACTATTGCTGAGCACTGCAGTAATAACTTAACTAATAGCCTAATTAATAACTCCGTAATCATAAACCAGCGTGAAGAGGAAGGGACAGGTGCTATCACAGGAATTGGATTATGCATTGAATTGGCCAATTAAGCTTAGGGAGTTGTCCATAAGGCTTCAGGAAAAATCCCATGGAGTAGTTAAGGAGGCGATTAAACTTTACATGAACGGTTTGATAGATAGGGAGTCACTCATAGAAATAATAAGGCTAAGCGGATTATCCTTACATAAGTATGTTGACCCAAGAAAGTACGTAGAGTATGAAGGTGAGGACACCACAGAGGACGCCGAAGAAATAGCTACTGACAACTTCGAGAAAGCACGTGACGCATTTAGGGAAGTCCATGAAGAGTATATTGGTGAAAGTGTAATCAAGAGGTTGATGGTTAATGATCGATGAATTGATACGTAGGTATGGGAGGTACATGGGAGGTATAGACTATGAGAAGGTACTCAATCAATTATTGAATGAGGAGGATAGATTGAGGGAGGTTGAGAGGAGGTTGGCTGGAATTGACACAGGCCAGCAAGTAAATAACGAAGCCCTGAGGAGACTTGAGTTGAGACAGTTAATCACTAGGTATGTGGAATTGAAGAATAAAGAGGGACAATTGCTCGAGTTAATCAAGGAATTAAGGTTGAGGGGATACACCAGGGCTGAGGTTACGAAGGCAATGAAGAAATTAAGGAAAGTAAGGAGGGAGATACGCATGGTAAGAAGGCTTATGAAGATAACAACACGCAATAATGAGACGACGCAATAAATTTTGCAAAAGGCATTACGATGAAATATGTTCTGCAGTACCTAAGGCATCCATTAAGGAGGATAAGGGCAGAGTTGTATTTGAGATATTACGACAAAGAGCTATCAAGAGAGGAACTTCAACGCCTTTATGTGCCATTAAAATACGATGATTTAAAAAGGAATCATGCAGTAGATGCGTTTGTACAGAGGGCCCCACAAACCCACACCCACGGGGAACATGCATTGATACTCAAGGGAAGTCTTTTTCCCATCACAAACAAAACCACCAACACAACACACAAAGAAAAACCTAAAAATACCCAACACCATAAAACCATGCCCCGGTAGTATAGCCCGGTCAAGTATGCGGGCCTCTCGAGCCCGTGACCCGGGTTCAAATCCCGGCCGGGGCACCATGAATATTTTTAGGGCAATCATACTTGTCGTAATGTGGTTTTAGGTTCTGTGATTTTGGTAATTAATACAATTATGTTATTAATCGAAACTTATGCGTTCCAGCTCTTCATTGTAGAAATACTTACCTGCCCTAATGAAGACCTCTTTAATTTTGCTTTTTGGATCATTTATTGATCTCAGTATCTTTTTGTCAAGGGTCATGAATCCATTGCACTCCTTATCTGCTAATGCTGACGCCATTATTAACACGTCGCTTGGACCAAGCCATAAAATTTCGCTTTGTAATTCGTTAATATATTTTAGGAAATCGCTCAGTTCTTCATTTTTAATAATGAATATATCGACCAACCCCTCCATCATGCCATTGAGCAATTCATTTAATGGATCAGGATGAGAGATTATGGGATAACTTAGTAGCTCCTTTCTTTTTCTATTAACATATCTGTTTTTATTGAGGGGGATAGATTATGGGTTGTGGTGTTGATAGGAGGTGTTTTAGGAGGATTTTGTGGCTCATATCTAATGAACCGCATGAGAACACTTTATGTAAAATACGCAATAGTGTCCATAATAACATTCGTGCTAGCGAAAATACTTGCGAGTTTAGTTTAATTTTTCAATCTGCCGCTATGAACCGCAGGTAATTGGTTTTATTGTTAGGCGTTCACAATAGCCACAGACTATTCTTCATGGCGGAACTTCCCTGTGACAGGTTAATAATAAGTTATTGGATTTGATTAAGAGATTGAAATTGAGGGACTACACGAGGACGGAGATTGAAAAAGCCATGAAAAACTAAGGAAAGTAAGGAGAGAAATACGCATGATAAGGAAACTAATGAGAATCGAAACCCACAATAACGAGAAAACACGCAGAGGCAAATCACTTTAAGGATTTAATAAATGATCCCCTACAGCTGACCTCCTCCCTGCCTTGAAAGGGTGTGGGAGGTTTCCTCGCCGCCACCTTCATTTTGTATCCGGTGGTGGTTCATGGGTTTGCCCCGGGCCAGCACCGCGGGGCTTTGTTCTAGACTGGCCTTTGCGTTCTCCATGATGTGTTGTAGGAGGGTTACGATTCCGTATGGAACAAGTGGGTTTGACTTGCCTTCGTGCTCTCTCCAATTCATTTTTCTTGAATACTTCAGATTCCACCAAAACGCTTTTGTCCACGCTTCTGGTGTTAGCTTCCAAGCCATGTTTGTTACTGATGCGTAGTCCCTATTCACGAGGTGCCCAAGTGGGCATTTTAGGATGTGCCAATCTTCAGTCCTCTCCAACCTCACGAAATGGATTGGGCATACTCTGCTGTTTCTGTATGATGAGACACGGAATATCTTGGAGCCGCGCTCCAAAGCCTTGTCTTCGATAGCCTTCTCGATGTTCTTGAATGGGATTTGCTTGATTCTATGCCTCAACTCGTCCTTCATGACATCCTCAATCATCGATTCCTGCGGGTTACTGCCCAACTCCTCGGTGATTATGATTGATGGTGTCCTTGTTAGTTCATTAGCCACATGCCTAACCCTACCAACCTTCCTAACCCTCTCACGTAGCCTTTTTACAAACTTCCTGTATTCCCTAGTGTTCGTTACGTTCACGTACTTACCATTCGGTAACGCGAAGTGTGGTTTTAGCCTCTCGATAATCGTATTTCTAATCCTTTCATACCTCCTAGCCAACCTACCAAAATCAGTCCTTATCATGTAGAGCTGTGGCGTTGTGTATTGCCTATTCCAATCGGCTACCTTGCTCACGGTGGTTTTGATGTCGATCTTACCCACTGCTACCGTGTTCTCGTTTATGTCGAATGCCACCACGCTTTGTGGTACCTCTCGCCTCGGCTTTATCTCGAACACGAACACTGCATACCACTTGTTTGCCCTTCTCTTAACAATCAACGTTGACGCTAATTCCGCCTCTCCGTTCAGTACCCTCCACCAGTATTGCCAGAAGCGCTTGTGCAACCTCAACCAAACAACCCTACGAACACCAAGTAAGGATAGCTCAACCCTAACCGGGGCTACTGATTTAACGAACTGCTCATAACTCCAGGTCGTTACGACAAACCTAATCGAGACGCTCCTAACCTCAGGGTAGGGCTTGCTCACCAAGCCCTTCCTCCTCCTCTCAACGAATGACTTCGCGATTTGCGCCGCTTGCCTAATCGCCTGGATAACCAATTGCGAGTTAAGGCTTGGGTACTCCTGCCTATACTTATGGTAAAAAATCCCTTGGAGTTTCACTGCACTCGTAACATTGTTCTCAACGGCGTACTCAACGACCTCACGAACAATACCAAGATACGCAGACTCTACACCATAGAGTAGCTTGTTGAACTCCTTAGTGACCTCCAGCTCGACAGCCACAGCCCTACGCAACATCCACAGGAAAAGTAGCAACAAAAAATAAAAGCCACTCACGACAGGAAGGGACGAGGACTGTCAATCGTTGTTACAAAATGTGTGAAGTCTCGTCCCTTTTAGGGGTGGGTAAAAGTTTGATTTTGATTAATGCCCAGTATAGGGGGATCTTGTTCCTTTCCTCTTTAAATCCACAATTTTCGCAAACCATTATTCTTGCATTTTTACTTCTTGTCTCAAGGTTCAATTCGCTCCCACATTGTGGGCAGATTTTGCTATAAAGCCTTGTTTCATCCCAGTATATACCATACCACGACAGGACATTCTCAAAATATTTGGCGAACGATAATAACGTTCTCTGTAATGCAGAACCCCTCAACGGCTCATCATCTGGAATATCCATCAACATTGGGGACCTCTTTCATACCTCCCCACAATCCACCCCATCCCTTTAACCATTTTAACCATTGTTTGTTGCAGCGGACACCGAACAATGATGCCACATCCGTGAGGGTACTCGAAACATGAGAGGAAGCCCCAGTAGGCACAGAGCCCGCCCTCCAGGACGAGGAGCCGCTAGCAACATCACTTAATGATCACGTAATCACCTGAACCATCCTTCCCACCCTCCAACCCCCTCAATATTCCCATAATCAACACTAAAAGCGTTAATAGGACGAATATTATCAATAACGTCTTAATACCCAGCGGTCCAAGTGTCCAGATCCTTACGTATAGGTTGTTTTTAGTTACATTAACTATGTAGATATCGTTACCGTAAATAACCATACCCACCGTTGAATTGGTTGGCACACAGTACTTACCAGGGCCTACGTAATACAGATTACCCACGTTAAGAACCGCGGTTAGTAACTCACTACCTAGTAGATCAATTGGTACGAAATTGATTATGTGAGGTGATAGGGTTATGGTTGCTTCATTAGAACTTCCATTATTAATCAGTAATGCATACTGATAAAGTAGTGTTCCATTTCCAAGCAATTCCACCTGGGCATAATTACCTGCTAGGGCATCCTTAATGCTCACCTGCTCATTACTGCCAAGTAGGGGTGTTACGTACCTCTCATCACCATACTTAACAACCAACTCCAGATTCAGGCCTGGACATTCTTGGGGAAGTACTACATTTATTGTGTAGTTTAGAAACACAGGTATAGATAGTGAACTACCTTGTGTTATACTCTCAATTCCTAAGTTCATCAATTCGCCATTCATTAGGGCGTAAACATCGTAATCCCCAGGGTAAATGCATGTATTGTTTGTGAAGAGTGTTAGGGTGCCGTTATCATTTATGTACAGTACTGTGTTCACGGAATTACCGAGTAGGTCCTTGGTTGAAATATCTCGGCGTGTTATTAGTGGTACATGTATGGTTATTGACTGCGTAGGTATCGAGCTTAGGATTATGGGTATCGTCTTCATGCCATTAATTACCAAGTAAAGTTCTCTGTTATATATGGGATTTATTGTCACATTACTTACTAAGTTCATGGCAGCACCATCTTGTGCAACTAGGAATACATTATTGCATTGTAACTCCTGCAATGATTCACCGACAAAGCTTATTGTTATTTGCTTAATTGACATATTAACGGTACATTTAGGATCATACAGTAGATACTCAGTCCACGGTGTTATTTCTGGAATTCCAGGGTTTATGACCGTGCAATTGCTAATTGAGTAGCTTATCCATGGAGCCCCTGTGAGCATTATCATTGGTTGAGATGTTGCAGGTAATATCATATTTTGCAGGTTATTTATGGGTACGTAGTAATACGGCGTGACTATTACGTAGGTAGTCCCATTAGCAGTGACTTGTATGTTGCTTGAGTACGTAACGTAGGTCGTTATCCCGGCATAGGTGCTTATGGAGCCTATGTTTATGCTTGAATATTCCGTATTAATCGGCACAGTTAAGTAACTTCCAATACTCACGCTAGCGGGTAATATTGATATGACCCTGACCAACGAAAATAAGTAATTGAACCCAGGTACTGTTGGTATGGTTATATTCTGAGAACCCTGCGTTAGTGTATACGTCATATTGGAACCAGGTATAACCAAAGCCTCGGGTGGATATGGCTGGTAACCACCCAACCCTAGATAAACACCGTATACTGGTAATGAACAATTGATATTCATACTAACATACTTTGGACTATAATTAACTGGTACGGTTATGAAGGTACCATTGTATAGGACTAGGCTTACGGAAGTTATTCCTAAATTCGAGAATGGATCCAGGTAAGCGATAAAATGCATGTTACCTCCACCTGAACAAAATTGGTAAATTGGTATTATTAATTGATTATTTGTTATATTGATTAATTGTGTAAATGTTTGATTATTTGAGTAAATATTAATGCTTATGTAATTAATGACTATTTGCGCATATGTGAGGGTAGGGAGCATAACAAGTAATGCAATGATCATTATCCAGGTAATGCGTTTTATCACGAAGAATCCTAATAAAGGGATTATAAATAACACAAACACGTAAAATAACCCAAGACGTCTATAAGTGATGAGGCAGTTCGCAGTGGATTGGTGACAGGGCCTTCGAAATCTGATTATTGAAAAAATCTACAAACCACTTTCCTGCATCAATATAATTGGTCGAAGGGATATTAGTGAAACTATGAGGAAATTATTATCTAGCAAGCACGTGAGACCAGGGTGAAGGTAATCCGCGCTTCTTACTATATGCGGCATTCAGTAGTGCAACAAATATTGGGTGTGGGCGTAATGGTCTGCTTCTAAACTCTGGGTGGAATTGCGTGGCTACAAAGAAGTAGTGGTTTGGTAACTCTATCATCTCTACCCTCGGCACGTCAGACCTCCAAGCCGAGAAAACAAGGCCCTTTTCGGTGAGTATCTTGAAGAACTTGGGATTCACTTCATACCTATGCCTATGCCTCTCCACTATCTCGGTTGTTCCATAGATTGCATGGGCTATTGTACCCTTAACAATATTAATCCTCCTATTACCAAGTATCATTGTACCACCGAGCTCCTTAACATCCTTCTCCTCCGGTGTTATGTCAATGACTGGGTATGGCGTGTTTGGATCAACCTCGGTCGTGTGGGCGCCCTTGAGGTTAGCGACGTTTCTTGCGAACTCTACTGTGGCTAATTGCATTCCGTAGCATATTCCGAGAAATGGTATGTTGTTCTCACGAACATACCTAATAGCCTCTATCTTACCCTCAACACCCCTAGCTCCAAAACCTGGCAGCACAATCACAGCATCGGCATTGTTGAGTTCCGTAATCTTCGAAGGCTCCTTTTCGATATCCTCGGTATCGCACCAAATAATGTTCGGCTTAATCCTTAACTTAGCCGCGGCATGCTTTATAGCCTCGACAATACTTATGTAAGAGTCGTGGAGTTTCACGTACTTACCACACATGTATATATTAACCTCATCCTTACCATCCTCAAGGGACCTCACGAACACTACCCAATCATCTAGCCTAGGCTCTCTAGGCTCCAGCCCTAACTTCGTTACTATGTACCTCCCAAGACCCTGCTCCTCTAGGATGAGTGGTACTTTATAGATTGTATTTACATCATGTGATGTGAATACGGCGTTAATTGGCACGTTTGTAAATAGGGATATTTTCCTCCTCGTTGACTCATCAAGGGGCTTTGGCGCCCTTGCAATTATTATGTCTGGTTGAATACCAACCCTCCTAAGCTCAGCAACACTATGCTGTAATGGCTTAGTCTTAAGCTCACCCGTCGTTGATAACACGGGAACCAGGGCAACGTGAACAAACAATACATCGCTAGGCATCTCAAGCTTCATCTGCCTTGCAGCTTCGAGGAATGGTAATCCCTCATAATCACCAACGGTACCTCCAACCTCAATTAAGATGATGTCCGCTTTTTCGCGTTTCGTCACGAGCATTATCCTCCTCTTTATCTCCTCGGTAACATGAGGTATTAACTGAACCGTCTGACCCAGGTACTTACCTCTACGCTCTCTTTGGATTACCGTGTAATAAACTTGACCGCTAGTTATGTTATGGTACTTGGGAACCTCAACATCAAGAAATCTCTCATAATGACCTAAGTCAAGGTCTGTTTCACCACCATCAAATGTTACGAACACTTCACCATGCTGGAACGGATTCATTGTACCAGCATCCATGTTCAGGTATGGGTCTATCTTAATCGCTGTTACATGATAACCCCGGGCCTGGAGTATTTTGCCAATGGATGCTGTTGTTATGCCCTTACCCAACCCAGACAATACGCCTCCCGTAATGAATATGTACTTAGTCGTCATATAAGACACGATTTAATTATATATTTAATACTTTCTTTTATTGACAACAGAAGCTATTGATCAACGATTGCTGTTAACTCCTCATAAACTCCCATCACAAGTTCATGCCTTCGCTTAACCTTCTTCTCCAAGTCATATAATACAGTTCTCATCCTGTAAAGCTCGCCCTTCAATTTATTAACCCTATTAATCAGGTCTAATTCGCTTGGTGTTAATAGGTACTCAATACGTGCATCAGGTTTTATCGTCTTTATTATTAGGTAAATATCGAACTTACTATACCCCTTACTCCTAAGTTCATTAACTACACTCGGTATATCCTTAACCTGTGAAATTGAAGGCATTTGACACCACCTTCTGCAGATCATTAATGAAACCGCTTAAGGCATTGTTAACGGAGCCCTGTAGATGCATTATACCTGAGACCGTGTTGCCGAATAATCCGCTTATTAACGAAACCAGCGCCACAAGTACAGCCATAGAGATTGCGATTAGGAGAACCTCTTCAATAAAAATGTCCCCATTGTTTTTCCTCCTAGTGCTTTTTTGCATCATCGATAATTAAATAATCAATTTGATATTTAAGGCACTACGACATTGGAAATCAACCAACCAACTTAACACCCTTCCTAAATCCATATTTCCTAACTACGTACGGTATCAATATTGGTAACACCACTGTGGCATCCTCAAGAACAAATGCTTGCCTAGCTGTGGGCTTTACCTTACCCCACGTGATGGCTTCCTTAGGCCTTGCACCACTTAATGATCCATCCCACTCAATGGCCATCGTCACATAAACCACGTAATCAAGGCCACCCGCGAATTGGCTCCACCAAATGACGTGGTGCTTCGATATGCCACCACCAATTATCAACGCACCAAGTGACTTGCTTGAGTAAGCGATATCCATTAACTCATGCTCATCCTTTAACAAGTCAATCCTTACCTGCTTACCACCGGCCCTGGTCCTCTGGATTTCATTGTAGGTGAGTATTGCTGTGCCAAAGGCGCCGTCGACGAAGCCAGGTACATAGATAGGGACGCCAGCTTTAGACGCGGCTCTAATTATTGAGTATTCATCATCGATCCTCTTACCCATCTCCCAAAGAAGCTCCCTAACGCCCCACTCCTCCTTAATCTTCGCAAGCTCCTCCAGCGATGAGTGCACAAACTTCTCTATCAGTGGACCATAGTGCTCCTTTCTAACGGCAACATTGCCTATCCTATGAATGCCCTCCCTACTCATCTCAACATCATCAACATCGAAATAACTTAGGTAATACTTGCCACCCATGGACTTTGCAATATCGTGATCGAGAGTCCCCGCTGTTGTTATTATTACGTCCACAAAACCCCTCTCAATAAACTTAGCAAGTAGTCCGCGAAGACCTGTGGATACGAGGTTCCCTGTGAACGATAGGAACACCGTGACATTCTCATTACCATACATATCCAGGAGAACACTTGCTGCATCCGCTATATGCCTGCCCTGGAAGCCCCCAATCCTTTTATACGCCTCTATTAAGTCATCTATTGTATTTATGCCGGTGTCTATATCGAGTATTTCACCCACCAGGAATGGCGAGTTACTCATTGAATTGATGGGTTGCTATCAATTTTAATGCTTTAATTGCCCTAATAGCTATTACTTTATTACCTTGACCTCGTTAATTAGGCCTTGCTTTATTAAATCACTAATTATCTCCCTAACGGCCCTCATTGTCAATTGCGTCTTGTTGGAGATTTCCTCAATTGATCTATTGCCATCTATCAATTCTAAAACCTTCATATGCTCCTCATCAAGCTTTACGTTCTTGATAATATTTTTCAATTCCCCAACAGGTATCGGTATCTCAAGCCCTGGTATTTTGTAAAGGTAAACCTTATGGCTTCTCCATTCCTCATACAGATCCTCAACAATTAAAGGCTTCCAACCAGGCATCTCGAAATCGTGGGATACAACCCTAACACCGGGCTTCAACTCGCGCTCTAGCTTCGGTTTTATCCTTTCATTAACACTTGTGAGTAGGTACATTGTAACGACATCGGCATCTGATAAATCCTCCTCAAAGAAGTTTCCGTAAATCACCCTAACCCTATCCTCAAGACCTAGATCCTTAACCCTCCTAAGGGTCTGCTCGTAAAGGTCCTTCCTAATCTCTATACAGGCAGATTGGGCTCCAAATTCCCTAGCGGCCATTATTACTATTCTACCATCACCACAACCCAAGTCATACACATGTTCACCACGCCTTACATTAGCGAGCTGAAGCATCCTCCTGACCACAACCTCCGGCGTAGGGACAAAGGGGACATCGTATGGCATGTTAAGATACGGAAAGAAGTCGGGGTTATTTATATTCTTCTCCTCTGCATAATCATCCTCTTCGAATCCCACGAAGCATGGTAATGAACCGTTCATTAAAAATTAACCATGACCTTCCTAATGAACCACTAACTAATTTAAAGCCGTCATGAGGGATCCTCAGTAATTCTGAGAATAAGCTTGTGTGAACTTTAGGCTGTTACAGATAGTGATAAGTTTAAAAATAATTATAAACAGTTGTAGGGTGATTTATTATGAGCGTATTGAGAAGTCACGAATTCTCATATCTTTCGATTTCATTTATAATCTCATTCTCATTACAATTAATGGGGGCATATCTAATACTATGGTTTTATAGTATAGGATTGTCTTTCGCGGAAATAGGTTTAGTCACTTCAATATACATGGTTTTAACATTACCGGTAGATGTGCCCTCATCTGCATTTGCGGACAAATATGGAAGGCTTAAGATTTTCTCAATAGGTGCATTAATTTACAGTCTAGGATTAATTAGCTTATCAATTTCATCATTGCCACTTTTTGTATTCTTATCCTACGGAATTATGGGCATAGGATTAGGTATTTACTCAAATACGTTAGAGGCGTGGATTGTGGACTCCTTAAATTCACGTGGAAAAGTAGCTATAATTTTTTCAAGGCAACAGACAGTAAACGGGATTGCTGGGTTCTTAGGGAATGCGGTCGCCGGCGTTTTAGTGCTTTTATACCACAAGCTGAATTTTCCCATTCTGATGGCTGGGTTCTTAATGCTATTAAGTTTGCCTATCGCTCTATTTAGTGAGGATAATAAGGGAGGAAAGACAACAACGTTACCTACCCAAAGGATTATGAAAGAAGGTGTAAAATACGTGTTAAGTAAAAGACCGTTGTTTGCGTTATTAGTTTCCTCAATTTTTATAGTATTTCCGTTAGTAGCGTGGATGCAGTTTGTCTCGCCATATGTAGTGGACGTATTAGGATTTCCTCAGAAGTATTGGGGATTTATTCTGTCAGCCTATTTTCTAACGGTCGCTTTAGGCGGTTATATAAATGAGAAGTTATTGAAAAGGGTGAATCATAGGTTAATTACCATATTTTCAGCGCTTTTATTGTCACTTTTCGTGTTGATGTTCTCAATTAGTAACTTAATTCTGGTACTGTTCCTACTGTTTGGCTTGTCGTTAATTTATCCTATACGCTCGTCAAATATTATCTCATGGGAGAACGAATTGATACCTAGCAATTATAGAGCCACTGCTCTCTCCTCTTTTTCATTCATAATTAGAATGGTGTATATACTGGTTCCTCCATTGATAGGATACTTAATTGATACTTATGGTTACAGTCTTACATACACAACTGTAGGAATACTCTCGTTGGTAGGAATTATACCATTGGTGATTGCGTATGAGACATGAAAAAGGATTCAGCTAATGGGTCTTTAACCTTAACCTCAACGTGGTCTTCTAAACGTGAAACCTAAGTACCCAGGTGGGCTAACGTGCATTTACCCTCCCTCTTCAGCTCAGTGGGTGGGAGAATGAGTTCCATGCTTCATTCTTCTGAAGCACTGCCTGGGCATTAACGCCAAGTATGCCCTTGTACCTCTTGTAGTACTTGACCCACGTACCCCTGAAGCCTACCTTCTCTTCGCGTAAGAACTGTTGCCTTCCCTCGTAGTTAACCTCTTTCTGTAATGGAGGTTATGTATTAAATGCACAATTTAAGTGCTGCTTATTTAAATGGCATAATGAACATGCTACGTATCCTAAACTCCTGAAAACCATGGATAAAAGACTCTCTGTGATCGGCTATCGGTGTTTGGGTTAGTTCCGAGCATCGTAATCACAATTCTAGTTATTCATGAAACATGACCTTTACCTTCAATCCTTCCTCACTGTAATCAACATCGAGATCAACAAAACCCTTCTTCTTTAACACCCTGATTGCATCAATGAGTAATTGCCTCTCTTGCGGTGATATCCTCGCCAAGGCATCATTTAAGTCATCAGAGCTCCTGATCACATCCATGTACTTCCTTATTAATACCGAGTTTAAGTTCGTAGGTGTTGGGTTTTTCTCGAGTATTAGACCGTGAATTGTGGAATCCGTTATCGAGTATATACTCAATATTACATCAGATAATGATACGCATTTATTAATTACATCATTTATTAATGAGGATAATTCAGAGAGCTCCGGGTACTTACTCTCCAATCTATTGATTAAAATCCTCAATTCACTTATTTTCTCGATAAAGTCCATGTACGTATTAACACCGAGGCGAAAAATTAAGCTATTAATTAATAAAAAGCAAAAATACAACACCTAAGAAGCATCACCCACTGCTGCAACCCTCAGGCCTATTTTTGTGCCCTAGGTTTTATGATTATTGCCAAAATAACTACAATATATAATAATTTATTAACCCGCCTAATTATTTAAATCAATTTCATGGGTATTATTGAGAGGGTAGTTGAGGAACTCAGGAAGAGAGGTTTTAGGATCAGGATCATTCGTGATAATGCAATAAGGGCTGATCTTAATAGGTTTAGAGTTAAGGTTTGGATTGTACCTAACGATTACTTTCCATGGTGGTCTAATCCTCTTGATATGGTTGAGGAACTTGAGCTTAATGATGTTGATGCGATTTTCATAGTATCCGAGAGACCTTACGTGATTAGTGATTACATTGTTAATAACATGTCGAAAATTCGTTATTGGTTTAATAAGGAGTTGAACGTTAAGGTATACTCAATAAATGTTGATAGGTTGGAGGAGGATTTGGAGGACGGCATAAACCTCGCAATAACAAACAATTATAGTAAGGTAAGTAATGTATTATTGAGAGGTGATACGTGCCCAAGTTGTGGTTTACCAATGAAGCTTGTGTACTCATCGAGGTATTTATCACATAGGTGGAAGTCTTGGGTTAATGAGTATGTTGAGGTTTGCGAAGGATGCAACATTATTTCCCATAAATTAATTATTAGTCACACATATGACAGATTATAATAAAGGATTTTCTACGGAATAACACTTATTAACCAGAGAAGAGATTAGCTGTGGAAGTTTATGGCCGATTTACCCTTTATGCCACTTGATGCAAGGTTTGCCGATGTGTTGGGACTCATTGACACGTTAGTCAACGAATTCGGAGGGCAAGCTGATATATTCATGATCGCGAAGGAGATGGAGTCTGATGTTGATGATATTATGCCAGCCTTAAATGCCGCGGTTTATTTGGGCTTTGTTGAGGTTAGGGATGGTGATATCAAAATAACGGAATCCGGTAAGGAATTTTTAAACGCTAGAATTGTAGATAGAAAGAGAATCCTGAGACAGAAACTACTTGACCTGGAGCCCTTCCACACAGCCTATAATCTTGGATTAAGCAAACCATTCACGATAAATGACCTCATAGAAGAATTGAATAAGGAGGGCTACATCGAGGTTAGAGAACCAGGCATCGCCCACCTTCTAGAAATATTATTGGCAGAATGGGGTGCATTTGCTGGAATACTCAAGAAGAAGGGCGATGAGTACATATCACTACCATAGATCTATATAAGTTTTATAACTTTATTAAGAGCATTCACCTTACCCTCACTTGTTCAAATATTGTATACCCACATCGACCACATTAATATAGGAATGGAATAATCAAAACACAAGCTCGACTAACACACATACTACGTTGAATAATCCTCAATGAACCAAGTAGTTTAGGATTAAGATGATTATGTGAAAAGGCTTGGTAACGAGACCGGGATTTGTGCTTGGATTTTCTTGTGGTTGTTGTGCCTTAGGATTGTTGGTCATCATGTCAGCACTACTCTCGGTAGTTTCTCCATTATTTTCCTTGGCACGTGTTGTTGGATTAAGTGCTTGTTGTGGTTGTAGTTGCTCTTCATTAAGATGGCGTGTGTGATCGGCGTCGCCGTCTTGTGCCTGATCCAGAGCGGTCTCTTGAGCCTGTCGATAACGATTAGCTTGTGTATGGCGTGCAGATAAGCAATGTTCCTAGGCACGTTTAAGTTATCGCCAGCCTTGAGTGGAGCAATGGTTAGGTCTTCGAGTTCGTGGTGCCTTATAAACCTAGTTGATAAGATAAGTATTGGCGGGTGTGGGGTGGTGTGGCCACTTGCTTGGCTGTTGACGTATCGAGGAGCCGATTGCCAGTTGTGGAGCTTCGTTTACAATAAGTGTGTGGAATCAAAACTATGCAACGAAGTAGCTGGGATGTTCATGGGTGAGTTAAGTAGACATGGGTGCTTTGGTTATGCACCGAAGTGAGTGCTTTAGTTATGCACTTAGCCGAGGGTGGGTTTAAAATCATTAACGGGCCGCCGAAAAACGGCAAAGGCCCGATGATCATCAAGGAAATCTCGGATACAAGCAACGAAGTCTCCCAGCCCCAACCCACCCAGGCGGGGAGGATAAGGCCATGCCAAGAGACAATAAACAAGGCAATGAAGTGCCTAGAAAATAACAATAGAGAGTGCGTCATGAAGAAGATCGAGGAGTTGGTTCGAAACCAATGCCACGATGGTAGGCTAATCGGCAAGGAGGTTGCTGACGGGGTTAGGGAGGTTGTTCACGAGTTGTGGCTTGTCAGTAATCATGAGGAGGAATGTAGGTTATTGAGGATACTTAGGGACCTTGGTGTATCGAAGAGTTGGGTTAGGATAGCGACCCGTATAACAAATCTGCGGCAATTTAACGAGCGGTTGGAAAGGTGCGGTATTGATTGGGAGAACAAGGCAGTGAGGTATGAAGTCGTTAAGGAGATCGAGGATTTGCTGAGGAGGTTAGGTTGGGATGAAGTTAAAATGTGTGAGGAGATGTGGCGGTTCGTCAGTGTCGATGTTGATGAGTTTAGGAAATACGGAATAGAGCCGTGTAGTTGGCTAAATGGTCTTGAGAAATTGGGCAATCTAAAGAATCCGTACTGGTTCGGGTTAACTAGGAGTGACTTGGTAGTTAGAAGACGTGAAAAGTGCGTTGAGCTAATTTTGGGAACTACAAATTCCATAGATGCGATATTCTTCGCAGAGATATTAAACACGGTTAGGACACCAAGCCTAAAAATTGAGTGGAAGAGAAGAGCACCGGCCGCGAAATACGTATTTAGATCGATCGTTTCATCATTCTACATAGCCTTAGGCGTTGATGAATGGCCTTGGTCAATCGAGCTTGACGTCAATGAGCTCGAGAGAATACTTAACAGTCTCAGTAATGAGGAGCTGGCAATGTTCATAGCGGGGTTGTTAGACGGGGATGGGGATGTGCTGTTTAAATATAATAAGTTGAATGAAAATGAGACAGTGCAGTTTAAACATAAGGGTGTTTTTGTGGCAATTGCGGCTTGTCCAAAGAAGACAAACCTCGATGTGCTGAAGAAGGTAATTGCCGAGAGGTTCGGCATCATTGGTAATATCTATTCTAGAACTGATGCCGATATTAATGTCTTGGTATTTTACGGCAGAAATGCCATTAAGCTACTTAGGCGCATTGCTAAATACATGCACCATTCACTTAGGAGGTTGAGAACTGAGCTGATCTTAGCGTATTACGATGGCAAGATAAGCCGCGAGACGCTCATAAAGCTTTACAAACAAACAGAGTACAGGCGCGGAGAGCCAGATATCAAGCACAACCACGCCGTAGACGCGCTTACCCAAGCGGCCCCACAAACCCACACCCACGGGGGTTACTTCACCAAGGCACTTAGAGATGCTTGTGTAAACACCGCTTAGTAACGAGACGGTTCTAGAATATTATTTTATTTTTCGTTCCGTGGCAAAATTTTGCCATGAATCAACCCTACAGTAATCAACAGGTTAATTCTTGATTCTGGCTGTGGTTTTGTTTGTTTTTGTTTTGTCGGTTTCGTGGTTTGGTCTTCGAATACTTTTGTTAGGTGTGTTTTGCCAAACTCAAGTAGGCTTCGACACAAAGTCTCGATACCCTAATTACCCCATTAAACCAACCCACCACACCAACCACCCACAAGCACGCAAAAATCATCGAGAGAAAACCTAAAAATGTATAATACATAAGTAAGTCTCATCAACAGGAAGTCACGGGAGGGCACTTAACTAATCCGTTATTTTAACAAACATCATGCCTGAAACCACGACTTCCTCAATAACTCCGTCATTCAATAATTGATTATACACTAAATGCCAGTTATTTGGAACGCGACTTGCAAGCCAGTCCTCGAATTCAGGCTTGGGGATCATGCCATGGATCCTCTTTCTTATCTCATCAACAATCATTTGGAGATTTAGTTTACTACCTCCATTGTCCTCTGAACCATTATTCCTTCCTTTACCATCTTTTCTAGCCACAAGGCTCTCGCCAGCTTTCCTTCTTATGTAGAACGTGTTATCTAATGTGCTGTACATGACCTCAAAAAGCCCCGACCTACTTAATTTATTGATCATATCTAGATCTATCCTAATCCCTAGGGCGTCCTCGATCTCCTCAATGCTTACCCACCCATCGCCAACGATCCTCACTAATTTCCTGAGTATGTCATCATTAAGTAATAATGAATTCACGCTAGAACAAAACTGTGCCCATATAAATCTTAAATAATTAATTTAAAAAAGGATTGATAATGGCAATAGCATTCAAGACGCCTGTAGTCATCGTGCTAGGTAGGGTTGGTAATGAGTTAGCAACCTGGAGCGCCAATGAGGGAGTATCAGTGTTGGGTAATGTGCTTGGTATTGAATTGCTCGAGGAACTCAAGGTGGAGAAGCAAATAACTGGGCACCTCGCCATCGCCTCCTTTGGTCAGTACATAATTAAGGCTGTGGATATGGGTAGTAGGTATGGATCGTATACATTGAGTGGAGATGCACTCGTTAGAATACCCAGCAGGGGTAATGTGGACCTTAAGAGATACAATGATTGGTTCACCATAAGGAACACATTCATACTAATTGGAGATCCAGCCTCAGGCTATGTTAATGATTACTACCCAATAATTTGTCCATACAGGGTTGGTGATACACTATTCATCAACACTGGATATACAAGTGCCAGTAACATTAGGGTTATATTGACTATCCTAGGCTTATTACGTAATTACGCCAGCGGCGGAAGCATAAGTGCAACGTGCATGTGTAGGATACCATCAATGCCCCTGGAGATTGCATTAATTATTAGCAATAAGTACTTACTATTCAGGACATACATGAATGAGGCACGCACAACGCCTGGCAATAAATACCTAGTGTTACTGACGAAGGGCGGTAACGTGGTTAGTAAGTACTCAACAAGTAACGAACCACTCAACTTAGTAACTAACCTACTCAACGAAATTAGGAACCTTTAGTGAAGCTAAGAATTATTAATTTAACTAATTCACATAACATGTGAGTATAAGCACGGGATTTGAATTCGTCGCGGACAACGTATTACCAGTAATAAGGAGCTTAGTGGCTAAGAAACTCCTGGAAAGTGGGTATAGTCAATTAAGGATTGCCAGGATACTCGGCATAACACAACCTGCGGTTAATAGGTACGTAAATAGGGATATCAATGAATTAATGAGTAAGGTAGAGGCTCTCGGCATTGATAAGGATTGGTTGATGAAGGTTGTTAATAATGTTGTGAACCTTGTAATTAGTAATAAGGAGTATGATGCTCTTGAGTATTTAATAAACACGATAACCATGGAGCTCGGATCGTTGAGATTTTGCGAAGCCCATAGGAAAGTTGTTCCATCATTACCAATTAACTGTAATGTATGTTCCATATTATTAACGGGTATTACGGATTCAGTACTGAGGAATCTCGAAAAAGCCCTATCAATACTTGAGCTACACCCCGAAATCCGGGTTTTAATGCCCAGGGTCCTCATGAACATAGTTGAGGCAAAGCCCGGCGCCTCTGATGAGAGAGATGTGGCTGGTATACCCGGTAGGATAGATTCCCATGATGGCAAGGTGATAATAGGTTCGAAACCCATGTACGGTGGTAGTAAACACCTCGGTAGATTGATAGTTAAATGCATGAGCGTTAATCCCAGGTACAGGTCGGTTATGAGCATAAAGTATGATGAGACAGTGGAGCAAGCCCTAAGGGAGTTAGGGATGCACTATACAAAGGTTGGACCTCATGAGAAGCCTAGTGAGGACGAAGTTATCAATTCAGTAGCGAATTCCTTAGGTGCTAACCCAACGCTTGACGCTATTATAGACCTCGGTGGCTATGCCTTAGAGCCAGTCACCTACATATTCGGGTTTGACTCAGTCGACACAGTGCTAAAGGTTGTGAAGATCGCCTCCGCCATAATCTCATCAACGCGTAACTCACCTCCTTAACTTACTTACTAGGTAATTCACTATATGCATGGCCGGGTTTATGCCGGTTGCCCTTTTGAAACCTTGCCATGACATTGTGGGGTTAATCTCAAGTATGAAATAACCATCCTTTGTCTCGGCAATATCCACACCACCATAATCAAGACCCAGAACCTCGATGGATTTCAAAGCCAACTCATGGAGTTCACTCGTTACCTTAGCGGGTTCGGGTTTAGCACCCTGCGCCACGTTACTCTTCCACGAAATACCCTTCCTGAATTCGGCACCTATGACCTCATTGCCAACAACAACAACCCTGTAATCACCATTTCCAACCTTATCGAGATATCTCTGAACGTATATTGGCTTGTTGAGATTAACCAAGTAACTGAATATGTGCATCGCAACATCAGCATCATCAACCTGAAACACACCAAAACCCATCGCACCCCTAATTTGCTTAACAACAGCTTTACCAAACTCCTTAACGGTGTTGTATCCCACGAACATGTTCTCACTAACCACGGTGTCTGGGACTGGTAAACCGTGCTTTGCAAGAAGCATTAATGATGAAAATTTGTCACTGGCGATTAACCAATTCATCACGGGGTTCATTACGTAAACCCCACTTAACTCAATCGACCTAATAACCCAGAGCCTATGCGAAAACTGCTCAAAATCCTTAATCACACCTATATGCCGTAATACAGCACCTGCTATGTTAATCTCCTCATAATTAGATCTACCAACCAATTGATAATAACTAATACCACCCCTACCCAACCTAACACCAACCATGTCAATATACACCCTCCTCACCCTATGCCCAAGGGATCTAATCGCATTCTCTAAGTCAACGACATCCTCAGGGTTGTACTCAACTTCGTATGGCCTAATTATGCCTATATCCACAATGCCAATTGGGTGAAGCGGCTTTTTAATCTAAACCTCCCGCAGCATTATAATTAGTGCAGAAATCACTATAAGTATACGTAGAGTAAACGTTTACCTACTCAATTTTTAGCTTATCTAAATTGATAGATGCAGGAATAACACCCTTCCTAAATCTCCTTTCATCGGTATTTATTGGTCTTGTTGCATCAATACCCATCTTCGTTGTTATGCCCTGTACTGGATCTATCGCCACAGGATCTAAAGTCGAACCCCTCGCATATTTAATAAGTACTAAATCCTCATCTGCCCTGAATCTCGTTGCGACGGCCCACTCAACATCACTTGGATTATCTATATCTATATCGTCGTCAACCACGACAACGTACTTAAGGCTCGGATGCGCTGCAAAGGCAGCCATTATTGCATTCTTAGGATCACCATCGCTTTGCTTCTTAATGGATACTACAGCATGTAACCAGCCACAACCTCCATCTGTTAACCTGACAGCCTTAACCTCAGGGACAACATTACTAACGAACTTCCAAATCTTAGCCTCCTTCTCGATACCCATCAATACCCTATGCTCGGAATAACCAGCAACAAGCGCGTGCGCAATCAATGGTGAATCCCTCCTAACGTACACCCTGGTTATCTTAACCACAGGTTGGGTCCTAACCTCATCATAGGTACCAAGTACGTCCATGCAAGGTCCCTCACTAGCCTCCTCATTAGCCAGTATATACCCCTCCATCACAACCTCAGCATAAGCGGGCACAGGTATACCATTATCTAAAACCTTAACCTCAAGTGCACCGTTAAGTAGGGCATTGGCTACGTTTAACTCAAAGACTCCAAATGATGGTGATGAGGCTGCTGCAACAAGTACTGCTGGGTGAAGACCCCAGGCAATACCCACCGGTGTGTCCTTACCGATCTCCTTATTTCTCATGTAAATCCTGTAAAGGTGCCTAGGCACAAGCCTAATAACGAATCTATCAGGACCTATCGGCGTTAACCTATGTATGCTTGCGTTCAGTATTCCATCCTTAACATCCATACCAATGACAACGGCACTGGTTAAGCATGGGCCAGGTTCTAACTCGAAATACCTCGGTATGGGTAATCTAGTTAAATCAACATTTGACTGTGGTTCATAGACTGCATTATTAGTCTCCCTGGGCTTGTACGAGGCTGCGACATCCTCAGCCCATAAAAGTCTTCTATAAAAATCAACATCACCCTTAGCGCCAACGGCTCTGTAAACCTTATCCCTAGTATTTACTAAATTACCAACAACATGCACATTATCGAACTCACGAACCCTCATAAACTCTAGAGCCGGACCTTTATCTAACTTCGTAAGTACGTAGGGAATTTCATAGTTAATGCTTAATTCATTGTCGACATACCTCAATAAGCCATCCTTCCTGAGATCCATCATGAATTTCCGAAGATCCATTGTGTTCGAAGGAGATTGGGTATATATTAATACTTTATTATTTTATTTGTTTTATTGCAAACATCAGAATTGGTATTGAGGTTTCAATTTGATTCCGATGCCAGGTGTTTCAGGTACATAGACCTTACCATTCCTGGCGTACATTATTGATTTAGGTTCATCAAAGACATCAAATATTCCGCTCCTCAAGGGGTTATCTGATGCTGTGTACTCGATCCACATGGTGCCTGGTTTTGCAGCAACAAGGTGGGCGCTTATTACGGGCATTAGGTGCGGTGATACTGGTATGCCATAGGCACGCGCCAAAGCCCAAACCCTAAGCCACTCGGTAATTCCACCGACATGACCAACATCAGGCTGTACTACATCAACAACCCCTTCCTCAAGCAATAACTTAAAATCATAGATTGTGTGATGCTGCTCACCAGCCGCAATGGGTATTTCACAGGACCTCTTCAGTCTCTTATAACCCTCAAGATTATCGGGATGAACAGGCTCTTCGATCCAGAATAAATCGTATTTCTCCCATTTCCTACACATTCTCATCGCTAGGTTTAAGTCGTAGGTGCCGTTCAAGTCAACCATTAATTTAATATCAGGACCCACAGCCTCCCTAACAGCCTTAATACGCTCAGTGGCCACATCAGGCGATACGGCAGTCAGCGAGCCCCTAATCTTAACTGCATCGAAACCCTGTTTAACATACTCAAGGGCCTTGGCGGCTAATTCCTTGGGTGGTAGTTGATGGGCAGTGTTTGCGTATGTGGGAACCTCGCTCCTATAACCGCCAAGCAACCTCCAAAGCGGTTTTCCGCTCTCCTTAGCTAATAAGTCCCAAATAGCTATATCAACACCACTAATTGCGTGGATAACAAACCCCCTCCTACCCCACCTCGTAGTCCTTTGAAATACCTCATCCCACATCGCCTCATACTCGGTGGTATCCCTGCCAACAACGAATTTTGATACCACTCTCTCAATAAACGAAGCCAGTAAGTCAGAGAAGTAAACGCCCTCCTTAATGTGATGATAATCAGTAACATATCCAATACCCTCAGTACCATCCTCACCAATCACCTTAACCAGGACCATATCATTGGCAGAGCCGAAATCTGGGATTTCAAGGCCGGCTCGATAAACTTTAACCCTGATTTCCTTAATCTTCACAGTCTTAGTAGCTTTACTTTAACCTATATAAGTTTTATAACTTTATTAAGAGCATTCACCTTACCCTCACTTGTTCAAATATTGTATACCCGCACTTACCGCAGGCCCACCTGGGTACGGGCACCTTGTGGTAAGCCATCACTGAACCGCACCTTGGGCATATTCTCCTTAGGAACTTTATTGTACCCTTTTCATAATCCACCTCATACCACGTATGCGCCCTCGCCTTAACCTCCTTTGGCATCCAGCTTCGATATTCGCAAACGTTTTTAAGATTTTCTTCAATACCTCACATCTTGGATATTAGGTAGAGTATTGTTACGGCTATTACGTTGATCAAGGTCATAACCATTATGGGCAAGGACACCAGAAGGCCCAGCCCATTTAAGGCCCAGATGTAGTAGATGAAGGTCATGAACACGCTTTCCGCCATCAATATGCTGGATAGCGATATCAACATCTTACCCAACCTGGTGAAGCCTATACCTAAATAATTCCTTATTAGTAATGCAGTAATAACTGCCTGTATTATCGACGCGGCTATGTCCATGTACCACATCACATGCATCATCCCTCACCTACCTCATTAAGCCCTAATATTCTTACAACATTCTTAAGTACATCCCAATTCTTTTCGAGCATTTCGCTTATGAAGTACGGGGCACCGTAATCTCTACTCATTCTAACTACCAATCCATTCCTCTCGAGGACATCTAGGTGGTGAATCACTGTCCTGTAATTTACATTAAGTAACCTGGCTAACTGATTAGGGTTCATGGGTCTTTTCTTAAGGAGGAGTAAAATTCTTAGGCGCATTTCACCACCCCTACTTCCACCCAACAACCATATTAGTACTTTCCTCAAATCCTTATCATACTCAACCATTAACTCAACAACATCTCTAGCCACTAACTTAAAAGTCTTAATATCCGCATACCTCAATCTAACCATACTAACACGTGTCTGTAGACTTTATGATTTATAAAGAGTTGATCGATGTGCACATTGGAGATTTGTAGGAGATTTGTAATAAAAGTGGAGAGATACTGAAAATCCCTTATTTAATACCTTGAGCACCACGGACCTGATGAACGCAAAAACAATAGGAATAATAGTGGGAGTCGTGGTAATAGTAATAGCTGCGGTGGTAGCTGCGATAATGCTGACGACAAAGCCGACGACATCATCTACAACGACTTCACCTACGTTGTCAGTATCAGCTGCACCAGGGTCAGGGGTTCCTGAGCTTTATAAGGAGGATAGTGTGTTGGGTGTGTTCTTTAACTTCCTTGATGGGATAGCGATTGAGTCGCCAAGCGACGTACTACCCTTCCTATCGCCAAGCTTCACAGCACAAATAAGCGGCGTACCCTTCCCAGGAACCTACAACTATCAAACATTCAACTCAACCTGGTTATCCAACTTCTTCAGCACCTATGAAACGGTTTACTTCTACACCACGGCTTTACCAACGGTCATGAAGGTGGATAACGACACATTCCAGGTATCCGCCGTTGTTCAGTACTTCGTTGCACCAACGAACGACCCAATATACCTACAGGTCTTCAATGCTTCAGTAACCGCCACCATACGCATAGTGAATGAAACACCATTAATAACCCAATTAACGTGGATCGGTAATGAGTTACCACCGTCTGCTGTGATAGCAGGCTATCCATCGCAGCACGCGCTAGAGGCCAATGAAGCCCTGGAGACGTTCCTATGGCAGATAAATAGCATGGCAGCTGAGTTCCCGCCGAGCACAATAGCCCAATACTTCGCTTCATCAGCTACGTTGAACGTTGAAGGTCAGTTACCGCCTGGGTTAAAGGCAGGCGTTTACAGTGGGTTAAGTAACATTGAGAACTTCTTCAATAGTTGGGATACGTACTTCATCTTCGCCGCCACTTACTCGCAGAACCTACTGCCCAATGGAACAGCTATACCACCCATGGTGTCCATAACCCTAAACCCAAGCGAAGCCGAGGCCACGGTTATGGCTAACGAAACGGTCTTCCTCGGTTGGGTAGCACCGGGTGAGCCTGGCTATCCGGCGTTGTACGACATGCACGTCGACATAGTAGCCTACCTGATGTACAACTCCACGGCAGCCATGTGGCAGATAACCAACGAGACCATGGACTTCACGTTAGTACCGCTGGAAAGTGACACGATGTCCGAGATAGGCTTCGGCGCACCATACTACGGCAACACACCAGCCTTCGTCGTGGTGGCGGGCGAGACCGTGACAGTCAATGCAGCATCCGGCCAAAGCTACACACTGCAGGTCGGTAATATGAAGGTTATAGTTCCACCAGGAACCTACGCGGAGTTCTCCAACGGTACGATGCTCAGCACCTACAACTTCAGCCTAGTCCTAATGGCGGATTACAACATACCGCCACCGCCATCCCCAAGCGGCTACGTGCCAATTTACACATTCGCCTACGAGGTTAATGGATTAATAACGCCAACAATAACCTTCGTTAACGCCAATGGAAAGCCCCAGGGAATACCAGTCTACATATACACGGCACCTGGCAATAACTGGACGAGCTGGACCTGGTTAGGTGGTACATTTAATGGCACAGTCTACATAGGCGGTAAATACGCCTTCATGGATCACTGGACATACTTCAGTAATGGTACAATGGTTACAGCCTTCATAAAGCCCGTACCATGGGTGCTTGAATCACCGCAGTACATGCCCACCTACATCTCGCCATCAAGCATGATGGGTAGTTCAATGACGGGTGGCAGTTCATCATCAACCAGTTCATCAAGTAGCGGTTATTCATCAGGATCAAGTTCATCATCAAGTAGTTCCGGCGGCTCCAGCGGTTCATCAACACCTGTATGGGGTTAAGTAGGTGTTGTTAAAAATACCTCGTTAAAAATTAAATTTTCTTTCAATCATTATTTCTAATAATCACCAAAGGGAAAACCATTTAGCGGTTTTATACTCCTCAAGTGTGTCCTGGTAAACCCTCTTTGTCCACCTGGCTATTCTATCCCACGTGTACCACCTAAGTACGGATTCCCTGGCATTCCTCGCAATCCTCATTCTCAACTCCTCATTACTAAGCAGAATCTTTGTTGCCCTCACTATTTCCTCTACGTTGTTAGGAGGCACCTTAATACCATTGTACCAATCCCTAACTATTTCGTCAGGTCCACCGACCCTCGTGGTTATTACGGGCACGCCGGTGGCCATGGCCTCCAGTATCGTTATTCCAAACGGTTCATAGCGACTGGGTAGTATTGCCAGGTCTGAAACCTTTAGTATTGAGTAGAGTGTTTGGTCGTCAACCCTGCCCGTGAAGTAAACCTTACTCCATATGCCCCACTCATGGGCTAGTTCCATCAAGTATTCCCTCATTGGTCCATCACCCACGATAAGTAGTTTCAACCCCCAATCCCACCTAAGCAACTCCCTAAATGCAGCCAGTACAAGATCAGGACCTTTCTCATAGACCAACCTACCAACGAACGTTATGATCCTCTCGTTAGGCATTGCGTATAAATCCCTAAACCCAGATCTTGGGCTTACCGAATCTATGTAACTAGTGTCAATGCCGTTGGGTATCATTACCAATTTATCCTTGGGAACCCCATGCACCTTAACCACCTCGCCAAGCATGTAATTGCTGCAAACAATGACCTTCCAAGCCTCGTACGTAGTCCTCCACTCCCAGGAGTGAATTATGAACTGCTCCTCATTATAGACGCCGCCGCGTCTACCAACCTCGGTTGCGTGTATTGTGGCTATCAGGGGCTTATGAAGTAAATGCTTTAACGCAATACCCGCCGGCCCACTTAACCAATCGTGAACGTGTATGAGATCGAAATCCCATTGATCATACAACCTAAGGGCTTCCTCAATCATCTCCTCATTGAAGTTTAGAACCCAGGTTATGAAGCCAGTGGATCTAAACCTAAATGGATCAACCCTCCTGACATGTACACCATCAACCTCCTCAGAGGCTGGTACACCAGGTAGGGATATGCTTATCACGGCAGTTTCCACACCATTCCTAACAAGGTTCCTCGTAATGTGATAAACATGCCTACCCAAACCACCAATCATGTGAGGTGGCCATTCCCACGAGAGGTGAAGAACCCTAATGCCCACATGCGCCTAATTCATTACCACATTTAAAAATAAGATCTTAAGACCTTATGAAAGATCTAGTGAAATAAAACTTAAAATGAATTTGGTGTGCGAGGATTTATGTGAAGATAGTACTTGTAGCTGTCCCCGGTAGTGGTAAGTCTACAACACTTAAGTATGTCAAGGAGATGCTGCCTGACGTGACTATCGTTAACTACGGCGATTACATGCTTGAGGTAGCCAGGAGGAATTATGGAATAACCAATAGGGATGACATGAGGAAGAAGCTTCCAGTTGAGGAGTATAGGAAGGTCCAGGAATTGGCTGCGGAGGAGATAGCGAGGCTATCTGGCGATGTCATAATAGACACGCACGCAAGCATTAGGGTTCAGGGAGGCTTTTACCCAGGACTTCCTGACAGGATAATCACGAAGTTAAGGCCTGACGCAATAGTACTCATGGAGTTCGACCCAAAGGATATCCTAGAGAGGAGGTCCAAGGATTTGGGGCTTAGGGACAGGGAGGCAGATACTCCCGAGGAAATTGAACTACATCAACTAGCCAATAGGTATTACGCCTTCGCCGCAGCCAATGCAGGCGAGTGCTCGGTGTACATCCTAGACTTCAGGAAGAAACCGCAGACTAGGCCTTTTGAGCATGCCGAGATGGCGGCAAAATTCATTGTAGATCTAATAATGAGGAATAGGTCAGCCACAAAGTAGGGTCTTGCACGTTGATCAATGATTGGCGCGTAATATTTAAAATAACAATCCTGTCCCATAGGTCGTATGAAGGCCTTAATAATCGTCGCAGATGACTCATACAAAGGCGAGTACTCAATGATGATGCAAGCACTTAGGCAACTGGGTATGGAAGTCAGTACGGGATTGGTAAGTAAGACCGCTAGGGTAAATTTCGACCTAGACTTTACCGAGAATTTTGATGAAAATAAACTTGGTGATTACGATATTATTGCATTCATAGGGGGTTACTGGGCTTATTACACCGTTACTGGTAAGGAAACACCGGGTAGGGTTAAGCCGATGGTTAATAGGGATATCTTCGAGAAGTTATTAACAAAATCAGTAAGCGGCGGTAAGAAGGTCATACTGCCCCTAGCGCTACCCGCGTACGCCGCCAAGCTCGGTCTGTTAAAGGGTAGAAGGGCCACGGTATACCCAACCACCGAATTAATAAGCCTATTAAGAAGTAATGGTGCTGAGTTTGTGAATGAGGATTTTGTGGTTGATAATAACATAGTGACAATGAAGAAGGTTAGTGTTGATACGATAATTAAAGCACTTCGTGAATAATCCTGTTTTTGCAATAAACCCTCTAATCAATGGGCAAATAACTTAAATTGCAGTGCACATCCCTCCTAATCAATAATGGGATCGATGCAGTACAAGTCATTAGAGATGTACGAGATACCTAGGGTAGTGGTGTTTGGACCCAACGCCATAAACAAGGTTCCCGAAATACTCAGTAAGATTAATCTCAATGGACTGAGGGGGCTTATTCTCATAGGACCGCACTTCGGCAAGCATTTACTCGATAAGATAGGGTGTAGGATTTGCGATGTTGAGGAGATCAATGAGTTAAGCCCTGAGGGCATCATTAGTCTCGCCAATAAATATGCGAATACTGCCGACTACATAATAGCCCTCGGTGGTGGTAAAATAATCGATTTTGGGAAGGCCTTGGCACACATTATGAATGTGCCCTACGTATCAATACCCACAATAGCCAGTCACGACGGTATTGCCAGCCCCTACGTATCCCATGTACTCCAGGTGGATTTGAATAAGTACGGTATTGGTAAGGTTCACAAGTCCCCAATAGCCATCATAGCGGATACGTCAATAATACTTGAGGCGCCAAGGAGATACTTATTGGCTGGTGTTGGTGAATTGGTGGGTAAGTTAATAGCGGTTAAGGATTGGGAGTTCGCAGTTAGGGTCAAGGGCGAGGAGTTCAGCGAGTACGCTGCTGCCTTAGCCAGGGACAGCGCATTGATAGCCCTGAGGAATGGGAGTAAATTAAGGGTTCATAACGAGGAGAGCGTTAGGATAGTGGTTAAGGCATTACTCGGCTGTGGCGTTGCCATGGCAATTGCGGGAAGTTCAAGACCGTGCAGTGGCTCTGAGCACCTATTTAGTCACGCAATAGACATACTCGCTAGGGAGAAGGGCTTCAGACCCGCATTACATGGTGAACAGGTGGCGTTAGGAGCGATAATGATGGCTTACCTCCACGGAATGAAATGGAGAAAGATAAGGACATTCCTACAGGGCTTGAATATTCCCGTCACAGCCAAGGAGTTAGGCCTAGATAGGGATATCATCATCGAAGCGCTAATGATGGCGCCCAACGTTAGGCCCGAGAGATTCACAATACTAAGTACGGGCCTATCAAGGAAGGCTGCTGAGAATATAGTTGAAACCACAGGAATAGCATAATACTTACTGATGAATGCTGTGTAATATACCATAAATCCTAGATTTCTCGACCGGTGCTTGCTTAGATTGTTTTAATTAATAAGTAACCGAACACAAGACCTATTATTATTGATGCAATAAAGCCAATGAGTAACTCACCGAAATACCTCAGGTTTATTAACCTGAATTTATGTGCCGCACCAACACCAACCAAGCCGAAGGATGTTACAACGGTGATAGGCATCGGTACCGAGTAAAACGTCCCAACCTCCATCGCAATAAATGAGAACAGCTGTATTGTGAACCCCGTCAGAGGACCCAACGTAAATAACCCCGTACTTAACCTATACAGTGTCCTCCAACCAATCAACAAGGCGCCTAGTATGGAGCTTAGGGTTATTATAATGAAACCCCCATAACTAAATTTGAGTAGTGCCCACAATAGCCCAAGGTTATTTGCACCGAATGAAAATGATAATAGAAAAACAGTGATTATAGACAAAATCCTGTAAATACCGATATACCTAAACGAGAGTCTAGAAAAAACACCCAACGACCTATATAGGAAGTATGAGAGCAACATTACTATTATTGGTAAGGACAACCAATAACCAAGCACGAGAGGGGCATTACCTAATAAATGATTTAGCGCTAATGATGCGCCAACCAGACTTGCGTATAATGAACCCGTTAACGATATTGGTACCCTCATACTCTCGCCAATCACGAATATTGTTACCGTAACTATCATGGCGACCATGGCAACCTCACCACCAACAACATTAGCCCTCATGTACATACCCTGCAACCACAAACCAAGCACATAACCAAGCACAGCAATCAATAAGGCATACTTATAGTCAATGGACCTAGAACCCACAGCAGCACCCGCATTAGCCGACAAATTATTCCCAGACACCAAAAACGACAACGCAAAGGCTAATACGTAATTTATGAATACTGTACTTGACATACACTACCCAACCTACACATCTCCCTAAATGCTTTTTCCACTATCAACAACAAAACTATCGATACAATATACTTCTCAATACTACGAACAATAAAAATACCAAGCATAAAGTCAAACAAGATAAGCATAAAACATACTCCATGTACCATTACTTTAACGTAGACCAATTGCCATGGAGCTAATATCATGAGGCAATAATTAACCTCAATCCAGTCAGCTTAACCAGACACATAGCCGGCCTAATCAACATGGACGACTCAATAGATATTACCTACATTGAGCAGCGGGAGAATTACGTTTAGAGCATTTATTGTGAAGAATGCAGAGGCTTCCTATCATTATTATATGACATTGTATGGAGAAATCAGCAAACGAGGACTATATCCTGATACTAAGAGAGATGGTGAACTATACCACATCTAACTTAGATGCCAGTGAACTACTCAGGAGGATTGAATCATACCTACAACACCCACTGAAACGACTAAGAACTTATTTTACCTAGCATATCGTGAAGGAAAATAACATCGAGAGAATTCCATTAACGCTACAAACAATGCACAAGGCAAAAACAACCCAAACGCAAACACACCCTTGATGCCCTCATCCAAGTGGCTCCACAAAATCACGCATGAAGAAAAACCTAAAAATACCCAATACCGCAAAAACCACGCCCCGGTAGTATAGCATCACCACCTATAGAGATCACCGAAAAACTTAACCCTAATCCTCACAACCCACAAAACAAAGTCAGGCATAAAAACATAACCAAACCCACCAACCCCATAAAAAGGAATTGAATGAAGGCGCCCCGGCCGGGATTTGAACCCGGGTCACGGGCTTTCTGCCCAATTTTTATGGCTGAGACCATGGACGACAGGCCCGCATACTGAACCGAGCTATACTACCGGGGCGTTTCATACATGTTTTTAGGTGCTTTAAACTTTTCCCCGTGGGTGTGGGTTTGTGGGGCCGCTCGGGCGAGGGCGTCTACGGCGTGGTACCTCTTTGGGTCATTGCCATTATCATCGTATTTTAGCGGCTCGTATAAATACTCATACTCTTTTATTGTCAGCTCTTTGTCGTAATACCTCAGATACACCTCTGCCCTCAACCTTCTCAGCGGATATATCACGTATTGCCTTATGTATCTAAATAACTCAACGGCTATCTATTTTGGAAGCGCAATTCATAATATTGAACTACCTATCCAAGCATAGTTAACAGGCCGTGGAGTAACCCAGGCATGCCACGCCCTAACCTAAACCCAAAGTCAGGAAAATCAAACTGGAGAAGGTAAACGGCTACATGGTTAGTGAATTATGTGGAGGCCATTATATAATCTTCGATGATTCATACAACCACCAGTAGCTTTTCAAAGTTAAACCAACAATATAAATACTAAGTATAATAATGGAATTCCTTGATAAAAAAGAGTGATTTTAAATCTATAATGAGTGGATTTATGCGTTTACCAATTCCACAGATCCGCTAAAGACACCGGATACTGACCGTTTGCTATTGCATTGTTATTGCTCTTCTCTATCTTAACTACATTGACCATCGTATCGAAATACGATGCTTGGTAACTGATCGGATCCGCTAACGGCGCGCCGACGTTGTGCTTGTCCGGTAACATCAGAGGATTTACACTGAGGCCCCTCCTACGCCTCGGGTCGGCCTTTATCGTCACGCCGTCTATCACAGCATCCGTGGCTCCCCATCCCCAGTGCATGTAGTCCAGTACCACGCTCACCGCCCCAGG
>Ga0081474_120902_pt1 | contig 39080 bp, 34 predicted proteins | sample OneHunmetagenome_2_FD_70978 | JGI IMG/M metagenome (GOLD analysis project Ga0081474, IMG submission 70978) | Ferrous microbial mat communities from One Hundred Spring Plain, Yellowstone National Park, USA v2 (version 2) | ecosystem: Environmental > Aquatic > Non-marine Saline and Alkaline >... | reverse complement strand
CCAGCCAGGGAGGCATTAATCAAGGCTAAGCTTGACATCGTTAAGGCAGACTACCTAGGCGTAAATGCTAATGCCGAAGACTGGGCAAGGAGACTAATACCCTTCGACAGGGATAGGCTTAGGAGGGAGATTAAGGAAACAGCCAAACAGGTGCTTGGTAGGGAGTTTGAACTGTATGAGTTAAGAAAATTCTTCGCCACCTGGATGGTTAGCCAGGGTGTGCCCGAGTCCATTGTGAATACTCTACAAGGCAGGGCGCCACCAAGCGAGTTTAGAATCCTAGTAGAACACTATTGGTCTCCTCGTCATGAGGAGTTGAAGCAATGGTATTTGAAATTTGCACCTAGGGTTTGTTGTACTTAGTTTTTCTTTCCATCTTTACCCCGTCTTCTGCTTAATCCTAGCTGACAAGTGGCATAGCATGCTGACCTCTCTATTTAGAGGTGCCTCACCTTGTATGGCAGATGCATCATTGTTAATGTGAACTACATGCTCGCTACTCAGTATGTGGTGGTAGGCTAGCACTAGTACTGCCCAACCACAGTCATGGTGCTGAATGACATCCACCAGGGGAGCCTATCGTAATGCCTCTAATCCTCAACAAAATTTCTCAAGCACCACCCCTACAATGAAGAAGGTAACTGGTCCTACACCTCATCGCTAGATCATGATGCCTTGAGCCACAATATACTTATGTGATTAACAACTTTTACGCATTACTAAGGCTTAATTGCCCAACAATAAGGTGGTTTGGAAACCAATACTTTAAATATGTTGGGTGTTTATTGCGCTTGTTGACGGTGTAATGTTTTAAAGCATCCTAAGCTTATTTAACCCATGGCTCGTGTCTTCACTTACCTGGCTGTTGCATTATCAATCGTATTGGCTGTCCTGTTTGCTGTACCTACACTGCGTAGTGAGGTTGTGACGACGACTGTAACGACTGCAACAACTGTGGTGCCGGCTCCCTACGTCAACCTAAGTTACATCAAGCCACCACCTGCTGAGGTGGTGGCATGCGCTGTGAACTTAGCTGAGATCTGTACGCTTTGCCTCAACTGTCCATGTAACGTAACCGCTAATGTTAATGTTAATGCCTACGCCTTCGAATCCAGTAGTTACGTTACTGGACTTTTAACGTCACTTCAAGGCGCATGGAATGGTGAGTGCTGGTCTCCCTCCGTCTATGCAAGCCAGGGACCATTTAACCTATCCATAAGCCAATGCCAACTGCCTAGTAGCTACGACCACGTTGGAATACCACTTTACTACTACCCAGCGGGTAGTTGGGTTTGGGTTCAGTCTATTGATGTTTATGGGTTTAACCAGTACTGCACAATGGTTGCAATGGGTCCGCAGGTGCTTAATGTGACTGTGGTTAGGAATAGTGGTGTATCTGGTTATGAGATTATTGTCTACGTTGGTTCACCAAGTACCAGTGACACTGTCTCGCTCTCAATCTACTACAATGGCATTTTGGTTTACCAAGTTTACAAGTATATTCAATTGCCTAGCCAGTGGGTGTCACCATGCGGAGTCATGAGCGTTGACTTCGGGCCAATACAACCATTAGCCTGCGGAACATACACAATAACCGCAACAGCATCAGCACCAGGCTACCCACAAAGCCAATACACAACAACACTAAACCCATGTAGCCCAGCCACAACGGCACCCATTACCATAAATGTATCTACTGGTTTTGGTGTTGTGCCTGTTGGCGCTAAGCTTGATGTAACAGTTGAGGAGCCTGGTTATGGTACAGTGTTCACTGGGTTATTCACAGTGCCGCCTAGTGGTGTTGTGACCACCCCAGCTGTGCCGATAGGTGCCGCTGGGGTTTACGTTAACGTGACTACTGTTGAATGGATGGGTGTTCCAATAGGTACCTACTCAACAATGTTGTACTACCTGACTACTAGCAATGCAACAACACCACTAACATACATTGTACCAGCCGGTGAGTTGAATGTCACCACCGCCTTGAGGCCACCACCCACTGAACAATCCTCAGTAACCATATACTACGGCACCGCTCAGGTGGCTACGGGTAGCTTGCCAAGCGTCTTCGTGCTTCCGGTGAATAGCCCAATGGGCACTAGTTACACCGTTGATGTCTCAATGCAGGGTGTGCCTGAGAGCCTAACAGCCGTTGTCGTGGCTGGTGCCGTGCAGAGTCTAACAGCCCCAGCTGGTGAATTATCAATCAGCTTCCCTGGTGGTTATGTGCCAAGTAACTACACCCTAAGCCTAACGTACAATGGTGTAGTTGTTGCAAGCGGTTCAGCCAGTGCAGTTAGCATCGTGCTACCTCCAGGAGTCTACAGTCTCAGTGGTGTTGTTGACGGTGTACCGTTGCAGGCAATGACAGTGACCATGGTTAACGGTGAAACAATCACCGTTTCAATTCCTGTGGGTAAGGTCACCGTTAACTTCGCCAATGGTTTAACACCCAGCAATTACACACTTGCACTTGAGTATAATGGCGAGGTTATTGCCAGTGGTTCGGCTAGTGATGTGAGTATTGTTGTTCCGGCCGGTTCATACACTCTTGTTGGTAATGTTAGTGGTGTGCCGATTTCACCAATAAGCCTCAGCGTCTCAGCCGGTACACAGGCATCAGCCACAGTGCCGGTAAGCCAGCTAAGCATAACGGCATACACTGCTAATGGTGTGCAGTTAAGCAATGCACTAATAACCGTAACCTACAGTGGTAAGCAGGTGGCTGCTGGCACAGGCTCACTAAGCGTCATAGTGCCAGGTGGCGTATCATACACCATATCAGTGAGCGCCTACGGAGTAACCAACACAACAACAGTAACACCGGCAGTGGGCACCGTGATGAGCGTTAGGGCTGTTGTGCCAATAAGCGGCTACATAATATTCGGCGCCTTCGTGCCACTGAGCACGCTGATACTGGTGGCAGTGATAATACTGGTGGTGATAATAATCATAGTGGTGCTGCTGATGGAGTACAGCAACTGGAGGAGGAGGAGACTGGCAGGCGGCCTATTCGGCCCAGGCGCCAAGTAAGAGCCCTGAAGGTCTTTAAAACAGGCAAAATCCCTTCAAATTTTTCCCTTCTTTTCCCCTTCTTCCCTCAAAACCCCCTTGGCTTAATTCGCATTAATCTTCATCATTGACGCTAAAGCTTAAATACGGGCATGTTAATTGGGGGTGATGGGCGAGGAGTCTAAGAGGCCCAATCAACAGGGTGAGGAGTACCTAGTGCCGGTGGAGAGGTACATGGCTGCGGCCGTTAGGCTTGGGGCCAGGGTGTCCAATGGTTACCTGCAGAGGAGGGGCTTCATATTCACGGTTAGGCCCGATGGGTTGAGGATATTCAACTTGAAGAGGATTGATGAGAGGATTAGGATTGCGGCTAAGATGATCGCCAGGTACAACCCATCAAGGGTCATGGTTCATTCAACCAAGCCATACGCCTCAAGGCCAATTCAAATGTTCTGCAAGTTCGTCGGCTGCCTACCTGTGACTGGTAGGTTGATACCAGGTACTTTAACGAACCCATACCTAAGCCACCACATAGACATAGACCTCCTAATGGTGGCCGACCCCAAGACCGACTTCCAGGCGATTAATGAGGCGTCTTTAACCGGCATACCGGTAATAGCCCTAGTGGACACTGACAGCGACATAACATTCATCGACTTCGCAATACCCTGCAACAATAAGGGTAGGAACAGCCTAGCCCTAATATTCTGGCTACTGGCCAGGCAGGTGCTTAGGGAGAGGGGTGAGTTAAAGCCGGACGAGGACCTACCAGTTAGCTGGGAGGAGTTCAGGGTCCCCGTTGGGCAGAGCCAGTAACACCCATTATTGATAGGTAAACGCCAGCAAGCACAATAACCATGGCCAAGGCCTCTAAAACACCCACACCCTGCCTAAGGAATATGTAAGCCAGTATAGTTGAGCCCACTGGTTCAATGAGGGTCGCCGTGGAGACCACGGTGGCTGGTAGGTACCTCAGTGAGTAGTTGAGCAGCGTATGCCCAGCCAACATGGGGCCCGCTACGATGAGCAGCACCATCATAAACGCCCTTAGGTCAAGCCTAAGCGGGTTAACCCCCAGCAGTAGAGCCACTGGGGCCGTGAATAGGGAGGCTAAGGCATATACAACAGCCGCGTAGACCGCGGTGGATAACCTGGCCCTAGCTAACTCACCAACCACGAAGTACACTGCACCCGACACTGCACCGGCTAGGGCTAGTAGGTCGCCTAGCAGGGAGCCGGTCCCAAGGCCGTAGGAGGAGTACATCATTAATGCAACCCCTGCCAACGCCATAAAGGCTCCAAGGATGCTTAACTCATTGATACCTCTCTTTAACGCTAGGCTTACGGGTATTGTGAAGATGACGTAGGTTGAAACTATGGTAACGCTCATGGCCACCGTGGTGTAGTAGAGTGATGTTATCCAAGTCATGAAGTGAACAGCTAAAGCCAAGCCACCCACGGTGAGTAGGCCCATGGGTAACTTAACCTTGACCCTCCTCAACTCCCTAACCGCTTGGGGAGTTAAGGCTAGTGAAGCCAGTAGGGTCCTCCAGAGTGACACCGAAAGTGGGTTTAGGCCACTCCACAGTATTAATATTGATGCCCAGGAGATAGCGAAGCCGGCGATGGCCAGTGAGGCAATAGCTGCACCCCTACCCATGTTGTGTTGCTTAGCTTGCCCACTTAAAGTGTTACCTAGCCTGAGGTTAACCAGGTTATTAAATGCTGGGGGTTACTGGCCCTTATCCTTATCGTTATTGGGCCCAGTGGGCTCTCAACCTCACCCATGGCGAAGGATAGGATACCCACGTAGGCAGCCTGCTTATTAGCATTAATCACCACTTCATTGCCGATCACACTCCTGCTCAACACCTCCCTGGCGGTCTCCCCAATCCTCCCCCTCCTGATAAGCTCCCTAAGCTTACCCAGGCTCCTTAATCCCCTTGCCTTGCCGTGGATGAACTTGGTATTGTTCATTACCAGGACCTCAACCTCATCAAGGTCAATTAGGTTTAGCACAGCGTTCCTAACCTTAGCCTCACTCTCGGTTGGCCTAACCTCGGCGTAGACCTCAACCTCTACGTCACTCAGCACGCCTAATCACCGTAAACCTCCCTAACAATTCCCCTAACCTTATCCCTTAACTCATCTATGCTTAAACCCTCGTTGACTATTATGTAGTCCGCCAGGCTTATTAGGTTAGCCAGACCGAAGGCTAGCTCCCTATAATCCCTGACCATTAGGTCAAGTGGATCCCTTGGGTCATCGGGCCTACCCCTACTGGCCAACCTACTGAACCTTGTCTTGAGGCTGGCAACTATGAATATTAATCTAACGTCCCCAAGGGCCTCCCTGAAGGCCTCATACTCCTCCCTACTCCTAAGCCCCTCAATAGCCACCCTACCCCCCTTAAACTTGGCTACGTCACCCAGTGTTAGCTTAGCCACAGCCCTTGAGCCGTACATGACCCTAAGCCTAGTGGCCGCCTCATCAGTGCTAATTCCCATTCTACTAGCCTCAGCCCTAACGTAATCCCCCATCACGAAGACCCTAAACCCCATCTCAGCCAAGACCCCACTCACGGTGGACTTCCCTGAACCTGGAAGCCCAGTTATGCAGAGCACCGGCACAGAAACCATTAGGGCATGGATTTAAAACCTTTACAACAGCCAGGTGGATTAGTAAGCTAAATCAATTTAAATGCACCCCCAGGTCCTTTAATAGGGATGGAGCTGGTCCTAATGTCCATAAAGCCGGGCTTTGGCGACGCCATACTGGACGGTAGGAAGAGGGCTGAGTTGAGGAGGATGGTTAATGGCCCAATAACACCAGGAGACCTGGTGGTGCTTTACCTATCATCACCCAGGAAGGCCATTGAGGGCTTCTTTAAGGCTAAGAGAGTTTACGTTGGGAGGAGGAGTGAATTAATGAGGATAGCCAGCGAATTGGGCAACCTAGGCTTGAGGGAGGGGGATTGGGGGTATGTTGATGAGGATAGGGAGGGGATGATGATTATCGTTGATGAACCAAGGAGGTGCCCAAGGCCAATAACCTTAGACCAACTAATGGGCATGGTGAGGGGCTTCAAACCACCCCTAAGCTACATTAGGCTTAGGCCCAACGACGACCTTTACTGGGTTATATTCAAGAGGTGCCTGGAGCCAATCCTAAGGAGCATGTGGACCTAACCGCCACCCTGCTCCTCCCTCTTCTTCTTAGTAAGCCCAACCATCATGCTGGCGTACATGAGCAACTTCCAAGCCTCCGCATAATCCATGTACTCCCTAATAACCTTCCTGGCAAGTTCCCTAAGTTCAAGCGCCTCCTCGTAGGTCAAATCATTCGGATCCTTATCCAGTAGCTCTCCAAGTCTCTTCCATTCCTCCTTGGTTAGTGGGTTTGTTGATGTGGCGGGTCTCATAATCCTCCTAGCCTCATTCTTAACCATAGTAGCCCTCTCGGGTTTAATAATACCCTCAGTCATTAGGAGTTCGATGAAGAATTCCTGATAGCTACTAAAGGCTTCACTAAGCCTATTAATCCTAGAGTCAATGTAACCCTTCAACTCATTAAACCTCCCATCAATTTCCTTAAATCTCTCATCAATTTGTCTAAATCTTTCATCAATTTCCTTAAACCTCATCCTAATCTCCCTAAATTCACCGCCAAGCCAAAACAAACCCCCACCTAGCATGCCGATTATGGTTAGTGAGAGCCCAATCACGTAAATGGTGGCCGCATCAGGCATATTAATTGATTTGTTTCACTCGTTAATATAGTTTTTGATGACCTAAAACTTTAAGCGTTGCCACTACACTTCGCCGCTTGTTATCTCCCTTGGGTCTGGCTTCCTACTGATGACCCTACCCCCGTCTATTATTATCTCGTTTCCCGTCATGAATGTGTTGAGGTCTGAGATTAGGAAGGCTATTAGCCAAGCAACCTCAATAGGCCTACCCATCCTCCCTATTAGTGTTGCCGCATTCTCATCGAGGCTCTTAGGCACCTCACTACCCCTGACGTACACTGGCCCTGGGGTTACTGTTATGACCTGTATACCGTATTTACCCAGGTCAACCGCCATGCTCCTCGTCATTGCTATTAAACCACCCTTAGTGGTTACGTAGGGGAATGATGACTCGAGGGGGAAGTAGGCCTGTATGGCGGCCACGTTTATTATCTTGCCCTTAACCCCCTTGCTTATCATTAGCCTGGCCGCCATTTGAGAGAGTAGGAAGGGGGCTGTTAGGTTTAGCTCAATCATGCTATCCCACTCCTCAAGCGTCGTGTTCAGTATACTGTACCTGGAGTTCCTTGAGGCGTTATTGATAAGGGCATGTATGATGCCAACCTCCCCCTCAAACCACCTTATGAAGTCGAGGACCTCTTGCCTCCTGGTCAAATCAACCCTCCTGAAGACTATGCCAACCTCCCTCTCAAGGGCCCTACCCCTAGCCTCATCCCTACCCATACCGTACACCGTTGCCCCAAGCTGCCTAAGCAACCTACCCGTGGCCTCACCAATGCCGTGGGTTACGCCTGTTATTAAAACCACCTTACCCCTCAGGTCTATGCTCATGGTTAAGCCGGTTGGGCGGAGGGTATTAAACAGTGAGCCCATTAGAATACTAGTAGGTATACTTAACATGCAGTCTCAGTACTTAGCACTAGGGGTTAGGGATTAACCGTTAAGATGAGGAGTTGGATAGTGCGGGTTAAGCCTTACCCTCATGCACAGTAGCATGTAACATGGGCAATGAACCGTGGTTAACACATCCAAGGCTGAATGCGGGGCAGGAGGGTTATTAATCACCATGTATGTGCATTTCCCTAAGCCGTTTAATGAATAGCGCGTTCTCGTAAACCTCCTCATCCATGAACCTAAGCCCACTAACCATCGACCTCATCCTACCGCAGTCATAGGTAACCCCAACGTACCTGTAAAGGGGCTTGATGTCACTTGGTAATGCAAGTTTAAGCAGTTGGTTAGGTACAGGAACCTTAACAATCCTCCTACCGAGGGCCTTAGCCATATCCTCAATGAACCTTGAAATAGGCACAGGCTCACACTCAGTGGCGTACATGTAGAGGCCCCTTGGCCTATCTGCATGCAGCCTAGCGAACAGTTCAGTCAACTTAACGGCGCTGATGGTCATCACCCTAACCTTAAGCATTGGTACAACGCCCAACCTGGCCACGTTAAACATCTGCATGAATTGGGAATGGGCGGCGTACCTACCGTAGACGAGGGTTGGCCTAACTATGGCCATTGGAAAGCCTGAGGAAAGCCAAGTCGAGTAAACCACCCTCTCACCAAGGCACTTAGTCTCCTCATACAGGTTTGATGGCCTAGCCCCCTCACAGTGCCTAGGCTCCTCAGTGATGAAACTCCCCACTGGGCCCATTACGTTGGAGGCACTTACATGTATCAGCATTGTTGACGGGGACTGTTTAGCTATCAGTGAAGCCAGCAACTCAGGCACGGTTACATGAGCCTCCCTCAAGGTAGTCTCACTGCCGCTTAACACCCCAATTAGGTTAATGACCGTGTCGGAGTTCTTAACCAGCGAGGCTAATAGATCCCTATCCACTGTTGGGTTAACCCTAACCAACTCAACCATGCCCCTAAGCAAGTCCGCATAAACACCCTTAACGCCACTCAAGGACCTATAGGTGACGGTGACCTGCCCAATCTTAGATAAGCCCTCGGCTACGTGGGTTGCTATAAAGCCTAAACCAAGCACAAGGAACTTAGCCACACTTAAGGCACTTAACCATGGTTTAAATACATTCATGCGTTTCCCCACTAGCGGTAATAGTTGTATCTCCGTTAGTGGGGTTAGGCCTTGGTATGGGTTTGTTAGCTTCACCCACGCCTCATGGGCCTTGGTTGAGGGGTATGCCGTAACCCCCTCATTTGTTTGGGTATCTTTTTTAGTCCTAGGTTTACTGCTCCTACTTCACCACGCTCCCAAACCACACCATTTATCACCGCTATTCTTAGCTTGATCTTCATTACGCGGATTCTGAATGAGCTTCCAGGCCCCCTCACCACATTGCGGATCTTGAGGTTAAACCAGCAAGGGTACCAGACCTATTTGACAGGACAACGAGAAACACAAACGCACCACCAGGTAGAGCCAAGATACTCCTATAGACCTGGGCAAAGGCATTACCAATCTCACCAACAACTCCACTCAAACCACCCCCTCACCTAGAATCAGTTCAGGTTACCCACACCCCAGCAACTCTCTTGAATTATTTAAATATTATCATTAGCCAGCAGGCTGTTACCCGATTAAGCCGCCTGAACCATCAATAACCATAACAAATAGGAGTATGTTGTAAAGTTATGGTATGGTGTTAATGGGGACTACTGTAAAATTGGGTAAGCACAATAGCGAGAATTCAAACTCAAGGCGCCACGTATAAAATCATCACTAAGTTTCATGAAACCCATTAAAAGCCTTTGCATGCTAGGCTGGTTAGAATTTAAAAAATCCATCACTCGCCCTCATACTCCTCGAGTTCTATTCCCTTACCCGGTTGTATTTCTACCCTGTATGCTTTTTTGGAGTGGTTTGTCATTCTCATTTTCTTTATTATTAGCCATCTTCTAACCTCCTTAACCTCCGTGACATTATCCATCCACATGTGTATTATGCCGTCTGCAATGTGCTCTAGCCCGAAGCCGAAGCTCATTTCTGTTGTTGGTGCGTATTGGCTTGTTAGGAGGGCAGTAATATTCTGCCTGTAAAGCGCCTGCCTAAGCCTGTAACTAAAAGCCCTAGCCATTGCCGGTTTATCAGCCCAGAAGGCCGTCATTGAGTCTATGATTAGCCTACTCGGCTCACTTGGCCTACCCTCCTCAAAGCCAAGGAGCTCATACGCCTTAGCCACACTAGCCTCAAGAACCTCAATACTCAAAGCCCTACTAGGCCTCCTCCCACCCTTACCCTCACCCTCCTCCTCACTGGCCTTAAGCATCTCCCTATACTGCCTATAAAGCCCAAACAAATCAATGACTACCAAGTTCACTTCACCTGGCTTAACCTTAACACGCCCAGTTAAGGCGTCCACTAGGTTCACTGGTTTATAGTCAGTGAACCTCATGTTGAATTGACCACCCTGCCTAACAACATCACGAAAACTAGACTCAGTGGTAACGTAAATCACAGGCTCACCATTAGCCAATCCACTCCAGGCGAAGTGCATGGCCAAAATACTCTTACCAACACCAGGCTCACCAGTAACAACAACCCAAGTACCCCTAGGAACACCACCCTCAAGAGCAAAATCAAGAGCCTCAACTCCAAATGGTTCTCTTTCAATCTTCACCTCCCTACCCCCCTCGCCCCTCTTCGTTTCAGTTTCCTTATCCGTGGTCTTCCCCTCCTTATCCATATTAAGGTACCAGGGCTAATATTCTTTATATGGTATAAAAATCTTCCGCAAACTAAATCGACATACCTCTGGGCATTACCTTAATTACCTGGAATGGTTATATTCATTGTTGACCATGGCCTTAATGGATAGTAACCAAGCAATTATACCTATAAACACGTAAAGCCGCTGTGAAGTGTGGATGCGTTAATAGTGAGTGAGGTTGAGTTACCCAGGGACTTCGCGCTAATGGCCTCGAGGTATTTCGATGGCCTCATCAGGTTTACAGTTGTTAATGCTGATTTAAGTGGACTGTGGCGTAGTTACTTAGACCCTCGTAGAGGGCAGGTTAGGGCTGACCTACTCCTCAGCGTCATCGGCCATGCCTTAAGGGCCCAGTACCCCGGCTTCGGCAGGTATGTTGCGGTGGTTAACGCTGACGGTTACGTGCCCGGTTTAAACTTCGTCTTTGGTGTTGCTGAGGGTGATTACGCCCTGGTGTTCACGGCTAGGTTACTTGGGGAGTTGCTAGTAACCAGGATACTTAAGGAGGTTATTCATGAGGTTGGCCACACACTGGGCCTTAGACACTGCGAGAACCCAAGCTGCGTGATGCACTTCAGCAACACACTCATGGACACGGACAGGAAGGGGCCTGGCTTCTGCCCAAGGTGCATGGTTAAGGTTAGGCGAGCCTTAATTCACCCACATTGAATACGTTTAAACCCAGGAGGCTGTGCGTATTATGGCATCAGCGGGCACGGGGGTTGGCGGTAAGGTTAGGGTTGGTTTCATAGGGGCTGTTTCGGTTTTTATGGTTATTTGTAGTGTATGTATTTATTAATGCCTAAGCCCTCTTAGGGCTGTTAAGTAGGCTGATGCGGTGTGCCTGTCTAGTCCATGCTTCCTCATTGTTTCGTCGTGTTCTTTGGAGTTTGTTGTTCCCCTTGGGTTTACGTAACTGACCTTTATTGAGTATAGTGGTGCCTTTAGGGCTATTCTCTCGATGATTGAGCTCCTGAAGGTTGCAACCTTATGGTTGTAGTTCTCATGCCTCCTATCGCCACCCCTAACCCACACCAACTTCAGCCTGCCAAGAATCTCCGGGTTCTCTAGGAACAAGGTCTTGACACCGTGGCGGTAGGCGTAATCAAGCATCTCATGAATCCTCATACCAATTATGCTCCATGCACTATGCCCACTATAACCCTTCCTAGAAGTCTCACTGAACCAAAACGTCTTATAATCCCTTAAGCCACCCTCCTTATCAATAATTGCCAAATTAATCCTATCCGCATTAACATCAACGCCACCGAATAGCCTACCACTATTACGCCTATGCCTAGCCATGTGCTCGTAGTAAACATCCAACGGCACCGTTACGTGTACTTCACCACGTAACCACAACCGGTTACCTCTAACACCGTAGTCCCTAACCACAACCCTACCCATGTACTTAATACGCTCCGTGAGGACTGCATTAAGCAACTCCCCATAACTCCTCGGCATGGTGGGCTTTATAACAACCCTACTAGTCGTCCCATCATAACTAACGGTTGTGATGCTGAACTCGCCACCCCACATTAAGGTTACATTTCTAACTGGGTACTCAAGCTCACTTTGTTGAAACATCAACCAGTTCGAGAGCTCGACGCTCCTAAAATCAACACCCAACGACCTACATGACTCATAAATGCCCATCACCAGGGTTATAGCACCGTCAGCATACCTACGGTTTGGGATAATTTCATAGGCAAACTGCCTAAACATGCTCTTCCAACCAATCCTATTCCCAGGCAGTACTTCCTGATGCTTTGCCACATCCAACACCCTATGAGCAGCTATTTTAAACAACCACGCCGTCGACAACAACTCCCTGGCTACATCCCCATCAACATTAAATGGCAACTTAATGGTTAAGTAATCCACGGAGGGATATCCCTCAAAAGATTTATAAACCTAACCCCAACACCCTTAACAGTTACCCTGGGGTCCCGAGACCCGTAGTGGCTGGGAACCCCTGGCAACAGGGAGGGAGCCGCTGCGGTGAGCGGCCCCAGGGAGACCGTCGAGAAGGAGACGGTAGAGACAACAAACCTCTACCGCCTCCGGAGAGACGGCTGGTGGGATAGCTAACGTACACGCCAGGTACTACAGGGAGTTGCCTAACGTAGAACTTGTAGGGGTTGCTGAGATAATTAAGGAGAGGGGTCTTGAGTTCGCCAGGAGGTGGAACATACCGGAGAGTAACGTCTTCACAGACTACAGGGAGATGATTGACAAGCTTAGCCTAGACGCCGTGAGCGTAACTACACCCCACAGGTTGCATGCCGAACCCGCAATATACGCCCTTAAGCACGGCGTCCACGTCCTTGTGGAGAAGCCCATGGCCTCAACGGGGGCTGAGGCCCTGGAGATGTATAGGGCGGCGGTGTCCTCGGGCAGGGTTCTTGAGGTTGGCTTTCAGAACAGGTTTGAGGCCCAGATAATGGCGGCTAAGAGGATCGTGGCCAGTGGGCTGTTGGGTGAATTCTACTACGGCGAAACCCTGGCCGATGGTAAGAGGCGTAGGGGGATACCCACAACCCCAACCTTTTACACTAGGGAAATGGCTGGTGGTGGGGTTGTGCTTAACAACGGAACAAGTCTCGCCCTTTAGGGCGGGGTTGCCCCATTATGTGGGATTCATAGCGATGGTTTTATAAAGACCAGCAGAGATAGGATTTTGTACTCGGGGTGGTGCCCCCGAGAGGGGGTTATTTCCCTCCGTTAGATGAGCCGGTGGGGCGATACCCCACTATTTCCACCACCCCGAGGACGAAAACATTAACCCCCAAAGAGGGGCAACGGACGAGACCCCCACAATGAAAACCCCACCCCTCAAAAGGGGGCGGGGAGGGGGTCATTTAGGGTGCTATGCTATAAACAACGCAATGAACATACTCGGCTTCCCCGAGGTTGATAGGGTCAGCGCCCATATCTTCACCGCGATTGGTAGGAGTAAGGATGCCATTGTTGAGGGTGGGTGGGGTGCCTGGGACGTGGATAGGTTTGAGGTTGAGGACTTCGTTGTTGCCAAGATAGTGCTTAGGAACGGCGGTGTGTTGATAATGAAGGAGGCTTGGGCCATGCATAACAATGATTTGGGTAGGCCATTCTACATGGGCACCAGGGGAGGCATTAAGCTGAATCCACTTGAGGTTTACAGGGATGAGTGGGGGCACATGACCACGGTAACCGTTAACCTACCCAACAGAGACCCCTGGAGGGATAAGGTAGGCAGGTTCATAGATGCAATAGTTAAGGGGCAGCCATCACCAATAGACCCAAGGGAGGTCGTGTATGAGCAGTTCATACTAGACGCCGTATATGAATCAGCCAGGCAGGGTGGAGTTGAGGTTAAGCCAACGATACCGGACGAGGTTAAGCCAATCATCGGCAGGGTGAACCAGTGATGGTTGTTAAGGTAGCCATAGTCAGCTTCGCCCACGTCCACGCACCAGGTCATGCGGAGCAACTGCTTAGGAGGAGGTCTGAGAGGGGTGACGTTGAGGTGGTGGGGGTTTATGATGATAACGCCGAGAGGGGTAAGTTCTACGCAGGTAGGTATAACCTGAGGCTACTCGGGAGCATGGATGAGTTAATTAAGCTTAAGCCAGATGTGGCAGTGGTTGACTCTGAAACCTCAAGGCATGCCGAGTACGTTAGGCAGTTGGCCGAGAACGGCGTTAACATATTCTGCGAGAAGCCGATTGGAGTCAACCTAAGTGATGCATTGAACATAAGGAACATTGTTAAGAAGCATGGAGTACTCTTCACCACAGGCTTCAACTCAAGGTTCAACCCGGAGAACATTAAGGCCAGGGAGTTGGTGAGCAGTGGGGCATTGGGCAGGGTAAGCATGATTAGGGTTAGGGTAGCCCACTCAGCGGCTGTGGATAGGTGGTTTAAGGGTTGGAGTGAGTGGTTCGCCGTAAGCCAATACTCAGGTGGTGGAGGGTTCCTAGACCTCGGTATACATGGAGCCGACCTACTTAGGTATATACTGGGTGATGAGGCGGTTGAAGTTCACGGGCTAGTGACTAACTTCACCTCAAGCTACAACATTGATGATGAGGGTGTGGGTTTGGTTAAGTTTTCAAGGGGGACCTTGGGCATACTGGACGCGGGCTGGGTGCAGGTAACCGAAGGCCTACCCTGGTCCCCACTGGAGATTTACGGCGATAGGGGTGCGTTGGTGAGGACCGAGATTGGCCTAATGTATTACACAAGGGACCAAAAGTCCTGGGTAAAGCCAAACATGGATAGGATTAGTAAGACGGCCCTAGATGAACTAATCGACGTTGTCCAGGGCCGTGGTGAATTAACTATAACAATTGATGATGCGGTTAAGGCGCAGGAAATAATAGAGGCCGTGTATAAGAGCAGTGCAGAGGGTAGGGTAGTTAAGCTACCTCTGGTTTAAACTAACCAATGAGGACGTTGACACTAACAACAATCATTATTGCCATTGCCCTGTTTATCAAGCTACCACTGGCGTTGGGGGTTAATGCGGTGGGCATTTCAGACAACGGGACAATGATCCTCAACGGCAGGGTCTTGAATTACTCGTACTCAGCCCAAGGCGTCATGGGCGTTTTAACCCTCTACAACGCCTCCTTCACCTCAGTGGGCTTCGTGGGTGGCAACGTGGCTAGTATTCAACTAAATGCCGTGGTGACCAATGGCAGGTACTACTACTGGGTCCAGGACATAGCCCACCTCGAGCCTTTAACGGGCTCAAGCCTAATGGTCTGGTTCTGGGATGACCTATGGAACGTGAGTTACCCACAGGCCCCACTGATGCTGAACTACGTGAGGGGTAGTAGGGTTTACCCAAGTAACCAGCAGTACGCATACTACTACAGGCACGTTGAGCCCTCCGTAATGGTTGTTAAGCCGCCCATAACCGTGGGTTGCATGGTAACAGTGTCCTTGACCCCAATGGGCTACATTAACATTAGCTACTACTACATGTTAAACGCAACAGGCATAGACACAGGTTGGGTTAGGTACGACTCAGTAATTGTGATGGATGAGTCAACTGAAGCCTACATAACCGTGGGTGGGTTTAACCCAGGTGGGTTGAGTAACGACATTGAATGGGTTGTGGCAGGCTATACGGCGGCGGCCCAACTTTACGTTTACTACTGGAATGCAACAGCCACATTAATGTATGAACATGATGGCCATTGGTATGTGCCACCCAGCGCCCAAACCAGGTCCTTCGACACTGGCGAGTCGGTTAATGGTGTTTACGGCATCAGGGAGATTTACAATGAGTTAAGAGGGTTCGTGGTACAGATTAATGGCACCGTGAACAACACATACCTATGGGTCCCTAGGGCCATTGCCAGTTACAGTAACGGGTTCTTAATAATTCAACCAACGCCTAGCGGAGGTAAGTGGATTACAACCATCGTCAACCCCAGGGGAGTTGCGCATAGGTTAAGCGGCTCGGCGTTAAGGGTTAAGGTTAACGGAACAGGCAGATATATCATAAACGTAACCCTCTACGCCGGTAACATGAGCATAGTAACCTATAGTTACGTAGTCCTAGTCAAGGGTGTTGAGCCATGGTTACAGACAACCCTGCTACTCATCCCATTGGCGGCTGCAGTAGTGCTCTTGGTTAAGCTACTCGGCGCTAGGCATGGGCAAGGTCTTTAAATAGTGTCCAGTGAGTTAATCAGAATGCCCCTGGGTAGGCTCATCGTCGTCGGTAGTGGACCTGCAGGTAATACAGCGGCTTTGTTGGCATCTAGGATTGGGGTCAGGGTTACCATTATTGATAAGGCTAGGCACCCCAGGGTTAAGCCGTGTGGTGGCGGCTTAACGCCTAAGACAATTGCCCTATCCAGGATCCTCAACCTTGATTTAGGCGAGGTCATTGAACATGAGTGCGGTGAGGTGGTTGTCGTAACGCACGCGGGCTCTTACCTGCTTAGGTTTAGGGAACCCTTGATTAGGGTTTCAAGGAGGGAGAGGCTTGACGAATTCATGTTTAGGGAGGCCCTGAGGAATGGCGCGGAGTACGTTAATGATGAGGTGGTTAGGGTTGAGGAGGGGCGTGGTGGGGTTAAGGTGATTGGCAGGAGGAGCATCTACGAGGCTGATTGGGTGATTGGGGCTGATGGCGCCCCTTCAAGGGTTGGTAGGTCCATTGGACTGGTGCCTAGGTCCAACGCCGTAGCATTGATGAACATTGCATCAGGTAAGCTAGGCATAGATGCCTGCATACTGGACTTCACCAGGGTTAAGTGGGGCTATGCCTGGGTCTTCCCACTGGGTGGTGGTGATTACGATGTTGGGTTAGGTTCAGCCCTGAAGGGCAGGTACAGCGGGTTGCTGACCAGTTACGTTAACGAACTTGGATTGAGACTCGGCAGGGTAATGGGGCACCTAATACCCTACAGGCCACCTAGCCAAGTGGCTACGCGCAGGGTTATGCTGACCGGGGATTCCCTGGGACTGGCGGACCCAGTCACTGGGGAGGGGATATTTCAAGCAATGCTGAGTGGTGCATTGTCGGCATTGTCGCTGAGGCATAGTAATCCAACTGAGCATTACAGCGAATTAATGGGGAGTTACCTAAGGGATAACCAGTACGCCTTAACCACAGCCTACATGGTTTACGGCATTGATGCGGCATTCCTAAGCAGGTTCATGGGGCTAACAGGCTTTAGCCAAGCAGGTGTTGTTAACATCATTGAGAAGACCACAGGCGGTAAATTAACTTATAGGGAGGCCTTAAGGGAGATGGTTAAGTCAATGGTTAACGCAACACCCAGAATCATAAAACACATACCCCCACTTTAACCGAGTCTCAAAGAATCCCCATACATCCGGTTAAACACCCATAACAATGGCAATTCACACCCCTCAAGATACCTAACAATGTCAAAGGCATCAACATCACTTAACTACCCTTAAAGAGGTTACCATTTCTCAATATTCACTAAAATCCGTAAACTACCCATTGTTTACGATGGTGTAGGTCTCGAATAATCTTAAGAGGAATATGTTATAATGCTGCTGAAGCCACGAATAGGTTAGGTAGTAAAATCTCTAAACATTATGCTACCTAACATCTTTATTTGAATATTACTACACATTTAAATTATGATGATTAAACATTGGTTTTGATGATATTAATAATTGTTATATTATTGATATTTTATGGTAAAAGAACTCGGGTTACGATGGTTAGAGTTTATAATTAAGTCCATGGAATCTAGGCTAAGTTAAAAATTATCATTAGCCGTTTCAGGGGTTTAGAAAAAACGCTAAGAATATAAATTTGCAGGTTGATAGGTTTAGTTAATGATAATTAGGTTCTACTCCATTGCGGGGAAGACTGAGACTATTGAAAATGAATTGAGGAGTATTGTTAATGACATTAAGGTTGAATTGGCCAAGAGGGGTATTGGTGAGGATAAGGTTAGGTTAACGATAATTAAGGTTAGGGGTGATGTCACGGGTGAAGTGGTTAAGTACCTTGATCAACCTGAGGGGAAGATACCAGGTCAGTACAGGTCCCTCATAGTTAGGATGAGGCAGGATGGGGTTTCAACGTTCCCAGCGTTAGTCATTAATGATAGGAAGGTGGCTGAGGGCGACGAGTTAACAATCGACGTGGTTAAGTCTGCCCTGCTCAGGGAGCTTAAGGATGAGTTCAACCTGGAGTTACCTGCAGCCAAACCTGCTGAACAACCCCAGCCGGCTCAATCAGCCCAGCCACCACAGCCAGTGCAGCCAGTTACCCCACCACCCCCGCCAATTGAGGTTCCACCTCCGCAGGTTATTCAACCCCAACCAGTGAGACCAGTGGCCCCACCACCTCCACCGCCACCCAAGGAGACTCAGCAACCCCCCTCAATACCACCACTTGCCCAGCAACCACAGTTAACGGCTCCACAGCCCCAGTTAACCCAACCCATACAGCCAATACCAGCACCTATCCCACAGCCGGCTCAGGTTTCCGTTGGGGAGCTTAGGTTTAAGGTGGTTAACGGTAGGCCTGATGATTGCAATGACTGCGTGTACTACGGCAGGAATAAGGGCTACTGCTACCTATTCGGGCTCAAGGTGGTTGATCCGTTAAGACCCCCATGCAAGTCCATAGCCTAAGGCTGGGCCATGGATCAGGGGCAAGGTTTATAAACCCTACCCTTCAGGTTGTCCTGTAAGATATGCAGGGGGTTGCATTATTCGAGGTCCATGGCGATAGACACGTCATCTACTTTGACCTAAACGCCGTTGGGTTAAGCGAAATCAACGTGGAGGAGAGCCAATTCACAATACTAAATGAAGTTGAGAACGAGCTACGCAGCATCATTGATAAGTATGGGCCACTGACAACCAGCGATGTCGGGTTTGAGTACGATGACTGGCCAGTGGGCAGAGGCATCATACTGACACGCCTATACATGAGGGATGGTGAGGTTAAGCTAGTGCTACTGGCATCATACGGAAGGAGCCTAATAACAAAGTTAAGCAGCAGGTTAAGTAAACTGGGCTGGAAGCCAATCTTCATCTTCGACATAAGGAAGGTTGCAAGAAGCAGGTACCCACAGCGCTAAGCCCATTAAATGGGTTAAACTTTTATACAGGCTCAAGCTAAAGGCATTAGGGCCCGTAGCTCAGCATGGATAGAGCGGCGGAGGGACGGCTCCGCGGGGAGGGCCCTCCTTCTATGCCATGAAATCACATTTTCACGTAGACCCCTGAGGTCACAGAAACTACGGTATGCGCCTTACAATGATGCGCCAGAGCCGCAATGCAATGAAACGGCATAAAGCTTAAAAATTTTGCAGATACTCAATAATATCCCCGCGGACCGTGCCGCCGCACCTTCTAAGCCGTAGGACCCGGGTTCAAATCCCGGCGGGCCCGCCATCAATCTTGAAGGGCATGGTTGTTAATTAATGATTAAAAATGTATACGTATTAGTACACGTAAAAGCGGTGTTGCGCTGCATAAGTATGCATGCCTAATGACGGCAATATTTAAAAATAATGCCATCGTTAATGAGAGCCATGGTTAAAGTCTTGAAATACCTGTTAGTAATGGCCATGGTACTGGTGGCTATATCCATATGGAGTGTTAATGTAACGTATGCGCAGCAGTCTTATCTAACCTTCACCGTTGAGGATGCATTCCCATGGAACTACGTGCTCCTAACCCCCTGGCCTGCACCATGGTGGAACCCATATGCGTCGGGTAACCTAATAGGTTGGGCCGGTACCTACATGCCTCTTGCCGAGTTTGATGACTCTACTGGTCAGTGGTGGCCTGTTTTGGCTGAGAATTGGACTATCTTCCCTCAGAATCAAACGTTGATTATTCACCTTAGGCGTGGTTTATATTGGTTTAATGGTTCGGCTACGATACCCTTCACCGCCTGGGATGTTTACGCGGAATTCTACATTGGCGTTAAGGCCTTTGACTGGTTCTACCCATACCTAACACCACAAAACGCAGACAAAGACATCATAGTCATCAACAACTACACAATATCAATACACTTCGACCACTGGACCGCCACTGGTTGGGTTTGGCCATTGATAGAGTGGATAATTACGCCATGGCCGGTTTGGGAGAAGGTTGTTAGTGAGCTTAAGACCATGAACGCCTCACAAGCATGGACCTTCGGCCAGAAGAACATAAGTGAGATGGTTGTTCCGTATTGGGGCCTTTCACCATACTACGTTACCCAAGTATCCCCGAGTGAAATATGGATTCAACTCGAGCCCGAGTACTTCAATGGTAAGCCGCTGTTGGCCACGTGGGATGAGATACTGCCATTCCACACGTGGCAATACTTCCCGAAGATAGGCATATACATTGGGCTCTCAGGTGGGGTTACACAGCTGCTTACCTTAGCCATTAAGAGTAAGGACTTCTACATACCATCATGGTTCTCGACACCACCGGACTACGCAGTCTTCAACAAGTCTGGCTACACGTACTACACCATGCCCGACATATCCATAGTTGGCTTCAACCTACCACTCTACTACCCATTCACCATACCGCAGGTTAGGCAAGCTTTCCTCTACATTATTAATAGGACAGAGGCTGCATTAGCCTTCGGTCCCTCTTGGGTTAATGTACCGGTCTACATTAATGTACCTGCGCCAGCGCCCAATGTATTGGCCGGCTTCTGGTTAACCTTCCCTGAGGATATTAGGGCTATGGTTGTCAACTTCACCCAGCCCAACTGGACTAAGGCAGCTCAGCTCCTTGAGTCAGCCGGCCTATACTACAAGAACGGCCAATGGTACCTACCAAACGGAACACCACTAACCCTTAACGTATATGCGTCAAGTACATCACTACTCTTCTGGATACTTGACGACCAGGAAGCGGCTGTGCAGGTGAGTAAGTTCGGCATTAAGACAACCTTCTACACACTTGAGCCTGGCATATGGAGTCAGCTATGGCCCTGTGGATTATCTAAGATGGGTGCAACGGCTGATTGGCTGTACGCAGGTTCCCCAAAGGGTGGTGTTAACACGGCTTGGATATACTACGACATAGCCCAATACGCCGCTGGTGGTGTCTATGAGAGTGGATTCTGCGCTAACTTCACAGGTTCAACAGTCACACCCTTCGCTTACCCAATTGTCCAGAATAACCAGATTGTTGGCTGGTACTGTAAGCCATTAACCACGAACTTCCACATACCTAACAACACTGTGATAACCTGCGTCAACTCAACCTTCGGCTACATCAACCTAACAAACTGGGAGAATGCAATAACGGCGGCTGAGCCCGGTTCAAGCGCATACTATGATTTGGTTAAGGCCTATTTCGCATGGTTCGAATACTGGGTGCCGGGTGTTGAGATAGCTGAGGGTGACTTCGGTGCAGTTTTCCCGAAGAACATGATTGACCCAATGTGGGCCTATGACTGTATGCCGTACACCAACCCCAAGTACACCGCGGCAGCATATTCACTACTGTACAATTGGGGTATTGGCTGGGGTTGGGATGGCTTTAACCCACAGTTCAACGTGCAATTATTCATGGGCGCCTTCGCACCCCCTGGAGTCATGCCTGCGTTAGCCCAGGCCATTGTTAACGGTAGTCTTTGGACTAATCCGGAGCTCTACAAGTGGGCAGTCTTCATTGGTTTGCCAACGCCGGATCCTGAGTTGCAGGCTTGTGTTGCCTCATACTTCCACACAACGTACACGCCAGTAACAACATCAACAACCACCACGTCCACGACAACGACAACCACTACTACGACTACGGCTACTGCTGTTAGCACTGTTACATCAACAACTACAGTAACAAGCACCGCCACAACAACAGCAGTATCAACAACCACAACAGCAACCACAGTAACCGTAACAAAGCCGGTGATATCAACAGCGTTGGTAATAGGCATAGTGGTGGTAGTCATCGTAATCGCCGCAGTAGTGGCAGTAATAGCATTGAGAAGGAGGTAATACATTAAAGTCCGGGGTTAAATCGTTAAAATCCATGGTTTTTATCATCTCATTAATGATGTAGGACTTATATAGTGGTGTACCCAATGCCTCCTTCAATGAGTAGGAGGTGGGTCCCCATCTACATGACCATATACGCATTGTCTGCGTCGTCGAATTACTTCTTCGTTAAGTTTGGCTTAGACTACTCATCACCATTGGTGTACATGTCCGTAAGGTACCTGTTGGCTGGTGTCGTGTTGATTATGATATCCATGATTATTAATGGTAACTACCACATAATTTTCAATAGGGATGTCGTGCTGCTCAGTCTCTTCTCATCCATAGCCACCGCGCTGTGGGCCTATGGCTTGGTTTACATAGACCCTGGTTCATCAGCCATATTCGGCTATACAATGCCTCTATTCGCAATACCACTATCAATACTACTGCTTAACGAGAAGCCGTCGAAGGCAAGCATACTAGGTACTGCACTGGGGCTCATCGGTGTTTTAATATATGGGTTATCGGCAGTGAGCAGGGGTGTCTCGCTACTGGGTTCAGTAATAACCGTGGTTAATGCGTTGTTTTGGGCGCTTTATAGTATTTACTTCAGGAAGTTGAGCAACTATAATGGGCTCATCGTGGTTTCAAGCATGTTCATCTTCGGCTCAGTAGTCATGGCCATAGCCGCCTTGGCCATGTATATGTATGGGGATAGACTTGCCTTGAGCGTTGATTGGGGATTCAACTTCATGGATTACCTAATGGGTACATCGGTAATTGGCGGCTCTGTCCTCTTCCTAGTATGGTACCTGATGGTTAACTCGGTGGGTGTCGCCAACGTTACAGCCTACATATTCACGGTCCCGGCATTAACATTAATATTGAACTACATAATAATGGGCATTAGGCCAACCATAAACGAGGTTATCGGCGCCTTAATAATGTTCATAGGCATATACCTAGCCTCAGCCGGCACCGTTAAGGGGCATGGCGCCTAATCGGGTTTATGTTCATGTTTACCGGTGGGTCCATGCATCCTACCCTTTCCACCACCCACCTTACTCTTCTCAGCCTCCTCCAGTATATCCACCCAGGTTAGGAAGCAGTCTGTGATGGCACTACCTGTACTGCTCATTGAGGTCACCCAAGGTACTTCCTGAGGAAGTTCACAGTCCTTTCCCAAGCATCCTTGGCAGCCGCCTCGTTATACACAGGCCCACCCTCGGTGGCGAAGGCATGCCGTGTACCTGGGTAGAAGGCCATTTCGAAGCGTGGTTTATAGGTTATGACGGCCCTCATTAAGTCTGGTAAGCCCTGGTTTATTGATGGATCCTCACCGGCGTAGATGGCTAGGATTGCGCCCTTCACCTTGGCTAAGTCCTCAAGGTTCCTTGGGTTCCTTCCATAGTAAATAACGCCGGCGTCGAAGGGCACCCTTGTTAGCGCCTCAAAGGCTAACCCACCACCCATGCAGAACCCCATCACGGCAACCTTACTTACTCCATAGGTCTCCTTAACGTGGTTGTATGCGGCAACCAAGTCGTTAATCATCCTCTCCTCAGTCTTAACCCTATCAACCACCAGCTCCCTAACAATCTCCTGCTCCTCAACGGTTAAAGTCCTCATGAGTTCAGCCACGGCTTCACCGCTAGCCCTCCTCTCAGGCGGTATAGACCAGAACCTCCTCATAACCCCAGTAATCCTCTCCTCAGTGAACACGTTAGCCCTTCTGGAGTATAGGTTTGGTGCAATGGCCAGGTAGCCCAGTGAGGCTAACCTCCTGGTGATGTTCCTTATGAAGTCCGTTATACCGAATATTTCGTGAACGACCACAACCGCTGAATTAGCACTAGTGGATGGCCTAACCAGGAAGGCCGTAACTTCTGCACCATCGAAGGACCTGTATTTAACAACCTCCTCGCGTTGCATGCACGCTTAGGGCTAGTTATGTTTATTAATATTCCTCAGGGCTTATTAAAAATAAGGATGGTTTAATGAACTGCCGGGTGATTCTCTCCTACGCCGTTACTTGGATTGTTACTGAGGCTTCTCCATCAGGTGCACTAACGGTTACGACGTTACTACCTGGCTCGTGTAGCTTAACCTTAAACTCCACGGTCCTCTCCTCCCCTGGGTCCAGGTAGACCCTATGCTCCTCCACGGTTAGGCCATTGACCTTTAGCTTAATTGGCGCTGGGTCACCAACCTTACCCTCATTCCTCAATGCTGCCCTTACCTTAGCCACCTCATTAGGCTTAACGCTTGGTTTATCAGCCGCCACGTTAATTACCTTGATTAGGGACTTGGCTAGTTGACTTATGGTGAACCTACCCATTAACCTAATGTCCATTGATGACGAACCAACCAACACCTGGTAGGTACCAGGCTCAACTATACGCCTAAGCTCAGTGTCATACATGGCTAGGTCGTCTAGGGTTAGCTTAAACTCGACAGTGGTCTTCTCACCGGGTTTAAGGGTTATTCTCCTAAAGCCCCTAAGCATCATAAGCGGCCTGGCTATGCTTGAGTACTCATCCCTAACGTAAAGTTGAACAACCTCATCACCGGTTAACTTACCCACATTCTCAACGTTTAGGGACACTGAAACAAACCCCTCATCCTCATTAACACTGACCCTAAGGTCACTGTATTTGAAGGTAGTGTAGCTTAAACCATGGCCGAAGGGGAAGAGTGGGGTTGAAGGCATGTTAACGTAGTCATATACCCTACCACTGGGTTTGGTGAAGTAGTAGAGTGGTTCCTGCCCCTCATGCATGGGCCAGGTTACTGGTAGCTTACCACCGGGGTTGTACTCACCCAGTAGGACCTCGGCTATAGCCTCCCCACCCATCTCACCTGGGTACCAGGCCTCAACAATGGCAGGTACCTTAAGCATCCAGTCACCCACCACCGGTGAACCCGTTGTTAACACTACAACAGTGTTCCTATTGACCTTAAGCACCTCCTCAATTAGTCTCTCCTGGCACCTCGGCAACCTTAACCAAGCTCTATCCCTCTGCTCACCCTCAATTATGCCTGCAAAGACCACTGCAACGTCAGCCTTAGCTGCAGCCTCAACGGCCTCCCTAATCATTGAGTCGTCCACTAGATCCCAACCGAGCTTAATGTATGCGTAGCCGTAGTTCAACCTACCGTACTCAAGCCTAACCTCATACTGTCTCCCACCCTCTAGGCTAATGGTAGCTGACTTAGGCATATTACTAACCACACCCCACGAGTCAATGAGCAGCTTACCATCAACAAACAGCCTAAACCCACCACCAGAAGCGTAAACCTTAAACTCATAGGTTCCCGTGGCCGGTGGCGTTATGTAGCCCATCCACCTAACGGAGTACTTACCTGGGTCCAGGCCTGGGTATGGTGGATCGTAGCCGAGGTCAAGCCTGAAGAACCCCTCCCAAGGTGCATCAACCCTAACGCCAACTGGCTCACCCTCTAGGTTGGGGTTGTTGAAGTACTCACCCCTAAGCCCACGCCTACCCGGTTCACCCATGGGTGTCAGGTACCTTGTTGGTATTGGGTAGTCTGGGTCCATGTCTGCTATGCAACCCTTCGCATGGGTAACGTTAACCCCCCTATTCCTAAAGGCCTCAAGTGGCGTGATGACCCTCCTCGGCACTGCACTATAGCCTCCAAGCCTAACCTCATCGGCGAATGGGCCTATCAACGCAATGGACTTAACCTTACCCTTGTCAATGGGCAGCGTGCCGTCGTTCTTAAGCAGCACTATCGCCTTCCTAGCAGCCTCAAGGGCCAGTTGCCTATGCTCCTCACTACCAATAACCTTAGCCTCCTCCGGGTTAACGTAGGGTGAGTCGAATAGGCCTATCAGGAATTTCACCCTTAAAACCCTCCTAGCTGCCTCGTTGAGCGCCTCCTCACTTACCAAGCCCTCCTTAACCGCCTTAACAAGTGGATCACCATAGTACACGTAGCCTGGGAACTCCACGTCTAAGCCGGCCTCGAGGGCTAGCTTAGCCACCTCCTCAGGCTTATCAGTGATGTAATGCCTATTCGCTATACCAGTCACTGAGCCGTAGTCAGAGACCACGAAACCCTCAAAGCCGAGCTCCCACCTAAGCACCTCGGTTAACCAGTACCTATTCATTGAGCAGGGTACGCCGTCTATTGAGTTGTAGGCCGCCATGACTGACAATGCACCGGCCTTAATTGCAGCCCTGAAGACGGGGAGCTCAGTCTCCCTAATGAACCTCTCACTCATGTGAATCTCAGCACTATCCCTACCACCATCACCAACGAAGTTCATTATGTAGTGCTTGGGGGTTGCCACAATACCCTCCTCCCTAAGGGCCTTAACGTAGGCGTAGGCCATCTTGGAGGCCAGGTATGGGTCCTCACCATAAGTCTCCTCAGTCCTACCAGCCCTAGCATCAAAGCTTAGGTTGACCACTGGTGATAGGCATTGCCTAATACCCCTAGCCCTAGTCTCCCTAGCCGTAGCCTTAGCCACCCTGTACATTAAGTCAACATCCCAAGTGGCGGCTAGGGCAATGGACTGCGGGAAGACGGTTGAGTACTTGGCCACGCACCCATGCAGGCACTCATCATGGATTATGACAGGTATTCCAAGCCTAGTCTCCTCCAGGAACCTCCTCTGGGTTTCATTAGCCCTAACCGCACCCTCACTGGGCTCGGTGTTTCTAAGAATCACGGATAGGTTACCGACGTCAAGCCTATCCGTTAGTGCTGACCTGAGTTGGATAACCTTCTCCTCAAGGTTCATCCTACTTAGCAGGTCCTCAACCCTATCGTCAATGGGCCTACTGGGGTCCTCGAAGGGGGACATTAAGCCATCCTTATCATGGTCGATCCAACCGCCATGGTAAATGTCCCTCCTCTTAACACCACTGGGTATGAAGGACTCAGGTACCATACAGAACCCTACAACTTAAGGTATCCCTATCTTCATTTAAAAGTAATACCCCTGTGGTTTAATGTAGTTTAGTTTTTAAAGCTCCACTAATACTCAGACGCATGAAACTACGCATGTTAATCGCCAGGGTAATGCTGAGGTATTACTGCGCCTATGCATCACTGCTTCGACTTCAGCTTAGGGAGGGTAAGCGTAGGGGCCGGGTTGAGGGATGATGAACAGGCCGTGGGTACTGGCCTTAGCACCACTGCTGATGATTGCGACAGCCATCACCGCCAGCGCCCAGTCCACTGTATGCTGGTACTATTGGCCAAACGTAACCATTAACCCCGGCCAGGATTTACTAGTCCAGGTAACGGGTGGTTCATATGGACTCTACGTCTTCACACCCAGCCAATACACCAAGTGGAGTAGAGGCATGGCAACCTACTCGCTTTACTCAACACAGGTGAACGTGGGGGCTTACCTAGTGCGCATTCCACCAGGCACCTACTACGTGGTCCTCTACCCAGTTAAGTGTGGTCAACTTGTTAATGCTAGGGTTATCGCCATTGGGTTAGCGCCCACGGGGGTGTCCTCCATGATGCCCATGAATACCACGGCTGTGTTAGGTTACTTCTCAATATCATCGATGAGTGCTTGGAATAGCAGCTACACCGCCGTCAACGTGATTAAGGCCCCCATGAGTGGCGCCAGCCTTCAGTTAAACGCCGTGGTCGTGGTTAAACTGAGTAATGGTAGTGTGCAGGAGTATTGGGTACAGGACGCCCTAATGTTCATAACCGACGCAAAGGTACTCAACGTGGCTGACAACACCTGGAACTTCACGGAACCTAATGCTAATGTTTCAAGTTACTTGGTTAAAGGTTTAGGGAGTGTTCATACGTATTTCGCCGGCAGTTACTACGGTTACCTAGGTAAGGGAGCTAGGTATAACTTGCCCTTGGCTGGTTACCTTGAGGTTAACGTGACTGTTATCAACGGGTCCGTGGTGGTTATGTTCGGCTACACCCTAATTAGGAACGGTTCAATATATGGCCCACCGGTCATTAAGTGGTTTGACAATGCCACACTGGATATCAACGCCAGTGGTGCATTCATAGAAACCACACCTTATAGCCTAACCGGCAACGGTGGGTCCTATGATGTTGAGCTTGTCTTTGGTGGATACTACTCAGGTGAAGAAACCACCTTTGAGAGCATGTATGCCCAGTTGGCCATAATGTATTGGGATGGGTTTGGCTGGTCACCCTACCAGGATATATACAACTTTGGCTTAAACACAGGTGAATCGGCCACCGACCTCGTGGCCTCAATAGCACAAAACGGTAATGTTCAACTCACGGTAGGTATACCGTACTACGGCCTGTTAAGCAGTGTCTTTAAACCGACGATACCGACAAGCTTCGTTGAGGTAATTTACCCAAACGGAACCTCGTTAAGCTTCTACGTGCTCAATGAGACAACGGTAACCCTACCCCCCGTCATAAGGGGTAGTGGGGTGCTTTACCTCTTCAAGGGGCTCCTGGTTAACCAAAATGGCGCCGTTAGGCTGCTGGGCAATAACTCCATCACCATAACACCCACCAGCGGTGAATTCTCGGTTAACGTTATCATTGGTAATTACAGTAGGTACATCCTACTGAGCCTAAGTTCAACATTCCCGATCAACGTAACCCTACCCAACGGCACATTCACCACTACTAAAATGGTTAGTTGGGTTGAGGCTGGTTCAAGGGTAATTATTAAAGTTAAATACGCCTACCTGTTCAATAATCTAACAAGGTTCATAACCCTGAATTCAACCGCAATTAACCTAACCATAACCAAACCACTTAACTTAACCATAGGCTGGGTTAGGCAGTACATGGTTAACGTAAGTAGTGTAGTGCCAATCAGCATTAACGGTACTTTGATGCTGCACTTCATCGATTGGGTTAACGAAGACTCCACTATAAGGCTCCTGGTACCTAGGTTCACGTACTTCGGCAATGGCACTAGGTTTATGGCCCTCAACGCCTCAACCATTAGCCTAACCGTAACTGGCCCCATTAACGCCATGGTCACGTGGGTTAGGCAGTACTTTGTTAAAATCACTAGCCCAGTGCCTATCACCGTTAATGGGAGTAACGTGGCCAATGCAACACTGTGGGTTAATGCAGGCGGCATCATCAATGTGACTATCCCAAGGTACTACATGATTAACGGTAATGTTAGGTTACGGCCGCTGAACACGTCAACGTTGGTAACCGTTGATGGGCCACTTAACTTAACCGTGACTTGGGTTAGGCAGTTCCTGGTTAGGGTGCTTAGCCCAGTTCCAGTGCTTGTTAATGGCTCACTCACGGTTAACTTCACAGGTTGGGTTAATGAGTTAAGCGTATTGTTCATCGAGGCCCCTGGCTACTACTGGTTTAACAATGGGAGTAGGTTAATGCTACTTAACCAAAGCCGAATCAGGCTGGTCATAAATGGACCCATTAATGCCACTATTGCCTGGGTTAGGCAGTACATGGTTAACCTGGTTAGCGTGGCCCCCGTGACAGTGAATGATACGACCGTTAAGGTACTCAGTGGGTGGTTTAATGAGGGTAGCGTGCTTAACGTTACGCTCAGTGCGGTTAACCTAGGTAATGGGACTAGGCTAATTCCGCTCAACGAATCAGGGGTAGTTAAGGTGAATAAGCCGCTTAACTTAACCGTGTCGTGGCTTAGGCAGTACCTAGTAACCGTCTCGAGTCCCCTCGCCATTAATGTTAATGGGACTTGGACCAGGAGCTACGTCAATTGGGTTAACGCCGGTGACCTACTTATCATTAAGGTGGCGAGGGCTCGGGTAGGCGCAAACATGACGATAATAAAGCCCATTGGCATTGTAATTAACGGTGTACTCCACCACGCATTAACAGTTAATGCCACCGTTGATATGCCGCTGACCATTACGGTTGAGTGGGGGGTTAGCTACATAGCCTACTATGCCCTGGCGCTACTAGCCGTAATCCTAGTCGCAATTGCTCTTCTAATACGTGCAAGAGGTGGTTAATATTTTTGTTAATTGTTAACCTGTACTTACCCCTATTCTCAATTTTTCATTATTAAGTAATTGAATTGTGTATTACATTGCTGGGCGTAGAAAGGCTTAAAAGTGCTTCATGCATGTGGCTTATGTATATGTCTGATGTTGCCTTTGAGTCACTTACACCGGCTGAGTGGTTTAGGCGTAATAAGGAGATTGCTGGATTCTCAAGCCCAAGCAGGGCGATGTACCAGACAGTTAGGGAACTTGTTGAGAATGCCCTAGATGCCACTGAGAACCACGGCATTCTCCCCACCGTTAAGGTTGCGATTAGGTATGTTGATGAGGATAAGGACATCTACTCAATTTATGTTGAGGACAATGGGCTCGGCATACCTGAGGAAGAGATACCAAACGTCTTTGGTCAAATATTCTACAGTTCGAAGTACAGGATAAAGCAGCACAGGGGTATCTTCGGGCTTGGGGCTAAGATGGTCGTCCTCTACGCCCAATCCACCACAGGTATGCCCGTTAAGGTAACGAGCTCCATAAGGGGTTCACAGTACGTGTACACCTACGAAATTAGCATAGACACCGTTAGGAATAGGCCAGTTATACACAGCCACACCAGGGTTGAGAATAAGTATGGGTGGCACGGCACGGCTGTTAAGGTAACCCTGGAGGGTAATTGGCAGTACGCTAAGAGTAGGGTGGAGGAGTACCTAATTAGGACGGCCATGATAACCCCATACGCCGACATAATACTCATTGAGCCAAGCGGCGAGGTGCTTAGGTTTAACAGGACAACTACACTACTGCCCAAGCCACCGGTGGAAGGTCTACCACACCCAAGCAGCATAGACCTAGAGACCTTGAGGCACTTAATAAGTAGGAACAGTGACATACCCTTAGTCGACTTCCTCAAGGAGAACTTCGACGGTGTGGGTGACGAGACCGTTAAGGAGTTTCTGAAGACTGTTGGCATTAGGGCTAGTAAGCACGTTAAGAGACTCAGTGAGGCTGAGTTGAGGATGCTGGCCGAGAAGATGAGGCAGTTCACTGGTTGGAGGAGACCTAGGGCTGATTGGTTATCACCAATCGGGGAAAAGATACTGGCAAGTGGAATACTCAACGTGCTTAAGCCTGAGGCCGTCTTCGTAACCACCAGGAAGCCTGCATCATACTCAGGGCACCCATTCATAGTTGAGGCAGCCATTGCCTGGGGTGGCTCATTGATGCCTATGGATAGGCCACTGCTGTACAGGTATGCCAATAAGGTGCCTTTACTGCAGGATGAGGGTAGTGACGTGATTAGGCATGTGATTGATGAGGTTGATTGGAGCCAGTATAAGGTTAAGTTCCCAGCGCCCATAGCCGTGGTTGTACACGTGTGCTCAACCAAGGTACCCTACGCCTCAGCGGGTAAGGAGGCCATCGCCGACGTACCTGAGGTTGAGAAGGAGGTTAGGTTGGCCGTGAGGGAGGCTGCCAGGAAGCTTAAGGTTTACCTAGCCAGGAAGGAGAAGGAGCAGGAACTCTTGACGAAATACGCAATACTGAAGCTGTACACCGAGGAGGTTTCAGCAGCCCTATCCTTCGTATCCAATGTTGATAATGGCTTAATTAAGACAAAGCTTGAGGATTTGGTTAAAAGGAAGCTGGGCCTAGACATACGTGCAGGGCCACCGGCTATCGCAAGCACAGCGGATACCACTCAACCTCAAACTACCTGAGCTACTCATATTTAATGCAGGGTACGTTAAGTTTATGCGCACTCCCCGGCCAGCGGTAATTGTAGACCTCATAATTGTTACCGATAAGCAACAGTGGGTTAGTTCTCATCACTGGATCGCTTGGCTTCACTGGTGGTTCCTTGGTATGGCTAACTACGCCTCTGCTCCAATTAACTGTAAAGGGTGTTACATGGAATTAAGGCTTAACGCTTGGCACCTGCGTAATTTTACTTAAACAATCAATGGACATTGCGACTTGTTGATTGACTAGGTTTCAATCTTCCTAGTTCCCTCAACACCCCTGAGTAGTATGTAGAATAGGGTTACAGCTATGGCGTAGAGCGCTGAGGTTATGTAGAGTGGTAGATCTAGGTAACCGATGTCGATTAAGTAGCCTCCTAGTTCTGGCCCCACCGTGCGAGGTATTGAAGATAACATGTTCCATATACCAAAGACCCTACCCCTCTCCTCCTTAGGCGTCAACTCGTTGATTAGTGACGTTAATAGTGGGTTAGCCATATTCATCAGTGTGTTCCTAGCTATGAATAGGGCTAATAGTACAGGTAGGTTGTATATGGATGGTATTACAGCCAGTATTGCCGTGGCCAAGCCCTCCAGGCTAACCACAGCCTTGACCCTGCTGCGTAGGAACCTTGATACGGCAGGTGCGGTTAACGTGCCTAGTGCCAGCGTTGCATCTGATATAGCGTACACTATGCTTAAGTTAGCAATGTTGATGTGGAACTTGAGGTAGAACCAAAGGCTGAAGAGCGGTATTATAACACCAGCACCAAGCCCTATTATGGCCTCTGGGAGTAGCCTCTTCAGCAACCACGATGATCGTAACTTACCCAAGTCCCCTAGGCTTAACCTATCAACACCAGCCTTTAGTATGGACTTGTCTATGCGCTTAACAGCCGCCAGAACCATGGGTATCGTTAAGTATATGGATAAGGCCTCTATGGTGAAGACGATGCCATAGCCCAGTCGCCCAAGGTAACTGGGTAATGAGGCTATTAGGGAACCAACCACGCTGAAGGCTACGTTGAAGGTTGATGAGAGGCTGAACAACTCATCCGAGGCCCCCCTTCGCTTAGCGTACTCACCTACAATGGCGGTGAGCACAACGTATCTGTTGAACAGGGCTGTGAGTAGGTAGGCTGTGGAAACTATGAATGGTACACCTGTGGCCATTAACAGCACCAGTGACCCACCTATTAGTGAAAGCACTGTGAATAACCTAACCCTATCCATTAGGTCAGCCACGTAACCTATGACCAGTGAACCCAATGCACTCATAAGCGAGAAGAGCCCGATGACGAGTCCTATGAGTGTTGGCCTCATACCAATGTTAAGCATGTAGATTGACAGTAATACTGAGTTGGCTCCCCAAATTATGCCACTTAGCGAGTTGGCTGCCGCTAGTAGGAGCCCCTCACCCCCAATCCTCCTTAGGAAACCCTTATCAACTATCCCATAGATTCATCCCCTCTGCGCAAAAGCCTATTAAGCATTTCCGCTAGCCGCCAAACCACTTTAGGGATTGGTAGAGGTTATTTAACCCTAACCCAGTCCTTACCCCTCCTTTCGTACAGTGGCCTAATGCTTGAGTAAATCCCCATTACCTCCCTCCAGAACCCCTCCTCCCTGTAAATGACAACCCCCTCCTCTATCGCCTGCAGGATGAATGGTACACCATCCTTCAGCTTCCTTAGGAATACCTCAGTGTTCATGAAGATTGGGTCAACTGCCCCACGGAACATCCTCACAACCCACATGTAAAGCCCATTAGGAACCTTCCTTGGGTCTATTGGAACCTCATCCCCGACTATGAGAACGTCGAAATCACTACTCTCAGTGAAGTCACCTCTAGCCCTGGAGCCGAAGAGGATTATCAACCTCATTTAACCCTCCCCTTAACCCAATTGAGTATCCTTAAGGCGCAGTTTAAGCACTCATCGGCATCCCTCTCAGTGTAATACTCGTAGGGGGCTCCCTCAACATATGCATCAGGATACCTAGCCGGGATGTAGTGCTTATCCAGGTGGGCAGCGCATTGTACCACCTCGCCTGGAGCATCCTGAAGTAGGTGAAGTACTGAGTGGCTCCTCCTCTCTATGCCTAGGTATTGTAGCAGGGCCTTAGCTGCCTTTTCCGCGGCCTGCTGAGATAAGAAGCACGCCAGCTCGTAGTAACCTCCTCTTTTAGCATACCCGGCCTCCTCCAAATCCCTTTCAGCTTGCCTTAACCAGTCGCTAACCCTCTTCACCTCAAAACCCTTACGACTTATGAACTCTAAGTAATATTTTTAAAGTTACTACCGGATCTTCACCTTGTAGGTTGCAGGTTAATAATCTCCATAGATTTAACGTTGAATGTATTTAGATGCAGGGAATTACCTTAAATAATGTTAAGATTTAATTCCCCAGTGATTAGATTTGAGTTGTGGATGCTTTACCAAAGCCGTGGTATAACCTTGAGGATTATAGGGCTGTGAGACTTAGGGAAGCTTCCTACGAGGCTGAGATAGCTGAGAAATTCCTTGAGGAGGGGTTGATTAGGAACGCTGCTGGGAAGGCGTTTCAAGCATGGAAGGCTGTGGTGGCGGCGTACGCGGTGGATAAGGTGGATGATCTTAGGAAGGTCTTTCCGGGTGTTAAGAGGTTGAGGGGTAGTGGTAGGCGTGTAGAGGCAGTCATGTGGATACTGGCCATAATGCCCACCTCTAAGTTAAAGGCTATAGCAAGCATCATAGGCGGTGATATTGATGTCTACACAAACATTGCACTAGACCTTCACGACTACCAGTACAATGGGCCAGACCCTGAGGGGGTGTTTAGCCCATACCCAAGCGATGACGTTGCTGCCCATGATGTGAGGAGGCTTGTTGAGAAGGTTAAGGAGCTTGTGAACAAGCTGGGTTATGTGAAATGAAAAACTACACAGTATGAAATCAAGTATCATTTGGCAGGCTGGAAGCGTTCCTAAGGTTTATTACGGTGAAGCGTGTCTTGTTTAACATTAGTAAAGCGTAAAATACCTAACCCTAGATGCTGATTGATGAGGCTGCTTGAGTATAAGGGTAAGGAGATACTGGCTAAGTATGGTGTGAAGGTGCCTAGGGGTGTTGTCATCGGTAAGCCTGATGATGTGGATAAGGCCAACTTAAACTACCCAGTATTCGTCAAGGCCCAAGTGCCCTTCGCAGGTAGGGCTAAGATGGGGCTTGTTAAGAGGGCTGGTAGTAAGGATGAGGCCAAGAGGATAGCCTCAGAGTACCTGGGCAGGGTGATCCAGGACTTCGAGGTGAAGAAGGTTCTACTGGAGGAGGGTGTTGACGTTGTTAAGGAGTACTACGTCTCAGTGACCATAGATAGATCCAGCAGGACCTTCATACTACTGGCCTCACCTGAGGGTGGGGTTGACATTGAGGAGATAGCTAGGACAAGCCCGGAGAAGATATTCAGGGGTAGAATACATCCATTTGAGGGTTTAAGGGATTACACTATTAATGCCGTTAACAGGTTCATGGGGTTCACGGGTGATTTAGCCTACAAGTTCGCCTCACTGCTGAGGGTAATGTACAATGTCTTTGAGGCTTACGACGCAGAGTTGGTTGAGATTAACCCACTGGCCTTAACAAGGGGCGGAGACTTCGTTGCCCTGGACGTTAAAATAATGGTAGATGATAATGCCCTGTATAGGCATAGCGACATATCTGTTGAGGAGGAGGGTGACTTGACTAGGGAGGAGATTGAGGCTAGGAAGTACGGCTTCCACTACGTTGAGCTGCCAGGCTACGTGGGTGTCATTGGTAATGGGGCAGGCTTAACAATGGCAACCATGGACCTGGTTAGGGAGTTTAGTGGGGAGCCAGCCGACTTCCTCGACGTTGGCGGTGGCGCCAGTAGGGATGTTGTTAAGGCCGCGTTAACGCTACTGCTTAAGGATGAGAGGATAAGGGGCATAGTCCTAAACATATTCGGTGGTATAACGAGGGGTGATGAGGTTGCCTATGGTGTGGTGGATGCGTTTAAGGAGATTGGGGCAGCCAAGCCACTTGCTATAAGGCTGAAGGGCACTAATGAGGAGGAGGGTAGGAGGATACTGGCTCCACTCGGGGTTAAAATTTATGAAACGGCCGAGGAGGCCATAGGTGAGTTAATGAGGAACCTGCAGGGTGGTGGCAGATGACGATACTGATTGACCAGAACACCAGGGTACTTGTGCAGGGGATAACGGGTAGCGAGGGGTCTAGGCACACGCTGTACATGCTTCAATACGGCACTAAGGTAGTTGCAGGGGTAACGCCTGGTAAGGGTGGTCAACAGGTCCACGGGATACCGGTTTACGACTCGGTGGAGGAGGCTTTACGTAGACACCCTGATGTAAACACATCAATAATATTCGTACCGGCTAGGTTCGCCTCAGATGCAGTCTACGAGGCGGTGGATAATGGCATAAGGCTAGTTGTCATAATAACAGAGCACATACCGATACACGACGCGATTAGGTTCGTGAACTACGCCAAGTACAAGGGGACTGTCATAATTGGCCCGAATTGCCCAGGCGTGGTTAGCCCCACGATCAGTAAGGTTGGCATTCTGCCAAACAGCGTCTACACCAGGAAGGGGCCGGTGGGCATAATATCACGCAGCGGTACATTAACCTACGAAATATCATACCACCTAACCCAGGCCGGCTTTGGGCAAAGCACGGTGGTGGGCATTGGTGGTGATCCAATAGTAGGCACGGACATGGTTGAGGCAGCCTTAATGTTTGAAAACGACCCGGAGACCAAGTACCTAGTGGTCATAGGGGAGATAGGTGGTGATCAGGAGGAGAGGTTGGCTAACCTGGTTAGGGAAGGCAAGATAACTAAGCCCATCGCCGCCTTCATAGCGGGTAGGACAGCGCCCCCTGGGAAGAGGCTTGGGCATGCTGGGGCGATTATATCAATGGGGGTTGGCACATATGAGAGTAAGGTTAAGGCCCTTGAGTCAGTAGGCATAAGAGTCGCCAAGACACCGCTAGAGGTTGTTAAAATAATCCGTGAAATATCAGGGAGGTAACGCACCTTTAAGGTAAAATCTCCTCAAGAGATATCTAAAACCCTTTATTCAAGGACCTGGGTTTGGTGATGCATTGATTAATTGCGGTGCGTTGGGTACAGTTATAAAGCCCATTAGTGGGTGCCAGTTAAATGGCTAGTGAGTCATGTGTTGTGGCCAGGATTAAGAATTACACATTGGTGGGTAGTGAGGTTATTAACGGTAAGGTTAATGATGTGGTTAGGAGGGTGGCCGCCGAGTTACTTAGGGAATGGGATCCGGAGAGGGGGGATTTCATGGTGCTTAGGGATGATAGGGTTATTCAGGTTAAGCTACCCTTACCATCCCCGGAGCTCTACGATAGGTTAAAGAACTACAACATTAGGAGGAGTGGTGACTCAGCGGAGGCTACAATACCAGTCTACGAGATAATATACTCAGGTAATTGGGTTAGCGGGGGTTTTAGGGCCGAGGACGCGGTGCTGGTCTTCCCATTCATATCAAGCGAGTTGAATAACCAAATAATAAGCGACGTAATCAATGCCCTGAAGGCTGAGGAGGCGGGTTTCGAGGAGGAATAGGCTGGCTAATGACCCTTCCCCCCGTCTCTGGGAGGCGGGTATCACCAGCGCGGCGAAACCCACACAGCGGAGTAACCCCCACCTAAAAGGGGCAAGACTTAGTCGTTATCAGCCGCCGCGTGTGGGTTATGTGCTATTAACGATATTGGTTAAGAACTCGGCAACACCCTTCCCACTTGGGTTTCTGGTGACCAGTTTAGCCCTCTCCTTAGCCCTCTTGGTGGCGTTCCCAACTGCAACGCCAAGCCCAATGATTCCAAAGGCCTCGGCGTCAATATCACTATCCCCTATGAAGGCCACTGTTGAGCAGTCTATCCCCATTAGTTCGCACATCTTGGCGATTGCCTTAGCCTTACTGCAGTCACGGGGCCTAACGTGCACGGCATAGCCGCTTGTCTCAACGTCGTACAGGTCACTCAGCCTCATCCTCCTTAACTCATCCTTAATCCTCTCCACAACCCCGTAATCATCACCAACAACATCGATGGTAATGTCTAGGTACCTACACTGGTATTGGTAGGTTGGTCTCAATCCAAGTCTCTTAATTAACTCGTCAACAACCTCCCTGGCGCTTAAGTTACTTAACATGGTGATGGTTGACCCAACCTTGATTACGCATCCGTTTTCGGCTATTATGGGTGAGTCATCCCCCAGCCCAATGTACCTGGTCAAGGTCTCGGCTACTATTAAGGCGTTCCCAGTGACTAAACCCAGTTTAACCTTATCCTTAACCCTTTGAATAACCTTAATGGCATCTGGGTCAAGGGCTAGGTTACCCCTATCCACGGTTAATGTACCATCAACGTCCAGTAGAACTAGGTTAATGGTCATGCCGTTGGCTCGGAGTTGGGGTTAATAAGCCTTTATTATGGTTTAAATTAAGGCTTGAGGTATTTAAAGGGGTGTTTATTATGCTTCACGTGGATGGACAGGTTAATGCCGGTGTCGTTAACTACAGGGAGTTGAAGAGAATACCGTATATACTGCTGCTTCTGCAAAACGGAGTTAATGACCACGGCTTCACTAGGGTTAATGTAAGCGACTTGTCTAGGCAAATAGGCACCACACCGCAAAACGTCTCCAAGATCCTCAAGAGGCTTGAGAGGGAGGGTTACGTGATTAGGAGTGGGGCCAAGGGTGAGGTCAGTCTCATGCTCAGCGAGAGGGGTAGCGCACTGTTGAGGAGTCTAATGGATCTGATGGAGAGTTTACTGGGTAGAAACATAACGATAGTGCTCAGGGGTGTGGTGACGACTGGCCTTGGGGAAGGTGGCTACTACATGAGCCTTGAGGGCTATAGGAGGCAGTTCACCAGTAAACTGGGCTTTGACCCATATCCAGGTACGTTGAACGTTAGGCTGCTTGACCAGTACGTCAAGTATAGGCTATACCTGGAGAGGATACCTGGAATCAGAATTGAGGGCTTCAGTAACGGCGCAAGAACCTATGGTGGGGTTAAGGCCTTCAAGTGCGTGATAAGCGGCATACAGTGCGGGGTGCTGCTCGTTGAGAGAACTTCACATGGCCCAGAGGTGATTGAGGTTATAGCGCCCGTTAAGCTTAGGGATAGGTTAAACCTGAGGGATGGGGATGAGGTGACCATTAACATACTCCTCTAGTCCGCTCAATAACGAAAACGGAGGGTTAGCCCGACTCCTTTCCCCACCTTTTTTTGGCTAGGATGCACTGGGGTCTTGGGGCTACACCCTCCTTACGGGTGTTGCTAAGTTTCTGGGTGTGCGCCTAGTGGTGCAGTGGGCTAGTAGGTCGATGACCCCCTCCCTGCCTTGTTGGGTGGGGTTTGACTGTGGGGGTCTTGGTTGTTACCCCGCCTATTGCGGGGTTATTAAACACCCCAGCAGTAAAGCAGGGGTTAATAACCCGACGCATAAGACCCCACGCAATG
>Ga0081474_124680_pt1 | contig 39557 bp, 43 predicted proteins | sample OneHunmetagenome_2_FD_70978 | JGI IMG/M metagenome (GOLD analysis project Ga0081474, IMG submission 70978) | Ferrous microbial mat communities from One Hundred Spring Plain, Yellowstone National Park, USA v2 (version 2) | ecosystem: Environmental > Aquatic > Non-marine Saline and Alkaline >... | reverse complement strand
GGACATGACCGCCACCTTTTATTTAGTATACTCTTTCCTCAGGTTTCCACTTGGTAATTTTAACGGGCTTATAGGTTATCTCTACTGTGTTCCCCCTCAAATATGCAATTGTGTGTTTTAGCCAATTCTCATCATCCCTCTTCGGATAATCTAATCTGTAATGGGCACCTCTAGATTCCTTTCTGTTAAGTGCGGTTGAAGCTATAACTAACGCTAAGTCCAGCATGTTCTTCATCTCTAACGCGTTGTAGAACTCAGTGTTGTAAATGTTCGACTTATCCAATACGTAAGTGTCTTTTGCCATTTCTCTTAGCTTTAGTATTTCAGATACCGCGTTTTTCATCCCGTCCTCATTCCTGAACACACCTACGTCCTCCCACATGACCTCCCTTAATTTATTGACTACTTCTCCGAAGTGAACTCCACTCTCTCTCTTGACAACGTCGTAAGCTGATTGTTCCGCTTTTTCAGCCTCTTTATCTATATCTGATGATGGCTCAGTATAGGACTTAAGGAACTCAACTACGGCTCTTCCAGTTTCCCCACCGAAAACCAAAGTCTCCAGCAGGGAGTTGGAACCTAGCCTATTAGCACCGTGCACAGAAACACATGCGGCTTCGCCAGCAGCAAATAGACCTATTATGTCGGGGTTTCTGCCTTCAATGTTTACATCTATACCTCCCATATAGTAGTGCTGAGCCGGTCTTACCGGTATCATCTCTTTGGTAGCGTCAATTCCAGCGAAGGCTTTTGCAGCTTCATAAGCCAAGGCAAGTCTTTCCTTAATGTACTCTTCACCTAAGTGTGTTAAGTCAAGACCTACATATCCACCAGGGAACCCTCTACCTTCCTTAACTTCGGTAAGGATAGCCCTAGAGGCTATATCCCTAGGTGCTAGATCGAGTTTCTTAGGGGCGTATCTAGCCATGAACCTCTCTCCTTTGTTGTTTCTGAGGATTCCTCCCTCGCCCCTCGCTGCCTCGCTTATGAGAATGTCTGACGGATAGAGAGCTGTGGGATGAAACTGAACGAATTCAGGGTCTTTTAACGCTACACCGGCTCTCAGAGCCATTGCATATCCGTCGCCAGTGTTGATGTAACTATTAGTGGTGTGTTTATACAGCATCCCCATGCCTCCTGAAGCAATTACTACAGCCCTAGCTTTGAAGAATACCGGAATCATGTTCCTCATGTCGAAGGCAACTACTCCCCTGACCCTGCTCTCGTCCCTAACTAGCTCCCACGCAAACCACTCGAAGTAAAAGTCAACTTTTCCAAGACCTGATGTCCTCTCATAAACAGTATGGAGAAGTGCCATTCCAGTTTTATCACCAACAAACCTGGTTCTAGGATACGTCTGCCCTCCGAAATACCTTACGGCAATTCTACCATCGGGTTGTCTATTGAATAATGTACCCCAACTTTCTAGGATCTTGACGATCTCACCTGATTTGTAAGCTAAAAGTTCTGCCGCATCTTGGTCTACAAGATAGTCTCCTCCTTTAATCGTGTCGTAAGCCATGTAATCGGGGTTGTCATTAGGGTCAGAATTTCCATCTATGTACGCGGCTATTCCTCCTTCAGCAGCTGAAGAGTGGGATCGTGTGGGGAAAACTTTTGAAATGACGGCAACACTATATCCGGCAGAAGCTATTTCATGAGAAGCCATTAATCCAGCTAAACCAGCCCCGATAACCACTACGTCATAATTAACTTTCTCCATAAGATGATTGACGTAAATTCATTTAAAAACCTTGTTCATATTAATTCTTGCAAGGTACGTACAACAAATTTAGGTTTAACATCACTATTCTCCACGTCCTTAGTGGTAGAAATACCTGTCAAAACTAGAACAGTGTCTATACCAGCGTTGATTCCCATTTTTATGTCAGTCTCGAGTTGATCTCCTATCATGACGGCCTTGTTAAACCCTCTGTCTAATTTTGTTATCATGAAAGCTACCTCGATCATCCAAGGGTTAGGTTTACCAGCGACAAAGTCTGGTGTTCTTTTCAACGCATAGGAGATGGCATTGGCCAACGCTCCAGCACCCAGTTTAAGACCGTCCCTAGAAGGCCATAGTCTATCCATGTTAGTAACAATGAATTTAGCTCCGTTATATACTGCCCTCATCGCGGCGGAGAGTTTTTCGTATGTGCAAAGCCTGTCTAAGCCTATAACTACAGCGTCAGGTGTCTCCTCTTCTAAGTCTCTCGTGTTAAGGAGCCTAAAGCCGTGGTTTTTAAGTTCCTCTATAAGCCCTTCCTCTCCTACTACAAATACGGTCTTTATGTCGGTTTTCTCTTTCATGTAGATCGCAGCAGCAGTACCGCTAGTTATAATATGGTCGGGAGAAATTTTCAGACCTAAGGAATTGAGTTGTCTAGAAAGGAGAACTCTACTAAAACCTGAATTATTCGTTAGGAGTAATACTTTATGGCCGGAATCGATCAAATTTCTTATCGCATATATGTTAGGCCATATTGGTTCTTCTTCTCTCATCAACACTCCGTCAACGTCACTAATTATTAACTCGTAGTCATTTAAGGACATTTGTCTCAAACTCTTTAACTTTTTCGCTGACTTTAATTTTTAATTCACTTTCATTATCGCTAAAGCCGAAATACCCGAAGGGGTAGTATAATAATCTTTCACAATTCCATTTTCCGGTAAAAGCTGGGGTGATTTTAAAGTAGTATTTGCTATATTGTCCGCTGTAAACCCCTATTAGAAACACTTTTCCTCCCTTCTCGGCTGTGTAAATTTCACATTCGTCGCTACTTTTCCTAAGCAATTTATCCACTCCTAAGTCGTCCTTAGACAACAACATTTTAACCCCCATATCACTGTTAAAAATGTGAATTCTGAAGCTATTACGAGAAAATATTACTCGAAGATTAAAAGTTTACCTAATATTAAGGTGATTTCCGGCATATCGGTTCTTGAGAGCGCTTTAGTCTACTTACGAAGCTTAACGCTAGGAATAGAATATTTCATCTCATTAATCTTATACTTATCAGTAATGTTAATTCTCCTGAGAGAGCTAAAAGTTACATTGTTTTTCTTAGACTTAACTGCGTTTATTTACCTCATTTTCCCCTTTTTTTCGAGAGACTTCCTCTTGTCCTTCGGCATTATTGCCCCTCTAGTCGGATATGGAAGCTTAGCTAGTAAGTCGGAAGCAAAAGCTACTTTAATTATGTTTTTGTCCACTTTTGTACCGTCTATAGCTTTTGGCTTTAGGTTAGACATATTAATTTATTCCATTACAATTACGGGTATTTTCTACATTTACGTTTATTTATTGAACAGAAAGGGAGAAAAGCTTACGGGTCTCAAGTCGTTACAGATTGTAAGACCTTTCATAGAAGGGATAGTTAAAAAGGACTACGAGGCATTAGAGAAATTCCTTGACGGGCTAGGGATTAAAACTAACTTAAGGATCGGTATGTTTAGGTTTACAGATCACTTCTTTGTCCTACCAAAAATACATTTCGGGCTAAGCGGTGAAATAGGTAGTTCTAAGTTCCTTTACCACTTAGAAGAGTTGAATCCAAACAACATAGTTTTTCACGGTCCTGGTAGTCATGAGATAGATATTACAAGCAATAAGCAAACAAAGGAGGTAGCTAAGTTAGTCTTTTCCGAAGAGATTAACGAGACAAACTGGAAGGATCAAACCTTTTATGGGATATACCCTTGGAGCTCTCGTTGTAATTTCAGGGGTATTACATTATTGTTTTCAAACTCATCCCTCACATTCGTTGAGAGACCTGGCAAGGGGATAGATGACCTGCCCTTGAAACTGTGGGATTATGTGACAAAGGGTGCAGACTATATTGTTGACTGTCATAACGAGTATTTAAGTGAGGAATTACCAAGTCACTCGGATAAATGTATAATAGAAAACGTAGAGAACGTGAAAAAGTTCAGGAGATCAGCTACGTTAAAACCACTACTTGTAGCTATAAAGGAAGGTATGGTGAAGAATTGTGAAGGACTATGTAAGAATGTGGTGAGGGTGATAGTAATTTCAGATGGGGAAAAGAAAGTAGGGATAATTTACCTATATGCCAATAACTCCGATCCTTCTCTCACTAAAGCGATTAGAGAAAGAATAGGTAAGCTTGTGGACTTCCCTCTTTTAGTTACACCCGATGATCACACGTGTACTGCGTCTTCAATGAGAGATCTTTATTTACCAGCACAATATTGCAAAGAATTATTAGATCTTGCCCAAAACCTAACGAGGGAGGCAATCTCAGAATTGAAGGAGGTAAAGGTTAGTGTTAAGGAGATAGATGTAAAAGGTGTAAAAGTTTTAGGAAAAATGCTTTCGAACTTTGTAACTGCTTTGGAAGAGGTGGGAAACTACACAATAAGGACTTTTTGGATACCACTAGTTTCCCCGTTGATGTTGTCTTTGTTGCTTATACTAATTACTAATGGCGTTATTAAACTCTAGTATCGTCCTATCTACACTTTCTTTCCACTGGTTTAACATTGTAGGAGATTGAGGATAGTTGAGGTATAGTTGTTTTATCCTCTTCATGTAGTCAGCAACGGTCTTTAACTTGAACAGTAGAGAAGGTCTACCTAAAGCTGATATAACTCTCATAGCTTTATCGGCAGCTGATAAGTGCAAGTCCCCTTTCTCGCTTGCCTCAAGTAGGTCTTCCTCCTTTATGACTTTCCTCTTCATCCCGTAATCTATGTCCTCATCGGTGAGTTTTTGTAGGAACCTTCTGAATATATCTAAGCTGGCTTGTTTAGCTCCGTATTCGTTTATGTAGCATAAGTTCATGTTCCATAGACCGTTTGTAGTAAAGTCACCAGTCTCATATGCTGATAAGATAGTCCTTGCTGCACAGTACCCTGAGATCATTGCTGAGCCCTTACCACCGCCGTGAACTGGGTTAACTGTATAAGCCGAATCGCCGACTACTATAATTCCATTCCAGACCATTGAATAGAGGGGTCTTCTCGTCGGAACAAGTGCTCCTCCTTTTACTAACAACTTATTTTTGTCCACATCAGGTGCGTAAGTGTCCAAGTACTTCTTATAATACTCGTGGATACTTCCGTATCCCATACCTCCTTGAATTCCCAGTCCCACATTTACTTTGTCCTTACCCTTGGGGAAGTACCACCAATAACCTCCGGGGGAGGCTTTTTGAGTCACATAGATCCTCAAATAGTCACTATCTTCTACATCGTCTTTAGTTAATAAGACCTCTCTGTACGCGATATCTGTATCCCTTTCGTCTAAGTCCTCAGCTACTGGAAGGACTGGAGGTAGTTTGCTTCTGAAACTTCTGGAGTAACCGGTAGCTTCAACTACCACTTTAGTGTAAACCGTAACTTCTTCATTAGTTCTTCTATTGTTCAATACAGCACCTACGACAGTATCATGATCAATTATGGGTTTTACTGCGGTCGTCTGATCCCATATCTCTACTCCTTTAGCTTCTGCTTCTCTGAGTATCCTTTGGTTATAAGCCGGTGCGTTAAGCTCAAATCCTTCCCCTTTAACAGTCCAAACAGTCTCCATATCGGGGCTGTACAATTTTATACCGCTTATTTTGTTCTCCAACTCATCCCCTCTCGGATAAGGCATACCGAGCCTATCGAAGTGGGCTTTACTTACAGCATCTCCACAAGGCTTATCTCCAATTCTGTTCCAAGTTTTACTGTCTATTAGAAGGACTTTCAGTCCGTGTCCTGCTAGGTGGTAAGCAGTACTTGCACCTGCAAAACCGCCTCCGATGATTAACACATCATATTTTAATTCCTTCAAACTATTCACGCTATTTCTCTTACTCAATTAGTAGGCTTTAAAACTATTTTCTACTTATCCTATACACTAGGGTTTCTGCAGTTATCCTTAAGTAAGTTTGCGCGAATATTGTTAGGTAATTGAGAGAATAATTTCTCTATCAAACTCCTGTTTTCGTTATCACAGTATAAGAGGACTCCATCAATCTCTTTTTTGCTATTTTCCTCTACGACTTTAGCCATATCTTCCCTTTTCCATAAGAAAAGTTCGTATCCTATGTCTATATTGTCTAACATTGGCTCCCTTATGTAATCCACGACCTTATGGAAAGGTTGTTGTGATATTACATTAATAAGCACTTTTTTAGCCCCGCTTGACCTCACGTCTGCAAAGATCTTTCTAAAGGTTTTCTCTAAGTTCTCATCTTTCATTGCTACAAGGACTAGTAATGCTTTCATCTATTTTTGCTCTTGTTGTAAAGTATTAGTGTTTTTCGCTGGTTTGAGGAAATACCGAGTATTTTCTAATATCTCATTTATTGTAAACACTACAATATTATATTGTGATAGCACAAATAATATACCGAAAATTCGACGAGAAAATTGAGGAGATTACTAGGAAACTAAGGAAGTTAGGGGCTGAAATAGTATTCACTAAGGGTGAAAAAGACGCTGTCTGGATTAATTCCTACAACGTTTGGAGTGAGGGAGATGAATATGACGTGGAGGAAGGTTATTACGACGTTAAGATTTACGAAATGATAAGAAGAGCAAGGTTCGGGGTCAGCTCTTAATTTGGCGTAGGAAGTGAGAAGAATCAGTAATGACTAAGTATCCTCTAGCTTCCGGCGGGTACTCCCTAGTGATACCACCTACGTATATAACTCTTGCCAGCTTATCTATCTCAAGCCTTTTCTGTTGTGCAATTATTATCCAATCCCAAGGACCTGCTCCTACGTTCCTCCTGAGCTGATCTACGTCACCTTGATGCCCGTGTAGTATGTAGTATTTAACCGAGGAGACCTCCGCTATGTACATTGTAGTACCTATAATTTCCTCCCTATATCTAGGTTCTGCCATTATACATTTCAATGCATGAGGATCCATATCTCCTTGAATATAGACTATCTGAGCCCAAGGGGCTATACTCCTTATAACATATAGGACGTCAATAACTCTTGGACACTCGTAGTCCCAGTAACACTGAGTAGTATCCCCGTCAAGCACAATAGTCTCTGGTTCTTCTTTTTTGATTATCGAAGATAATGTACTTTCGACGTGAGGTTCTGGAAACCTTATGTTACCCATTACTAGGATCTTCAATCTTAAACCCGCTATTACTATTATATATTTTAACTATTTTTTATTTTCTCAGAAAGGGTTAGCATTAGAATTTTATAACTCGTATTCATTATTCTTTTTGAACCAAATTGGAGACGAGGACTACGGTGTTACTTTCGGTAATATTGCTTATACTTCCCACAGTGCCAGCATATGCTTTAAATTATCCAGCGTTCTTAGTAGCTTCAGCAATAGGTCTCATTATAGTTCTTTATATTATGTACTCTAACCGTACTTGGGAAACACTTAAGGGAAAGGTAGTAGGGACGTACTTCTCCGGTGTATTCGCCGTAGGTGTAACGTTAGGGATATTCTTCTCAGCCTATTCAAAACCGAAACTTTTCGCGGAGACTGGTCTAATATTCATAATACCATTCATAGTCCAATTCCTCCTTTTGCTGAAAGACATATTACCCTCTATGATTAGTAAGGACTTAATTTACTTCAGCAACGGTTACGTACCTTTTCTTCTGGTACTGATAATAGGTTCGGTAATCGGAAGATTTTTGAGTTCATTTTACCCACTAATAATTTTATATTCAGGAACTTTAGTGGTAGCTATTCTGGTATTTTTATACTTTAGGAGAAGTGAGTGAAATGGAAGTAGCGATAGTAGGTGCAGGGCCTGCTGGATTATCTTTAGCCTGGTTTTTGAAAGGTACGAAATATAACGCTACTGTTTATGAAGCGTTAGACGATGTCGGAAAAAAACCTTGTGCTTGGGGTCTTATGAGCGGGGTTGAGTCCTTACTCCCGATCACAAAAGATAGTATAATTAGCGAGATCAAAGGCTTCAGGATTTATTTGAACGATAAGCTTATACACGACATAAGGGGAAAACAAACTCTCGGTTATATTATAAATAAACCCTTGTTTCTGAAACATCTTGCCGAAAGGCTAAACGTTAAGTTTAATTCGAAAGTCATCAGGAAGAGAGAAGGGGGTAAAGAGGAGTACTATTTGGTTAACGGTGAGAAGATTAACGCGGACAAGGTGGTAATTTCTAACGGTCATTATGAACTACCTAAGGATCATACGGTACCGGCAATTCAATATATTACGGACTACAAGATAGACCCAGAGATAGTTGAGTTTTACTTCTACAGCGATTTGTTAGGATATGCGTGGATATTCCCCGATGATAAAGGTAGTAAGATAGGGATAGGAGGTTATGCCGATGTTAGTTTTCTAAAGGAAAGATTATCTAAATTAGTGAAGGGTAAAGTATTCACTTTTCACGGGGCTAGGGTCTCGGATTATGGTATAGATGAGTTGAGGCTTAACGAGAAGACTTATGTCGGAGAAGCTTTAGGTACTGTATATCCTCTCACTGGAGAGGGTATAAGACCTTCCATACTGAGCTCCAGAATTTACGCTGATACGCTTTTAGGGGATAAGGATTTCGTCAAGGAGTTCAAAGCCTCAAAACTATACTTCACGATTCAAGCCCAAGCTAAAATAATAGATAGTGTCAAGAAGAAAATCATAAGTATTGGTCTACTTTCTAAGCTAATAACTAAAAGTGACCCAGACCTTGTATATAGAATAGCTATAGGAGACTTTGGCATGTCCGATTTAATTAAGTTGTTTGGGAGGTCACTACTATGACCTATATTCTCGATGATATAGATAAAAAGATAATAAAGATACTTCAGGAAGATGCGAGGACTCCGTTTTCTAAGATAGCTAAAATGCTGAATTTAAGTGAATCTACAATACACATGAGGATGAAGAGACTGAGAGAGAACGGTGTCATAAAGGGGTTTTACGTAGATATAGACCCTGAAGTGATAGGTTATAACGTGGTAGCTTTCGTTATGATTAAAGCTGATCCCAAAAAATATGAGGGAATCTTGAAGAAGATCTCCGAGTTCAAAGAGGTTTTGGAGGTTTATGATGTAACCGGTGAATATTACGCGTTATTAAAGGTGAGAGTTAAAACGAGGGAGGAGTTAGCAAAGGTTCTCGATATGATAGGAAATATGGACGGAGTAACTTCAACATATACAATGTTCGTCTTACGGACTATTAAGGAATTGAGAAGTGTAATTTTAGACTGATCGGTGCGAGAGCTCGTCATCACATTTTCAGCCGGTTTTTTAGTCCTCATTTCTTAAGTTTCTGAATCAGGTGCTGGATAATATATTTTGCAGGGTTTACGTTAGTCGCTTGATAAAATCCCTTCCAGAGCGGAGCCGCGTTTACCTCAAGCACTTTATAACCACCATCTAAATCCTCGACTATGTCGAGACCAGCGTAATCAAGTCCCAAGACGGTTGTGGACTTCAATGCTATCTCCTCAAGGTATTTGTCCGGTAGGATAACTTGTGTTAAAGCCCCTTGAGCAACATTGGTCTTCCAAGAGGTTTTGTTTATCCTATATATACTGCCTATTATTCTATCTCCAACCACGAAGACTCTTATGTCTCTTTCCGGCTTTCTCACGTATTTCTGTATGTACACAGGTTGATTTACAGACAAAATTGATTTAGCTATCCTGAACGCTATATCTGGGTCTGTAACTCTTACTGCTCCGAGACCAAGGCTTCCCACCAAGGGTTTTATTACCACCTCTTTCCATCGCTCTGCAAGTCTCATAGCTTCAAAGGGACTCTCCACTAATGCGGTCTCAGGTATGGGGATCCCTGCACTTTTTAGCTTTACTAAGCTGCTAAACTTATCTCTAGCGTTGAACATGGATTCAGGCCTATTAATTAACGTTACACCGTTGTTTTCCATAGCTTTCAGAGTGTCGAATCTTTTGATAAGTTGTTCAGTGGAGGATATGAAACCTAAGTTCCTTACGACTCCTCCGTCTATCATTAATGTCTTTCCTCCATATGTAAATTCTACACCATTAGTCGTAATGACCGGATTTATCTGTGAAATCCTTAAATATATTGCAATATGACCATTATTCTTTATTTCTAGAAGTAGTTGCTTAGAAGCCTCAGTGACCTTTTGAGACTCGTGGATTACTGCAATTTTAATAAGTTATCACCAATCTTTTCCTCATATGAGTCGTTTTTATAGTTTATTAATACCCGCCTCGTTAAGTAAACCCGCTGTAAGGAAGTCGGGAATAGATATTACAGCTTCCCTAAACTCTTGTCTTACGTCTATTTTTCTCACCAACGATAAATAGTTAGATACAGCACTAGTATATTCGGCCTTAACATATTCCTTGTAATCTGCACCTTTCAAGTCATAAAGCTGTTTTGCACTCCCTACCAATACCTTCAACTCTCCTTTTTCGTATTTATACACGTCTATGTAATCGTCTATGAGCTGGTAAGCTATTCCCAGTTCTTTTCCCAATTCTATCATAATATCCACCACCTCTTCTCTTTTCGCTGCAAAAGCAGACAGCATTGTAGACAGTTTAAAGAGACTCGCAGTCTTATACTCTATAGTCTTCATATAATCTACAGGAGTACCGAAAATGTCCTTTAATGCACCTATAGCAGTGTCCCTCCAGAGGTCAATACTTAACTTTAATGCCCTCTCCCCGTAACTCGAGATAATGTTCAATGCGGAGGGAATAAGAAAGTTGGTAATGAATATTACCCTTCTGTTTGTGTAAACTGCCCAAGCCGCCTCCACTCCTCTCCTTGTAAGGTCGTAATCAACAATGTCATCTAAGGCTAGAGAAGATGAGTGAAGGATCTCAGAGGCTAAAGCAGCTTTATATGAATTCGACTGTTCCCCTCCTAAAGCTTCAGTGAAGAACATGGTAAGCGTTGCCCTGAACCTCTTACCGTCCTTCAGAATGTATTTACTCACTTCCAATAACTCCCAGTCCTTTATATCTGATAAGTAATCTTCAATGAGCTTATCAACGATCTCTTTAGTACGTTGCCAATAAGTTAGAAAATCCACTTCATAACACTCTCGCGGGTTGCTTAAATAAATATGTTAAAATTGATAAATATACTGGTGCAAGTAAAGGATCAACGTCGAAGATAATCTCCTTCACGTTCTTTCCTTTAGCCCTAAGTTCGAATTCCATACGCCTGACCGTTAAAACATCGGCTCCAGTAGCTATAAATGTATATGTGTTGCTAGAATCAAGAAAATCCTCGTGGCTCTTTATTTCAGTATTAAGGTATTTCTGCATTAAATTGCGTGCGGGTAAAAGAAGCGGGGAGAGAACAATTAAACCGTTGAAATCCACTTCCTTAGCTTTTTCTTTCAACCATTCCTCTAATGTGTTAAGGGAGTTAAGCTCCTTTAATATTTCCTCACTCCTCTTGTTTTTGTTTATGGACGAGATTTCCTTGAGGAGAGATAAAGACGTCTCTATTTCACATAGCTCTCCTTCTTTACTCAAGATTTCCACATCACCTTTACCTTTCTCCTTCTTCATGTCTACGTTACACGTTATCAGATATCCTTTTCCTCCTAGAGACCACATGGAGTCCAAAAAAGGGATGACGTCGTTTTTGTCGTGTAGAAACGCAATTACGTTATTAACGTCAGCGTAAGGCTTCTCCGAGAATAAGAAGTCGTATAAATTAACGAGCCTCACAACTTTTTCCGACAGTTGTGAAAGGGCTCTGTAAAGAGTGAACGCTTCCAATTCACTCTTTCTGTTGTACACTATAGTGAAATCCGGGCCAATTGTGGATAAAAAAGGAATCGAGAAGAGGTTCAGACTAAAGCGGTCTTTAGGGAATTGCAACAACTACACTCTCCTTCATTAGGTTTCTCTGGTAACCTCCTGATAATTTCGTATAGGAGCTTTCTGGCCTTTTCAGTGTTCTCGGACATGACTTTAGTAACCTCCTCGGCCGTAACTGGTATATCCGCGAAAACGTCGTAGTCCGTAACCATTGCTATAGTCGCGTAACACATCTGTGCCTCGCAAGCTAAGTTAACTTCAGGGACCAAAGTCATCCCTATTATATCAGCCTTGAAGACTTCCTTCCAGGCCTTACTTTCGGCTCTTGTCGAGAACCTAGGACCCTCTATACATATGTATGTACCGGAAGGGTGAGTAGTTATCCCCAAATCCCTCGCTGACTCTATTATTATCCTTCTGAGGTGGTTACAAAATGGGTCTGCCATCGATACGTGAGCGACTACAGGGCCGTCAAAAAATGTATATTCTCTACCTTTTGTCATGTCTATGAACTGGTCAGGGATTACGAAGTCGCCAGGCTTATAATCGAGCCTTAAGCTCCCAACAGCTGAGACAGAAATTACCCATTTAACCCCCAACTCTTTTAACGCCCATATGTTAGCTCTGTAATTTATCTTATGAGGAGGGATTTTATGTCCTCTTCCGTGTCTGGGTAAAAAGGCCACTTTCTTCCCCTCTAACTCACCGAGAATTATGTTGTCGCTGGGTTGACCGTAAGGTGTATAGGTTTTTATCTCCTTCACGTTTGTGAGTATTTTCGGATCGTATACTCCAGAACCCCCTATTATCCCGATTGTTGTCTTATCTTTTAGTTCAATCATCAAAGAGTTTTTTACGTTCAGATATAAAAAGTATAAACCATAAACTTGATAAAGGTTTAGATATAGATGTCATGGGAGTGTTGAATTGCCTAAGATACCCGTTAAGGTAGTAACATGGGATGAAGTTGTAGAGTGGTCAACAAGACTCGCGGAAATAATTAAAGAGGATAAATATCAACCCGACGTAATAATAGCAATAGCAAGGGGAGGTTTGGTACCAGCAAGAATAGTTGCCGATGTATTAGGAGTTACGGATGTGTTGTCCATAAAGGTAGAACATTGGGTGGAAACCGCTTCACACACTCCTCAGGCTAAGGTTAAGTACGCGTATAGGCTGGACTTAAGTGGTAAGAAGACTTTGATTGTGGACGATATAACTGATACTGGTGACAGTGTTGAGTTAGCGAAGAAATACGTATCTGAGAATTTCTCTCCTGCAGTGATCAAGACAGCTACAATGCAATACATTAAGCCAGTAGCTAAGGTTAAGCCAGATTATGTAGCTTCAATAGTGGAGGACTGGACATGGTTTATGTATCCTTGGAACTACTGGGAGGACGAAATAAACCTTGTAAGAAAACTAATGAATGAGGGGGTTAAAACTGAGGAGCTAGAGAAGAAGTTTTTAGAAAGTTATGGTGTAAAACCACCTGTTCCATTACAGAAAATACTTCAAGAAATGAAAAGAAGAGATCTCTTATCTTAGCATACGATAAAAATATAATTTGCTAAAAAGTGAGTTAATTATTATCCTAGTATACCTTATACCTTAGCTTACCTATAGCTCCTCCGAAAGTCTTCTTTACCCATTCCCCGTCAGGAAGTTCATCTCCTATCACGTACACTTTCGCACCGTAGTTCTCCGCTTCTTGTGCCAGTTTCTCCAGCTCCGAACCAGGCTCATCATAAACAACTAACGAGTCTATCGCACCTATCTGTAACGCTTTTCTTATATCACTAATTCCGTAAATCACAAGCCCGTCATCCTTAGCAAGGTGGTATTTTATCTCTTCAAGTAAGTTCTCCACTTGAATGTACTTCTGGTTCTTCAGTAAATCCTGAGCTTTCATTACTAACTCCTTAAGTCCTGCATCACCTTGATCTGGTACATCAAACAATGGTTGTAATACTAGCTTCTTCAGCCTGTAATCCATATAGTCCCCTTCGTAAAAGTCCTTTTTAGCGTACCCGGGACCTCCTATTAATATCCCTTTCATCTTTTTGTTTTCGACGAACGGTATGAAGAACGCATTTACTTTCTCTCCTACCTCTTTAAGGAAGTTAGCGTACATTTCCTCAATGATTCTGTCAATTCTTCGCTGTGACTGACCACCCATCATGTGTTTCCCTGGAACGAAACCCTCAAACTCCTCTAAGACTTGAATTCTGGTACCTTTCAGTATACCTATCGTCGCATAGTCCCTCTCAACTATTATTAACCCATATACGTCTGACTCCTCTACCATGTCCTCCAAGAATTCCGTATGGAAAGACTTATCAGTACGATAGAAGAATATGGGTACTTTTTCGGGTGGCGAGAACATGAAACATTTGAAATCATTTGTGTCGAAGTTTTCACCGCAGAACAATACTAAACCGTTATCTGGGACTTTATTGATTTGGGTTAACCTATCAATAGCGGACTGTATAGCTGAAGTTACAGCGTCTCTCGTTCGCTTTAACTTAATGTTCTGTGCTATAGACGCTTCTTGTCTCAATAGGTTAAGAACATCTGGTACAGGTCTGCCCGGAGGTATGTATAAGGAGAGTAGGACTGTTGCTGGTGCACTCCATTTCTTTAATTCTCTAATTAGAACCTTTAATTCTTGTCTACTTATCAAGTACTTGTCAAAGACTCATCCCTAATCGAGATATATTTACGTGACAACACCTTATAAAATTAAAGTCGTGAAAGGAAAAAATGTCACCTGACTAGTGCCAGAAGAAATTCCCCGATCATTATCGAAAATACACCGGACAAAAAAATGCCGTCGAACGTCCCCATACCTCCAATGCTCACTATCTGTGGACTTGCCTTAATGATCCTATTCATGTTAAGTAAGTCGGCTCCGATGAGTGTTCCTAAAACACTACTTATGTAGGCGGAAATAGGAACGAAAAGTGGTGTATTAAAGAAGAAGATCAAGCTCACGAATGATGAAGTGACTGGCGCAATCAAAGGGTTCATTACGACTCCTACACCGGGCATTACTTTCGAAAAGTGATGAGAAACTAGAACTACTATCAACGTGTTAACCATAATCAGAAGAGGGATAAAATAGGAAAGTTCAGCAGTAAAAATCAATAAGATAGAGGATATTATTACAGGTACGATTGCTCCCCCAACGTTTATCGCAACTAAAGTTTTCCTTATTTCGTATGAAAGTCTTGGTACGTACAAAGGAATGCCGAAAACATAAATTACGTCAACACTGGGCATCAATGCCTCCCTATCTATCTCCTTTAAGACTATATTAACCGGGCTGAAGGCAAAACTGAGAAATGAGAAACTGAAAGCTAAGAGAAAGCTATACACGTCGTTTAAACCAATACTCTTAAAGAGGAATGTGAAATAACCAATAGTGACTATCAGCATTAAAAAGGCGAAAAAAATGTAGACGATTGCGAGTATCCCCCTTACATGATATATAATTAAAATTCTAGGTGGTTTCTCGTAACTCATTGAACATTATACTCCTATCCTGCATAAATAATTCACTCTAACGTAATCCTCATACGTGTTCACATTATAAATCTTTGAAGAGGAGTACTCTACGTCTTGATAATTACTCGTGTTAAACCCCCTCCACAAGCTTATCCCTACGTAATCCCCGTGGTTCTTCAAGGAGCAAATATCCGCTTCGCATGAACTGATGAGGATCTCAACAGCGTCAATAGGTATAATAGGGGTATCAGCTGGAAAGACTAAAGTCGGGATACCTACCTTCTTAACAGCTTCATATACATCCATTTCATAACCTCGTCCCTCTGTTATTATTTTAGACAATGCAGAGAAAATTAAAGGAGAAGAATTAGTAATTGCTAAGAAGACTTCTTCTGCAAACATCCTAGCTACTTGATAAACGCGATAATAAGAGGGTAAGCCACAAACCTCCACTAGTGGTTTTAAAGGGGTGAACCTAGTTCCTTTACCTCCCGCCATTATAATAGCTTTCAATTCTAACCAACTCCTCTTCGAAGTCTTCGGTATAACTTTTACCGTTAATAATTAGCTTCGGCTCTCCTTTTTTAAGTACACCTACTACCTTACCTCCAATACTCTCCAGTTTTTTAACATCGGGACTCTTAGCAACCGTAATGAAGCAACCTAAAGAAATGAGCTGATAAGGGTTAATGTTCAACGCTCTCGCTATTTCTGCCGTTTCTTCCGACACCGGAATTTCAGACTTTACCTCGAGAGTTAGGTTTGAGGCTTTGGCTACCTCAAGCAAGGCTTGGTAAACACCGCCTTCCGTAGCATCATGCATCGCTATAGCGTAGTCCTTTACCTTTAATGCAATGTCTTGTACTGGGATCTTGTACTTGTATCCTTTAGATCTTTTTATGACCTCCGCTCTTACCCCCTTTTTCAAAAGCTCCTCTTCGAATTCATTAGCGAGAATCCAAGTCCCCTCTATTCCCGCCGTTCCGAAAACCAATACGTAATCTCCCTCTTTAGCGTCGGATAACTTCATTATCTTATCTGAGAAGGAGAAGGCAGTAGTTACAACAATATCTCTCTTCACACCTTGAGTTACTTCCGTATGACCGCCTACTACATTACATCCGAGTAGTTTACAAGCTTCGTTTATCCCCTCAATTACGTTGTCAAGTGAGTCCTCACTTTTCAACAATAGAACCGTGGTTACCCACCTACAACGTACTCCCTTCATATTAACATCGTTACACGCAACAACTACTGATAAAAAACCGGCATTCTTTCCTGCCTCGGTTATAGGGTCCGAATGGATTACCAAATATTTGCCTTCTACATCTACGTAAGCGTCGTCTTCACCTATACTTGGACAAACTACGCAGTCCTCATGAGGAATTTTGTTTAAAAATGTGTTAATTGGAATTTTTCCGAAACGCATAATAGTAAATAAACGACAATGATATTTATGGACATCATAGTCATCGAGGACTTATGGAAGGTTTACAAGAACAGAGTAGAGGCATTAAGAGGGATATCGCTACGAGTGAAAGAAGGCGAGGTCTTCTCCTTTTTAGGACCCAACGGTGCAGGGAAGACAACAACCATAAAGATCTTGTCCTGCATCCTTAAACCAACTAAGGGAAAAGTTACTGTAGCAGGTTATGAAGTTCCGAAGGACTGTAAGAAGATAAGAGAGATCGTAAGTGTAGTACCTCAGGAGTTTCAGGGTTTCTCCGAATTGACTGTAAGAGAGAATATCCAGTATTTCGCAAAGCTTTACAAAGTTGACACTGTGGACGACGTGATTGAGGAGTTGGGGTTAAAAGAACATCAGGATAAAAAGTTTAGGGAGTTATCTGGAGGACTCAAGAGAAGGGTAGCGATAGCTTGTGGAATAGTCGGTAATCCAAAGATAGTCTATTTAGACGAACCTACAGTTGGTCTAGATCCCAAGTCTAGGAGGAACATTTGGGAGGTTGTGAAGTCTTTGAAGGACAAGAGGATCACAGTTTTTTTGGCAACTCATTACTTAGACGAGGCGGAAAAGCTCTCAGACCGTGTAGCTGTAATCTATAAGGGCGAGATCGTTAAGTTGTCAACTCCAAGCGAACTCGTAAATGAGTTCAAAAAGGAAAGTTTAGAGGAAGCTTACTTAGAGCTTATGAGACAACTAGAGGGTGTTGATCAATGAGGAACGTTATCCCTACTGCAGTTGCGATCATTAAAGACAATTTGAGAAGTAGAGTTACCCTGGGCTTTGTAATAGTATTTCCATTAATACTCGCCTTCATTTTCTCATTACTCGGTCAAGCTTTTCAACTCCATATAATGGTTTATGTTGCCGGAAATAATAGTGGGGAAATAGCTTCATACCTCAATCAGAGTAAACTATTTATTGCTTATGTTGGAGGTAATCCCAATTACGTCACGTTGTATAACGCAATTTTTGTTAACTCTACTTCTAAAGTAATATATTACAGCCAACTGACAAGTAACTATATTCCCTTATTGAAGTCATATCTGTCTTTGTATTACTTACATGAGCAAACACCATTTACAGCTCAAGAAACTATTACGAGAGCTACTCCAGTAGCTTATGAGATTTCAGGTGTAGTCGGAGTAATAACCCTATCTAATGGTCTGTTTGGGGTAACCGGTGTTGGTAGTGGATATTATAGAGATAGGCTTGTAGAGAGGTTAGCCTCATCGCCAATAAAGGATTATGAATGGGTCTTGGCTTTGATGATCTACGAGGTAGTAATCACAATTCTCTCTTCTATCGCTACCTTAGTAGTAGGTGCGTTAATGGGTTTTTTGCCAGATCTAGGACTTCCGTTTTTAGCAGGTCTAGTATTAGGGACTCTTATGTTTTCAGGTTTAGGTGCAGCGATTCTTGGTTTAACACCCAAGGAGAAAGTGTTCTTGTCTAACATAGTTGCCAATTTCCTAGTTTTACCTTTAATGTTCATCAGTAACGCTTTCTTCTCTCCCTCTATATTTCCGTCATTTCTGAAGGTGTTTGCCGAGTACCAGCCAGTATCATTGCTAAACGATGTGGTCAGAGCAACATTAGTCCTCGGTGAACTTCCTAACCCGGTGTATTTAGGAGTGATATTCATCCTTACCGTAGTATTCTTGGGAATTGGTTCTAGGTTGTTAAGGCTCAGAGAGGTATAAGATAAACTGACGAAAAAAGTAAAAACACTTTATAATCTTATTGTGGAACCCAAGGAGCCTTCGTCTTTGTCAAAAACGCTAAGATCCCGTTAGTTGCGTCTTTAGTTAAAACTTGATCTATGAGAAGTTTGAAAGCTGACTCTAACTCACTTTCATACTTTTTGAAAATAAGTCTTCTCATACTCATTAGAGACGAAGGAGCCATAAGTCTGAGTTTATCCATAACTTTCTGTATTTCACCTTCCAAGTTATCACTTACGAAGTGGACTAGCCCTATCTGTTTTGCTTCCTCAGCACTTAGTTCTTCTCCCAAAAGGGCAATCCTGATCACATTATTAATTCCTATAACATCTTTACCTATAGTCACAAGGACTGGTGGGAATACTCCTATCTTAGCCCCAGGTGCCGCAAATCTAGCATAAGAAGAGGCAATCACGATGTCCGAAACGAGAAGTATTTCCATTGACGCACCGTAAGCTATTCCTTCTACGATCGAGATTACTGGTTTGTTGAGATTTATAATGGTTCTATACATTTCGAACATTGTAGAGAAAAAATTCGTTGCATATTCTCTGTTCTCATTTGCCAACTTTAGCTCCTTTATATCAGCTCCAGCTCCAAAGTTCTTGTTTGCTCCAGTTAGCACTATAAACCTTACGTCCTTATCACTATCTAACTTCCTTAATGTATCGATCACGTCGTACATAAATTCCTTATTCACTACGTTGTATTTTCCGCCAGTGTTGAAGGTTATTTTAGCATAATCTTTTAATACCTCAGTTGTTAAGGTATTCATCCCTGATTATACCTATGCTAGAGAAATAAATACTTTCTCTGATCTATTTTGTCAGAAAAATTACTTTATTTTATCGTTAATTTTTCACCATATTTAAGTATTATTTTAAAAAGATTTGAAATACATATATATCTTTTATAAAACTACGTTTATATCAGATTAAGTAAAAAATGTGAGGTAGATTAAAATGAGCGCAGGAGACTTTTTGAGGGGGCTTATTAGAGGAGCTGTAATTGGAGGATATTTGGGATTTAACTTCGTTATGGGAAAACTGGCTGATTTAGTAAAGGCATTATTCCAATTAGATAAGGAGTGGGTTACGAGAGTTACAATGGGAATGATAGTACTAAGCGTGATATGGGGTATTCTAGGGATTATAGACGCCTTTATGGTTAGAGTTCAAGAGTTTGCTTGGGGGGTAGCCCAGTTCTTACCTCTAACTCCTCAGGAATGGTACGCGTCTGTAACACTTCACGCAATCAGGGACTTGTTCGGGTTTGCTCAACAACTAATTCTTGCAATATTCATTTACTTCACATTTAGGATGTTGTCAATCCAGCCGAGAGCTAAGTGGGTGTTTAACCTAGGCTTCGTATTATTCAACATCTCTTTCATGTTCTTCGAAGGCCCTATTATTATAACTCAACAACAAGGTTTTGACAACTATTTTAGTGCTACTGGTTGGTACTACCTTGCACCAATAGGAATCCCTGGATACTCCCTATACGTAGTATCTCCCTTCTGGTACATAGCATGGCTTTTAATGGACGCTGGAATATATTTAATGACGGGTTGGTATGTATATCACTTCTACCTTGCTTCAAAGGGTAGGAATGAAAAATTACCTATATTTCTGGTGTTCGGTTTAGTAGTAGCAATATTAATGTTAGAGAGCTACTCTGGTGAAGTAGTAACTACATTATGGGACTTACTAGCATTTTACAAGTTAGTAGGTTATAACGTAATTGCTGACCAGATATCCTTTGTGACATTATGGCACGGAATAGTCTATATTGCATGGTTCCCAGCTGTAGCTTCCTTGTACTTACTAATACCGACCCTTGCGGGTAAACCACTATACAGTGAAAAGTTGGCAAGGGTATCTGCAGTACTGTACTTAATATTCTCCACCGGTCCGCTAGGGATACACCACCTATACATGGTTAATTTACCTCCCGAAGTAAAAGTGTTGGTAGAGGTGTTGACAGAGGGTATTGTAGTGCCTTCAATGATGACATTCTTTAACTTGTTTGCTACTGTAAAAGGAGCTAATATTAAGTGGAACCTGCTAGCAGCTTGGACAGTGTTGTCTTTCGCTGGTTCAATATATGGAGGTGTTATGGGAATATCCAATTCAGTTATTTCATTTGACGCAATATCTCATGAGGGCTATTACGTAGTATCTCATTTCCATGCGATGATATTGTTCTCAATAGTTCCTGCTGGATTTGCTGCTCTATACTTAATGTTACCGATGATGACACAGAGGTCTTGGTATTCAGCCAAGATGGCGTGGGCACACTTCTGGGGCTACTTAATAGGTACAATAATGCTTATAGTTGGATTCTCTGAACTTGGATTATCAGGGCTAATAAGGAAAGAAGAAGTTTATCCTCTTTCCCCAGCGTTCATAGACGGGCAGATATTAGCTACGATAGGTTCTACAATTGCTGACATAGCAACTACTGTGTGGTTAGTAAATGTGGTGTTAACTTTAGTGAAAGGTAGGGTAAGTTATGGTGAGAGTGTAAGTTTGGGTGAGGTTACTAATTCGTTAGTCATGACGTTTAGTGGAGATTATGATATAGTATCTAACGGCGTAATTAAAGGATTTAACCTAGTTAAGACCGAACTAGAGAAGATAGGTATTGCCCATAGAGTATCGAGACAAGCCTCCTAGAAAATTTTAATTTTTTTAAATTTTTCTCTTTTTTTTAATTTTTCTCCCTATTTCTTCTCTTCATCTGTACTTTTTATCTTAATTCATATCGACATCTTAAGCTTTCCTATCTCCTTAAGGATTTCCTCGTTTTGTGGGAACCTCCTTTCCTTATAGCGGGAGAAGATCAAATTTCCGTTCAAATAAATATCAAATATACCGTTACTACCTTGCTCTAGCTCAACGATTGTATTTTCAAAATAGCTTAGAACGTCTCTTGCTAGATCTAATGCTCTATCCAGATAGCCACATGGTCTACAATACACTATCTTAACGTGGGTCTTGCCTTCCATGAGAACTATCTTATTTCTTGCTTAAAATAGTTTGATAACGAATAATTGCAAACCTTTATTTAATGCGAATTTATTATCCCCGTAATTGGATAGTAAGTGAAATGAAAATAGCTGTAACATATGATAAAGACTATAATTTAAAACCCTTAGATGAAGCTGAAATAATAGGAATTATAAACGAAGAGAAGAAGGAAGTTGAACAGTATGAGAATCCTGGTGTTGGAAGCAAGGAGATGACGATGGACGCTATTCTAAGCCTTGAGCCAGATGCAATAGTAGTTGGCAAACAGTTCTTATGCCCCGGTTCGTATATGATGTCTTATGGTAGAATAAAGTACATTCCTACGGAGTATAAGACTTTAAATGACGTATTAGATCACCTAGAAGAATTGAAAAAGAACATGAAAGACGAACTAGAAGAAGATATGTACGCCGAACCCTTCCATCACCACCATCATCACGGACATTTCTAACGTGTAAAATAATGGAAATTATTATTTTTTTAATAAGCTAAGGAGATAAGAATCAGAAAGAATAGAAAGGTTTGTAATTAAAAATTCCCCCTGAGCGTTACATCAAGGAATTTAAATAAAAAACTCATACTCATGGATCAGCTGGATCTTTTTTAATTAATACAGTAGAAGATAAAAAATGTGAATTATATGTTACTGTTTTAGGGTAGTTCATTTATAATAAAAATACGGAAAAATCAAACTGAGAATTAGATTTGTCTGACTATTCTGAACTAGAACTAATAAGTTATAACTTAAATATTTTAGGTATGGGATGTTAGCTCGTATCTTTTCACTTTCTGACGACGGAGTGTTTTTACTCTTAAAGACTTCTTTACTCATGCGAGGAGGCTCTTTTCATGTAAAGTTAGAGTAACTCGATTAAAAATCTTACATACTGTATGAAGTTAACTGATTGTTCGCTAAAAGTGACCACACTCAACGTAATGTTAGATGTCGATGTTACTGGTGTTATAGTTAAAGGAAGCAACCGTTGACGCGAAGTGGTTCGTAACTAAATGTAGTCCTAATGTAACTACTATTATTTAGTACGATAACTATTAGTCCTATTATTTTACCGCTTAGACCTTTCATACGTTTTAGTACAAGTCGGTTATAATAAATTTTATCTATATGTGATATAAATAATATTTTCCTTGGTCGAGTAAGAATCCAAAATGAGTCTAGGAGTAAAATTTGTGTTTCCCGTAGTGTAACTCTAAAGGTTAAAATAGGATAGGGCTGATAATACTCCCACTCATTGAGAAAGCCCGAACAAATGTCCTTGTGAACTATTCTATCAATAGAATATATAATTTTCTTGTCACAAAGATTATATAGGATTACTTACAAGACTAGTGGTGAAGACTAATGAAAGCTTGGTATGTGGTAATACTAGGGATATTGAGCGGATTAGTTAGCTTCTTTCTATTTACTTTTCTGGATTTTTACGCCTTCCTACAAGGACCTTCCTGGTGGTTCAACCCTATAGACGAGTACGTCCTGCCGATCGTAGTAGGGGTAGTAGTTGCCAACTTAGTTTCTGGAAAATTTAATACAATATTAAGGATTTATCTAAACTTAATATCAGGAGTGGTATCTTACGTAGGATCTTACGTGATTATATTGACATTAATATCTATTCATCAACTTTTAATTTAACAAGGTTCCAAATTTTTTACATACTGAATTATTTATGAGGAACGGTGTAGGGACTGAATTGTGATGATCCCTAGGAAAATGATGAGTTTGCCGAGTACGGAGTAATGACGAAGTGAAGGTGGCTGATATACTTTATCTCTTTTCACAGATTGTTGTACAACCGCGTTCTTCAATCCTATTACATTCTATTCTAGTTACACCAACTACTCTCTCCAACTCCTTCCTAATTGTACTATCAATATATATCACTTTATACCCGGTTATGGATATCCATAGCTCACGTAATTCAGTTATAGCCAAATGGGGTTTTACTTTTAACATCTCTTCGAACCTTTGATCATAGTCCTTCTTTGTAGTGATTACCTTATATTCTTTATACACAACATCCCCACTGATCCCACAAAAATCTAAGCCATCAACGTAAATTGTGATAAAGCCGTTTGATGAGAGAAGGAATGAAGTGTCCGCTCCTTCCAATTGGATATGATAGCTGTTAAGGTAGTGGCTCCACCTTCGAAATTTTCTCCCTCTGGCTTTTAATGAGACGATTGAGGATAAGCTAAAAGAGTACAGAACGTCTTGAGGCTGTATAGTGATAAAATCTGGATCACGAAAAATTGTTGACCCCTTACACTCGGTACTAACTATTTCGCCGTTACACACGTAAGAGTATTCAGGCAAAGGTGGAACTATTATTTCTTCCACTCTCTTTGTTTTTAACTTCACAATAATATGATATTAAATTACCAAATTAAAGTAGTTTTCTACTTTTGATATTATAATATTAATAGGATAGAAAAACCCTTGTTTTAAGGATATAAGCTTTTTAAATAAGTTGATAGAATGTTTATTGATCAAGCATGGCTGTAAACGATAAAATATTTTACGTGGTAACCCTAATTGTTCTATTAATAGACATAATAATATATTCTATCTATCCAGTATTTAATAGTGCAACAGAGACAGTAGGTGGTCTAACTATCTTCTATTTCTACCAGATAATACTACTAATAGTTTCATCTATAATGTTCGTAGCCGTAAGTCTAATCTTCAAAAATAGGTGACGGAAAATGGCAACGGGCTTGCACGTTGATGGTTTAACCCTAGCCACTTTCGTCGTACTTTTTGCAATTTTCACATTTCTAGGTTTTTATGGTGCTAAGTGGAGGAAAGGAGATTTATCAAAACTCGATGAATGGGGACTAGGAGGAAGAAGGCTAGGCTGGTTAATAGTCTGGTTCCTGCTAGGCGCTGATTTATTCACAGCTTATACGTTTATAGCTGTACCATCGGCATTCTTAGCAAAAGGAGCGATATATTGGTTCGCTGTACCATATGTAGCTTGGGGATTCGGAGTAGCACTGCTAACAATGCCGAGACTCTGGATAGTTGCTAAAAATAAGGGTTATGTTACAGCGGCTGATTTCGTGAAGGATAGGTTTAATAATAAGCCCTTAGCAATAGCCGTGGCATTAACTGGAGCAGTAGCTGAGTTGCCATATATCGCGTTGCAGCTCGTAGGAATGGAGGCTGTTCTAGCTGTATTGTTGATAGGGCTAGGAAAATCTCCACATGCAACGATTGCGGGCTTAAGTGTAACAGAACTAGCTTTACTACTAGCATTCATAGTCCTAGCTGCGTTTACAATAACTAGTGGGCTAAGGGGAGCTGCTTTATCTGGTATATTCAAGGACATCTTAGTGTGGATCACTGTAATTACAGTAGCTGTGTATATACCGCTCATACACGGAGGTTACGGAGCAGCTCTAAGTGCTGCACAGTCTTACTTATCTAATCCTAAGAGCGGTATACACAATGTTGTGGCGTTAAAGTCGGCTCTCGGTTATACAGTGCTTCCCTCTCAACTTTACGGTGCTTACTTTTCCTTAGCTTTAGGAAGTGCTCTAGCCTTATACTTATATCCTCACGCTATAAACGGTTCCTTATCATCTGAGAGTAGAGAGAAGCTGAAGTTGAGCACATCGTTATTGCCTATATACGGAATCGGCTTAGCTTTAATCACTCTATTTGGCATTTTAATATATTTAGTACCGAGCGCGTTAAACCTTGTAATAACTACTAAGAATGGTTCGTTAACAGTTCCCGCTTTGATAGCTGCTTCAATGCCTGATTGGTTTGTAGGTTTAGCTTTCTTAGCTATATTCATCGGTGGGTTAGTGCCAGCAGCGATCATGGCTATAGGTGTGGCTAACTTGTTAACGAGAAACGTAATAGGTGAGTTTACAAAGCTATCTCCCTCAAGTGAGGCTAGGTTAGCAAAGATCTTGTCTACAGTGTTCAAGTTTGTTGCGTTAGCTTTCGTATTTGTAGTTCCTCCTACCTATGCAATTCAGCTTCAACTATTAGGCGGAATACTTATTTCCCAAACATTACCGGCTGTATTCATCGCTCTATATACCGACAAGTTAGAGGGTAATTCAACACTAGCAGGTTGGATAGTAGGAATGGCTAGCGGAATTTATTTAACCCTCTATGTAAACCACTTCGGGCCACTAGTGAGCTCGTTCTTTAATACCCCTATGGGTCCGATTTATATAGCATTAATAGCGTTGTCATTGAACTTAATAACCACAGTTGTTGGTTCATTAATAGCCAGACTAGCAGGCTGGAAACCTATCTCAGTAATAACGGCACAGGACTTCGAGATAGAAGTTCAGAGCCCTTCAAAGCAGAATTAAGTTAAGTAATAATGACTTTTTTCTTTTATATTTTTATTATCTACAACATTATTATTATTCTACGCTTTTTTTGTTTTAGTTAATTTTAAATAATTAGCTATCTTGCCGTAACTTCATATTGATAGTTGATTATCTATATAGACTTACGATATAGCGAACTTTATGTTTTCAAAAGATTAAAAGCTTCTTTATTTTAGGGAGAAAATCAGATTATATGTATACATGTATAAACTTTAATATCATTATGGCTACTTTGGTTTTTATCTCACTACGTTAGTCACCTGCTTAGAGTGTCAAGTGTTATCTTTGTAGCTGACTCGCTTAACTAACGTTAAATTTTATTCGTATTTTAGGTGTCTTTAAAACTCTCCTTTCTGTAATTATATCCTGACTTTATAACTCGCTATACAGATTACATAGATATATTTCGTTAAATAATAGACTTCCGTTACTCTTTCGTAGTTAGGACGCTAATGGTCTCTCATTTCAGTATAATTCCAAAGTTTTATAATGCAAAAGTATTAAATTATAGCGAAGGTCTATATAGAATTAATTATACTTAAGACATCTTGTTTACTCTTACTAGCTCAAACGTCGTTAATTGTAAAAAAACTTATAAATCGTTCTCGCACTATAATTATAGTGTCGAGACAGATGTAAAAGACCCGCCGTAGCTCAGCCCGGTTCTAGAGCGCCCGGCTGTAGGTGGATTAGCTGGTACCGGGTGGTCCGGGGTTCAAGTCCCCGCGGCGGGACTATATTTCTACCAAATTGTTTACACTAAAATATTATTTCCATTCTCTCCGTGAGAGACATAAACTACTCTTGGTTTAAGCTCTTTTATCCTCTGTATACTCTTCAAAAGCTCTTCTATATTCTCATGTATTACGGGCATTCTAAGCCCGTTCCTAGTCCCTTGTAACATATCCCCAACAATTATTGAGTTATCAGATGGTATATAAATAGAGATTGAGTCCGACGTATGACCTGGCGTGTATAAAATCTGGAGACCATCTAATTCCTCTTCAGTTAACTCGCAGTCCGGTTCAATTCCCCTGAAGTTTTTCTTTGTAAAGGACGAAAAAGCGCCAATTAGGAGTTTGTAAGTGAAGGAGTGTACTACTGGTTTCCTAATCTCCTCTCCTCTAAGATTCTTTACTCCTTCCTTGTGAATGCAGAACTGTGCGTTCCGTAATGCGTTCTTAAGTTCATAGGCACTGCCTATATGGTCTATGTGAGAATGAGTAAATATTACATATTTAACACGATCCTTATTAACTTCCGCAAGTATCTTCTGAGCAGAGTTAGGTAAACCGCTGTCCACTATTACTTGGTCACCGTTATCTAAATTGATAATGAAAGATTTTACGAATCTCATTTTGATCTCTTTAACATTCATGAGATAATTTTCTCCTATAGTTATTTAGCATTAACTTATTAACATAATGTGTAAAGTTACATGAAGTTTTGTGGCAATATTGATCAGGATCGTTAAACCTAACGTTCAATCTGACGATTTATTCTAATAAAATAAGGTTAAATATTGATTTTTAATAAATCACAAACTCGTGGAATACGAGCATTTAACTAAGATAAAACCAGTTCTAGATTATGATGTAGAAGAAAAAGACAGCCAAATTGCACTAATTATTAGGGAGAATAAGCCAGAAGCATATATCTACGGTGACAACAAAGTAAACACCTTCGGATTTCCAGAAGAAGTAGTTTGGGCTGATAATGACAGACTCCTGATAACTATAGATCCAGAGGGTGGAGAGAGGAGGGGAATTTATGAGTGGGAGAAGGGATGGGAGAAGCCAAAACCTCTCTTAGTCGACAAATACGATAATTCCTCTCCTATGGTCACCATTTACGGAATCCTCTTCATTTCTAATAGGGACGGGAAGACTTTACACCTCTATTTGTACGACGGTAAGAAGATCGAAAATATAAGCAAGGGAGAAGAGCCTGTAGGTGGTTATTGTACTAATGGAGAGCTGATAGTCTATTCTCAAGGAATATATGATGACAATATTTATGTCTCCGACTTCACTGGAAATGTAATAAAGGAGTTATCCTTTGACGAGAGCGAACAAATAGTCCCGTCGGAAAACTGCTTCTTAAATAAGGACAAGTTTATATTCCTCTCAAATCATAATGGTACTTTTGGGTTATATTCCTATGATATCAAAAAGGACGAGATTTCCAGTATAATTAACGTCTCGGATTATGACATTAATGAGGCTGTAGTTTATAACGAAAAGGTGTTATACACTTTAATAAAGGACGGTAAGAGTGAGTTATTACAAGTCCCTAACATACATCTTGAAAAAGGTGGTTATATCCACGACCTGAAGGTTGTAAAGAATTCTGTGTATTACCTGATGTCAAAACATTCTAGGGCTACAGACTTGTACGTAATTGAAGGTAAATTGAGCCAGAGGCTTACCGACTCAATGAACGGAGTCAAGGATGAATTCGTGAGCCCTACATCAGTAACTTATGACTCTGATGGTATTAAAATCCACGCGTTATTATACAGTAGGGGAAATGAGGACAAGGGAGTAGTTTACATACACGGGGGCCCGGACTTCCAATGTATTGACAACTTTAACCCTGAAATACAATTCCTGGTGAAGAAGGGGTTCAAGGTGATCTGTCCTGATTATAGGGGCAGCACCGGTTATGGTAGGAAGTTCAATCACATGAACGACAAGGATCTAGGAGGAGGAGACCTACGCGACGTTATTAATGCGGTTAAAGTACTAAACGTGAAGAAGGTAGCAGTTACTGGTGCTAGTTACGGCGGATATTTAACAATGATGGCCGTGACTAAATACCCTGACCTATGGTGTTCTGCAGTGGCTGTAGTACCGTTCGTCAACTGGTTCACTGAGAAACAGTTCGAGAGGGAGGTATTGAAACAATACGATGAAATAAAGATCGGTAACGATGAGGCTTTACTTAGGGATAGGTCACCGATCTTTTTCGTGGATAGAATAAAGGCACCATTAATGCTTTTGGCTGGCCAAAACGATCCCAGATGTCCAGCTGAAGAAACAATTCAGGTTGTTGAGGAGTTGAAGAAGCTGGGTAGGCAAGTTGAGTACAAGATATATGAAGGAGAAGGTCATGGGTTTATGAAGATAGAAAATTACATTGACTCAATAAAGAGGGACGTTGAGTTCATTGCAAACCACTGTAAATAACGTTTTTACATCTATATAAATAATATATTTTTAATGGAAACCTGAGTAATTATTTAAAAATGTGCAAAGCTTATATTAATTTCAATTAATAATTGTAATGACAAAAAATGTTTGGTAAGAAAATCTTCTTGGTATTTTTAATACTAAGTCTAATTTTGAGCTTAGTAGCTGCAGTATCGATACTAAGTGGACAGCCACCACTAATACCCTCCTCCCCGATAGTTATAACTAGGGAGTACACGTGCTATAACGGGACTTATTTCCCTTACACTATTAAAGTGATTTACTATCCAGAAAACGCTTCCGACTCAAATATGGGGCTACCCTCAACGTGGCCCGTAACTAATTCACAGCAAGATCACAACGCTGTTGTCACTACGACATGTACCGCGCTAATAACTGGCGTCTCTTGGGAATTACCTGCTGCTCAATTGGCAGGAGGTGTCTCAATACCTCTATCTACTCCTCCCTCTAAACTACCGGGAGCGAGTGTGATGGGGGTTAAGACAGCCCTAGTGATGTTAACACAAATGGTCGGACAACCTTTAGGGGTATCACTAGCAGATAACGAATTATTTGTAGAGATGGACAGTGTCCCAGGTAGCATATTTGCAGTAAATCCTGTTACCGGGAACGTAATATGGTATGCTACCGGGTTAGCAAGTTATGCTATGAATAACCCCATAGTGTGGAACGGCATAGTATTCGTTACTGTAGGTGATGTGGGCTTTAACTTCGCTAATTTAGTTCACTACGAAAAAGGTCAGTACGATTTAATCCACAGAGGTATGGGTTATGGAGCTATATATGCCTTTAACGCTTCTGACGGAGTATTATTATGGATGAGGTTTACAATGGGTGAAGCGATGCCAGCTCCTGCAGTATATAACGGTATATTAGCATATACTACGGGTGGAGGTTGTTTCGTAGGTGTTAACGCTAGTACTGGACAAGTCATACGGATGGATGATTTCAAGGGACTATTCGCTAGTATGAGTAGTGTGAATTACTACGTACTACCTAACGGTACACCGGTATTCATAGGTGGGTTCACTTCCTTAGGAGCTCCCTACGGATTAATAATTGCTGTAAACGGACTAACCGGTGCTACGATGTGGAACGCGACTCTACCTTCACCCAATAAACCATATAATACCGGTATGGGTGACGTACCCGTAGCAGTATCACAACAATATGGTATCGTAGTCCAGAGCACTGTTGCAAACGCTGAGCCTAACGGGACTGTGGACACGATGTTGTTAGCAATAAATGCAACTAACGGAAAGGTTCTATGGGCTACTAACTTAGGTAGAGGATATACTCCTCCAGCATTTAAGGGTGGAATTCCGGTAATAATAAATGACACTGTCTACGTAGGAATACCATCTCTAGGTAGTGTAGCAGCTGTAAATCTGTTTACTGGTAAAATACTTTGGGAAACCAGACTACCAGATTTAGGAATACCTCCTAAGTTGCCCGGAGGTCCTAGAGGTAGCCCGACTTACTACCACGGATTATTGTTGGTAGCAGCAGGAGGAAACATTTATGTATTAAACCCGCATAGTGGACGTATATTGGCAGCTTATCACGTAGGAGGAAGGTTCGGAATAGTAAACCCAGTGATCGCCGGAAATACAATGTTCTTAGCGAATAGTTACGGCTGGGTAATAGCCCTTCCGCTAAACGAAATATTTCCCTCTTATCAAAGCTATTGAGATGGGGGGGATTCTTCTTCTACCTTTATATGAAGATCTGATTGCCAACTAACGAATAATAAGAAGTTAACCTTAAAATTTAACGTTTCAATCGGTTTTTTACTGGTTTCGTCGTCAACTAGTACTAATCAGTTTAAATTGTACGAAGATATATATTTTTTTATGAATCTTGCAACAAGGCTAAGTATTATCATAATCCTTCTAGTATCTTCCTTCGTGTTTTATCTCTTAGCTTTTCACTACGTGAGAATAGGTGGTATGCTATCAGCTATAACGTTCTGGTCAGCAGTTTGGCTTATGATACCTAAGAGGTTCTTCAATATGGTGTGGGGAGAGATTAAAAAAGGCAGGGCCTATTGGATTTCTGCATCCATATATATGACATTTCATGTACTTATTTACGGAGCCTTTTACGAAGCATTATTTGGCGGTGTAGAATATTTGCCCTATGTAACTGTTTATTTCGGAGCAGCTGTTCCTCCTCCTCTTCCCTACTTTGTCGAGTACGAGACTGAGGCTATAGGCTTCACTTTTTACCTTTACGGTTTCGTATCGGATGCTATTCCTTATACGATCTTTTTAGGTTTAATCCTCTCCTTACTACTAGGAGCCAACGTTGAAAGAGTATTGGAGTTATGGAAAACTGTAAAGGCTAAGAAGAAAAGTATAACCCTTGTAGTCTTACCTACAGTTGGAATAATTTCTGGGACATCTTGTTGCCTCTCCTTACCTACTTTGATAATAGTCACTATTGCTGCTGGAATAGGGGCTGTATTTTCAGTTCTACCGATTCTTGCTTCCCCGACTTATTATATACTGGTCTATTATATCCTACCTTTAGGCTCTGTAGCTCTCCTTACGGTCAACTTGAGGGATCTGAATAGAGTGTTGAAGTGTAGATTTAATAGAAACTGGGAAATAAAAAGCGAGACCAAGAGATAAGTTTAAGGTAAAGAGCTTTGGGACTTGTTAAAACTTTATTTACCATAAACGTATAATATGTGATGTGCGGGGGTGCCCGAGCAAGGTCAAAGGGGTCGGGCTCAGGACCCCATAAGTGAGAACCCCGATGGCGTAGGCCTGCGTGGGTTCAAGTCCCACCCCCCGCATTATTACAAGATTAATTTTAACTAGACCTATTCTTGTTAGATAGCTGCAATTTATGTTAACTTTGTTTGTTGGAGGATCGTTTAGTGTTTTTTAGTAACCTCTTTGCTTCACGTTTATTTAACCTTAATACTGTGTTTTTGCCTATTATTGCTACACTATCTATTGTATTGTCTATATCTTCTATAGATAATCGCTTCATATCTCTCTTAATTATTCATCTGTTCTTACAGTATCAGTGTTACCATAATCTATTAGTATACTCTAGTATTAACAGATACAATTCCCCCGTCAACTTCTATGTTAGCGATCACATTCTTCTCCTTAACCATGTTTTTGCCCCCTTTCACTAATCCGCCGTTTACGTTCTTATTGAAAATTATTCCTATGTTAGAAGGTATTTCTAAATCCAGATTTATCGTCCCTCCGTCTACCTCAGCATATAAGGTACCTTCTCCGGCATAACGTAATTTAGAGTTAGTAACTCCTCCATTTATTTGGATTTTAGAGTTTACTACGTTTTCCACGTCTGCACGAAAAACTCCTCCGTCTATCTCAATCGAGACATTTGCAATCGAGTTCTTTAGCGTAATAGCTCCTCCATTAACTTCTCCTTTCAATGAGTTCAATGACGGATAATGTATCACTGCGTAACATCCATCGATCTCTATCCTTAATTCGTTTCCTATATCTTTCGTGTGAAATCCGTCTTCGTCTACACATTTGATTACGGCGTGTGGGTCACCTTGATATATAGTGACCTTACCTCCATTAATACTCACAGTTAAGTCAGGCTTTACAGATAGAGGACCGTTATATACTTCGAACATTTTATGCCAGCCGAAACCCTTTGCGAAAATTTCGTCTAGTTTAGAAGGTAATTCAGCTATTGATTGTATACTCTTAAACAAACTAGAAAGTCCAGGAATAAGCAAAAATGCACCTTTTTCCTCTTCATCTTCCTCATTATTGTTAGCTTGTGTGGGGGCTTCATTATGTATTTGCCTGATCATGTTTAAAGCCTTAACCCCTAAGGGTGTTAACTCATAATACCCCTGGTCGTTTTTAGATATGAGACCGTTAAGTTTTCTAATGTGAAAAGCCAGTGCCGGACTGTCTAACCCTAAATCCTTTTGTAACTCGGAAAAAGTCTTTGGTTTTTCAGCTAACAGTTGGATTATTTTTCTCCTGATTTCATGAGATATTGCATCGAATATGTCTCCGTTTTGTGACTCCATATTAATTAATATGTCACATGATTTATAAATCCATTAGTAAATTTCAATTTATTCAAATAGTAAAGAGATTTTTACTCCCTCATTAAGCAACTTATCAAAAACGTATGTGAAATATAAAGGTAAAAATAAACAAAAAAAGTAAAGAAAATATCGTAAATAATAGAGACTTAAAAGGGTTTTTAAATATTACTGATGTGATAGTTTATTCCTCAGTTTTAGGATAATATACTCTTCTCTCATAAACCTTCAGTGACAGCCCTATATATAAATTCGTTCTAAATTAAACTTTTTAGTCCCGAATAGACTCGATAAAGCATGGTCGATAGATCTTTTTTATTTCTCTTCATATCAAGGGTCGCTAGGAGTATTGCACTAGCCTACGTCAGTCTTTCTATTCCTCTCTACCTTTCATTACTCGGGCTTTCCGTAATCAACGTCGGATTAATAGTGTTTGGAGTGATCGCTTTCTATTCCCTTCTCTCACCGGGTTTAGGCTTATTAGGGGACAGATACGGGTATAAAAAGTCGTTAATAATAGGTGACATGCTCCCCTTATTCGGCATAACCGCACTTAGCTTTACCTCCAACATAAACCTCGTCATACCACTCTTGATCATTACCGGTATAGGCGGAGGGGCTAGCGGTGGTCTAAGAGGTCTCTGGTCCCCCGGGATATCCGCATTAGTAGCTTCAAACTGGAGGGACGAAAAAGAAAGGGTTAAAAAACTCGGTTACTTAAGTTCTGGTGCGAGTAGTGCGAGCGTCATAGGTAGTTTATTGCTCTCCCTCCAACCCCTCATCCATAAACCGGCGGTAGAAGAGTACAGAACGCTCTTCGCTGTAGCTGCAGTATTAATGGCGATTTCAGTAATAAGTATTGCCATAGTTAAGGAGGCCAAAAGACCCAAAAAGACCACAAAGATCATGGGAAAGAAGAGCTTCTCTTACATCTTACGGGTCATAGCGTCAAACACGGTAACCGGGGCTGGGATAGGGTTAGCCGTCCCCTTGCTTCCCCTATGGTTTAAGTTAGCTTACCATGTTACGGAATCCCAGATCGGTCTGGTTTTCACGATCTCGTATTTACTGACCTCTTTGGGTTCCGCCCTAGCCTCAAAAGTAAGGGGAAACACGTTATTTGTAGCCTCAATAACAAGGTTACTAAACGGCGTATTCCTCATAGCAATGGCTTTATCACCTTTTTTTATCATGGCAGCTGTGTTTTATGTCGTAAGGGGTTTTAACGCTGGAATAGGGGCGCCAAATAGAACTGCAATAAACGTTAGGGGAATCTCAGAGGAGGACTACGGTGCTGCGACTAGCATTCAAGGCGTTTCAACACGTGTAGCTCAGTTGAGTAGCGGTGCAAGCGGTATTCTGATGGATATTTGGTTACCTCTACCCGAGATAGTAGGAGGGGTCTTGCAGATAGCTGGCGGTTATATTTATTACAGCTTGTTGAGTAAGGTTAGGAGCGAATGATATTTAGATACACTTAAATTGTTCGAATTCGAACTATCTTTATGGAACCCAACGATTTCAGGGCACTTGCCATAACTTCATTAGCTCACTTCATGAACGACGGTACTTTCCTAACCTTCCCTTTGTTAATAGTCTACTATTCTACCCAAGATCACGTTAGTCTGGTATTCCTAGGGGCTTTATCGATTGTTTACACTCTACTTTCCGGTTTACTATCTCCTCTGATAGGTGACTTTGCCGATAAACATGACCTGGACACTCCGCTGATGAGCTTAGGGATCTTCATGGAGGGTGTGTCAATACTTCTTTTCGCATTAGGCTTTTTCACACCCTTGCTGATAGTTATAGGAACAGTACTCTTAGGTATAGGACAAGCTTTTTATCATCCGATCGGTGGTACAATACTTTCTAGGGTTTTCGGTAGGAGCAGCGGAAGAGCACTAGGTATTAACGGAGCCTTCGGAAGTATAGGTAGGGCATTGATGCCATCCATTATTACGTTTCTAATTGTAGCTATAGGAGAAATCGGAGGTCTGTTATCCCTGACAAAAGTGTTCGTCTTAGCAACAATGGTAATCTACCTCGGTCTAGGACAGTACAAAAAGAGATCCCTTGAAGAAATAAGAAAAAGGGCGGAAAAACTAGACAAAGTACTTTATAAATTCCTTATTATACTTGGTGTGTTAGTATTTATTAGGAGCATGTTCATAACTGGGACTACCACGTTCACAGGCGAATTTATTTACTATATATACCATTCAAAGACCTTGGCGGGGATCTTCTTGACGGTGGGATTTCTAGGCTCTGTTCTGGGCCAACCAGTTTTCGGTTGGGTTACTGAGAAGAAGGGAGGGAGGTTTGCATTTCTGATAACAAGTATACTATCAGTGTTGTCCTTCCTCGGCTTTTTGTTGCTGTCTGATAACTTGTTAGCTTCCGTGTTGATGTACAGCGTCTTTACATTTGCCGCTTTTAGTGCTTTCCCCGTGCTCTTGGGGTACGTATCTCAGACTTTTCCCAAGTCATTTTACACGGTCGCTAACTCATACATCTGGGGGATAGGCGTTACTGTGGGAGGTGCTGCGGGTAATGCGTTAATCACGGCGTTATTAGGTTTTAATTTCTCGTTAATATCGACGTTTTACATAGCTCTCGTCTTAGCTGTTTTATCAACCGTGTTAATCCCGTTAATACCTTCGAAAATAAAGGTTAATTAGACAAGGTGTCGAGCTGTTTTATCAATGTGAAACCGTAGTCCAAGACTCTTACAATATACTCGTTACTTTTTTCCCGTATTTTTTTACCCTCGTTTTTAAAGTATAAATTAAAAAGAACTTATTCCCTTCTAGCCTACACAAGGCCATAAGGCTAGATCGCTCTAGAGTATATAGTTTTCTGAGCTATGCTTAGTCATGTCCTTTTATCCTCTCTGTCATTGCCAGAAAGCTTGAATACATTACTTCTTTCCAGTTAACGTTCCAATAATTAGTAGTTTTAAGTTCACTACCGTCGTCAGTTATCAACATCTTTATCCGGGCTTTTTTAAGCATTCTAAAAGCTGGAAAACAGAGGGAACCATGAGCTGCTAGGACTTTGTCAGCACCCAGCCTGATGCACTCTTTAGCCACTGCAGGTCTTTTCATTGGCGAATCGAGAGCCGGGTTTTTCTTCTTTAACACTATCTCGCCTTTAGTCTCATCATAAAGTACTAGTAAATCTCCCCTTGAGAATATTCTCACACGAAAGTCAGGGTCTGTTACTGTACAAATCATATTGATAAGTTTGTAGATTGAGCTTATAAATATGTGTCAGTTTTTGTGCGTTTAACGTCGTCACCATAATCATTGAAAAATTTTAAAAATAACATGGTAAGAAATAAATTATAACTTATATATTCACTATAATATACGATGAATGTTTATTTATTTAAGCAAAGAAGACGAGTATATATAAAAAGTATTTAGAACAGCTGAATGTTCCTCATGAGTTTATATATACTGTAAACTAACACTATGTTCATTACCAAAAACATTGCTATTCCGACCGGTGGGAGTTCATTATTACTCCATTGCAAAAACGGGTAGTCTACATTGGAATATTGGGGATAACCTAGGATAAAAAAGATGCTTAAGATCGAGTCAGCTAGCATGTATACAGCTAAACCCGCGAGCTTTTGTGACAGCGACATATTAGGTATGTAAGACCCGGCTAAAAGACCTCCTACAAACAATGTAACTTCACACAAAACCCGGTATTGCCAAAAGGATGCGGCTAAAGCGAAGAACGACGGGATGTGCCAGAACCAAGTGGGTATAACACCTATAAGTAGAGCCCAGAAGGAGCCCCTAAAATACTTATAACCTGCAATCAGCCCTGCAGCATACAGAGCGTAGTGGTCTAGCATGTAAGCGATAGGATTAGTGAACTGGAGGAGTTCTACATAAGGGTTGACAAAAGCTAAAACGAATATTAACGGGATAGTTAAGGGTTTTTTAGAAACGTTATGAATTAATTTAATCATATAAAAAATTACGAGATATACCTTAAAAAAATTTACTTTTATTAAACTAAGTTTTTTTATCACTACTATTTAATGTTTTTGTGTTTACCGTCTTAGAAGAAGAGCTATTATCTGTAGTGTTCATTGTTATGTTAGTCCCTGTAGGCATTGATGGTGCTTCGCTCCTTACCCAGAATACGTTAGTCCCCACTCTTAGTAAAGTGAATAATACTGGTATAGCGTACATCGCGAAGCTTATTCCCATCATCATTATAAAGTAAGATATTACATCCATGAAAGACTGGAAGTACGGCTGATATGATACATACCTCCTGATTAACCCCTCATAACCTGCAATACTCATAACATAACCAGCACCGAGTGCTCCTATAGTCCATAGACCTAGACCTCCGAATACCATTCCCTTGCCTATACTCGATAATTGCATTAACGTCCCCATTTTAGTTTGCAACATGTCTAACAATATTGCCACATAACCCACGACAATAATTGTCCAGATCATCAGGTGGAAATGACCTACTATGTAGTAGGTGTTGTGGACTAATGCGTCTAACGGGTTTATTGGTAATATCAGTGCTTGTAAACCTGCTAGAATAAATCCTATTAAGGCTATAAGAGCTGAGAATCCTACGGGATTCTTGTAGTCATACTCCTTGGCTGTTGCAATTGTTAAACCTAAATTAAGTACTGTTAAGCCTGAACCAGTAGCTAATATAAGTGTGCTAGAAGTCATGAATGCTCTAATGTACACTGGTAAGGGCCAAGTCTGTAAATGATGAACCCATACTGTCATTCCGAAAGTGAAAAGCAATAATATGTTCCACCTAGCCCATTTATCACTATATAGAGGTCTTCCAGCAAATTGTGGTATTAGAGCATATAGCCCTCCGAATACAGTAAACGGTGCATAGTAAACTACTGGATGCCCCCAGAACCAGAATAACACTACCCATGTTAACGGGTTTACCGGAACGTTAGCCCAAAAGTATAGTACATACCATAACTCAGCAGCAGCTAGTGCCGGTTCCGTTAAGAATATAAACGCTCCTGCAAATATCATTGCATATGCTGCAAATATAGGCATTTTACCTTCTTTAGGCTTGGTCTTTAATCCGTCAATGAACATAACCAAAGCAGTTAAGGAAACAGCTACTGCGTTTATGAACATCATGAAGTAAGCTAAACCAATCAATATAGATGAGTGAAAGATCATCCAGCTTCCGCTCTGTAGTGCTAAAGGTGGATACATGTACCAACTTGTCATCGGACCTCCAGCAAAAGTCACTATCATTGGTAGGTTTATCAACCAGAATAGAGCGTATAGTAACTTATTGTGAATTATCGACATGTTGCTTTTATACAATGCGTAGGCAAAGATAGAGAACGAGAGGTCTTCAACTATTATCATCATGGCAGCTTGCCCGTGAAAAGTCACAAGGAAGTAGTAAAGTGGAGCTACGGCTGCTTCAGTCTTGGGTGGTAGGTTAGGGTTTAAAAGTATAGTTCTGAACCATAATGCTGCTATTCCCATAGCTATTAGCCATGCAATCGCTCCACTTGCATAAACTAAACCTAAACCCAAACCCGTTTTAGGATATAGTTTTACCATTTTACATCACCCAACCCATATATAACCATACATTAATGGGTGGCCTACCCCACAATATTCCGAACAATGGAATGTGTAATTTCCAGGGGTATTAGGTGCGTAAAAAAACGCATAGGTGTTAATACCCGGGACTATATTCAAGTTTTGTGTACCATGAGGTAGTTGTATATAAAGGCCATGATCTACGTTGTTACTATATAACACTATTACTATCGGCTGACCTGGCATTGCCTTAATATAAGGCACTGATAAGCCTGGATTATATCCTTGTGCATAACCTATAACTTGTGGTACACTTATGTTTTCCATATGTCCGTTAACGTAAACTATTTCTGTAGCGTTTTGTGGTATAAATGCCCACTGGACTGCTAGCATATAGACTACCAGAGTTCCATTAGGCAGATGTTTAGGTAAACCACTACCTAACGGTAGACCGTATCGATAAGTGGCTGAAGTTCCATTAGCTATAGAAACATAGCTATAGCCAGTAAAAGCAATAACTAAAGCTAACATGATGAAGAACCAGATTTTCTCCCAATCTCTATGCTCATTTGCCAATTTGGGTCAAAAATTAATTACAAGTAATAGTTTAAAAGCTTTTCTTAGTATTTATTTTTAATTATCATTAAATTTTAAACTAAAAAATTAACAAAATGAAGTTTTATATCTATAAGATGGAAAAAGGATAATGGATTTTATGAGGTATAGTAGATAGTATTAAAATAAATTAAAAAATAAAAATTAAAAGAAAATTTTTAACTTGTTATTATTACGTATGGTGTTGTTACTGAGGTTGATGCTATTATTGTTCCCCACATTCCAGCTAGTGCATGTCCCGGTACTCCGCAAGCATACCAATATATT
>Ga0081474_122614_pt1 | contig 39803 bp, 49 predicted proteins | sample OneHunmetagenome_2_FD_70978 | JGI IMG/M metagenome (GOLD analysis project Ga0081474, IMG submission 70978) | Ferrous microbial mat communities from One Hundred Spring Plain, Yellowstone National Park, USA v2 (version 2) | ecosystem: Environmental > Aquatic > Non-marine Saline and Alkaline >... | reverse complement strand
CACGGGGAGGGTCGAGGTGTATTGTAACGGGGAGTGGGTTGAGGCCAGTAACAGGGTGCTCGCTGACCTACTGTACTGGAATCACGTGTACCCAGTCGCCGCAATGGTCATAAGCAAGGATGGGTACGAGGTAGCCGTAGCCGTGCCCGTCAAGAAGGCCAGGAGGCTTGGGCTACTCGACTGTGCAGTGGACTTGACGGTTGGCGCCAATTTGCCAACCGAGTACCCAGTCATATCAATCAGGTAATGGTGAGGAGGGGGATTAGGAGGGGGTTTTAGAATTGGATGACTTGCAAGCGCTGAAGAATGGATCCTTCAGTTCACTCTCTCTATGATTAATTAACGATGCCAGTAAAGCAACGAACTTCTTTGCCAGCGTATCAGTATTAGGCACAGATACTGTGAACCATTTAGTGTTGAAAATATTGTAATTGTATTTGGCAAGCAGCTTATCTGCTAATGAAAAAGTCACTGAAGACCAACATTCATTCATCTCCCTGATGATCTTCTTGTTGCTGTCATAGATCCGTAGTCCTCTCAGGGGGTTGACAGTGAATGTGAACCCCCCTGAGAGGACTATTAAAGTCTTCTTCTCAGCATTATATCTAATTCTGAAATTGTAAAACCTTGTACTACTATCTATCCTAACCGCCCCCTGCGGAACCGGGGGCGGCGCAAGCGATGAGATATCCAACCTCTCGCCAGGCTTCGCTTCCTTCAGCCACCCCAGGAGCTTCAGCTCCTGGGGTGAAATAATATACCTCGGCAGGGGAGTGTTAACACTCCCCTGCTCCCCCTCCTTTGCCCCAGCCCCAGCATTAGGGGCTGGGTTGGGATTGGGATTGGGATTCGAATTCCCGGGCATAGCCAAGTTGATCCCACTCCAGTGGGGGGTAATTAGGTGAGTGCCAAGGGGGATTGAGGCTTGTTACTGCTCCCAGATGGAAACATAATACTTAACATCAACACCAAGCTCACTCCGAATAAACCTCTGGACAGCATCCAACATATACGGCGACAGCTTCCCAGCAAGCCTGAAGACAAAGCCAGGCTCATAGACGCCTGAATCAAACCAGAAGTGCGACCCATCAGTGCAAATGTACTCACTGTACCACCCCTCGTAGCACTTGACTGGCAGTATGCTGAGCACCTTATACAGCCTCTCAGCAAGCTCCCTAGTCCTAACACCACTGTCGAATAATTCAATTGCCTCATTCAACTCCTTTGCAACATCAGGCATGCCCTCCCTTACCCGCATTGCAATGTACTCCAAACCCTCCCTGAACCTCTCCTTCTCCTCCCTCTCCCTCCTCAACTCCTCAAGGCACTGCCTTGCTAATGGGTGCCCGCAATCCTTGAACAACTTCCCGCATAACACGCATTTGAACGTACAACAATCGCAGCATTGTTCACCATGCACGTGCCTCGTGTGTAGTTTACCCACGAGGTACCTGGGCTTCTCAACCACAACCTCAACAGGGTACTCCTTTACATTCGGGTCAACGGTGAAGCCTAGTGGGAAGACTACCTTCCCCTTGTCCCTACCATCCTTAACCCTCAGAATCCACCTCTGGGGATTCCCATGTTGGTCAGTGAACTTCCTGTCTGGGATTGGCTCGCACCAGATTACCCTCGGCAGATTATTACCAGCATTCTGGGTGCCTTGTTGAGCCTGGGACATGAGGATTGGGTTCAGGATTGGGATTAATTAGGAAGCCTGCTAAGCAATTCAGTTGCAATGCAGCCAGCTGCGAAGACCCCCACTATGCCGAATATTGAATACAGGGCCCACGGCTCCCCGTGGTAGGTTAATACTATGCCAGCTAGTATTGCGTAGAGGGCTGCAAGTAATGCGTATATTGTAATATCGATTGCCTTTAGCCTGCGTGTATTGGCTAACTCATCAATCATCACCCCGAATGCCACGGCGCCTGCGAAGCCGAGTGCCCCGCCGACTATGATTACCATGGCCAATTGCTCACTAATCCAGTTGCCATAATACTCAGCGCTAGCTATGATTACAACCATGATGAACACGTACATTGCGAGTGGTAGGGTTAAGTCAAGTAGCATGGCTTTACCAGCCTGGGTCATGGGTTGGGTTGGGGATTAGGGTTAATTAGCCTGGTGGCAAATAGGGGGAGTATCCTTATGTAGGCGTAGCAGCTTGCCCCGAGGACGCTAACCATGCCGAGCGCCGTGTATAATACAATCCTCCATTGCACATTGTAGTACTCCAGCAGTACCGCAACCAGGGTAATGTATAGTGCTGTTAACAGTGCGTACACTATGGCGCTGATTGTGTTTAGCTTGTGCATGCCTACTAGGTCGAGGATTGGGAGTACGAATGCAGCGTAGCCGATGAGGACGAATGGTATGCTGAGCAGGATCCTTGTATTCACGGCGAAGCCGAATAACAATACGAATATGAGTGCGAATGGGAAGGTTTGGATCCCCATCAGCATGTACTCCTCCGACTTATCCTCCTGGGTCATGGGTGGTTTGGTTGGGTGTGTGTTAATTAGGGTTGAACGCAACCCCCACTCCAGTGGGGGAAGGGATTCGGGTAAGTTGAAGGCGCCTAACCCCCAGTTAGAATACCAACAGCAATACGCCTGAACCACCTCCTGAACTCAGCCAAGCCAAGCCTCCTAGCCTCCTCAACAACCACACTACCCCCCGGGATAACGTACACTATCCTACTCTCCCCATACCTAACAGCACCAAGGCCCCTCAGGATGATAACAGCAGCCCTAGGCCACCCACCACTCCTCACGATCGACTTCATGGACACTGAGACTGCACTGCCAATTGAACCATGCGCCCTGTGCCATATTACATCAGCCAGTGCGTTAACAGTCCTAGACACAGTGCCATGCTTCAGGTTTAGCCTGGATTTGGGTGCCTGGAGGACTTGGGTCATGCGTAGTATTAGATTCGAGTGTTAATTAGCCTGGCTTAGGCGCTTATACTCATTATACTCCTCGAAGAGTACCCTACACTCCTCACCCCTGAACCCACTGTAGTAGCATTCCTTCCACCTCTCATACAACCTACCCACGGCATCCTCATCAAGCCCATAGTCATCAGCAACCTCCTCAATACAGCCCCTGGTGCAGTTAATGTAGCATTCACCCAACTCATCGTAGAAGCCAATGTCCTGCTCCTCACAGCCCTCGCAATTCTCCCTCATGCACTTAATCACCTCGTAGATTACCTCACCCACGTTTTGGATTTGAGGGTGCTCCTCGGGCATGGGTTGGGGGTGGGGTTAGGAGTTAATTAGGGTTAGGGCACGGGATTAGGGGTTACTTACCCTCAGCCTTCTCCTCAGGGTAACCCAGGACAATACCCCTACCTGGCTGCACATCAACCTTGAATGCCCTCTTAGCGTGGTTAGTCATCCTCATCTTCTTAATAATCAACCACCTCCTAACCTCCTTAACCTCAGCCACATTATCCATCCACATGTGGATTATCCCATCAGCAATGTGCTCAAGCCCAAAGCCAAAACTCATCTCAGTCGTAGGCGCATACTGGCTTGTTAGCAATGCCGTAATATTCTGCCTGTAGAGTGCCTGCCTAAGCCTGTAGCTAAAAGCCCTAGCCATCGCTGGTTTATCAGCCCAGAAGGCAGTCATTGAGTCTATGACTAGCCTTGTTGGTTCACTTGGCCTTCCACCCTCGAAGCCAAGTAGCTCATACGCCTTAGCCACACTAGCCTCAAGGACTTCCATGCTAAGGGCCCTACTCGGCTTCCTCCCACCCTCCTCGCCAGCAATCTTAAGCATCTCCCTATACTGCCTGTATAGGCCGAATAGGTCTATGACTACCAGGTTCACGTCACCTGGCTTGGCCTCAACACGACCAGTGAGTACGTCAACGAGGTTCACTGGCCTGTAGTCCATGAACCTCATGTTGAATTGGCCAGCCTGCCTTACAATATCCTTAAAACTCGACTCCGTTGTAACATAGATTACAGGTTCACCATTCTGCAACCCAGCCCATGCAAAGTGCATTGCCAGAATACTCTTCCCAACGCCAGGCTCGCCAGTGATAACAATCCAAGTACCCCTTGGGGCGCCACCATCCAGCGCCCCGTCGAGTAGTGTTATTCCGAATGGTTCCCTTTCAATTTTAGCCTCTGAGGATTGGGGCTGTGGTTGAGCCTGGGTCATGGGGGTATTCACTGGAGTGGGGTTTAATTAGCTTACGGCAGGAGGGGATTAGGGGTTAATCAGGAAGCCTACCGAGTAAGTCACTTGCAAAACAGCCAGCTCCCAGGACGCCTGCCATGCCAGCTAATGCATATAATTCAACCCACGGTTCCCAGTAGTACGCCACCACAACGCCAGCCAGTATTGAATAGAGTGCTACCAGTAATGAGTATATTATAATATCAACTGCCCTTAAGCCACGTTGTCAGCTAGGCCTGCGATTGACGTGGCGAATACGATGAAGCCTACAATGCCAATTGTACCACTGGCTATTACCCTTACGGCGTTGAATAGGGAGGCTAGTATCATTAGGATGAAGTATCCTGCCATTGCGTATGATATTAGGGTGAACTCATCCACCCTACTCATGGGTTGGGAGTATGTTTTGGAAGGGTTAATTAGCCTACGGTAGGAGGGGGATTGGAGGTTCACGGCTCGTAGCCATCAGCCTCAATGAGCCTAAGGGCATCCCTACCCAACTCACCACCCACCGATGATGCAACACTCCTAACAGTACCCCTCAACGATTCACAATCACCACTAGTAGTAACACACTCAATATACTCCCTTATGAGGCGCCTAAGCAACTGAACTTGAGCATGTGATTGGGTTGGCTGCCTGGGCATGCATAGGTGAGCAACAGGCAGTGTAATTAGGCCACCACTAAGACTGGGAATAGGGGTAAGGAGGAGTGGGAGTGGCGGGGGCGGAGCAGGGGGCGGAGGGAAAAATACCCCACCCCCGCTAACCCAATCCCCACCATGGCCAGGGCGACCATGGTGGGGGTGGGGTCAAGCACCGTCCCCGCCACCCACCCCACCGTGGTGGCTACGGTAGCCACCGCCGTGAGGGTTTTTGGATTAAGCCTTCTGATACCCGAGTACTCGGGCATGCGGCCCCCACTCCAGTGGGGTTAATTAGCTCTTCACGCCAGCAGGTACCTAAGCGCCTTAGCCAGGGGCATGAAGAGGCCAACCATGAATGCCCCAATCCAGGCGACAAGCGTATCAAGGCTTGGTAGGAGTAGGGAGCTGAGGATTATTGAACCAGCAATCAAAACACCAATCAACATGTAGGAGCCCTCAACGAAGTCAACCAACTGCCCAACACCCTCCACAAGGGTTAACGGTGCGGAAGTAGCCCACTGGAACGGGCCCACGTCGGGGAATTGCGTACCCCCACTCCACCTCGTGCCAGGCTTGAAGACCACGAGGCAGGTCTTGTTGAAGGCGGTGGCATTGGCGATGACTTGAATGTAGCCCACTGGCGCCCTCGGTGGGAACGTGTTGGTGCCGAGTGTGCTTAGTGGGTATGGTGGTGGGGTTAGTGGGCTCTGGGGGTTGATCGTGGTTACGTTAGCCAGGTTAGTCCTGTTGATACTAATACTACAATTCCCACCCACCCCACCAATCCAAGCCCAGAATAATACACTCATATTCCTAACAATAACAGTAGTATCATTAAGGCGCTGGTACGTGCTGTTGGCCCACTCCTTAGCAACCTCGTAAACCCCCCACGCACCGTATGCGCCCGTACTGTTTTGAATCGGGGTTATGCCGCTGACGTGGGGTACCTGGAGTGTTGCTGTGACTTCAACCACGCCACGTAGGTATGGGACTAGGTGCAGTAGGTATAGGAATGTTACAAGAGTTAACGATACGGATTTATTAACAGGGATGAAGTAAACGCTTGGCTTTAGGGCTAGCCAATCCCAAACAACACCCTCAACCTGAATCCCACCACCGCACGTCCACTCTGGTAGTAGCTCAACCCCACCTAGGTTGAGTTGTGAGCCAGTGAAGTTGGTCATGAATGAACCCTGGCTGGTTGCAATGAAGGCTGGGTGGTATGGGCTACTGTACACGAAGCCCACTGCCCCGAGGCCAGTGCAGGGTGGGAGTAGCTGGGGGATGAAGGTGTATGCAATATTATACAACCCAGTGGCCAGTTGGCCAACAAGAGGCGTACCCACCAGTATCATTAACCCAATGCCCAGTAGCAGGGTGCTCACTGGCTTATTCGGCTTAGCCAAGCCAAGCGCAATCAACAGTGGTGAGATCGGCCAAACTGCCAATAGCGCCCTGTATATGCTTACAAGGAGCCCAATGAAGTATATTACACCACCAAGCGACTTAACCGCATTGAGCAGTACATCAAGCCTATTGAGCACCTGCTTCACGACCTCATTCGTGACCTCCCCTGCGAGGGGGGTACCGAAGATTGATGCGAGGATTGTTAGGATGTCTGGCGCAATGCGTATGATGACCTCAATGCCGGCTATTATTGATGCGAACACGGCGTAGTTCACCATTAGGTCACCCATTGATGGCGGCGTCAAGAGGGGTGGGAGTTTTGGGGCTATTGCCCAAATCATGCTTATTGCAATCATGAATATTACGAATGACCCAACTGCCCTCTCCAACTCCCCCTTAATGTTAAGCCTCCTCAAGAGGCCCTTAACAATGATAATGTAGGTGATGTAGATTGCGAAGAATGTTGAACCAGCCTCAACAGACGCCTCCAGGCTGTTAGCATACACTGGTATCATAGGCCAGCCTCAGCCTGTATTAGTGGCATGATATTCCTCGCAACATAATCCCTAACCCTACCCTCATAGACAGGTAGGCTAACCTTAACGTTACTTACAACAAGCGCATTGTCAAGCGGCTTGAGCCTGCTTGGGTCAACCTTGATTACGGTGCTCAGGACTGGGCCGTTCCTAGCGTTCGGTGGTAGGAACTTCCTGTGGAACTCGGCGTTGGTTGCTAGGATGATCACGTAGCCGGTGTGGGGTTCGGTGAAGGCTGTTGGCTTAATGTCGAAGAGCATCCTATTCCCATTGTAGAGCATTGTGATTGTTGGGAATATGATGAAGACCTTGAATAATTCAAGGAGGCTCTGCCTATCCTCAACGTCACTGAAGCCTTGGGTAATGGCGATTATATTAATCCCAAGGTTCCTAGCCACCCTAACAGCCTCCTCAAACAGGCTACCCTCAATCCTCATGAAGTAGTGCGCCTCATCAATAACCACAATACTTGGCTTAACCACCCTACCCCTGGCGATGATGGCTAGGAGGGCGTAAACGTAGGCTATAGCCTCAGGTAGGCTAACGCCACTGAGGTCAATACTGAGGCTCCCATTCAACCTACCCTCGAACCATGCCTTGAGGAGGCTGTGAGTCCTGCCTGCCCAGAGTAGGTTATCAAATAGTTCAATCCTCCTTGACACTGCCTTCCTGGCGTTCTCATCATCAAGGCTCTTGTATGGGAACTCCCTAACGCAGCCTATTAACTCTGGTATTGAGTGGGCTGGGTACCATGATGACTTGCTTTTAGCCAGGCCCTCTGGTGGGTCGTCGCTGAAGCAGTTCTCAACAATCATCTGTTGAGCTGGTGACCAGGGTGCATCCATGTCGGCGTATGTTGCCTTGACGGCTTGTGTTATGACGTCAATCATGTCCCTTGGCCTTATGAAGTCGAGTGGGTTGATTGGGAATGGCCCGTGGTACCTAGTATAACCCCTGTAGTTGCCTAGGTAGTCTATGACTAGTATCCTCTCATCTGGCTTAGCCGCAATCATTGCCTTGATTAGGGTTGTCTTACCAGTCCCAGGTGCCCCGAAGATTGCCACGTGGCTCTCATTCAACTTGAGGATGCTTATTAAGTCCCCCGGCTCCAATTACGCCCACCGCTTCTTAGCCAGTTCCAGGATTATATCACTTAGCTTCCTGACACTATCAGCCCAGTACCTGTACTCAGGCTCCCTCCTAGCCTGAGGGTCACCAGCGTACCTAATAGCCAAGTCCCTCCTCTCACTAGTAAGCACGTCAACTATCCTGGAGTATGGTAGGTTCACTAGTACATCGTACCTGTGGCTTATGAGCCTCTGCATGTTACTATCACTCACGGGCTGGGTCATGTTAATCACGACGCCTGTTATAATCCTCCTATTAACACCCCTACTCACAGCCTCAACAAGGCTTAAGCCATCGTTCAACTCATGCACGTGAACCATACCCCACCTCCCAACAACATACACAATGTCAGCCAGTAGTAGTAGGCTCCATGCAAGCGGCCTGAAGGCGCTTGAGGGCAGGTCAATGATTATGATCCTTGAGCTGGCGCTTGTGAATATCCTCATGAACCTGTCCTGAAGGTACTTGACAACAGCATCAGGGTTCCTACCGAGGACGCTGACCAGTTCAGGGAGGCCCCAGTTGATTGCATCAATGTTGAGGCACCCTGGGCCAATTACCTTAAGCTTCTCCCTCGGGACAGGTTGAATCTGCGTTGCACCCTTAATATCAAGAATGTACTCGTATAGGCCACTACTAACACAGGTACCACCATCAGTGAAGCCAACACCAAGGAGCTTACTCAATGTGGCGTTAACCCCATAACCAGCATCGACAACAGTAATGTCCTCCCCTGGTGGCATTCTTTGGCTTGTGAGCCAGGCTACGTTGGCAGTCACAGTACTTACCCCTGCCCCACCCTTCCCGCTCCCCATGAATAGTACTACTATTGGGCCATTCTCCACGCTCAATCACCCTCAGGCTGGGTTAATTAGTAAACCGCTAATCGGGTGAAGACGGCGGGGGATCCACCCCCGCCCCAGCCCACCCAAGGCGGGATAAACCCCCAAACCCGCCCCTGGGCGTGTTAACCAGGAGCCAGGGCTAATTAGCCTAACCACATTAACCCACCCATGAACCCGAGGCTCAGCCTAACAACAGCCATAACACTAGCTGTAATTGACGGGGTTGAAACATACATTGGCGTTATTAGAATGGGCAGAGTAGAGGCTGCCATCCTAACCAGCATGCTCATTAACAAGTACGGGGTAATTGGACTAATCGCAGATGACCTACTCACCGCCTTAATTGCGATTACACTCTACGTGTTGGCTAGGCTTGGTGGGCCTGTTGGGTTATTCGGCATATTCACCCTGAATATTATCAATGGGTTGAGGCTTACTGTTGTGTTAACCAACCTTACCGTATTGCTAGCTGGCTACAATACGCCAATACCCGTAATCATGGCCAGTGGATTGCTGGCTGGGTTAGTGTTCAATGTGCCAGTACTGAGGAGCCTCACCCCCAATCCCTAACCCCCATTGGCACGTGTTTCCCCACTCAAATTCACAGTAGGGCTTATATGGGGGCATCGTGTTAGTGTATCATGGACTGCGTGGTTTACCTTGAGGGTACTGTGGCTAGGATTAATGGGAGGGATGTGGGTATCTACGTTAGTAGGGGGTTTCAGGGTAGGATTAGGGGTCTTCAGGGTAGGAGGGTTAGGGTTCTCCTAATCATTGAGGGGTGTGGGGGTGGTGGTAATGAGCCAGGTTGTTAATGCCGAGTGCGGGCAGGGGCTATACGACTTCATAGTCCCCAAGCTATACAGGGCTAGGGAAGCATACATTATAAGCCCCTGGATCAGCCCAGAGACCGCTAGGCTGATTATAAGCCTCGTGAACCACGGCACCAAGGTGCATCTGATAACCACGAACGATACAAGTAACAGGAGCCATGCCTCAGCAATGAGGCTACTCGGGGCAAGCCAAGGCTCAAGGGGTGCTGTGTTAGGCATTGGCATTCTACTAATTATAATTAGTATTGCATTCACTGCCCTATCACCACTGGCCCTAATCCTACGTACCAGGTGTGTGGTTAATATACAAGGGTTCGAGGGGTAAGGCAAGGCGGGTTCACCCTAACCTCACGATAAGGGTGATTAACAACCTCCACGCTAAGGCAATAATCATACCTGAGGATGGGTTGGTTGGCATTGGCAGTGCCAACCTAACATCGCATGGATTGCATAGTAACATTGAATGCTGGGCTTGGTTTAGGGACAGTGAACTGGCCTCAAGGCTAGTTAAAACATTCCAAGCATAACTCACTTGAAGTGAGGAAGGCAAAAAAGAAAGATTTTGATTTTATTTTGAACCCCCGGCCTAAGCCCGATTAGCCTACACTTATCTGAAGCACCTTACCACTATTATAGAACACTAGTATGGTAGTCACATCACTACAACCGCCAGTGGAGCTTGGCTTGAAGGTGAAGCTAGCTGACTTGCCATTCTGCAGTACCCACGGTGCCGTTGTTGAGCCCTGTGCGCCTCCAATGTACACTGCTGATAGGCTACAGGTTGATGAGGATGAGCCACTACTGTAGCCTGGTGTTGTACCCACAGTGGCGACTACTCTTGTTGGGGAGTCTAGGACTATGCCAGCTATTGTAACCTTGCCACCCTCTGCACTAACAGTTAGCAGTAGTGAGCCATCACTGGCTAGTGTTGCTGAGCCTGAGGCAGTGCCTATTGCATTCATTGCGCTCATACTCCTCAGGAAGAGCATTGCTATTACCGCTACTGCCAGTACTATTACTATCACTATTATTATTATATCACTCATTGATTGGCCTTTCCTCATTTTAGGCTGTAGCAGGCGCCTAGCTTGCTTTAGGCTCACCATACGCTTCAGGGAGCCATACCACTGAGGGGGGTAATTAGGAGGCGCCCATTCACCCCATGATGCCGATGACCGTGGACTTTCCACTGTTGTAGAAGATTATTGCCTGGCTTACACTACCGCACCCACTGGTGCCTGCATCGAGGGATGCTATTATCCTAATGGGAGTACTCGTGGATGTGGCTGATTGCGCAGTGAATATGAAGCTTGCTGATTGACCGTTTTGGAGTACCCAGGGTGGTGTCAAGCCACCTGAGGCACTGTTAATGTAGACTCCTGTTAGAATGCAGGTTTGTGTTAGTGGGGCAGTGTAGCCTGGTGTAGTGCCGATAACCGTAACTACCCCGCTACTGTTCAATAGGACTATACCATTTATTCTAACAGCCCCACCGCTTGCTGTCACGGTTAATGTTAGTGAACCATCACTGGTTATTGTGCCACTGCCAGTGAGGGTCGCCATAGCATTCATTGCACCCATTGACCTCATGTAGATTATTGCAATTACCGCAATGGCTAAGACTATTACTACTATTGCTACTATAGCCCAAGACATTGCCTGACCCCTCCTAGGCTTCAAGCGCCTCACCATACTCTCCACTGCACCACTGTGGTTAATTAGTAATGGCCCAATTCAACCCCTAACCGGTATGACCAACACTTTCCCATTATCATAAGACACAATAACCTGGCTCACACTGGCGCAGTCAGTGAGTATGATGACTAATGATTGCCCGTTCTTGAGAACCCATGGCGGCGTTAATGATGCTTGGGTGTTGTTAATGTAGGCTTCAGTTAGCCTGCACACCACCATTGTGCCGCTCTTACCTTGTGGCATCCCATGATCCTGTAGGTAATGCCGAAGGCTATTACTGTTACCTTGAGTGTATTGCCTTGGACTGTGGCATTGCCCACTAGGACTGGTAGGAGGGTTGCTGTTCTGCCTGTGTGGAGTACTATTACTATTGAATACAGTATGATTACCGCCATGGTGATGAGCGCTATCCAGGCTTCTCTAGGCATTGTTGGTTACCTGGCTTTTGGGTTGCTTGGCCTGTTGTTTAACCTGCCTTCGCCCCACTGGAGTGGGCTCCTTCCCCTTATGCTCAGGCTTCTTACCCATGGCCCTAAGCCTGGCCTTACGCCTAGCCTTCTCAAGCCTCCTAACCCAATTCTCAATAACCCCACCCCTCGGGTACACGCTGACAGTCGCCATGGGTTCACCGCTTGGGCTCCTCCAATTAGGCCAAACATTAACCTCAACAATGAGGACTCTCCCACTATGGCTAGTACTCCTAATACCAAGGCTGTTCACAAGGCTCCTGAGCGCCTTGTAGAGTTCGAAGCCCTTCCCACTCCCATGCCCCCTAACCCTAACCATAACCCTCTTAGGCTTCTGCACCCTGGTTAAAATACCCCGAATAGTATCCGCAACCTGGCTCAACGGCACAATCTCGTTCACGGGCTTGGCTAGGCGGATACTGCATAGGAAGCACCCCTCAAGCCAGGATTGTTCAAGGAGTTCCCTCAAGCCTTGGTAAGTGTTCCACTGGGGTGGGAATTCGGCAATGTAGAAGTACCCGCTCCCAGTCCTAGTGGCCTTAGCCTTAAGCGTGCTCAGGGGCTTCTCCCTCGCATTCGGGCCCGTTAGGATAATCCACCTCACAGGAGGCGTACTAGGCTGGTGGGTAATTAGCATGCCACCAACACCCCACTGGAGTGGGAGCCTCACTGTAGTACAACCCCAATCCCAATAACCTTAAAGGCGTTGTGAAGGTCACGGACGCTGACCTGGCATGCTCTACGCCAAGGCAGCCTATCAACCCTCCTAGGCTTAGCATTAGGCATCGGGAGGACTGGGATAATTAAGGCAACATGCTCATAATGACAGTAGTAGCCTGAATCCAACCCATCCCTAACAGGGTCATACCTCAACCTACCAATATTCCTAACAACAAGCGTGAACCCCCTAGCCCACCAGTCCTGTATAACACTAACACCATCCTCACCACACGGTATGTAACGCCCAAGGTGGCACATGCCTGGTTCAGGCTCCCCCTGAATTATTGGTGGTTTGCCCGAACCAGGCCTGGAAGCCACTACCACCCCACTGTTGCTGACTACTACTATTGAACCCCTCGGTGATGATACTGACTGGCTGAGTGGTGACTCCACGGTACTCCAGCCAAACCTGCCTAATAGCCTCATAATCCTCAAAATTCTGACTAACCTTAATTAGCGCTTGCGCCAACTCCTCAGGGTAAGGCCTAGCCTCGAAGGGAGGCTCCTCGACACAGGGCTCCTGGTTGGGGCACCACTTTAGGCCTCTTGGCCACCACACCCTCTTAGCCTTCTTATTAACCAAGAGGGCAATGATAATATTCCTATTCACAATACTCTCAACATTAGCAATACCCATACTGCCAAGCCTCTCAATCAAGTTCTCCCTACTATCAGTGTGGTAGGTCGTGAAGCCACCGTGCCCACTCAGGATAGCCAAAACCCAAGCCCTAGCATCCTCGGGCGATAGAACCTCATTCACAGTCAGGTACTGGGTTCCAACCCTCATACCATAGGCGATTAACTCAGCCTTACTAATCTCCCTAACACCAAGCCCAGTGGCGCTCCTAGTATTAAGCATAACGACACTGCGTATTGGGAGTGGCTGGTACTCATCAACATCCTGAATGAAGGCGACCCTCTCATCAGGCGGGAGCGTATTAGCCAAAGCGGCTGTTAGTGTGGTTTTACCTGAACCCATTTCACCAATTGCCAGTAATGCAAGCTTCCTACCGTTCTCAACCCAATTCGGGTCGCCTGTGGTGGCTACTAGGAGCTTGGCGGCTAGGGCAGGTGTAATCGAGCCTAGGGCTATTAGCTTGGGTATTGTCCAGTATGATGACGGGTGCTTCCTAAATGCCACAGTGTACTGGCTGATTGGGTCAGCCAGCATTGTTATCCTGAGCCTCAGGTCAGTGTAGGTTGCCATGCCAGCTGGGGCATAACTCGTCACAGGCGTCCTTGTTAGCTCGCTTGCACGGTCTAGGATGTACTCGTTGAAGGTTGGTAATTGTTCACTATCGGTGGTTGTTGATTGCCTGAATAATGAGAATAGTGAGAATAAACCCCTTTTCGGCTCGTCATCACTACGGCTTGGGCACTGGTTTGGTTCGATGATTAGTGGGTGGTATGAGTCACCGTATTGGCTACCCCTAACGTAAATCTTCGCACTCCCATCATCACCAGGCTTATCCACGACAATATCATTGAACACCTCACTCCTCAGGAGTGGGTCAAGGACACCGAAGCCGAGGTACCACCTCTTGAATACTCTAGCCAACTCCTCAGCAACCTCAACCACGTCAGCCCTCTTGAGGCCCCTCAGTAGCCTGTGCGGCACAGCCTTGAGGATTACCTTAGGCCTAGTGAGCTTCGGAAGGGGCATACCCTGACTGAGCATGCCTAGTAGCTTATCCCAATTGGCACAAGCGATAATATCAGAGTAATTCAAGTCGTCATGCATCCTGAACTCGAAGCCACCAGGCGTCTTCAAAACGAATAACCTAGTCCTAATGTCAAATGACTCAAGTATTGCTACCTCCTCGCCAACGCCTGAGGTGTAGACGTTGAACCTGTAGTCCCTTGCAAACGGCATTAAGATTTTGAGAACTAGGTATTAATTAGCTAGCACCATTAAGTGATTAGTAGTACACTGTGAAGCGTGAACCAGGCTACAATGCCGAGGATTCCACCAAGTAGTGCGCCTAGCCTCCAGTCCTGTATAATCATGCCGCCAGCAAGACCACTACCAATTGCCGAGTAGAATGCGCCCTGTGGCATACCCATTATGAATGGTATTGAGACTGGTAATTGTGTAAGCGTATTAAAATTAACAATCCTAGCAAGATAACCCATCATACCAATACTGAAGGCACCACCAACACCAACAGTCATGATGCCAAACATCATGCCCTGCATGACAATCCTCTGCACGGCACCAATATACTCACTCACAAGCACATTACTCCAACCAACGAACAACGGCGTACCAGTCGCCTTAGCCTCACGCCAGAGTGGGATTAAATCATGCTCAATTGGGCTCAGGTCACGGACTGGGGTTGGGTTAGACTTTGTTAGGAGCTCATTGAAGCTAGTCATGACTCTGATTGGTAGTGACGCCCTAAGCCTCAAGTCGTAGATTATACTCGGTAGTTTGAACAATCCGTAGGCTAGTAGTGGTAGGGCCGTGGCCAGGTACCCATCAACGAACAGCATTGCCAAGACCCCAGCCACTGCGCCAGCAATAATGCCAATGATGTCGGTGTCATCGATTACGAAGTAGTGTGTCCTTGGCATGAAGAGTAGGCCTACGAAGCCCATCAACCCCATTATTAACATACCGCTGAAGCCGAGTATCCCAATACTAGCCATCATTGTCATCATTACCACGGTGACTAGTACAACATTGAACATTTCCCCAATTAACCCAGCATCCGTAGTGAGCCTCCTCCTAACCTCACTGAGGAGTTGCTGGAAGTAAGCCTCAATTGACGCCCCACCCTCAATGTCCCTAGCAACCTTAAGCAGGTAAGCCTGCCTGACAAGCCTACCATAAGTCCTAGCATTAGGCGTGTAGGCTATGATTTCCGCAATCCTCCTAAGCCTACGCAATCCCCTGGTAGCCTCCCTCCAACCAACCAACGGCGCCTTCAAGGTGAATACTAAGTCCTCGACCCTTTGGCCTAGTATTAGGTCAGGTAGCCTTACCCTTACCCTCACCACCAATCACCATGTTGATTAACTCAGCCAACCACGGTTCAACACCCTGCCTAGCCTCGGTGAGCAGTGCCGTGAGTAGCCTTGCCTGGCAGTCCTCGGGTACGTTAGCCTTTCTGAGGAGTTCAACAAGCTTCTCACCATTCAACCCATTAACACTAATTGCACCAGCTATTGTCAGTAAGCCTTGAGGCGTCCTGAGTGTGCCCAGTATTGCGCTCCTTAGGTCAAACCCAGTGTACTGGTAGTTGAGGAGTAGGTAGAGGGCTTTAAGGTACTCGATTGGGCTTGGGGCACTTGGCTTAGCTGGCTGGGCCACTGGCTTGGTTGCCTCCAACGTGCCCAGTAGCCTCTTCGCATCCTCTACTCTTTCTGAAAACGACATGAGTGGGTTAGGCATACTAGGCTAATTAGCCTGACTAAGCCAGGAGGCATTAATGAGCGCAGTCAGTGAGGCAGTAATCGGGGTAATAGTAGTCGCAATGGCGGCTACCGTACTCGGGGTAGTATTCTACATTCTAACAGGCTACCAGACTGGCTTCACCCACCAGCTTGAGGCAGTCACCACGCTAGTCGCTGGCGTTGAGACTGAGCCCAACACGTGGATTGTTGAGGTCGTGTGGACTTACAAGCCGGTTATTAAGGGCTTCATTCTTGCTAATGGTGGGTTCATTAGTGTTAATAGTGGGCAGGTTCAACTACTCCAGTGTGGGTTGGGTTATGCTCCTGCACCGTATAGGTATTGTATTTATAGGCTTGAGGGTGTTTCTAAGGAGCCTGTTGAGGTGGTTGGGTAATGGCTATTGAGGCTCCCCTAATCCTAGCCTTCATTGGGATTATATTCGCCAGTGTAATAGGCTTCATGGTATTCATGGTTAATGCGCAGAAGCCAATAGGCTACGCCAATGCTATTAGGTCATACACCCCACCAGTAATCAATGGCACGTACTACTGCCCAGGGGACATTATCATCAACCCGTATATTAATGCGAGTGGCCTGTACCAGTGTGGCCCGTGCCTAATCTACATTTACCAGAACGCCACAGCACGCCTATCCTGCCCAAGGTGATGGGCATGAGGGTTATTGTTAAGCCAAGTGAGGCTGAAGGTAAGGTGCTTGTTATCGCAGAATTAAGCCTCGTGGAGTACTTTGAGGCTAGGCGTGGTGCGGATGTTGTGTACAAGTGTACATCGGGTAGGGTGCCTTCGCCATTAGCCCGCTTCATTGGTGAGGTGATAGCCTACTTGAGGCTTATCCGCAGGTGCGGTTCACTCTAGGATGCCCCCGAGCCCGAGTTCCTCCGGCTTCAAAACCCTGAGCCTGTTACCGACTCTGACTATTAATACTATGGTATAGTAGCCAGTGTCTGGGTCGTAGTAGTCGTCACCATGCTCAATACTAACCCTGACTAGCCTTGCGTTGAACCTGGCTAGCTTAGCCTCAATAACATCCCTATGCCCCTCAAGCCTGGCTAATGCCTCCCTCTTGGGTAGTAGTATTGTGGGCTTCAGCATCCTGGGAATTGAATGATGCCTGGGTTAATTAGCTCAACCCCATTCCAGAATGGGCTAGCGCTAATTAATAGGTATAGGGCTAAGCCCCCCTATGAATATACCTGTGGGTGCAGTCGGGGCAGTAGCCTTCCAACTTGGGAATACAACTGGAACACCGACAGTCGTGAGTAGTGCATTAAGCTACTTTGACCCGTTCTTCGCTGCGATAATGTTCTTCCTTGGTGTAGCCTTCTGGGCAAGCCTACTGTTCTTAATATACTACGGTATTGAGGCATTCGCCCACCCAACACCCTTCGGGAGGTCATCAAGGCTGGCGTCAATGTACGACCACGTTAAGAGCATAATATGGAGCATTATTGCAATATACCTCGTGGTTGCTGTAATAGCCTTCGCAGTGAACCAGGCAAGCGCAGCAGCTGGGGCTGGGACTACCGTCAGCGCTGGGCAGTTATTCTACTACGTGTTCGTCAACCCCATTGTGAATGGCTTCAAGGTATTCTTCTCATCCACCTAGCCGTGGTGGTATATTACAATATTGTATTATTGTAAAATACTAATTAACAGCCTTGTTGAGGCGCCCTCAGTATGCCTAGGAGGCCTAGGAGTGAGGCTGGGATTGTAAGGAGGCTACTCAACGTCATGGTGAATGAGGAGCTCCTTAAGGCAATCAAAATAACATCAGTCTACGCTAATGTAAGAGTCATTGACGTTGTTGAGGATGCGTTCAAAATATACCTACTCCTATACCAAGGCAAGGCCAGGCTAGTCCTCGAACCAGGCACTGAATTGAAGCTAACCAGCATGAGTGTTGATAAGGTCACCACGAGGTGCGGTTCAGGTGGCCAGTCAAGCCAGGTTCAGAAGCCACCCACTCCAGTGGGCACCAGGGCTAATAACAACAACCAGAATGACAACCAGCCACAACCACATGTAGAACAGCCACCTACTGGGCAACCGCAATTGAGCCTTGATAATGCACCAAGCTTCATAAGGGACAACCCATGGCTCTCAATAATCGCAAGGAAGAGTAGTTAGCCTAATCAGCCTCTTCGGCATATAATACACTTATGCCCAAGACCCTACTAACAGTGAAGAGCGGGGAGTATATTATCACCGTGACTGAGGTTGGAGTATCCATAACCAAGGGAACCCACACCTGGAGAGTGAACCCACACATCGCCCACTACGTCCTATTCCTAATCCTCAGTGACAGGGTTGAGGATGCCGTTAGAATTGGGCTAGCCAAGTCATACCCGTTGCCAATCCCAATCGCATCGTAAGGCTTATAAGGGTGCAGTACACTTAATTACACGCCTCCCCAGTGGGGAGGCAGTTCGAAACCAATCCAAACCAATCCCCACCCCGTGGGGCGGGGGTTAGAAGCACACTGCAGAGTAGCACAAACGGAATGAGTAGAGGCGCCCAATGCCCTGCCCTGCGGGGTGGGTTATAATTACACTTGATTTTAAACACAAGCACAATCAATGCAGCAGTTAGAATAACGGTTCAGGTATTCTAAATTCACCAGCCCCAATTAACCCGTACCTATCCTCAATAATCCTACCGAACCTCTCAATCCTAACAACATTACCCTCAACAACCTCCCTAGCCACAACACGAACAATAACACTAGCATCATGGATTGCATGCAGGCTTGCCGTCGGGTACCCATCCTCCCCAAACCAATTCTCCCTAATCGCAGGGGACTCGTGGCTCAGTAGGACTAGCTTCAACTGCCCTAGAAGCCACCTCTCGGTTAGAGTATGCACTAGGCTTATGATTAGCCTATTAGCCCTGCCAACATCAACAAGCAGGTTCCCTGTACCGTAATTCGTAATGTAGTACTCCCTTAAGCCGCCTAGGCTGTCAATGATGATTGTTGTTGGTTCCCTGACGGTTAGCCTCTTGGCCCAGTCGAGTAGTGTTATTGGGTCGTATTGTTCAACGAGCTCGGTGACATGTGGCTTGATTTTATCGAGGAGTGGCTTGTTGTTTAACTCACTGGTAATGTAAACAACACGCCTCTTGTCCTTGAGGTCGGCGTCTGCTATGTTGACTGCTAGCCTTGTTTTGCCTACTAGTGGCTTCCCGTAGACTAGGTAGACTAGGTTGTACTTGAATACCTCCCTCCAATCCACCATGGGTGTTGTTCGGTGGGGTGGGTAATTAGCTTGGCGTGGCCCCACTCCAGTGGGCGCCGTGGCATAAGCCTTATAAGCAGCCACAATACCATGGTATTGAGGGGTGGGGTTAGTCCAAGGAGTGGCCATCAACCCTCAGGCTGACCCCGGGTCACCCCCACCCCTCACTAATGCGCATCATTAACCAAACCATTGAGTGGCTCTGGGATTGGTAAACCCCAGGCGTCGAAGGCGCTCCTGATGCTCAACACCCTACAGTCCCTAGTCCCGTACTTAGCCTCAAGAACCCTACGCCTTGAGGCACCCATGTGAAGCACGTGGCGGCAGTAATCTGGGTGCAGCTTGGGCAGGTGCTCCCAAACCCACCTGGCTGTGATTGGGTACGCCTCAATGAGGCTGTTGAACATTAACCATGCCACCAGCCTAATCTCGTGGAAGGCCCCAAGCCCAGTCCTAAGCGGTATGAAGTTCAGGAAGAACTCCCTCCCATTCATCAGCACCCATATTCGGCTAGCCGTGGCGTTGGGGAGAATGTACCTAGCATCCTCGGGTGGTGCAATACTCCTAATTGCATTGTACTCATCCCTGAACCTGTCCAATAGCGGGGACAGGGAGTTGGCGATCCCTGGTGGTATTATGAACCGTGGTGGGGTTTTAGCATAATCCACGTACCTCTGGCTCTCCTGCCAGTAACTGGCAATCCTATGCCTGACTAGCTCATGCGTAAGCGCCCTACTGCCTTCAATAAGCCATGATGCCCCGATGAACTCGAAGACGTTATGATGCCCGTCACGCAGTAATTGGGTTAGCCTCCGTTCAATGAGGCTTGGGTCACTCCTAACCCTCTTCAGAGCCTCCTCAATACTGTAGCCTCGGTATATTACATCACTCATTGCGGTTATGAACTCTTCACTGCCCCATGTGAATAGGAGTTGGGTGTTTGGTTTAACCAGCATGAGCCTAGGGGTTAGGTGGGGTTGATTAGGGCTAGGGATCCGTAAATAAGTCTTGTATGTTAAGCCTCTTGGCAATGATGGGTAAACCGCCTACTATACTGAGTATTATTAGAATAATCTTCAGTACCATGCTTATTGGGGTTAATAATGCGAAGTACGCCAACCCGTAGTATGGTATGGTGCCCAGTAGTACTGTACCAACATCCCTTGGTGTTATTGCGCGATTACTGTCAGTGTATTCCGACCAGAGGTATAAGAACAGAAACCAAAATTCAAGATACTGTATCATACCGATGAACATCATGTCCTTCACAATTGGTTGTTCCAGTACTGTGAATGGAACGGTCAATGGGATGAGAAACATCATACCGACTACGATGACAGTAATTGGGTTAAGGCCAAATACAATCAACGCAACGAACAAGGCGCTTAAGTCTTCAGCCAAACTCCCCGAGGTGTCCTGGGTCATGGATTAGCATCCTAATGCGGGGGTAAATAAGCTTGATTACAAGCGGCATGCTTGACTACTGAGATTGGAGGGTAATTAGGGTTCATTAAGCTTGAGTGGTGACCTCGGTAGCTTAACCACAAATGGTTCATCACCATCGAAGTCGATTAACACCACGGCTCCGAGTTCAGCGCTCAGTAGGAGGTTGATGGTGACGTAGGCTGCGAACCTGTCAGTTGGCATGTCCTCAATGTTGAACAGCCTACTGGCAATCCTAGTGACATGTGGTAGTAGTTCACCAGGCGCCTTCAGTATGACGTATGCCACTCTAGCGTAGCCACTCCAACCCTCCTCAACCTGAATGTAACCTGGCAGTAATTGGCTTAGGAGCCTCGCAATCCCGAGTTTAGACTGCGGTAGGTCGTATGCACCACTGCCTGGGAGTATGAGCAGGGTACCGAACCCGCATGGGGTGAGGTTCCTAATCACGGCGTAGTGCCTTGAAGACTCGTTAACCAGCCTATTGGCGAAGTGGCTTTGGATTAGGCAGTCAACCCTCTCCAACGCCTGCCTATCCCTTGGGTTCGCTTGGGCAATCTTAACTGCCTCATCAACCTCTGGGATCCCGCAATTGGGCTTAATGCCGCTTGCAATGGCGCCGTCAACGCAGTTTAAGAGTACCCTGCTCTCGTTCTTAACCGCCTCGTAGGTGTTCTTAATGGCCGTTAGGTCAATTAGGTTGCCGTCGGTTGGGGCCAGTATGGTAGCGTTCACGCAGCACCCCTCTAGGCTTATTTTAAACAGGGCGTGGGGCACCCCACCCATTGATAGGAGGTATTGCACGTAATCTAGGTTAGGCTTCTGGTTGAGTGGATTCAACCTGTTCCTCAGGTGATACACCTTGGGCATGATTAGGGGTGGTGTGCACCCCTAATTAGGGTTGGGGAATTACCTGCAACAGTGAACCCGCCCCAGCGGGGGCGGGATTGGGGGTTAATTGGGCCAGCAACCTAGCCTTGACGCTCTTAAGATAATTCAACAGTTTACTCCTGTCGCTAACACCACTAGTCAACTGGAATAGCCTAACCTCCCTGAGCGCTCTCGACCTGAGGGGCTCAGGGAGGTCGAGTACATCATTACCATTAATCAGGCGTGGCGTGTTCTTGAACTCCATTGCCCAATTCCTCAACTGGCCATAATGCGTATTAACATCACTCTCAGCAATCATAATGGCGAGCATTACTGTATCATAATCCTCACCAGCGTTAATCCACAATCTGGCGAAGGCACTCTTAGACTGCGATTGGTGAACACGCATGTGCAGTGCTACAGCTGGTGCAATGAGCCGTATTACACTATTCGGGTACCTCATGTTTCTTAGCCATTCTACAGCCATTGCGGCGCCAACCTCAGCGTGGTTGATGAATGTTACCTTACTGCCCTCGACCTTTGCGGTCGAGGGCTTTCCGATATCGTGCAACAAGATAGCGAGCACCGAAGCCAATGACACATTATTGGCGTGAAGCGCTAAGTGGCGCTGCAGCGCCTCAATGGTGTGCTGAAGCACCGATTCACCATAGTGATGACCACGGTGGTCATGGAACGTTGAAGCCATGGGGCCAAGGAACGGCATAACAACATTCCACAACCCAGAATCATACAGCAACTGAATAGACCTTGGCGCATTAATGAGGAGCATCTTGCTAAGCTCGTCACTAATCCTCTCCCTGCTTACACGCCTAAGCTCCTCAACATTCTCCTGAATCGCCCTCCACGTATTCTCCTCAATTCTAAAATTCAACTTAATGGCGAAGCGAAGAGCCCTTAGCATCCTGAGGGGGTCTTCGAGGAATCGGACGGTGGGGTTACCCACCGCCCTAATGACCCCCTCCCTCAAGTCCCTCAACCCACCGTGGGGGTCGATGAGAACCCCCACGATGGCGCCAGTATTAGTATCAACACTCTTCACAATTATTGACATGGCGTTAATTGTAAAATCACGCCTGCTGCTGTCCTCAATTATTGAATTCGCCGGCGCAACAATGGGCTTCCTAGACCGCAAATCATAGGTCTCTGTCCTGAAGCCCGCCACGTCAACGTGGCGGGCCCCAAGCATAACCTTAATAACCCTGAAGCTACTGGCTTCTTCAGACAGTGGGTAACCTAACTCCTTAAGGTGCTTGGTAACCTTATCCAAATTCTTCACTGCAACATCAACATCATTGCTGATGGCGCCACGTATTAGGTCACGGACAAAGCCCCCCACAATGAACACTGGTTCAACGGACGCTATGTTGGCGATTACCTTGGCAATATCCTTATCAACTTTAATCTCCACCTCAACCCCAGCCTCTGAGGCTGGGGGATTAGGAGGCATGTTTATGCCTGGAACCATGGTTTACGCCACCAGCCTGAAGCCTAATTAGCTGGCGCCACACTAATCACCCATGCCCAGGCCAGTCACAATCCAGTGCAAGGACGAGTACCTTGAGGACGCTGGCTTGAAGGTAATAGTATGCAGAAGCGGCGATTTAACATTGACATTCCCACCGTGGGCGAATAAGAGGCTTGTCAAGAGGTACATTGCAAGGAGGCTTGGCGTCAAGGCGAGTGAGGTTGTTATCCAAGCCTAGCCCCGAATCCCCAAACCCCGTGTAATACTAACTAATATTATACAGGCTAACCCAAATCCCACTCAACCACGCAGTTCAACCACAGTGGCGCCTGCCTAGGCCACTGGCTTGGCTACAGCACGCCTAGCATGCTTAGCACGCCTAGCCCTCCTCCCATGCCTTGGCGGCTTGGCTAGCGTTATGTGCACGCTCGTGTAGCCTAGCTCAACTAAGCCGTCTAGGAGTTCGGGTAGTGTCGCCTCGCTTGGGTCTTCGAGGCCTGTGGCCACTGCGACTTGGGTTAGTGGGATTCCTGTGTCCGTGTATAGTTCGCCGTTTGTGTAGTGTAGCCTGAGGTGCATGGGTGGGAATTGAATGGTTGCTTATAAGCCTTTCCCCCACTGGAGTGAGCCCCGAAGGGCAGGCTAATTAACCCCAAGCCAGCTGGGTAATCAATCATTTGGGATGCATGGGAATCAGTAGTCTTGCATGCCCACTCCTGCGCTTCATGTGCAGGGGGTTGGTAAGCTTAATTAACCCAGGTGCTGTTAGCCTATTAATCAGTGTGGGGACATGAGAATCGCACAGCAAGCATACTCCTCGTTATGCGCTAATTAACCACAGGCTGGGTTAGGGTATTAATCAAGCTGGATGCATGGGGATCAAGGAACCTGCATACCTACCCCGCACATCATGTGTGGGAATTGAATGACGAACCCTAATTAACCCAAGCCCAGGCTGGCAAAACAATCAGGGCGAATGCATAGGAATCGGTTAGGAGGCATGCCTACTTCCGCACTTCATGTGCAGGAATTGAATGATGGAGCTAATTAACCCTAGCCTGAGCCAGCCTGTTAATCATAATAGATGCATGGGGATCGATACAATCCCATGGATACACCACGTGTGGGTTGGGTGGAAGGGTTAATTAACCCAGGCTGGTTAAGCCAGGTAATCACCCGAGGAGCATGGGAATCGTGACAAAGGCATGCACCCACGTTGGCAATCCTAATTAACCCTAGGCAGGCTAACCCATTAATCGCAAATCCTGCATGGGAATCGGTGTTCCTGCATAACTCACACATCATGTGCTGGAATTGAACGGTAGCCCTAATAACCCACAGTATGGGCAGCTAACTAATTAACCACCAACCAGCCAGCTACACAATCCTAAGACGCCCATGGGGATCGGAGGAGAGGCATGAACAATCAATGAGGGCGCCCTAATTAACCCCCACACCACCCAACCAACCATGAGTAGGGGCACGGCACCCATAATTGCAGTAACACTGGCAGTAGTAGCAGCAGCAGTATCAGTGGCAGTGGGGGTTCTTGGGATGGCAGCACCATTAGCCGTGCATTGTACCACGCCTGTTAAACATGGGTTCACGCCAATGGCATGCACCATACCACTACCACCTGGATTGCCACTTAAGCCAAGCTTCCCAATACCAGCTCCACCGCTGCATTGAGGTGCCGTTGAGACTAAGGCTCATTCTTAAAAATACTAATTCTAATTAATTCGTGCTTTGTATCCTCTGTTAATCAGCAGCCAGGCATGGGAATCGACAATCGAGCATATCTTTCAATTCCTACACATGATGTGTTGGGCTGGGCGGCACCCATGGGGGCGGTTAGGCATGCTTGTAGCCTAATTAACACCCCAGTGGCTGTACTGTTAATCATATAGTTCACATGGGGATCAGTGGGGGTGCATCCGCCTACCCACCCTCCATGTGGGCTAATGCTTATTAACCCGCATTGGCTGAAGCTAATAATCAACCTGACCGCATTGGAATCCCACCATACGCATGCCCTAAGCCTAATTAACCCAACCACAGGAACACTATTAATCAGGATGTGGGCATGGGAATCAATGGTTCAGCATGTGGCTAATCCTAATTAACCCTTAACCCAACCACCCTCACAATCAACATTCCTGCATGAGAATCATGTAAGTGGCATGCCTACCCATATAACCCTAATTAACCCAGGCTCAACCAGGCTAGTAATCATCGAATGCGCATGGGGATCATAACTGTTGCATACGCCACCTCCACATGGTGGTGAATCTAATTAAGCCTAGGTCAGGCAAGCCAACCAATCAAGGGTTACGCATGGGTATCAACTGTTACACATGCACCACTCCCACCCTCTGCATGGTCTGGCGCCTACTAACCTGTGGCTGGCCATACGCATTGTTCACCTAATGTACAGGGGTTGAATGACAAGGCTAATTAAACAGAGTGCAGGCAAGCTGGGCAATCAGTCACTGTGCATGGGAATCAACAGTGGCGCATGCCTACTCCCTCAGCCTAATTAACCCATGTACAGGAACCCTATTAATCAATGCGGCCGCATGGCGATCAGTCAATGAGCATGCCTCACTTAACCCCCACATTATGTGCAGGAGTTGAACAAGCCCCCACTCCAGTGGGTTCCCCAAGCCTAATTAACCCAGGCTGGAACCAACCCACTAATCAAACCACCTGCATGGGGATCAATGACTGGGCATCAAGCGTGCACATCATGTGTGGGAATTGAATGGTAAAGCTAATTAACACCCAACCCACCACCCAACCAATCAACATAGTGGCATGGGAATCGAATGGCCAGCATCCCTCCTATAACGCTGAGCTAATTAACAGGCCCAGAGTTGAATGGCCGACTCAGTATGGAGAAGTGGCAACAGGCACTAGTCTTCGGAGTAGTCCTATCAATAGCCGTAGTTGCAGGAATCCTAAACAGCGCACTATACGGCTACGGCTGGTTCGCACAAATCAGCGTAAGCGCACCAAGCAATGTTGAGGTCAAACTAACAGACATCTACGGCCATGTAGCATACATCTGGGGTAGTGGCATTAGGGCACTAGGCCCAGTAACAGGCTGGTGGGACAGAATATACGCAAGCATTGTAAGCGGGCCGAGTGGATGCTCAGTAAGCCCAAGTAATGTAGTAGTCTATGAATGGGCACCATACGCATCCTTTACGGTAACCTGCTCAAGCACAACCACTACTACAACAACAACCCCACCACCAACTACCACCACGGCACCACCAACAGTCACAATAACCAAGACCTCAACCACGACTGCCACATCAACTACAACTGTAACGGCCACAAGCACAACGACCGTTACTAGCACAGCAACCCCACCACCAGTGACAAGCACGACTACGACAACAGTGACCAAAACCTACACTGTGACAAGCCCAATAACCCACACGACCACCACGACCTTAACCTCAACGACAACAGTGACAGCACCACCAAGCACAACAACCACAACGGTAGTAACCACCACGACAGTGGTTAGTTCAACAACGACGACTGTCGTGACGACAACAATCCCAGTAATCAAGAGTAAGAATTGGAATTGGAATGGGTTAAGCTTCATAATACTAATAATACAGAATTTGGCCAAGGGATTCCACTGGATTGCAAGCAGGTTCGCCTTCAAGCCAATTACACAGGTTCAGGCAGACTTCTACGTGCCAATCCTAGAGTGGGGTTGGAACTACGCCTTCGGCACTAGGATAGTGCCAATTGTTGCGAACACCACGACCGTTACCAATACAATCACTGGCACTGCGGTCATTGTCCACAATATTACAACCACAGCCCCATTGAATAACAGGATTAACTGGGAGATTGTTGAGATTGGGAGTGGGCAGTGGACTCTCAGTGACTCGTATGGGTACGTGGTTGAGGGTGTTGGTAATGTGAGTAGCCTCTTCTACATCCCAGGTACTACGGATACACTGAGCCTATCAACCCCTTACACCTGCAACGTCACCCCGAGTAGTGTCATCACTGCGAGTGCGGGCTCCACTGTTGAATTCAGGGTTTACTGCGCCAACTACTGGATAATATACGTGACTGTTAATGCACCAAGCGGTGTCAGCTGGAGTGTAAGCGGTTCATATAATTACGGGGGTAATTGGTACTCTTACAATCATGCACTGTCTGGTAGTGGGACTGTGAGTGACGCCCTATTCGGCACCTTTAATAATAGCATTGGTGAGGTTTACCTGAGCGCAGGCTTCACTAAGAACTACAAAAACTGCTGGTGGGAGAACTGGTACACCACAGTGTATAAGCCACAGGATGGTGTAGCCTACGTTACATTCACTGCCGAGTGCACAGGAAGCCCCTCAGGTGGTGGAGGTTCATCACCAACTAGCACGACAACAACAAGCAGTGGCTCGGGAAGCGGTGGTAGTGGAAGTGGAGGCTCAGGCAGTGGTTCAAGTGGCGTGATTTGGAACATCTACGTGAGTGTAACAGACAACTACGGCGCAGGCTACGAGATAATTGACAACCACGGTAACAGCCTACAGGCATCAGTCACACTAAGCAACGTCCTATTCGCAACCTTCAACTCAAGCAGTGTGTCAAGCGACACGCTAACGGCAAGCATACAGTACACCAGCAATGGTGAATCATGCACAATAACCCCATCAAGCACTACAGTGAGTGCACCAAGTAGTGGTAATAATGTTTACGTCAGCTTCACAGTATCATGCGGTTCAAGCACCTCAACCACAAGCACTAGCACACCCACCTCAACTAGCACACCAACACCCACAAGTACGCCGACAAGTACCCCACCACCCACTAGCACTACACCCACTTCAACTACATCAAGCCCACCACCAACCACCGTCACAACAACTGGTACTGCTAATGCACCACCCCCACCACCAACATTCACAGGCTTCTACCAGGTATGCGCACAGGGAAACGTACCACTAGGGCAGGCGGAGGCATTCGAGTGCATTGTGGCTTGGAAGGGGCACACTGTGACCGAACTGGCCGCAAGCATGGCGACACAACTCCCCAACTTCATTGAATCCACGACACTATACTATGATATAAGTAATTCACCAGCGGGTGCATTAGGCTCATGGGGCATACAAGGCTCATGCCCATCAGGCTTTGAATTGCAATTCGGCTCCAGTGGCGGTAACTTCGTAGCCCAGTTAAGCGGTACAACTGGTACATACACTTGGTACGTTACAATAAGCGCATGGTGCGTTAATAGGCATATTAGTGGCCCTCAATTTGCCTTCTTCAGCACATGGTCACCACCTGAATTACCCATCACTTGGCTACTGAGGGGTGGGACTGATGTCGAGAGTGTAATTGCCCCACTCTACTTGAGGGCATGGGATGCCTATGTTAGTGCATGGTTGTATGAGAATGGCTTCACCCTAGACCTGCTACTACTCCTAGTCCTAATAATGCCAATACTCGTGAAGCCAGCATCAAGGAGGATTAAGCTAACCTAACCCAAATCCCATTCAAAAATAATTCTTTTTCAAAAACATGTTTTTAAGAGCCAATGCCTAAGGCTTGAGTGGGTACCAGATGCCCTTACTTGGTGAGCAGTAGTATTGCCAATTACTGCCAATGGGTTCAGTAATGTTAATGCGGTAAACCCAGTACCCATAAGTCCACCCTGCTGGCCAGTAGCATGGCGCAGGCTTACCCCAGGCCGCCTCAGTGGCAAGCCACGTCCAGTATTGTGCTCCTAGGAATGTCATGTTTAGAATGTAGCTGTCTGGGGTACCTGGCTTAACACGGATTACTTGTATTACGCATAGGGCTGGTGGGTTCAAGGCTAGTTGAATGGCTACGCCCGTCGTGAACTTGTTTGTTAGTATCATCACGTATGTACCATTGTTCAGGTACTTGAAGGCGAATGGGTACTGGCCAAGACCCCACGGTGGAACTGCACCAATAGTGTTGGTGCCCAGTATTGCCAGAGTGTAGTTGGGTATTGGGTAGTTCACGGCATTGTTCAATATGTATGCTGAGGAGCTTTCGAAGGTGTCCAAGCCACCGCCCACTGGGTCAATCATGCCGAGGTACGGCTCCGTTGAGGTAGCGTACTCAGCAACACCAGTTGGGAATGAGCCAAGGTAGTTGGTTTGGTTCATGTACTCCTGGGCCAGGCTGTTCGGCACGAACCATGCGCCAAGCCATACTGCGCTCATGTTTGGGAACACCCAGAGTGTGCCTTCGCAGAAGCCTAATGGTAGTGTTAGGTTCATTATCCCGAAGGCTGATAGTGCGTATGTTGCCTTAGCCCACTCCAAAACGCTTAACGGGTCAGTGATGTTGAGCCCTGGCACCTGGCTAGCATTCTCAATCACGGTTGTTGTTACTGTGGTCGTGTATGGGTATGGGACAAGGCTCGTGCTTGTTACAGTGGTAATGTTCTTCACTGTGGTTGTGGTTGTTGTTGGCACCACAATTATCTTGGTGATTGTATTATTCACAACTGACGTTGTTGTGGTTGCCTCAACGTAGGTTGTGGTCATTGTGACAGTCACAACCTTCCCACCAACCGTCGTGGTTGAGGCGTATGTCACGGTCTTGGTAACATTGACTGGTATTGTTATCGTGGTGCTGTTTATTACTGTCACTGTCCTGTAGTGTGGGTGGACTCCTGGTAGTGGGATTGGGAGTAGTTGGCCCATGTAGAGTCCTAGGCCTAGGAAGAATATTGCCACTGATACTATTAGTCCAATCTCCTCCCACTTTGAGTAGTAGTACGACATGGGTGTTTAACCGTGGGCAGGCTAATAAGCCTATCCTCGGAATTGAATAACACGCCACTGGAGTGCGGGTGCATGAGCAGGGTTGATGGTTAGGTATGCAACCTAAACGATTCCCATGTGTTCTTGATGATTAGTACTCCAGTGTGGTGTGGGTTGATTAGGCTTAGCATGGTGGGTTGATGAGTGGTGGATGATCCCCATGCTCGTTGAATGATTGACTGGCCTAGTTGGGTTTGGGTTAATTAACCTCACGGTATGTTTAATCTGATTGACTCCCACTGGAGTGGGATCCAGGAATTGCACATGAGGTGTAGAGGCATGCTGGCCATTCGATTCCCATGCTGTTCAGGTGATTAACAGCCAGGTGGCTTGCGGGTGCCTTGGTTTCCATGTGGCTTTTTCAACTTGGCACATATTATGTGTAGGAATTGAAAGGCATGCCTGATGAATGATTCCCATGCGGCTCGGCTGATTACTTGGCCTACAGCACCTGGGTTAATTAACATAACAGTGCGGCTTCAGATGGGCTAAGAGTGATCCCCATGTTCACCCAACGATTAATTGGTTAATGGCATGCGTGTTAATTAAGCTTACGCATTGCATGGAGAGTTGCCGATTCCCATGCCTCCGAGATGATTATACTGCCTACACTGCCTAGGTTAATTAGGTATTTAGCTTCACTGGGGTTGTGGATGCAGGTAAGAGGATCACCATGGGATGTTTACGATTGGTGCCTTAGTGTAGTGCGGGTTAATAAGCATTGCCAAGTTAGCCAGCCTGGTGTAGCATGCGCTGAAGTTGATTCCCATGGAAGAGTACCGATTGGGTGGGCTGCGCAGCAGGTGTTAATTAGGATCCTACGGCTTAACCCACTGGCGCATGATGTGTGGGAATTGAAAGGATATGCGGCTTGTATGATTCCCATGCAGGGCAAATGATTGCGCAACTTACACTGCTGGGTTAATTAGGATGCCCACATCATGTGGAAAGGCAGGTATGTGAGCTCGCTGATCCCCATGCAGGCCATTTGATTAATAGGCTTGTGGCGCCTGGGTTAATTAGAATTGGCACGGCACACATGATGAGCAGGAATTGAAAGGCATGCAAGCCCGCTGATCCTCATGTGGATGTGGTGATTGCGTAGCTTACACTGCGGGGTTAATTAGGATTCAGCAGTATAATAGTAACACAGGGGTGCATGCGTGGGCCTTGATCCCCATGCCTTGTTGATGATTACCAGCCTAGTTGAGCCTAGGTTAATTAGGCTCCTGCCCCTAGGGTAATGAACCCACGGTACACATAATGTGCGGGAATTGAAAGGCATGCTGATGCCATGATCCCAATGCCGATTACTTGATTAAACCAACAGGCACGCCTAGGTTAATTAGGACTAACTCAGATTGGAGGATGCGGTGCAAGCGATCCCCATGTACTTGGGATGATTATGCAGATAGGCCACCTGGGGTTAATAAGCACTACTGGCAGGCACATGATGTGCAGGAATTGAATTAGAAGCCCCACATGCAGAGGTTCCCATGCCCCACCCATGATTCCCATGTGCTACTGTTGATTGTAGGACACCCAAGCCTGTGGTTAATAAGACTAATCAACCCCCTCAACCAACCCACAACCCCATGCCCTGGGCTGAGGCAGTCGAACTAACCGCAAGAGGCCTAGCAACCCTAATACGAAGGGCAATGGGTAATTGTATAACAGTAAGGCCAATAACAATCATACAAGCCGCTGGCGCCGAACCGAGGATATGGCTAACCCACCATGCGGGCTACATCCTAAGGCTACTTGAGGCAAACGGCTACGTAAGCCACACCTACGTTAAGAGAATCGGCAGGCAGTACTACACCTACTACGTACTATGCCGTTCAAGAACTCCGAACACGGATGGGAGGTTCAGTGAGGATAAGGCTAGGTGGCTTTGGGAGGCTGCTAGGGTTTACCCGCTTGAGGAGGCGGTTAGGCTTATTGCAGGGCTTATCACAAGGCTTGATGCAATGGCCCAATCACAATCCTAACCCCAATCCTGTGTGGGGGAGTGGGATGCATTCCCCACGATTCCTATGCACTATCAATGATTGTTAGTGTTATTGTTCGTGAGTTAATTAGGGTTAGTGGTGCTAGGCTTATGCACTCCCCTCGATCTCCATGGTTGGTTGTTGATTGCCAGTGCGCCTGCAGGTGGGTTGATTAGGGTAGGGGTGCACTTGATGTGTGGGAATTGAAAGATGCACTTTGTATGATTCCCATGCCCGATTAGCGATTAATAATCCTGAGGTTGCCTGGGTTAATTAGGATTGGGGATGTTGGGATGTTGATCCCAATGCGCCTCAATTGATTGATACCCTAGTCGTAGGGGGTGTTAATTAGAATACAGCATGCCTTTAATCCGATTCCCATGGTTTTCCGTTGATTAACAACCCAATGGTACCCGGGTTAATAAACTTCACATCATGTGTAGGAATTGAAAGTATGAACGTAGTGGGATCACAATGCAGGCATACCGATTGCATTCAAAACAACAGGCAGGTTAATAAGCCCATGCACCAAGGCTGGATGTAGGCTTCTTGATTCCTATGCAGGTACAGTGATTGGTTGTTAAGCTGTGCCAGGTTAATTAGGGTGCAGCCTGTGTTATACTATATTATTATATAGTAGCGTGAACCCGAGGGTGCATGGCTACTTTTCGATCACCATGCCCCGAGTTTGATTGGGGAACAAGCCTGTGGGCGTGTTAATAAGGCTAACCCCAGCAGGCCAAACACACATCACGTGCAGGAATTGAATGATGCCGAAGCCAAGCCTTAATGCTGAGGGGTTCGGGATTATTCTAATTACTGCATTAACACAACCACCAACCATGACCCCAGCCTACACCAAGTACCTAACCCCAACCATGGAATGCCTAGCCAGGCTCTACAACGGCGAGCCAGTGCAGGTCATTAGGCTCAGGGCATGCCTAGCAGGCAAAGGCTACACGGAATTCACTGGAGCATACAGGGGATTGAACCTAGGCATTAAGCTCGGCCTTATAAGGGAAGTCCCCATCAGCCGTAAGCGGAGCCACTATGAGCCCACTCCTATTGGCCTTGTTAAGGGAGGCGTACTTGATGCAGTATCCGAAGCCTACGGCCCCATTGATGATACTGCCCTTAAGTTAACGGATAAGCTTACCGAGTACCTATTCTACTCTATACTAATAGAATTACCCACACTCATCACTGCAAGCATAATGAACCCACGCAAGCGTGGGTTAACAATCACATGCTGCGACACCTACAACAGGTGCTTCACTGACACCATCATCCCAACCCGTGAGGAGGCTTACTACAGCATGCTCACCATCAAGCTCCTGGCTGGCATACCCATCAATGGCTTGAGGCCAGGCGACTACAGTGGAGCCTACTACTTCGCCAAGCTTAAGATACTGAGGCAACTTCAGAAGTGGAAGCTGGCCAATACACCTAGGGGTAACGTGAACCCAATCATCACCAGGGTCATTAGGCTGCTGCCCGTGGCCCAACAGTACGCACATAATGAGCAGGAATTGAATGAATTCAACGCCCCATCAACGCCAGCAAGCCGTCCCGATACTTGGCAACACCCACGCCACTATTCAGAAAGTCCCTAAGGAACATGACTGCAGACTCAACCCCAGGCGGGTCAGCATAGAACGTTTCAGCCTGGCACACCTCGCCGCCAGTCACGATTGTGAACACAGCATGCTCCCAGTCCCCATCAGTAAGCATTCTCCTAACCCTAGCAGGAGCCTTACCCTTATCAACAAGAGTGGCCACTGCCAAAGGCTCCTCAACAACTATAATGTCAAGCGGCGTCAAGTCCTGGAGAACCCAAATACAGGGCAGGCTATCACTCAGGACTACCAGGACACCACTCCTTGAGTTAACACTACTTAAGGCATCCTCAGCCTTAGCCACCATACTCCTAGCCCTATACCTAGCCTTCTCAATAGTCATGAGGCGTAGGAACACCTTGAACTCACCAACTGCGGTAGCACCAACATCACACATGCCACCCTCAGCAGTGTGGAATACTAGGGAGTCGAAGCCCTTAAAATCATAGTTCAACACCTTCTTTGAGTCCTCAATCTTGAAGAAGGCTATTGGCAGTATTGGATTATCAATAACTATCACATCCCCTGTGGGCACCAGGTTTTGGAAGCCCCTTAGGCAGTTAATGTCATCCATCGTAGTCACTGGTATCATACCCTCACGCTGCTTGGCTTTGACTAGGCTTAGGGCTTCCCTGAGGAGCATGCTCCACTAGCCAGAGCCTGGTTAATTAGCCATTAATAATCACCTTAAGGCTTAGCTAATTAACAAGTGCGTGGGTAATAGTGGGGTGAGGGAAATATGAGGGTTGGGGGTTTTGCGTCCGACCAGCGGCATTTCATCATATTAACTCAGACCCCCTTTTCTCCATGGGGTTGTGGGTAAACTAAGCACGCTCTTAATTAGCCCTCCTTGGCCAGGCTAGCCTTGCAATATGGGCGGGGTTAAGGAGGTGTGGGTGGGGGATGGGGGCTTGCGGGTCAGCTACCTCAGGCAGCCCCACGGGCCAACCGAGGTGATGCCCAAGCCCAGTACTGAACCCTGTTTAAAAAACATTCAGGTTGCCACAGCCTTAGCCACCTGATAGTTTTTTAAACAACCACCCACGGGGTACTCATGCCCAGTAGCCTCAAGCCTAAGCCCACTGGGCAGGTTAAACAGCAGGTAAGGACAATACGGCATAGTGACTTCTCGGAATTATACACTGGGCGCCTTATTACAGTAACCCTGGCTAACGGTACTGTGCTCAAGGGTATTTTAACCGAGTCTAGGAGGTTTTGGATTCAGCTTATGGTTGACGGTAAGCCGTACTTCATCAACAAGGCGTATATTGCCATCATTACGCCAGGTTGATGCGCATGCGCCTCGGACGATTTCCATGCCCGTAAGGTGATTATTAATCCAACCAGGCTTGGGTTAATTAGGCTTAGCACGGGATGCGTTAGTGCGGGTTGCCACGTGCACCCTTCGATTACGGGGTAGGTAACCAGCCTGTTAATAAACCTGCACCCAGGTTGAGGGGCATGCAGACTTTTCGACCCTCATGGGTTTGAGCTGATTAATGGATACTACCCACGGCCTTAATAAACCTATGCACATGAGGCGCACTGGCCCCCATGCCTAGTTGATTATAGTGCACCTAGTTATTATATAGTAGTACAGGGGCATATGCACCTGGGTCGATTCTCATGCCGGGCAATCGATTGATTGCGTGGCTGTGGGCTTCCTAATAAGCCTATGCACATTATGGGGGAGGAATTGAAAGATATGTTGCTTCAATGATCCCCATGCGCTTCAACTGATTAGGCACACCAACCGCAGGCACCTTAATTAGCCTTAGCACAATCCCCATGGTTTTCCAATTAACCCCCAGGCGTGAGCAGCACCTCGATGTTAACGGCATCATGCACATCCTCGAAGCTGACCTTGATGCCAAGCGGTAGCCCACTCGACTTAACAATACTATTCACAACACCCAATGATGCAACAACCCACCTTGGATTATTCGTAACAATGTACGCACGCATTGGCGGGCCCACGCTTGCAATGTAGTAGTACGCATCATTACCCATGATGAAGCCTCCCTCGAACTCCTCCAGCACCGCCTCCATCCCCGCAATACCCCTCAACTCCTTGGCTAAAACCACTGTTAAGGCGCCAAGTTGCCTACCCAACTGCTCATACTGCTCCTCAGCCACCGCACCCACGCCTATGTGGATCCTGAAGCGTACCATATTTGGGGTTGCCTGCCTCGTGTTAATTAGCAGGCTGCCTCATATCATGTGCAGGAATTGAAAGGCGCATCACCCATGCCAGGTTAAACTACTAATTATTATGTAGTACACGGGGCGCATGCAAGCACTATGATTCCTATGCCCATCCCATGATTAATAGTCCAGCAGCACCAGGGTTAATTAGGGCATGTACATTATGGGATTCCAATGCGCCTGGGATGATTAACAGGCACCCGACCCATGTGTTAATTAGGCTGGCGATGCAAGCCTAACGATACCCATGATTCGATACTGATTATTAACCCAACCAGGCTTGGGTTAATAAGACTAACCACCCGTGGGAAGGTATGCTGAGGAGGTGATCCCCATGCTGCGGTCACGATTGGTGTATTAACCCACCCAGGTTAATTAGGCTTAGGATATTAAGCACAGGAGTTGAGAAGTATGCCCTCTTGTCGATCCCCATGCACTCCCAATGATTGGCAGGTAAGCCACAGGCGCCTTAATTAGCCTAACCCACGCATATTAGGGCAGGAATTGAAAGATGTATACTTCATGATTCCCATGCTGAGCGTATGATTAATTACCCAGGCTGGCCTGAGGTTAATTAGCACAGGCACCAGGCACACATTATATGCAGGAATTGAAAGACATGTATTTCAATTGATCCCCATGCTTAGTTAATGATTAGCAAACCCAACTACCTGTGGGTTAATAAGCCTGAAGCCAGTTATTATATTATATAGTAGTACACGGGGCACATGTGAGTGCCTTGATCCCCATGAACCACTAATGATTAACAACCCAACCAACATCCAGATTAATAAACCCAACGCCAAGTGTATATGCCTCTCCTTCGATCCCCATGAACTAGAGTTGATTAAGAATCCAACCCAGGCCTGAGGTTAATTAACCTTACCCGAACCACCAGCCTTACCCCCACTGGAGCGAGGCCTACGAGCCAACATGACGACCCCACCCTCAACCCTAACCAACCCAGCGTCAAGAAGCCCCTTAACAACACTCGCCCCAAACCTCCCAAGGAACTCGCTATACGGTACAACACGCCTAGTTGACAGGAACCTAACAACCTCCTCCACAACCCCAACCCCAACACCCTCAACAAGCTTCCTAGCACCCTCACCACCAAGCCCAAGACTAACAACCTTGGCAACACTCTTAACACCCTCGAAGTCAGAGACATCAGACACATTATACCACCTACCAGCCTTGAACAACTTATCAGGCCTAGGCAAGTACTCAGGGTGCCTGAACCCAGCATCAACCCTACGCCTATACTTATAGGCATCAACCATAACCTCCTCAGCAATCCTATAACACTCCTCCCTACTCAACCCAGCAGCCGCACAATAACAACCAAGATTATAAGCAAACCTATCACGACCATCAGCAACCCTCCTCCCACTACGCCTAATCGCCTCAATCAACCTACCCCAAGCCTCAACCTTAGAAGAAGCAACCCCAGAGGCACCAGGCCTAGCCTTAAGCCTCTTGACAGCATCCTCAACAGCAAGCTTAACCACAGATGCATCAATAATAGCCTCACCCATAACCCCAGGGTCGAAGTCAATTGGCTTCAGGTTGTCATCAAGCCACTGGGCAGGCCTACCACTCCCCTCATGCCTAAACCCAGGCACCCTAAGAAGCTTCTTAGCATCCGTGAACTGCCTATCCACAAAGGCCAGGATAGGCTTTGTAAGCCTACTCAGGAGCAGGGTAAACAAGGCCCTATGAACCTCAACAGGCGGTACAACAACACCCCCAACCTCAACTTGGCTGACAGGCTCAGGAAGCCAGGCGATGAGATATATTGACTTCCCGCCACTGTACTCAAAGGCGAACCTACCATAAGGCGACAGGGCGTCAGCAGCCTCCCTGGCTATCTTCCTCACGGCATCCAACTGGGCTTCACCTGTACCCTCGAATTCAATCATAATCTTCTCAAGGTACTGTACTTCACTAGACGTGATCGGCGCACCCCTGGCCCACGTGCCGTAATGTAGGGCAACCTGGAGTGCGTTCCCGGTCTTAAGCACGTTCCCCACGAGTTCACTGAACTCCTCGCCGAAGGCCCTTTTAGCCAGGTTAGTTGGCTTGGGGGTTATGTCAAGCCTCCTAGTCCTAATACTAATCGTCGGGCCGATTAGGGTAATGAACCTGGCCTGCTCAACAGGCCTCCCATCCTCAGTAACCAAGCCGTGGCTCCTTGCGAAGGACTCGTTGAGGGCAATCCTAATGTCCCTGGACAGGAACCTAGTGACCTCGCCAACACCCACGCCACCGTACAGTCGCTCGGCTAGTTGGTTGGCGAACTTCCCTAGGGTCAAGGCCTCTGCTGCCTTCAGGGCGTATTCAGTATCCACGTGTTGTTGATTGGGCTGGGCTGTAATTAGGTTAGGGTGAAGGAGTGGGGTGGGTGGGGGCGGCCCAACCCCACTCCCCCGAGGGGGTAATCCCCTCGGCTGGGGTTTTTAAGATTGAGAGGTTAAGGGGGTATTATTTTTGGGATTTAGTACGCCACCATAGTAATAATATCACAACAATTATCCAACCAACGCCCGGTAGCAATAACAACAGTAGCAGCAACAGTATTATTCTTCTGGCATTTAACCATCTTGGCCATTTTAGTAGCCACTTCCCCCCTCCCTCTTGTTTTTGGGCCATGTGTTGCCTGGGGTGGGGTGGTTAATTAGCCCTCACTCCAGTGGGGCACCGTGAATGCTTATTACCCACCACAGGAGCCACCACCCATGCCCAAAACCCACAACGAGGAAGACGAAGACATAGACGCCTTCACGGCAGCAGCAGGACTCGTGCAGTTGGTGATACTAACAGGCGTGTTAATTGCATGGTTATTCACCCCACTACTCGCCTTAACGACACCAGCCTTATCAGTGAGCCTCATGCCGTGGGGTATTGTACTCAAGGCGCCAGGTGTGCACCAGGTACTGTACACGGGGGTGGTGCGCCCCATCCTGTGGTTCCTCCTAGCTGACCTAGTCCTCCTGGTTATTGGCGTGTTCACGGGGGGTATTGTGGCCCCCGCAATCTACCTCCTCTCAGCAGGCATACTATTCATCGTGAATTCATACCTAATCCCACTTGCGGGGATCATAGTGGAGCACCTCTTCAACACTCAGATGCATGAGCTTGCCAAGGATCCAACACTACTCGCCAAGGTTGGGAATATTACGGTGATTAATGGGCAGGAGCCAGTACTACCGCCAATGCACATTGTGAATGCACTATACTGTGCACTTGTCATATTGATGATTATCTCCTTTGTCCTCAGCCTTACCACGTTTAGCCTCCCAAGGCACTAACCAACCCCTAATCCCCACCCCAGTGCAGGCTTATTAGGCCTGACCTCCTCCCCGCCCTAAAGGGTGGGGGTTCCCTTAGGGCGGTTCACAGGTTTGTGGTTTACCGCCTTCATCCTCATTGCTTCATTGCTGGTGGGTGTGGTTTGCACCCACTCCGCTCTGCTCGTCCAGCGGTAGACCACGGGCTGGGTCTTCAGCCCATTACCCCTATCCCTCACCGTGAGTTGCCCCCGGCTCACGGATCCCAGGGACTCGGGGATATGTAGGATGTTCCTTGCACCGTTCAAGTCCGCATTAATGACCTTCCCCATGCGGGGACACTTATAGAGGCCACGTTCAACACGCCCACCCTCGTGGGCTTCCCCGCATAGGGAGCAGTCTTTTGAAGTGTTTGGCTCAGGGACAGTAGTCACCCTGATCCCTAATTCTTCACCAACCTCCTTGAAGCGCCTAATTGTGTAACCATAATTCCAAAAGTTCACCGTGAGCTTATTCCCGTGATGCCTAACAATATCCTTTGGGTAGCCAACAATAACCTCACTCACTCCCTTCTCCCTCAACTCCCTCATTATTCTCCTAACCATGCTATTCAAGGCATGTCTCAGGAACCTACCCCTCTTATCATAGAGGAGCCTGAGCCTCCTGCTAGTCCTCTGCCCATGCCTAGCTAGAAGCTTCTGGACACGGCTTATCTTTTTGCTGTAGTACTCGTATTGGGAGAGGACGCCACCACCCTTGAATATGTACCATGTGCCATCCTCAACATAGACCGTGGATAGGTTGATGATCCCCAAATCAACACCAGCCCTCAGGTTACCCTTGGCCTCGGCTACATTCTCGACCACCACTGGGATGTGGGCGTACCAACTCCTCCTAGCCTCATTGTAAGTCAACTCTAACCTACCCTGCTTCCCATGCCACTTGAGCCTCCAC
>Ga0081474_120905_pt1 | contig 40194 bp, 53 predicted proteins | sample OneHunmetagenome_2_FD_70978 | JGI IMG/M metagenome (GOLD analysis project Ga0081474, IMG submission 70978) | Ferrous microbial mat communities from One Hundred Spring Plain, Yellowstone National Park, USA v2 (version 2) | ecosystem: Environmental > Aquatic > Non-marine Saline and Alkaline >... | reverse complement strand
GAGAAATTATTCTTCAACTTTTACGATATATTACATTAGATAATATTAAATCTGTTGTATTGTTATTAGCCTTAGATGATAAAGCTGATATTTTTAAGTATAGTGATAAATTTAAAGATCTGACTGTTTATTATAACAAACAAGATGAAAATGTTATAAAGTATTTAATTTCACTTTTCAGGAAATATTATATACTTTACAAACATAAAGAACTATTGATGGAAATGATGAAATACATGTATGCATTTACTATTATGAAACAAATATCTACAAACCAAATCGAAACAACAAAGAAAGAAATCCTTGATGGGTATTATGAGAGATTGTCAAAGATGGTGTTGAATGACAAAAAGAAGAACCAATATCAAGAAATACTAAAAGAATTACTAGGTCTTCAATCCATAGAGTCGAGTTTCAGATACAGAGAATATTTTTTATAGAAACTATGTATAGGTAAGGAAGTAAAATTTAATTTAAATGATAATAGATATGAACAAACTGAACCTATTAAATAAAGAAGAGAAAAAAGTTGGAGAATTCCTACATAAGTTAGGAGATGTGGAATATCGTAGTGAAACATTTGTTGATTATGACTATAATCTCAGTGGTTACCAATATTATGGTAGATACCAAGGTATATATTTTACTCTTTATCTAACTTATGAAGATGGCATATATATTAGAGTTAAGACAAAAAATTCAGAGGAGACTAAAGAGTTTTTGTCCAAGTTATCAGAAGTGTTTGGAACTAACCTGGACAAACTAAACTTTTCAACAGTAAGTTTTCATATGCTTAAACTAGAGCAATTACCAGAGGAAATAATTAACCTGACTTCTAACAATGATGAGATACATCTTTTTACCAAGAATAATAGGATTTATCTAGATATCCAAGACAATATTGACCTTGTATATGACAAAGAAACAAAGAAATTTACCATCTTAAGAATAAAGAATTGGGAGACCTACAACAAAATTAGGAGTATGATAGATGATGATATTAGAGAAGCCTTGGATAAACTATCTGTTTCAAAACCAGAATTTGTTTTTGAAGCTAAGGAAGGAGACCTAGTAGAATTAATGAGTAAAAGAAAGGAAAACATATTGACATTCCTAAATAAACTAACTCCTATTAGTGAAAAACTTAAGAAAATAGTTATTAGTGATAACCAAGTATTGATAAACAATTTATTAGTAGAACTGAAGGATGGAAATTGGGAAATTAACATACCTCTTAAGGAGTTTGAAAAAATGTTAGATCTGGATATTTCTATTGAAGTATATAAGGACTTTTGGGTAATTAAAGTCTATCGTGGCTATTTAACCAAAATAACTAAAGCACTGAATATTGAGTCTGAATATATATCACATACTAAGGAACTTAGTCCGTATTTTGATCCAACTGAAAAGTATTATGTTTTTATTAGACCTGTTGAAGAAGATAATAACTACTACATAGTTTCTTCTGAGAATATAGAGAAGTTTTTACTATCATTAGGAGTTAATGTTGAAAAACAAAATATTATTACTGACAGTTTTGAACTCAGTGAGAACAATTACACTTACAAGATAATAAAAGGGGGAAAAGATGACCTTCATGTCAAAATTTACAAAGAGAACAAATTCCTAACATCCTTGAAGACTTATCTGTGGTATTTTGGTGTAGAGAACTTTGAGGATCTCAAAAAACTTGATAAAGAGAAAATAATTGATATTCTTAATAGACAACTAAATGAGGACTACTTCTATCCCATGTCCTCTTACCAAGTCAAAAAATATGTAAAAAACCTAATTAAACATACTATACATTTGATTGATGAAGCAATTAATGAAGTAACAACACAAAGCCTAGATTTTACCTCTTCAATCAAAAGCCTAGTTTCTATAGATTGTATTTTTGATAAAGACTGTGCAGTGAATGTAGAATTAGAGTCTGGTTTTGGTGAAGTAAATGCTTATTATTCCCTAATTGGGACAAGTAAAGGTCATATGCCTGTTCCCATATTTCTAGATTATGTTCAACTAGTAAGAAACAGGAGTGAGGAAGAACAAATAAATCTCGTAAAGAACATTTTGTACTCTATTAAAGGTTATGGAAATGTTCCACAGACAGAAAGGGATTATGATGATTCCGACACTAATGTAAGAGGTGCCAGTTCACCATTATTTCAAGAAGCCATAGTCTTATACAATAAATTAAGGAAAGGAGCAACTGATGAAACAGAAGAAAATAAAGAAAATGAAGATTATGTATATCAGTGTCCAAGTGGTACATTACCTGATGGAATTGGATATTGTAGAGAATTTGATTATAAGGAGTTGATGAAGAAACCTGTAGATGAATTAACAAATGATATTTTAGAAGCACTGGTTAAAATGAGGAAAAAATTTGGAGAAATAAAGAAATCTTTTTCCAAGACCGAATAACAAATAAGTTATATGTCTTTCTCTTCTAAAGTAGTTCCTAATTTTTCTTCAGCTTCCTCAAATGTATAAAACTCACCTAATTTTATTTCACAATTTTCAAAATACTGTTGGCATTCTTTTAACCACTTTTTTGTAGTAGACTTATACTTTGTTATCTTTAAATAAACAATAGTCCCATGACAATCTTTTGCAAAAACAACCCACAATTTCTCCATATTTTCTTCTTATCCTCCAGAAGAAGTTATACTATTAAAAACTTTTTTCTAGAGAAGTTAACAAACCCACCAGTAAGGTTTTCATATTGTACTTTCCTAGTAAGCACCTAAAGCTTCTAGAGTTAGGAATTCATCTAAATTCATACTTTCTCGGTTTACCATGTTGGTAGTTCTTCCTCTCTCAGTTTTTAAGGTCTTGCCATAGTGGTCAATAGACAGTTGTCTATCATTATTCTATTAGGTATTCAAAGTTCCAAACCCGAGATAGAAGAAAAATAAAAAAGTAAATAAAGCTTGAAAGCTTAAACTAACTAAAGAAAAACAATTGAAATAAATTCTAAGTTAGGATCTTTACTTTACCTTCTTTTAACATTCTATCTAGTTGTTCTTTACCTTCTTCACTTAACTGATTACGTAGTTCTATGAAACTTTTAGCATCAGGAAATACCATATATTCTAGATTTACTATTAGTGGATCCATTTCTTCCTTTTTCTTTTCCTTTTCTTCCTTTGCCTTTTTCTTCATGACTTAACCTTTCTTTAAAAGAATATTATTATATTTTTACTTTGTTGAGGTCTTCATAGTTAACTTTTTCTAGATTTATGGATCGAGATTTTTGGGTTTCTGGATCAAAGAGTACAACTCTGTACTTTTTGAGGTTAAGACTCGTTAATGATTCAAATTGGTCTTTAGGAATTTTTGTTGATACATAAACTGTGTTAAATTTCTTCTCTATAATATAATAAACTGGGTTGTTAAAGTCTGTCAATGATTCTAAATCTAAAGTAAAACTAAACAATGATGTATAATATCGACACACTATCTCAAACTGATCTGAGAATCTCTCAAGATAACTCTTTATTTTATCATCAAATAAATCTTTCACTTCTTTTAAGGATTTTATTTTGTCCTTTGTAAAAACAACAGGACTTTTGAAACCAATATCTACTATACTCTTATTTTTGAATGATAACTCTGTTATTTCAACTCCTAATAAGTCCGACAATCTGTTAAACTTTTCTTGGATCTCTTTGTTGAAAAATTTTTCAGGGAAAAGAGCCTTTAACTTTACAACACCATACTTTTGTTCTAAGACTCCATCTCTATTAGCCAACAGTATTTCGTTTCTATCTATTCTCATAGAAATACCTCTTACATTAGTACTCAAATAAGAAAAGAAGGAAGTAATGTCATTAATCTTTATAGGAAAAGTAAACTCAATTAATTCAGTTCTTTCCTTAACAGTTTCATATAATTTCAATGCTTTTTCTACCTCATCTTTGTTCACAAATACATCTAAATGTTTTGTTAAGACAGGATAAGTTTCTTTCGATAGGATAACACTATACAATAAAAATTTAGAGTTAGAGGAAGGTTTTGCAGTTCCTACAAGTTTATTATCTATGTATAAAGTACGATTTACCAAATACATATTTTGTCTCCATGGAACTCCTAAATCTTTGGATTTAAAAGTTTTTCGTAAAAAAGAAGGAAGTAGAGAAAGTTCTAGGTTTCAGGAGGAGGTCTGAAGAGTCCTTTGTCTATGGTATTAAGCCTTGAGATCAAATATGGTAATCTATATGCTTTTAATATTAGAGCAGTATATCGAGTTTTTTTCATCACAGTTTTCTTTACTAGAACTGACAAATAACCCTCTGTATTATTATAATGGTTCAGGTAGTTTAAGTGTTTCTTTGGTAACAGAATAGGTTTGTTTCGGATTTTAATTTGATCTAAACGTGTCTTTATTTCTTGAATTAATTCTGATGCTTCTTTGTAGGAGTTAAGTTCTTGTATTTCAAGCATTAACTCATTCTTACCTAGAAAGTAAGCACGTATGAATTTGTTTTGTGAGAGGTCAAACAACCCTGAGATATCTATCTCACTTATATTTGTTCCATAAACCAGAACTTTATTCATAAGGAAATATGAATCCATTTTATACAATTCAGTAGGAGGTTTTTTGTATGTTTTCAGAACTGATAAAATTTTTACTAAACTTGGTATGTGGTCTTCATTCATAATTCGAAAGACTTTGATATTTTTTACTGCCCATTCAAATAATGTTTGATTTTCTCCTAAATACTTTTTTATCTTTTCAAATTCACTCATATCATAATTCTCCTCTTTCCACAAAATGTAGAGTTTTTCATCTTCAGAAAAATAATAACCAGCATTATTTGTTTTAAGAAGCCATCCTTTTGAATGACTTACCATTTCGAAAACTGAGTCTAAGGCTCTTAATATGGGTAAAACCTTTCTATATGGTTGAGTAATAGGTAAAAATTGAGTTATCTCAACTCCTGGTGGATATGGTTTGATTTGGACTTGTTTTGACATTACATCTTCTACTGTTATCCCTCTCAATGGGTTTAAAGCAGAAAGAATTGAAGTTACATATTTCAGAATTTCTGATTTGTAAGGGAGGGAAATTGAAACCCAACTAGTTTTTTTCTTGAGAAGAACAGAAATAAGAGAGCTTAGATACTTATTGCCTGTATACTTTTTTACAATCATCAAATCATTTTCATTTGAAGCTTGTAAAGAAAAATGTGATTTAGAAAGAGAAAAAACTTGTTGACCATCCCTCACAATCAACATTACATTTTTAGGTTGTATGGTAATTTGGTATTCACCATCCTGTAAAAATTCGTGATTGTTTAACCTCATATTCTTATATCTCTTAAATATATTTTTAAGGCTGGTGTTCTCTGGCTTTCTCCCCTCACTAGAAGAGTGGGAGTGACCCTTCTAGTGGGATCATTGTTTCCACCATCGATTCGGGTCTACATGTCTGATCTGGTGGACAGTCGAGTGGAGCAGAGACCCACCCCTTGATTAAGGGGGTTTCATCTAGTCCCTTGAAAGAAAGGGAGAAATGCTAGGTACCTCTTCCACAGTCTCATTTGACTCCCAATCAAGCTGGGGAGGAGAGTCATTAACTTCACTATAAGGAGTCTTGATCAACAAGTATTTAAAGGTTTCTACAAGGAGTTAGTTATCCCTTGGCATGGCTTCCTGCTTCCTTAACCCCCTTTTTTGTAACCAGACTATACTGAAAATTATAAAAACAAAAATAGATAGTTTAACAAGTGAAGTAATCAGAAACTACTACCTGAAATAATAAAATAGAAAAGACAAAAAATTAGTTTAATAAGCTGTCTAATTATTCATCATATTCAATTTCAACTTTGTTATCTTTAATAATTATTCTACCACTTAAACTTTTACCAAACATTTCAATGAGAAGAGTTTCTTCAATACGTCCATTAATTTTGTATCGGAATTCAGCATTTCCATTACACCAAATATGGGCTACTTCCCCTAGTCTTCCAGCTGGAGACATCCTAACATAGGTTTGATAACACTCTCCAGACTTTGGTTCTACAATTACAGATCCTCTAAATCCACTTGGAATTTCAATCAAATATAAGGTGGAATTTTCTTCATACTTTACAACCAATGTTCCTTTTTCAGTTTTTACCATTTTTCCATTAGATAACTTTAAGCCAATTGGATTAATCATTTCAAACTCTATAAACTTATTGTTTCTCCTACCTCTAACAAACCTTTTACTTAGGTATATTAGTCTTCCTCTTACCCTACTTCCAACATGAGTTAAATCTAAGTCCCTTGTATTAAGATATGGATATTTTTCATCTTTCAAATAAACTGGAGCCTTTACTACTACTTGATTTCCTCTCCTCTTTTCTCTCATTTTGTCCCTCTGTTTTAACATTGGTACTTGGTATTTTAAAACAATTCTTTTTTTTCAATCTAAAAAACTTGAAATAGAAAGTCTTACCCTTTTAGAGTGAGTAATTCTGAGGAATACTTTATCTAACTTGTCAAGCTTTAATAACAAAGCTGACAATCTATATGCTTTTAATATTAGAGTAGTATATCGAGTTTTTTTCATCACAGTTTTCTTTACTACAACTAACATATAATCCTCCTTTACAATTCTATACTGTTTGATATTTTTTACTGCCCATTCAAATAATGTTTGATTTTCTCCTAAATACTTTTTTACCTTTTCAAATTCACTCATATCATAATCCTTGTCTTTCAAGAAGGCTTAAATAGTGGATTCATAAAGAGCATATATGGTAGTTAAAAATGAAGTTAAGGACACATTATGTGTTTTCTTTAGGTTTGCTTTTTCTTATTGATTCTCTTATTGTAGAGAGTTCTCTTTACTTGTTAATATTAACAGGAATAATCTCAGTAGTTGGAAATAACATAATTGATTCCTTGGGGCATGAAATAAAAGGAAAGTATATTACCAGAACTCCCAGGACTCATACATTACCAAGAAGTATTGGATGGGGTTTATTAGTTACACTTCCTATAGGAATTACATTCTACTACTTGTACCCAGATTATTACTTAGTAGCCATTATAGTTTTAGATGGAGTAATAGTAGGTCTTTCTCATATGTTGCTAGACATATTTACAGAAAGAGGGATTTACCATAAAGTTAATGGTAAGTGGAAGAGAATAGCTTTAGCCCACTTTTCTTACAATAACCCCTTTGCAAACGGATTAGCAATCCTTGTAGGAATATTAATGTTGTTTGAAGGAATAGAATTACATATCTCCTTATTACATTAACCCTTTTTGTAAAAAGATACAATAAACTTTTTAGTCACTCAACCTTGTCTTTTTATTTATGGTACAAATTATCTTAGAAGGAACTGATGGAGTAGGTAAGTCAACTTTAGCCAATGAATTAACAAAAGTTATCAACTTTAAAATTGTACATTTTCCTTTAAAAGGAGATCCTAAGAAGTATAATGTCAACTCAAGGGATGAATTTATTTTAACAATAATAAATGAAATGAAAGAATATTATAATCTCGATCGAATAATTTTTGATAGGTGGAGTATAAGTACTATCATTTATCAGAAAGTGACCAGAGAAGACCCCTTCTATTACAAACTCTTAAGTCTACTAAGGGATGATGTTCTATATGTTTGTGTTGAAGATCGAAGAATAGAAAGTTTCAACTACTGTACAAAGTTTGAGATGATTATGAAAGATAAAGGTATAGACCCAACTCATTACCTTATTATAAACTACAAAGATAGTCCCAACTTAGCAATAAAAAGAATAATTAACCAACTAACTAAAATTGAAGAGGGGGAAAAAGAAACAGTGTTTGAGGAGGTTACCAAAGACAAAATTTTCAACTTCTTTGAGAAACTATATAAGAAATAAGAAACTACTAAGCTAATTCTGTTTCTCCTAACTTTTTGAGAATACTTCTTAATATTTCTTTGAGTTCATTTAAATCAGTACTCTTGAAAATCTTATATGCTACAAAATCAGTTTCTCTTAGTTCATCATAGTCTGTTCTATCTGTTAGCACAGATGGTAACATTAAGATATAAACAACATCATATTCTTCATTTTGATGTTCATAATAATTTTTCAAAATATAAATGGGGTATTTGTCATGTTTGTATATTATTTTTTCTTTAAACATAATCTCACTGAGGATATAAATATGGTATTAGTTTTCCAGGATAAATGTTGTAATTAAGATTGTAATATAAGTGATTATTGTATTTGAACACTTGTAAAATATTCACTTCCCTCATTTTTGTAATAAAAACTTGATACAAATAGTTAGGATTGGGAAAGAACTTAAAATGAACCAGAAAAAGTCTATAAAACAATGAAGCAGAAACAAAGGGGTAAAAATCAAAAATTGTCAGAAGGCTTACTACTCCTTTATGGATTTGATATTTATATTTCCAGAATTTTTGAGAAAGAAGGTTATATACTATGGACTTTATAACTCTCACCATAAAAAGGAGTTTGAAATAAAGTTTGAGATTTTCATTACTAAAGGAAATATTATTAAACAAAACCTTAAGAAACTGTGATAATTTCTCAGGTTTCAATCTATATACTGCTATTTTATGATGACTTGACCCTTTAACACCTTGATATTTAATAGAGAAAAAGTCAATATAAGGTTGTAAATATGGTCTGGGATTGTTAATCTTTGTTAATTCAGAAAGTTGATTAGTAGTAAACTCTCTCAACTTGACAACAGAAATTAGTACTTTAAGTGTGTTAAATGATCTTATCATAGTCTTATAACCTCTATACAGATTTAAAAATCTTTCTCCTAGTATTTTATGTCTTTATTTTGAAGTTATTTCATGGAAAGTTTCTTCAATCCCTGGTTTTAGTTGATTATTTTTCAAAATAAAGACAAGAATTCACTAAACTTTCTTGAAGTTAAAAGAAACAATTAACAAGGTGGTTCTACAAAGTCTTGATAATAACTTGCCAAAGCATATTCAGTCTCTCCTAACCCATTTTTTCTACATAGTCTTTAATATTTCTTAACTGATTTTTATCCAAACTATTGTTTATTATTATCTTTCGTTCCTTTCTACAAACTAACTCATGATTTTCTATGGTAGGATCTACACAGAAATAAAATAAAATCTTATCACTTCTGATTAATTCTTCTACAAATTCCACTCCCATTTTGATTTCCATCTTGAATTCACTAATTATATTTCCACATCCTAATATAACACATTTTTTTCTTGAGAGTAAAGAAAAACTCTTCAATGAATTATAGGTACCTCTGACTACGGCATATCACCAAAATAAAAGATTATAGGTTCTTTGTCTGTTTTTAAAGTTACTGTAAACACTCCAAATTTTTAAGGGTATTAATCTTCTCCTCCAAGTCTTGACTTAGTTTCATAAAGAAGAATTCTCTAAGAGTTTTTAACTTTATGGGTAATAGAAAAGTGGAAAGTTAAAAAACTCCCTTATTAGTAAAATCCGAATACTAACAAGAGAACAGAAGTAACAAGATTGAAGAAGGTAAAATACTTGAAATAATATATAATGTTTCGTTCTGTTGCTACCCCGTGTAAAAATGACATCAAATTCACTCCTAAACTTGTCAGTAAGAATTGTGTTGTAAGATTGAGAGTTATGTGGAGGTTGAATATCTTCAATAATATTAGAGGCATAAAATTAACAAAACTCAAAACCCCTAAAGTTATCATTATAGTTATTAAAAGATTTTTCATTTCAGTCTTAACTATTCCATCTTTCTTTATGTCAATTTCTAAGAGATCTGATATTATTTCGAGAATGTTTGTATTTATAGTACCTATCTCAAACATTTTAACAACACTTGAAAGAACCTGTTTACTGGTCTTATCTGGTATATAATCCAAAACATAATTAACAGCATCTGGTAGATTCATCCCCAACTTATTTAACTGTCTTAACTTAAAAGTCAGATTTGATAAATACTTGAAATTTCTCTGTCCTATTAGAAAGTCTATAAAGTCGTTTAAAGTTAAACTTCTGTTCCCAGTTGAAGTAAATAGTACAATACCTCTTCTCAATTCTTCAGTTATGAAGTAATTATACTTCCTAACATAACTCATTATAGTACGATATATATAATAAGAAACAAAACTTAAACTGAGATATAGAATTCCCAATATTTTATAGTCACTGATTAGCAGAGGGAACAAAAAGGAAACTACTATAAAACCAACCAACAGATATAAAGTGTAAGGTGGAACTTTCAAATTAATATAGTCTTGTACGAGAATTATTATTATGTATCCTAAGGAAAGTACTGCCAAGACTAAAACATATGCTTCAACAGGATTTATGCCAAAACCAAAATTGAAGCCAAAAGGTATTTGAACATTGGAAGGCAAAAAATACTTTAGGTATTGTGTTATAGTTCCAATTTGAGCAAACATTATGATGGCAATTCCTCCAGAAAGCATTCCAGTAATTATACTACTTGCATTACTAATTGTTATTCTATAATTCTCTAAAATTCTATTACTTATTTGACTTATGAAAGCCTTGAATAAATCAACAATTTCTTTAGTTGAAGTGTTTGTATACTTCTCCAATATGGATTGAGAAAAAAGTAATACTTGATATATTAAACTAGTCGGTTTAATGAAGTATGACAAATAATTTATTATTTGGTCATAACTGAAACCGAAAAAGAACCTTAGTGTAAAAATTGAGTTTATTAACTTTCCAATGTTTTTTATTAGTTTGTCTTTTCTTAAAGAATCAAGTATACCATAACCAGGAACACCTGATAAAATCAGAGTGAAAAAAGAAACAACATAAGGTAATACCTCTTTATCAATTTTGTCATTGCTATAATAACTTTTGGGTTTGAGTAGGATATTCCTGGTAAGAATGAATATATAATATGGTAATATCAAAAGAGGGAGTAGAAATAATATTTTTGTGACTAAAAGTGTTAATGAAACTATAACTAAGGGAAGAAATATTGAAAGAAGTAAAAACGTTCTAACTGTTGATGGGTCTCTATGACTAGCCTCAACAATTTCTTTTACTGTCTTTTCTAAAAACATGTAAATTTAAATCATTTTAAAAAGTTATGAAAGTTGTTAGTCCTGTTCTTGGTATTTTTGTAAGAAAGTATCTAGTTCCAATTTTCTTTATTTTTATAGATAAAGAAAACAATTTTTATATAGGAATTACTTCAGAATATTTACCATTAATAAAAGACAATGGACTTCTTCCCTCTTCTCTAACTAACAATTACAAACCAGAAAAAGCCCAAATTATATATGATAATATAACTGACTTAAATGTTAATATTTTCAAACTCAATTTAACAACCAATACATTAATCTTTCTTGTCTCTTATTTATTTAATAAATTACAGTTAACACTGAAACAGGAATTAATGATTGTGGATTATAGAGAAGAAGGGTTGTATGTAATCTTTACCAAAAATGAAAAAATAGTAATTGATTTGGGAGAGAAGAAATGAACAGTGTTACAGAACTAATAATGTTAATCTTCTTTTTTGTTCTTTCAATCCTAATAAGTAATATCTTGATTAACATAGTATATTTCAGATATATTTCCAGTCCTATTTTCTATTTCTCAGAAAGTTCTGATTATTTGCTGATATCAGGATCTTTTTCTCATCCAATCAAAATAGAAGGTATTTGTGTAAACGGTTGTTATTATCCTTTTAATAGACAAACAACTTCCTTTTTCACATCAATCTACATTCCATATACTATCACCACTTTAATAGTAAATGTGTTTTATTGTACAGATGGAATTCCAACACTTACAACATGGTATGTCTAACTTTCTTCCCTTTTTAGGTGGTCGTGTTTTTGAACCCAATCAGTATAAGGTGGTCATAATACCAATCTATTATATATTCAGAAAACTTAGGTTTCTCAAACTCTTTCTCTTTTTCCATAAGAATATAAAGTGTCCTATCTCCACCTTGTAAGATGAAAACTTGGTATTTAAACCTCAAGTAGGGGTTCACAATAATTAATAATTCTTCTCCATATACAACAGCTATTAGAACTAAAGTGATAAAATATAACAACAGAAGAGTTAATGAAGAGTAGTCTATTACAAAAGAAAACATTGATACCAAAATGAAACCTATTACATGACTGTCTAAAGTACCTCTTATCGTATAATGCTTATTGTTTATTTCAATATCTTGTTCATGAGGGGTTATATGAATATCTTTTTGGATTCTTTCATTAACAAGGTCTTCCTTTATTGAATGAAGAGACATATATACATAAAGGTTTGGAAACATAAATACAACTAGAAATATTATTAGAGCCAGACTTTCAGTTTCAGAGAAAATAGTTGAGAATTTAGTATGCAAAAACTCATTCAATTGAATAATATAATTATTAGTGTTAAGATATGCATTTGCAACAACATATGCAATGGGTAAAGAAAATGCTTGCCAAAAAAGGAAGAAAGTTTTGTTCATAATTAATTTTAGAAGACAATTATATTTAAAGGTTACTAAAAGGAGGTTAAAGAGATGGAAAGCTCCATCTCTGAGATGGAAATGAATACCTCTTGGAGAAAACTTAAATACTAGTATGTTCCAAATATAATTTGTGAAACAACATGGATAGTAAAGATATAACAGTTCTAATATATCCCAACATAAGACAAATAAGATCTATTGTAATTATCGACCCATTTGACGAGAAAGTATATTATCAAAATGTAAATTCTATTGAGGAGGCAAACAAAGTCCTAAAGGAACATTTACCATTTTGTAGTCAAGGACATCCTCCAATGATACATTTAGGATCGGCAATGATTTTGGAATGGGAAAACTTACCAGAAGGCTTAGAAATACAAAGACCCGAGGACATTGATAAGTTGTTAAGTTAATTTTTCTTTTTGTTTCAAACCTAGAAATAGTTGGGTAAGATAACATGCTTTTAAAGAATATATAACATGTTCCTCAGGAAAGGAAAAGTTGGAATAGAGTACATGAGTAAAAAGGAACCCTTTAATGTTCCTATTTTCTATTATCTCTATCCAGATTCAACTACTGTAATTCAATTTTCAAAGTTTTCTATACAAGATAACAAGTTAATTTTGGTAGATGTAGTTGTCTCATTTGAAACAAAAGACAATAGACGTGTTGTTGAGTTTATTTCAGTTCTGAAAGAATCACATACTGACAAAAATCTTGTATATTTCGAAAAAGGAAAATCTGGTAAGTATTTTGTAATACCAAAAAGTGTTGTTGAGGACTTCAAAAATCTATACTTCAATTCTGAAGTTGTTGAAAATCAAATAACATGAAGAGTTTTTTACTTAATAATATATTTTTTTAGTACTATACTTACTAATGGTATAAATGGTAAAGAGAAAATCAAATAATTTAGTTTTTCGGGAGGATTGTAAATTTGAAGTGAAGCAGTTACATGATAAAAGGAACCATTAGATAACAGAAATGTATTGTCTCCTATAAACATCACAATGTTATTAGGTACTGAGACATTATATACTTCTTCTTGTTGAGTAGAAAGTCCTAGGAAATCAAGAATATTTATAATGGTTAGTGACTTATTTCCTTTTATTGCCAGTTCATCTCCATACATACCAAGAACAGTCCCACTTATTTGTAGTTTTGTATTGTTGATATACCCTATGGCTGTAGTATTGTTTTCTTGAATAAAGAATGTATTAAAAGGAGTATTTATAAAGTAACTTTCATTAGACAATACAAACCGTGTAATATTAATAGAATTGAAGAAATAAGATGCACCCTGATACAGACCAGTAGTTTTAAGGATTTCAAATCCTGGAATTATTTGGAGTTCTGTGCCATTAGGATAAATAATTGTGATATTGTTTGGTGTGATAAACACAGTAGCATTTAGAGTATTAAATGTGGAAATGGTTGTTGAATATAAATATAAGTGAGATGAAGTAAGAGAAAGAATTATATATCCTAACATTAGATAAAACATAAAAAGTTGTATTGGAAACTAATTTAAATATTTATCTCAGGACTAACTGTTATCAACAACCACTCCTTAGATTGATTTTGTTAGGCTTTTCAGAACTACCACTTTCTTTTTTGATATACATAAAAAATATTCCATTTTGTTGTGAATCTTCAAGCACCTTACAATTCATTAGTTTCATGGTCTCCAAAAACATTTCTCTGCATTTGGGATCCTTATACCTAATCTTAAGTTCTCCATTCTCTATCTTCATGAGTTTTGTAACTACCTTCATGAAAGGCTCTGGGCAGTCAAACAAACTTAAATCCATTTCTTCTATCATACCTAACTAATTAACATTTTAAAGATAAAAAATTTATTTTTAACAAGATGAAGGCTATATATCCAGTAGATAATAGGTTATTTAAAGCTGAAAGAATCGATGTTTTAACTTTTATAATTCAAAGTTAATTAGGTACTAGTTAGCCTTGTTAACAGAAATGAGAAACTCTTTTACTCTTTATATACAATGAGTGTGTTGTTCTTTTTGTCTATTTTTGTTATTTTCTCTTTTATAGGAATGAAAAATTTTTGGTTATCTGTAAAAATTTCTATTCCGTCCTCAGTTTGTCTGAAAGAATTAATAATAGGGACTTCAATTAATAAAAAATTCTTATACTCTTCAACTGTTATTCCAGATTTTTCATTCTGAAGAAACTGGTTATCTAAACGATACTTAAAGTAACATTCTGTTTGATTTAGTAATTGATCTGTTAACTTAATTACCTTTTCTAAAAAATTATTACTTTTTCTGATATGCTCAAGGTCACAGATGTAAAGATAAGTCTTGCCTTTTTCATCTTCAAGAAATAATGGATAGATATTAGTTTTTGTTAGTCTACCTGATTGAAAATAGTCAATAGTATACTTGTTAATATTTTCGATTAACAAATCTGGATCATGTTGATATTTGGCAAAGATTACTCTTACTTCTTTTACTATTTCTTCTACATACTTTAAGTTCATGCCTACTTATTATTAATAGTTATTTTTAAAGATTTTCTTTCAGTCTGTAGGTGTAGGCAACAATTTTGTTAATTCAGTATAAATTATATATACACAAGATTTATCAGTTAATAATATCTAGTGCTGTAATTTTAACTATGTCCAAAAATTTTATTATAAATCAGAGAGTTTAAATGGTACAACTTTAAGGAAAATTTTAACCAAATTTCAAATGAATGAAATTGTTGTCCACACACTCAAACAGCTAAAACAAAATCCTTATAAAATTTAATACCTAGTATAAGTTCATGAATGAAAGTTTATCAAATTGGATTCTTTTTGTGCTATCTCGGGCTGATGAACTAAAATCAACAATTAATAAGGTTAAACTTCAGAAAATTCTCTTTCTTATGAAGGAGGAACTGGGTCTTGATATTCCAGCTAATTTTAAACAGTTCAAATACAGTCCATATTCTATAGATATTGATAAGGCTTTGAAGGAACTTGAGAAAAGAGGAGATATTGAAATAAATGTAGTAACAAATAAAAAAGATGATATATATACAGAAGAAGAAATAAAGGCTTTCAAAAAGTACAAAATAGATTTACCAGAAGAAGATCTAGGCTACCTAGACAAATTAATATTTATGTCTACAACTGAGTTATTGACATATGTTTATATCAAATTTCCACAATACACTAAAAGAGCAATTTATCTTAAGAAGTTTTCGTAATATAGCCTTTATAAAAAAGAGTGTTAAGGAAATATTCAACCTATTCGTTCAAGGTGAGGGAAGTAGTCTCGAAAGATTTAAATACATGAAATCATACTTTAGCATATGTTAGTATTAGGAAATGAAGTATATACCCTAGACAGAGCTACTAATAGTTTTATAAAGATCTTATTCTTTGTACAAATGCATAACAGTGAAGATAAACCTTTTGTAACAAAATTAAATTATAAGACTGTGTCTGTAAGAAGTAAACAACCTTATCACTTACACTATAATAAAAATCAAGTCCCTTTTTTTAAACCATATTACATGATAATAGATATTCCTTCAATTTCTATTAATTCTCTGACCATAATTCCATTTTATGATGATAATGATCCTACAAATGTGACACTAAAAGAAATAAATTTTGACGATGAAAAAACAGAAATGAATCTTGGTGATTTTGTGAAACTCATAAAAGATATGAGATTTTATTATTCTTATCCTGTTTACTCCAAAAAACTCAACGTAATTATGCCTTTATTTTTACTGTATGGTTTGGTCAACAGAAAAACATTTGACATTACATTGCTGAAACACACTGCTATTCCTATCATTTATGAAGGAGAAATGGACATTGATTATAATGATGTTGACATATCATCACTTTTGACATATCTGACCAACTTCTTGAAAATCTCTTTATTGTAAAGTTACTATATACTTACAGAAGAATATTAAGAACTTACATTCTTTTTTTATAACTATATTAAATTTCAACAATTCTTCTAAACTTCTTCCTTTGACTTCTATGTCATCCACCAAGATTTTAGTAGGATTTATGACCTTATACCAATTTTCTTCATTTTCTTTCAATAAAATAACAGTTTGAACTAAGGGTTTGTCATTGAAGATTTTGATAGTATGCCCAGATTTTTCCATGGTTAAAAGTCCTGACCTTATAATAATGTCTTTTCCAACACAATATTCCATATCTTCTTCCCTTTCTGTTACAAATCCTTCTTTGTTGTAACAAATCATAATGATTAATACATAAAAATTTTTAAATATTTTTTTCATATTATTTCTCATGTTCAATATTCAAAGAAAGAATACGAAATACTTCATAAAGATAAATGAATTGTGTTACTTAGGAAAAAACATTAGTGAGCTAATTCAAAATGTTCTTGACAATAATTTACAAGAATGTCCTCCAGGAAACACAAAAGAGTCTGTTGGGAAATATAACAAAGTTCTGGGAAATCACATATTCGAAATAGAAATGACAAATTATCTATTTATAATAGTTAAACTTACAACTTCAGACAAAATATTTTTGTCCCTTGTCAAAAAGTCTGTCTAATCTATTTTTATTTGAAAATGACTAGTTTTGTGTTGTAAGGAAGATCTATTATTTCCATTTTTGTTGGATTCTGTCTTAAGAATTCAAAAATTGGGGTGTCCTTAGGAATTCTGTTTGATTTCACCAAAACATATTTGAAAAGAAGATATGTAAACTCCTCACTTGTTAAAATGCTTCTGGTCTTTTCGGCAAGTTCTTCAATCTCCTTTTTAGTTAATATATTCATTCTTTTTTGTAATTCTTTCAAATCATCTCTTATTTCTTCATTAACCAACTCTGAAATGTTAATACTGTTGATCAATTCCAGATATTTATCTGTTTTCTTTGGATCCAGTCCTGAAATAAAATCAAAAAGTTTTTTGTCAGAATCCCTATATAACTTCACAATTACCTCTTCTAGAGCTTTTTGTTGTAAATATTTATTTATCTCTTCTGTCTTACAAAAATCGAATAGTTGTGTCAAGGCATCTTCTATAAAAACAATTTTTTCATCTAAATACACTTCATTAATAACATCTTTTGTTAGTTTTTCACATATTTCTATTAAAAACCTCATATTTTTGTGATTTATTGCTTCAATTTCATTCTTTGTCATTATTTTAAATCTCTTCATCAATTCAAAAATTTCATTAATTTCTTGAACAGAAATATTTGTAGGAAACCCTATGGTTTTTAGTTTTTTTAGTTCATTGGTTAAGTCATCACTTTCGGAAACTTCTACTAAATACTTCAGTAAGTTGAGAATAAAAGGTTTCTTGTTTGGTATAATAAAGAACTGAGAAATAAAAGAACTTAACCCTGCTTTATAACAAAAAGTTTCACTGTTATCTGTTATACAAATTTTTTTGTTGTCTGTCAACATTTTGATAACACATTGGTTTAAATCTACTTCTTCTGAACACTGAAGCATATAAAATATTTGTTAACTTGAGAATTAAAAACTTATCTTTTTGTTTCTCGTTTTTTATCTTGTTACTAAAATGTCTTTAATACATTCTTTTGTAAATTTTCTCAGTAACTGATAAAACTCTATCTCCCTTTCAGCATTAATTCTTTTCAGACCTGGTGTGATTGTCTTATCATATTTAGTTTCTAGGTAGTCTTTTATTTCTACAGGTATATTAACATTATATGTTTTGATAATTTTAAAGAGTTCTTTTTCTAAATCCTCACATATCATAAGTTATTATTAGGAGTCCAAATTTAAATATCTATACTTTAGAATGGAACAGAGCATTACAGAATTAATACTTTTGATAGCCACATTTATTTTATTTTCTCTCACTTTCAGTATTATTATTAATGTCCTTACTCATATTTTGTTTTATTAGATTGGTGAGAAAAACAAGTTTGTCACATTGTTCCTCTGTCACTTCCAACCTATCTTTTTTTATCAAAATTATCTTCTCATCTGGTAAAGAAAAGTTGTACTCACTAACTCCTTTGAACTCTATTGGAAAATTGGATGCTAAAATAATAACACTACCATTACTATAATATGCCTTATAATTGTCATAGGAAAGTTCAAAAAGCAAATTGCTTCTTATGATAGGAGAGTTACAAACTATTAATTCTATTCCATAATCAACATATTTATTACAGCTATAATAAACCTTTAGTCCATCCTTTTGAGATAACATCAGTCCTGTAATAGTATAAAAGACCTTTCTTCCAACTTCTATTTTTTTATAACAAAAAGCTTTCACTAGAATGAAATCTCGAATATGTTCTTCCATTTCTTAAAAGAAAGAGATTAAAAGACCTCAGATAACTGAGTATCCATTCATTAAAACAACATAGGTATTACAACCATTTTTTAAAGTGATAGTAACAACATCTTGACTACATGGAATTAACACATAAGAACAATACAAAAAAGTAAGTTGACCCAACCTATATGTAAACTTACCACCATAATTCTTCATTAAGAGAAGTGTTATTGGAGGATGTGTTGTATCAGAAAATTGAATAATTAAGTGATTATTTTGTGAGTTTATATTCATTAATCTATCAACAAAGAAGTTTATAGGATTTACAGGATAGAGAAAAATTGGTTGATAGATGAAATAATAGAATAGAGCAGAAGTTATTATGAAAACTATTAAGAGTAGGATTGGAGTTGACAGATCCATAAAATATTTAAGAGATTTTAAAGACTTTTCATCCATTATGAAAATTTCTGATGTTATTTATGAAGCAGAAATTAAAAACTTACCACCCAATATAACAGTTGTTAAAAGAAATAATGAATATTATTATCAAACCTTTGAAGGATCAATCTATGATATAACAATACCAGACAGGAAAGTCTTACACACCAAGTGTGAAAATGGAATTTGTAATTACAATTTACCTATCAGACTTACAGTTGGTCAGAATACTTACACTTTGCTTTATCAAAATGAAAAAACTGAAAAACAGTTTGAAATTGAAATATCTGTAAAAGTAAAGGATGATTTTTACTGTTCAAGATTTTATGAACCAAAACAATTAGTATTATTACACAATATTCAAGGGAAACATTACAACATATATCTGTACAAAGATGGATTAGTAAAGCTAGGAAAAAACTCTATTACTTGTGATTACTTAGATGATTTACTTCTCAGCCTCGAAAGTACTAATGAATATATTCTGATTGAATTAAGAAAAACATATAAAGGTAAAGTCATTCCTTCCTCATCTTTAGTTTCTACTTTATATCCCTTTGTTCTAGGTTCCAAGAAAATAAAAGTAAAACCCTTTCTTATAATTGGAAAACAATCAGAAGCCTACAGTGAAAGTTATTTCTTAAACATGTATCTTCTACCATCTAAGGATCCGATTAGATTTTTCGAAAAATTCATAAAAAGACCTGAAAATTATGAACTGAAAGACCCCTTAACAATAAAAGAAACTTTAGTACCTCAGATATTTTTCCAAGGTGATATGAACATACTTTTCTTGTCGGATGAAAACCCAAACAGACTCCTCATAAAATATATTGAGGAAATCTATAAACTTATAAAAGAATTGAAAGAGGTTCTAAACTTGAAATTCGGGAAAGGATTTCCAATACCTGAAGATCTAAATAATGATGTTTCCAAGGCATTAATGATAAAACAAATATTATTTGTGATGTCACATTCATATGAAAAGAACATGTTATTAATAGATGGGACTCCTAATAAACAACAGTTACTCAAGCCAGGCACACATAAATTAACCTTTGAAAAAATAGAAATTACAACAGAAGGAGAAGAAATTGACCTTGGTGATGATAAATTAACCTTCCTATATCTTGTTACTCCAAAAGAATTAAGAAAATATATAACTCTTACTCAAGATAAAGAACGAAATTATTTCCTGTTGTTGAACACTGCTTTCTTTAATACAAATATAAATATAAACGGCAATGAAACAGAAAAAGTTAACATTTTAGACCATGAATTAAAAGGGAGATTTGGAGTTTTATCTTATCTTGTTCCACCTTCTTTACATTTTACCTATTTGGATACTTTCGAAGAATTTGAATTAAAACCACATTATACAGAAGAAAAAATAGTAGTAAATGGAAATGGACTATATTTATATCACACAAATTCTATAACAGTGTTAAATAAAAATGAAACATTGTCAATCCAACAAGAAAAGAATGAACATCCTAGTATAGATATAACAGAAATAAAAAACTACAATATAGTTTCAATGTATGAACAAAACTTTACATATCATATATCAAATCTCCAAATAAGAAATAACAAACCAAATGAATTACAGTATCCTTTTGTAATTTATTCAAAAAACAATGAAGAACCAGACACTGTTAGATAAGGTTTAAGATTGGTTTTTTCCAGAAGCTGAAAAAGTTGTCTTTCCCTGTTTTTTGAATATTTTCGAGATTATAATATATCTGCCTATAAATAACAGACCTGTTACAATAATTATAGAGAATAGAATGTTTTTGAGAACAAATATAAAAAACAAATACTGTAAATATCCTTGTATCAAAGCAAATAAAACCAATATTACATTTTCAACCAACCTTATAGGATTTTTAACTCTTTTTTTAAAAACAAAAACCTCATAAAGGAAGATATTAAATAAAACAGACATTTCCACACCAACTATAAATCCAACTAATTGATTGTGAGTAAGAAAGATGACAAGAGAACTGAAAATGTAATTAACTATTATACCCATTCCTCCTACAATTAGGAATTTAATAAATTCTTGCATTTCATAATTTTAAGAAACAAGGCTATTAAATAATTTTCTCTTCTTTAAGAGAAGCAAAATTTTTAACTAACCAGACAGATTGTAAGATATGCTCGTATTAGATAAAGATGTTGAGAGATTAATAAAACAGATTAACAACAAGGCACCAAAAATATTAGATGAAAATAGATTTTATAACTTAGGTTTTGATAATAACAAAAACGAATACTATTTCTACTATCTTTCAGATCAAATGATCATCAATAAGGATGGATCTCAAGAAGTGATGAAACCTGAAAAGGCTGAAAAATTTGAAAAAGGCTGGATTCTATATACTCCATCTTATGAAGACTTATACAAAAAACTTGATAAATATTTTAAAGAAGTAAGAAGAAAGATTATCGAGTCTAATAATTTATCAAACATTTTTTACCCATTTTTCCCCTTCCCAGAAGTAGATGTTGAATTGGTAGACAATGTTCTTGTTCCAGATACAGTACATGTTTCGTCTAAGAATAAAACAGACAAATATATATTAATAACATTAATGGATTTGAAAACACAAAAATTTGTTAAAAAGTTTTATCAGTCCCTTCTTAAAAATAAGAAACTTACCTTAAAGTTAACAACAGCATAAATAAACCTAAAGAGAAAAAATCAAAAAAGAAATACTATTAATAAAGCCACCATAGAAAAACTTAATATCACTTCAGGAAAATAACTAAATAGGCTACTAAGTACTGGTATAATTAATCCCATAACAGAAGCAATATTTAAAGCAACACCAACTTTTTTGGGATTTTCACCCTTTTCCACCAAAAATTTTGGTATGAAACTAAGTATTGCCAAACCAAATGGGATAAAAATCATAAAGAAAAATGGGCTATACAAAAAGGCAAATATACCAGTCACCAAAACAAGTAGGCTAATACCAGATTTTAGAAGTTTCGAGTTAAATCTGCTTATAATTATTGGTAAAAATACATACAAGAAAATGGAGAAAAGATAAGATGGGAATAATATCCATACTGAGTTTTCTCTTTCTAGGAAATTTGGTACAACTTCTAAAACAAAGGCAGGAGTTAAAGCAGAAACATAAACAACCAAAGAAAAGATTGATGGTACCAGTCTAATTTTCTTTTCTTGTAGTTTTATGTGACTAATTTTCATATTTGTGGAAAGTAAAGCTAATGATATAATAATGATGCCAGAATAGGAAATAGATACCCAACTTGAAACTAATAAATAAGAAAGATAGGCAAGTATCCATCCAATAGCCCATCCAGATGTTGTAAATCCTAGAAGAATATTACTTTTTGTATATACTGCCTGTTCAACTGCATATGTAGTTAATACACCAAAAAGTACACCAACAAAAAACCTCAGTGGAAACAATACATAAACATTAGTTATTCCTTGTGCCAAAGTCAAAAGACCTAAAATAATCATAGATGGTCTGTACACATCCTTTCTGAAAAATTGATAAAGCATAGAACCTATAATTCTTCCTAAAAATGGCATACCAACAAGTCCAAATGATTCCCAATAACTTAATTGTAAAGTATTAGTTAAAAAAGAGACAAAAAATGAAGGATAAATCAAAACAAATGTAGGAATAGAATAAGCAATAACAGGAATAACTTTGCTTAACAAATCCCACTTCATGTGTTTCATTCAATATATAGGAAAATGGTATAAAAGGCTATCTGAGAATCTAATTTAAAACAGCCAATTCTTTCCCCACAAAACAGATATAAAAGATTCATCTCCTCTTATACAATATTATAGCTATAATAAGATAAGGTAGATAATATAGAGGGATATGGTCTACTACTATATAACATCTTCCCCAATCATAAGGAAGTTGAAGTTTAAAAACCCAATAAAAAACATCCTCTAAAACTGAATATATTAAAATGTTGGCTATCCAAATTCTTAACTTTCTGTCAAATCCACTGATCACTCCTATTAGAAGAACTAATAAATGATATGGAGAAATAAGATTACCTTGATTAATGAATGCAAAATAAGCTTCAATCATACCATACACTATACTTATAGCCATTGTTCTAACTATGCTTTCTTGTAATTGCATTCAACTCACACCCTAATTTCTTTTTCCTTAACTCTTTATTTTTATGTGTTTTCACTTCAGTAAAAATGTAAGCCTTCCTCCAAGGTAGAAAGGAGTCCAATACGATAACCTTAAATATACCAAAAAAATTCATTAAGACAGGAGGAAAGATGGTTTTCCTGATTATCGAATTTACTTCAAATAAACATGAAGTTAAAAGCCGAAACATTGATAAAGAACTTATTATTACACAAACCTCTGATGGTAAGTATCTGTTAATGAACATTACTGTGGATAGTATTTTTGCAGAAAGATATAATGATTTACAAGAACTTAGTAAAACAGTGGAAAAATTGTATGGAAACGATATATCCAGCCTTGTAGAAAAAGAATTAAGGGAGGAGAAAAAAGGTTAAACTTTATGATTTACTCCTATTCTATTGAGTAAACCTATGAAACTACTTTATGGTTTCATTTTTTAGAGAAAGGACTAGTCTATCTGGTTGGATTCGACTCTTATATTCAGCTTCTATGTTTTTAACAACTTCAGCTAATGTTTTATCATTCTCCTTATAGTATTTATCAATTAATTCAGAAGCCAAGTAAAAATCATACCCATAAAACAGTTTTTCTGTCTTAAACAGGTTTTCAAACTCCTCCACTTTGTTCAAATCAATTACATCCTCATCTTCATATTCTTCATTCATATTTTTGTGTCCAAAGACTTGTTGTACTAATTTTTCCATCCCCATGTTCTTGGCAATTGTTTCAACATCAGCTACCTCTATAACAATTTCTTTGGTATCTGTAAAATGAGTAATAATAGCAATATATTTAATCTGATAAATGGGTAAATTCTAATAGTAAGTTTCTAGGTATGTATCTGCAATAAGAGTTGGAATTTTTAAAAAAAAGGGCAGTAATATAATACAGGATAGTCAGACTTTGAGTAAACCCACTGGTTTATTATAAATATAAATGCTGGTGGAGTATTTGGGTTAGAGTCTTTAAGATCCACAAAGTCATTAAGACTATGAACTTCTCCATCAGTTGTTATAACATAGTATAAATGGTCATCCTCATATAATTTATTGGAAAATTTTTGTAAAATATATTCAAGGATTTTTTGATTTTGAATCTCGTTATTGATATCCTCTAATTTCATTTTCCCAACTCCTGTCTTATGAATTCTCCTCCTTTAGCACTAGGGGGAATTCTGACTTTAAAATTTTTTCCTTTATTTTAGTCATGTTTTCCCTTATTTTTGTAAGTGATTCTATAATGTCATTTGCTAGTTCGTCCTCAGTTTTTTCCATTAATGGTTGGTAATCAAAATCTCTACAGTACCCAAACCCATCTGGTAATGCATATTCTGGGCATTCGTTTTCTTCATCTTCCTCATCAATGTAATATTCTCTGACCTCCTCATCTTCAATATAATATAATTTCCTTTTGGTTGCTGGTGTTAATTTATTATATAACACAACAGCTTTTTGGAATAATTCTGATTCTGCCCCTCTTACGTTGTCATCAGGTAAGTAATATTCCCTTCTGTCTTCTTGTATACTTTCATCGTAACCTCTAATGAAGTATATTATGTTCTTCGTGTCGTTTATGTCTCCTTCATTATCACAAGACGACTCAGTTTCTATGCCAGCATACTCTAGGAAAATTGGGACTGGCAGATGTCCTTGGCTCGTGGAAAGTAAGGAATAATAAGATGAAAGGCTTCCTATCTCATCCAGTTCTAACTTCACTTCACAGTTTTTATCAAATAGACAGCTGATCGAGGTAATGTTCTTAATCAGTTTTGTAAAACTTGGTATTTTGTTTTTCACATCATTAATGGCTTCATCAATTCTATTAATGGTATTATCAATGAGAGTCGTGACATATTGCTTAACCTGGTCAAACGGCATTGGATAGAAGTACCTTTCTTTAATTTGCCTGTTAATTATGTCTACAACTTTCTCTTTATTGAGATTTTTGAGTTCACTAAAGTCCTTTACACCAAAATACCACAGATATGTTCTCAAGGATGTTAGGAATTTGTCCTGTCTGTAAACCTTGATATGAATTTCGTCTCCTCTTTCACCTTTTATTATAACATATTTGTAACTATCGTTAATAATTTCAAAGTTATCAACATTATTATCCTGTTGCACAATTTTAATTCCTAGTGTTAACAAATGTTTCTTTATGTCACTAGATGAGATTATGTAGTAGTAATCGTCATCATAGTCATCATCTGGCATTGTAAACACATAATAATTTTCAGTTCTATCAAAGAACGGACTAATTTTCTTAGTATTTGTTATATATATAGGCTCAATATTTAGTGCATTAGTTACTTTTGATAAGTAGTCACGGTGTACTTTAATTAACCAAAAGTCTCTGTGTAATTCGATGCTGACAGGAGTGTCAAGTAATAACAATTTTTCAATATCGTTAACAGGAACGACAACTTCCCAATCATTCTCTAGTACTAGTAATATATTATTTAAGATTACTTTATCATCACTGATTATTATTTTATTAATTTTAATTTTTTCAATAATGGGTGTTAACTTATTTAATAACCACAGTACGTTTTCCTTTCTCTTACCTTCCAGTTCTGATAATTTCCCCCCATAAGTCTCTAAACGAAATTCAGGTTGTGATAAAGATAACTTATCTAGCAATTCTCTAACATCCTGATCTATACTACCCCTAATTTTTTTATAACTTTCCCAGTTCTTTATGCCTAAGATGATAAACTTATGTTCATCTTGATCAAATAAAAGATAAATATTGTCTTCAATAGATAGAAAAATTCTGTCATCTCTCATAGAAAGATATATTTTATCATTGTCAGTAGTCAGGTTAATTATCTCTTCTGGTAGCATTTGTACTCTAAACATATCGAAACGTACTGTTGAAAATCTTAGCTTGTTTAAGTCAACATTGAATGCTTCCGATAACTTTGACAAAAACTCTTCAGCCTCATTTGAATTTTCAATGGTAGATTTAATGTATATGTTATTGGAATCTACAGAATCTACATAAAGGGTGAAATGTATATCATGATACTTATACTCGTAGGCATAATGATAGCCACTGAGATGATGCTCTACGTGAACAAATGTACCTTTTCTACACCCTGCTAAAAATTCTTTAACTTTTTCATTTATTTTTATCACCAACTTGAATTTCTTTAGACTTCAAGTTATAAATAATTCGATATGGTTTGAATATATATTTATAATCATTCTTAATATTCTCAACTTCTCTTTGTAAATCAACCTGCCAGTAATAATAATTATTGATTATTTGTGTGGCTTCAATAAAACTATATCCGTAAAACAATCTTTGTAACTCTAACTTAAGTTGTATCTCTCTCATATCTTTATAATCTATATCTCTTTTATTGTCTCTTATTAACGATGATAAATTAGTATTTTCTGCAACAGTATTAATATCAGCCACCTCTACAATTACCTCATTAATATCTGTAAATTTTGTAACTATTGCAATGTATTTTAAACCGATAGCAGGTGCTACTTCATGATATTTTTCATACAAAGACATTTTTGATAAATACGCTTTCATTAAAATCGAAGTATTAAACAAAATAGGATGATGATAGTATGCTTTTCCATATTGATGATAATATGAACCATAACTATAAAGTATGTAAACGTAAGCGTCATTTGGTGAAAGCTTATTAGCATCAATAAAATTCATATAACTAACTATATCATACAGATTCTTTTTGTCGTTTGTCATTATAAAATAATCACCATTAATTTTATGATCCTTAAGTTTTTGAAATAACTGTTCTACGATTTCATGCTCTTCATCTCTATTTTTGTACTCTTTTAAATTTTTGTCTAAAATTTCTTTTAAATTTTTATCTGAAATTAATTCTATCTCTTCTGGTGAAATTTCAAGACTTATTTTCATTTTTGGTCAAACATATATATCCCAAAACTGGTATTTAAGCTTTTCTGCATAACCAGTTAGGATGAGTAGGGTGATGGAAAAACAGCTGTGTGAGTTGTTTTTTCTTTCGTCCCACCTTACGGAGGGAGACTTCTACTCCCTTAACCCCTGCTATTTTAAAAATAATCTGGTAAGAACATAATCATGAGAAATCCCGTTACGAGAAAAAGAATCGTGTCGTTTAGAATAGAACGTAGTGCAATTGAATTGATTGAATCTAAGACTAAGCCCTCAGTCTCATTGAACTCCCAATCAAGCTGGGGAGGAGTGTCATTAGCTTCACTACAAGGAGTTTTGATAAACAAGTATGTAAAGGTTTCCAAATCGATTTCTAACTTTTTTAAGCCTTAATTGTTCTTGGGTCGATATATGGTTTTTAATAAAAACAAAAAATGAAAATACATGACATAAATCATGAATCAAACCAAGGCTTTGAGAAAACAGTAAAAATTACAGAACGTATAGAAGTAGAGATTGAAGACCCTGAAATTTTAGAATATATTAGGAGAGTAGGTATAAATAATGTATATCTTGTTGGAGGGACTGTTAGGGACATTCTTACTGGTAAGAAACCTAAGGATTTAGACTTTGTAGTCACAGATTTTGATAAAGCATTAAACCTGGCAAAGGAAATGAATTTACCTGTCCATGAAGATGGCATATCTTTTGGAGTCCTTAGAATTGGGGATAAGTATGATTTTGCTTCATTGAGAAAGGAGAAATATGAGGTTATCAGTAAGCCTACAGTTGAACTTAATGCTACTTTAGAAGAAGATGCAAAAAGGAGAGATTTCACAATTAATGACCTTTATGGGAAGATAGTGAGTATAAAAGAAAATAAAGTGGTTATGGAAATCCTTGATTTCAATAATGGTTTAGAAGATTTACATAATCATATACTAAGGTTTGTAGGAAATCCACAAGAAAGAATAGATGAAGATCCAATTAGGATATTGAGAGGTATAAGGTTTATACTTTATGGCTATAAAATGCCTACAGACCAACTGGAAATTATGAAGAAGAATGTTAATAAACTTGATAGATTACCTATAGAGAGAATAAGAGATGAAATACTAAAAATACTACAAGTCAACCCTGTGGAAGGATTCAAACTACTTGATGAGCTTGGTCTGCTAAAATATCTCTATGGAGAACATTATCAAGCATTAGTGAATACTTATCATGACAACAGAGGGATACATCATGGAGAGAATGTTTTAGAACATACATATGAGGCATTAAAGAGACTCAGAAACCCAGATATTGTAACAATATTAACAATAATTTACCATGATGTAGGGAAACCTTATACAAAGAGTGAAAAAAATGGGAAGATAATGTTCCTAGGACATGCCAATAAAAGTGCTGAAATTACAGAGGAACTAATGAAGAGACTAAAGTTACCTAACAGTATAATAAAGGATGTTACTAAATTAATAGAAGTACATATGGATTTCAATTTGACACAGAATGATGAAAAGAACCAGACACGAATAATTACTAAGTTAATGGCATCATATGATTGGAACCCTAAGAAAGTAAGAGAGATATATAACAAACTAATAGAGGTGTCCTATGCAGATACTGGAAATGAAAATATACTTAACATGTCAGACAGAATAACAAAACCTATTGTAACTGGAGAAGACCTAATGAATGCTTTTGGTGTGAGTGGAAATATAGTAATGCATTTGAAGGAAAGAGCATATACTTTGCAACTGTTAGGATACGATAAAGACAAAATAATGAAAACGTTAAAGGGAGACAATAAGTTATATGAATATATTAAGTGTTTAAAGAATAGAAGCTGAAGAGAGTTCAGTTTTCTGGAGTTATTCATTTTTAGTCTCAAGTGTGGAATTCTTTATAATTTTTCTTAAACCCTACCATTAATCTTACCTTCTTATTTTATATGTTTCTGGTTGTTTAAGGGATTTAAGAATTTTTTAAACTTTAACATAAATATGTACCAATCAAAAATTGAAAAGGAAGAAAAAACAAGTGAGAATGTAAGCTATAATCCCCAACTTAAAGAGATTGCCGAACTTATAGCAAAAAAGCTTGGTAACAAAATCTATGATAAAGAAAACATCTTTTATGTTATAACAAAAGAAGAAGAAAAACTCTATGAACTTAGTAAATATGAAGAACTTCTTAAATCCAACCCTAACATCTCAAAGCCTTTTATATTCATATCAAATATAGAACCATGGTTTGCTTATGACCCTGTGTTATTTAATTTCCCTCTATTAGTAAAAAGAGGTCGTCTAATAGATGTCTACTTAATGAAACGGCAGTTTGAAACACTTAAATATTTTACAATATTTAGGTATTTTCAAGAAATAGACCAGGCTTTTATAGAAGTTGTTGATATTGAAACTGCTACAAAAAATTTAAACTTACCAAAACTGATACAGATTTTGTATGATATTAATGAAGACGATGATGACGAAGTCATAAACGAAAAATTGGAAGAGTTTAGAGAACAGTTCGAATCACAGAAACTGTTTGGGAAGTATGACTTTCTCGAATCAGAAGAAATTCTTGATAAATACTACAATAGGAATGATAAATCATTGATTAATGCTGTTGAAGATATTTATAAGGGGTATCAAAGTGTGTATCAATCATATCGTATTCTTCTTTTACCTACATAAAAAGAGAATTAAAACCTCACCTTAGAGATTTAAAGCTTCTCAATTTTTAAACGAAACAGATACCTTTTTATTTATTCAATTTTTAGGAAAAAAACACTTTTTGAATGTCTTAGTATTCATTAATTACTTTATAAAATACTATCTTACCTTCTTTTAGCATTCTCATTATCTCTTCATCACTTAAGACCTTACCTTCTTCTAGTCTCTGTAATGGCTGTACAATTAAAGCTCTATCTCCTTCATTCATCTTAACCTCAACTCTGTTCTTTTGTAAATTGGTTCCACATAGCTTATTAACCAAGTTAACAGTACTGTCATGACCAATTGCATTTACAAACTCCTCATACTTCATACTATCTTGTATATCTGAACAGAATTCTTCTTTGTCTATCTTAACAACTGTGAGGTCTACTGGAAAATTATTTAACATGTTCAAACTAAAAGCATTAGCCAAGTATACTTTACCCATTTTATTCCCCTCTACATACTTAGAGCTTTTGGGTTAAAAAATCTTATGTTATTTTTTTTAGTTCGTATATGGTAACATCAGTATGAAAATTAAAGAGAGATTATAAAAAACTTAACTGGATTTCACATTTGGAAGAACAAAGAGATAAGTTCCAGGACTTAAGAAACCACTAATTCCTTCACCTTCAGAAATTACTTTAAAATAGACACCTGTACTAGCAGTACTAATAATTTTAGCATCACCACTAAAACTAACACTATGTATTAATCTCACACCTTCATAAAACAGTACTTGATACTTTTCAATTTCTAAGACAGAAATTAGATGGTTCCTAACACTTAAATCTTCTATTTGTCCAGGAACCTTATATACATACAAGTCTCCATATTTGACAATTAAGGGGAATTCTATTAATTCTGGTTCTTGTACATTTCTATATATTTTTACACTGGTTTCATTAATAACTAACAATGACTTTTCATCAAGTAAATTTCTTAATTTTTGGGCAAATTCGTCAGCTTCTTGTTGGGAATGAAAGATTTTTTTAGGTTTATATGGATATTCCAAAGGTATTAAGTTTATAGAGATAACATCATCTCTTGTAAGATAAAATCCATTAACTCTCTTTATTATACCATCGATAAGTCTGTAACAACTGAGAATTTCTTGTTGAAATCTCCATTCATCACCATCACAAGTAACAGGATAACTTCCTGGACTATCCACTGAAACTTTTACACCAGTGTCTATAGTTGTAAAAACTGAAGGTAATTTTGCCATTTTTACGTTTATCTTTCTTACAACTTTAACTTCCAATTCTTGGTTTTCTTGAAACTGGTTACTCATATTAAGTTCTTCCTCGATTCCAAATTAGGGGCAATCTTAATATTTAAACTTTTCTCTTAGTGTTTTTAAAAAAGACTTCAGTATGAAAATCAATATTGAGGAAAAGAGGGAGTTGGCTGAAAAAGGTATTCTGGTAAATGAAGACAGTATCAAAGCAAAAAATATAGAGATTTATTATTTCAGGAACAGAATAAGTAGTATCGAGATAGGTGGAATGTTCAATTATGACACTATAAAAAGACTTATTGTTAAGTATCCAGACAGTGAATGGGTAAGTCTAGTTCTGGATAAACAAATAAATAGAAGTTATTTTATCTTTTCTGGTAACCATAAAAAAGTCCATGAAAAAATAAAGGAATTGCTTCAACAGCTTAACATTGTAACCTATTTGAATATAACTGAAAGGGGAGAAACGGGTGGTGTTACAATAGAGACTGCCAGTGATAGGGATGAAACTAACATAGAAAGGATAACAATAGACTATGTACTTAACACCATTGAAAAGGTCTTACTAAACTTCATATATAGAAATGACACGAAAAAAGTAATAACAGAAGTATTAAATATTCCTAATTTGGACAAAATATCCCCATTCATAGAGTCTCTTTCCTTGGAAAATAGAATAACAAAAGGTATTGACCAAGAATTGGTTGAGATTATAAATACTTTTAACCAGCCTTTTTATTTAACATGTACCAATAAAGGCTGTATATACAGACCTACAACATTTCCAGATGAATTCCTTTATTTTAATGGTAAAATATATCCAATATCAATTGATATGAAAGACACATATCCAAAAGTAGCCTCCTTCTTCCCTGAAGAAATAAGAAGAGTCCTAGACAAGTTTAGAGGCATTAACACAGCAATAATTATTAGGGCTTTTACAAAAAAGGAGTATAAAAAAGTGCTTTCAAAAGCATTAACTGTTTTATCAAAACTTAATCCACCTCTACCTGAATATTTGAGTTTTGATGAAGAAGTATTTCAAACAAGGAGGATAACAATACGAGGTATGTATGAAAAACTTAATGTTAATCTCAACCTTCTATTTCAACCTGAAGGTGGAATCTTATTACCATTAGACATAACTGTATATGATGAAAGGCATAAATTACTATTAATCTATAAACCAAAACAATCCGATGAGTTAACAAACCGACTCCTTAATGCTTTAAAGAAATTTTTAGGGACAGAAAAAATAGCTGTGTACTCTGAAAACTTTCAAGAACAAGAAAACGATGAAATATTATATTATGTCCTAACATATGAGGACTATTATGTGGTTGTAAGTAGGGAACTTTCCCCACAAGTTATCTATAATCTCCCAAAGTTTGTCTAACTGCTATACCTGCCTGGCTTCCTCCCCTCACTAGAAGGGTGGGAGTGACCCTTCTAGTGGGTTCATTGTTCCCACCATCGATTCGGGTTTACATGTCTCATCTGGTGGGCAGACGGGTGGAGCAGAGACCCACCCCTTGAGTAAGGGGCTTTCATCCAAAGTCTAGCCCCTTGAAGGGAAGAATTGTCACTGGGTACTCCTCCCACAGTCTCATTGAACTCCCAATCAAGCTGGGGAGGAATCTCATCAGCTTCACTACAAGAAGTCTTGATAAACAAGTATTTAAACCTTTCTACAAGGGAGTATTTACTCTCATCCTAAAAGGTGAGGCTTTCTACCCCTTTTATTCTGTTCTTATTCTCACCCTTCTAGTATGGGGAGAAAGCCAGTGAAACTTAAATAGTCTTTTAAATCTGAGTTATAGTGAGGAGAAAATGGTAGAGAATCTAAAACAAGCTCAACCTAAAATCTTATCATTTAATTATAGGAACACTTCCATGAAAGGATTTGATGACACAATTATTATGTCTTTCAGAACTGGTAGAGTCATAAATTCAACTTTACAGCTCACCAGAACAGGATCCCATGGTGTAAGAGAGTATAAATTGCTACCAGCAAAATACTTGATGTATGAGGCACATAGAAGTAATCTTGGTAATACCCACATATATGTTAAAGTCATAGAAGTAGATCAAAATGGGACATTCAAAGTTTTACAGGAGTGGAACCTCTATAATGCAAAAGAACAAAAAATATTATTAAATGATTTACCTGAGAACATAAAAACTATACTATTATATAACAAAGAGCAATTACCCTTATTTAGGTATGTTTCTGATGAGGAGTTTGTAGCCTAAGTTCCTCTTTTTTATTTTTATTTTTGTAGTTTTATAAAAAATACAACTTAAAAAGATAAGAAAGATTTAAATCTGAGTATGGAGACTTCATAAAGGGTGGCAGAATGGTTAATGTAGTAATTGAAAAACATAATCATAATTTCAGAATCATTTTTAATGAAGAGTACAGTTGTTCTATCACAGACTATCAAGGGCTGTATTGTCTGGTACAACACATAGATAATCGTGGAATTTTTGATGTTTATTTGATTCCTTATAGGAATTTTGGAGTTGAGGATATTAATGAACTATTTTGTTTGCTAATTAAGGAGCCTAGGATAATTATAAGAATGCTAACACAGAATGATTTACCAATAGATAGAATTACAATAGAATATTACGAAGATTAATTCTTTTTTATAAAAATGAGAAAGGTAATAATAAGTTTCTTGTTTTTAACCCCTACAAAAATAAAAAAGATTAACTTAATAGGTTGTCTAGTTCTTCATCATATATTACTTCAACTTTGCCATCCTTTATCAGTATTTTGCCACTGAGATTCTCACCAAACAAATTAACGAGATCTCCATATCCAGCAGTTCTCGTTCTCCCACCAATTTTATATTGAAGTTCAGCATTACCATTACACCAAATATGGGCTACTTCTCCTAGGCTTCCAGCTGGTGATCTTAAAACTTCAGATCTATAACACTCTCCAGATTTTACTTCAACAGATACTGAGCCTCTAAACCCACTAGGAATTTCAATCAAATATAAGGTGTAATTTTCTTCATACTTTATAACCAATGTTCCCTTTTCAGTTTTTACCATTTTTGCATTTGACAACTTTAAGGCAATTGAACTAAGCATTTCAAACTCTATAAATTTTTCATTTTCCTCATTTGAAACTAGTTTACCAGTTAGATACACTATTCTACCTCTAACTCTACTGCCAATACCAGTTAAATTTAATTCTTTAGTATCAAGGTACGGATATTTTTCATCTTTTATATGGACTGGAACTTTCACTATTTTTTGATTGTCTGTCCTTTCTTTATCAATCTCTTTCATACAAGATAATCTTTAAATAACTACTAAAAGCCTCTAAAAAGAAAGAGGATAAAAAGATAGGGAACTTCACCCTTCCAAGAGAGGAAGCAAAAAAATAAAAAATTATTTTTGAATTCTCAGCCATCCATTAAGTTTACATTCACCATCAATAACAACAGTTATTATTTTAGTGTTTATAACAAAATCCAAGAACTTACACCTAATTCCATCCTCAACATTTTCTAGCCATATTTCGTTTGTCATTCTTGGTTATCAGACACCCTTTTCCTTTAACATCAAAAAAGATTTGAAAACTTACATTAACAAATAGATAGTTTAGATTGGTGAAATAAAGTTCAAATTTTCTACCATCTCTTTCATTTTTGTTTATTATCTGAATTTCCATGTCACTTCTGGAAAGATTAACCTATCTTAGGTTACAACAAAGGGAAGATAGCAGTTAGAAAATTGGCTTACTAAAAACAAAGGAAAGAAAGGGAACCAGGAAAAACAATGAAAATGAAAGTGGACTTATTATCAAACTATACCTTAATTTATAATCTTTATATATTCCAATAAGTAAAAATAGAGATGAAAATAAACTCAACAACATCAAATTAAACTGGAAAAGTGTATAAAAAGTATAAACATAAGCTACAACTGATAAAACATTATAAAGGAGTTGGATTCTTAAAGATGAAATAAATCTTAAGGAAACTACTAATGAAAATATTATTAGAAATAAATAAAATAAAGGCTCATTTAACATTTTTCTTCACCTTCTTTTGTGAGTTTGGTTTTGTTGGTGGTTTTTTGTTTTCTCCTTTTTTAGGAGTCTTCTTTATTGGTTCTTTTTTCTGTTTTGGTTGTTCTTTAGGTCTTTTAGGTTCTTCCTTTTTCTCTTCCTCTTCACTTTTCTTATAAAACCCAAAAGACTCAATGAAGTTTACTGTTTTCTTTTTATTAAATCTATTAAGGAGTCCTTGTAGTAATGGATAACTAACAATAACTAAGGAGGTAGCTGAAAACACAAACAGATAAGTAGAAAATCCTAAGTGTGTTCTTAAAAGTAGCAAAATAGAAACAATTAAAAAGCCTAGAAATAGGACGGATAGTTTTTTAGTTATCTTCTTCATGAAATCACAATTGGAAAAGGGGTAGATTGAGAAAAAGACAAATAATAAGATAAAAAATAATACTGGATATACAAAATTATGTGTGGAAATAAGGACAGTAACAGATAATAATAAAGGTATAACAAGTGAAAGTATTAGATCATAAAATAAAAGGACAACTCTATTACTCTTCTGGGACAAAATACTATTAATTTCTAGCTCAGAGTAACCTCTTTTTTTGGCTTCATAAACAAGAAGATATTTTACTAACATAACAAACTTATTTATTTAAAAAGAAGACTAACAAAACCAAAAGAAAAAACTTAACATTCCCCCTTATACTAACACCCTATTCTTCTTCATCTGATTCTTCCTTTTCTTCTTCATCTTCAGTCATTATCATGAAACCCGAATCACTAATTTCATAATAACCCAGTTTACCCGTACTCATATAATCAGCATCTAGTACTTTGATTATACCAGTGTTATCTGTTTTTTTGTTTAACATTAATGCAATTGTTGGAAGGTGTTGAATAACATAACCTCCCGTTCTGTCGTATTGTGGTTTCCCATACTGAGCATTGGGTATTGCTCTAACCTGAGTTGTATAAATCAACACTCCTTCATTTAGTAATATGAAATAGTTAAGTAATTTTAATGTTAGTAACATTCTTTGTTGTCTCGTGGCTAAAGTACTTCTAGATGACAGAGAACTATATGGAGCTGTTAGAGAATCAATTATAAGTAGTATATTTTTTTCGTTTTTATTTTCATCAATTAATTTATCAACATAATTTTCAAAGCTTATCGGATCAAATGATAACAGTACTTTGAGTCTATTCATCAATTCATTTGGTATTACTTGTTTCAATCTAACAGTCTTAAAGGAAGATTCTGTGTATATTAGAATTGCTTTAAAGTCAGGATTGTTTTCCAAAATCTCCTTGACAAATTTAAGTACAAGTTCTGACTTACCACTAGCTGGCTGACCACTTATCTCTATCATTGACCCTTTATAAATAGTGAATAGTCTGGATAATGTGTTTGTCTTTACAATTAATTTTTCTGATTGGTTTAACAGTGTTTGAATGTATTGATTATAATAATCTTGGACGTACTCAACTAGTTTTTTACATGATTCAGTCAAATTAAGGATATCGTATTGTGCCATACAATAAAATAAGGCTTTTTCAACAGTTGTATATGTACTTTTAAGTTTTCCTTTCAACCCTTCTATATTCTTTATATCCATAAACTATATAAACAAAAAAGTTCCTTTTATTTTTTATCCTCAAGCTGGCTTCCTCTTTATTTTTGAAACTAAGGACTAATAATTAATTGTGAGTTCTTTTAAAATAACAAAGTAACATGAGTAAAGTTGGAGTTAAAGAGGAAAAAGAAACTAATGTTAATCAGAGTTTAGGAAAAGACATGGAAGAGATAATTCAAGAACTTGTTGAATTTTTTAAAACAAAGAAGACAAAAATTGAAATAGGACAACCAGAAAAAACTGAAGACAATACAGTTTTAGTTGAAGTGACTTTCAAGGATTCTGTAAAGATAACAGATGAGGAATACGATGAGTTATATGACCTTCTAAGGAATTTGGGTTTTCATTCTATGAATGGTGCAGAAAATCAGGTAAATGATTTCCTTGAGTATAAAGAATGGATAGGTGTTCACGAGTTCAAGAATGACAATAATAATGAACTAACCATACATTATACCAGAGTTGAGGTAAGAGGTAAAATTAAGTTCTTTATTGATAAGATAGAGATTGAGAGAAAAACAGAGAATCTCTAAGTAAACCATTTTTTTTACTTATCCAGGATGGTGTTTAAGTCATTGCTTAATTTAATTTCATCTTTAAATTTTTTGACATCAAAACCACTATTCTTTAACTCATTATAAATTGAAATAGGAAGTAAAGCATTAACTGTATATTTATATTCTGGAATATATTCATAATCATCTGTTACATCTATTACTCCATTTTCTTTGATTATCACAGTTGTAGCAACTTTTGTTTTTTCATCAATTAATTTATAGAGTTGATCCACCATACCTTTTTTAAAATAATTAAAAAGACTTATGAGGATTAAATTTCCTCGGCAACTAATATTAAAGGTAGTCCTACTTTCAATTCTAGTATTTTTACTAATAAATACAATAAATCCTTTGTATAGTCCTACAACTGTGAAGAGTATCTCTAATTATATAGTAGTTAATGGACAAGATTACATGTTGGGTTCTGGTACTTATGTGTCTGTAACAATCTATTACACTCCTGTCAACTATACAACATTTGTTCTTAAAATAACTGGAACACCACAGTATATTAGGCATAACAATTTTCTCCTGAAACTGGGATATCTAGATAATTTAGTACCTGTTGTTCTGAGTATCACACCTCTTAACACTTCTCGTTTTCAGTCTTTTCAATACACCGTATTAAGTGTAAATTCATCCGAGGTTCCTACCTGTTCTGTCTCAACAAATTTCCCCGTTTTAGTTTTTATTTCTTCGAATGGAACAATGTTGTTAAATGGTTCTACTCAAATCAAGGCATACAGTGAACTAAAAGTCCTTCTTACTCCTTCATCTTATTTAGTATATGTATATCATGATGGGAATGCAATTATTATTCGTAACTTTTCATATTATGTAAATTTAATCCTAATTATTATCTTAGATTTTCTCTTGTTTATTGATCTTGACAAAGTGGTTGTACAGTTTCTATTGAAAAGACTAGGAAGTTGAAAGAGATACCTAATTAATTTTTAAACTCTCAATTGTATTTATTTATTGATGAGGGAAATTAAGATTTCCAATTTATCTTCAAGGTTGGTAAATGGATTTAAGCTCTACAATCTCTATACAATTCAGTCCCTTTTTTCACAAACCTCTGAAGAGACAAAGAGGAAAAAGATACTATACAATAACAAAGAAGTAGTTTTTGTAAAAAGAAATTTTGAAAATGATTATTACTATGTTAATATACTAGAAACCCCAGAAGAATTGAAAGGAGTAATAATATATAAAGACAACATAATACTTAATTATCCAAAGATACATAACACTGTTAAGTTAGAACCAAATTTTGTTTATCAAGAAAAATATAATGGGACAAACTTAGGTCTCTTTAAATTGGAGAAAGAACTCACTTACAGGACTAGAGGTTCACTCAAACCTTCAGATGTATATAATGAAATAATGAGTAGTATTGCAAACAATAAAGATGTAATAATACCTTTTTCGAAAGTTGAAACTGAAAAAATAAAAGAAAAATTCAAACCAATCTTTGAGACATGTTTAAAAAAGGAATATTTGAAAGAAACTGGTTATCTAGATATGACCACCATAGTAAATTATATATTAAGTAATTATGGTGATGAAATAGAAGAGATGTTAAATGATTACAATATACTGTTTGGAGAGTTAATAAGTGCTTGTAATCCAATAATTGTTGATTTTGAATTAAAAAGAGGACTTTATAATAATATAGATCCAGACTTTATTTTGTTTGATGTTGGATATGTTGATGAAAAAGGTGATTATTATTTGATATATGATTTTGAAACAAGAAAGATGAAACAAGCCAAACTATATAATGTTACCAATCTACCAAATGATATTGAAGGATTTGTTCTAAAGAGTAGTCATGGGTATTATAAATATAAACCAGAGGATGTTCTTAGATATGAAAGAATTTCAGTACAATTAGAAACAAATCCACATGATTATTTCAATATGATAATAAGCAAACTTTATCAGGAAGGGTCTCTTTTTATTCCAACTTCTGAAGAGGAGCTTAAGCTTTTGATCTCAAGGGTAAAAGAAGAAGCATCTGTAAATGGTTTTGATGAAATTATCACTGAAATATTGTATGTCTATATTATTCATTCATATTTGGAAAATTATGGAAAACTGGATGGAAAACTTATAGAGAAAATGAAAAATGAAATTTATCTACCATATAACAATAAAAAATTGGGAAGCTTAATAGGAAAGGCAATCCATCTTTCAAGAGACTCCAACAAAATGAACTCCTAGTAAAGTTTATAAACAATGATGAGAAAGAAAGATTATGTTTATTTTAAAGCAAACAGATGAAGATTTCGGAATACCTATTGACAAAGAGTATAGACTATTAAATTGTATATTGAAAAGATATAATGATGGGACAGAAGGGAGTATTGTACCAGGTCTATTCTCTCTTTTTCTGCTTCATCCTGAGAAAGAAAAAATAGAACTTAAACATGATGTTGTTGGAGAAGATTCCTTTATATTGTTTAGACGACACAATCAATACAAAATCAATCCTTTACATGAAAAAGTAATAGGTAAATTATATGATTATATTCCAGATGGTTATACAGGGCAACTAACTGTTTCCTTAGAGAATGATCTAAGAATTGTCTTTAAACCTGACTTTGTTGATGGTGACACTGTAATTGAAGTAAAAACTTATACAGTCTCCATAAGAGAAATTATTCTTCAACTTTTACGATATATTACATTAGATAATATTAAATCTGTTGTATTGTTATTAGCCTTAGATGATAAAGCTGATATTTTTAAGTATAGTGATAAATTTAAAGATCT